>Ga0136625_1000039_pt1 | contig 27241 bp, 28 predicted proteins | sample AntDrymUQ4832306_2_FD_104672 | JGI IMG/M metagenome (GOLD analysis project Ga0136625, IMG submission 104672) | Polar desert sand microbial communities from Dry Valleys, Antarctica - metaG UQ483 (23.06) | ecosystem: Environmental > Terrestrial > Soil > Desert | place: Antarctica: Dry Valley...
CTCGCCGCGATCCTCGACAACGCCTGACCCTGGACCTCAGCCGGCCGCGAGCGCCGGCTGGCCGTTGTCCCGTCATCGCCTACGGTGAGGGCATGCGTGTAGTGATGTGTCGTGGCGCCGGTGGACCCGAGGTGCTGGAGGTCCGGGAGCTTCCAGACCCGGTGGCTCGACCCGGGCAGGTCGTGATCTCGGTGACGGCTTCTGCGGTCAACCGGGCTGACATCCAGCAGCGCAAGGGCTTCTATCCACCACCGCCGGGAGAGTCGGAGGTGCTCGGCCTCGAGTGCTCCGGCACCATCGAGTCCATCGGGGACGACGTCGAGCGCTGGCAGGTCGGCGACCGCGTCTGTGCGCTGCTGGTGGGAGGTGGGTACGCCGACAAGGTGGCGGTCCCCGCAGGCCAGGTGCTGCCCGCGCCGGACAACCTCGACCTGGTTCAGGCGGCCGCGCTGCCCGAGGTCGTGTGCACGGTCTGGTCGAACGTCTTCATGGTGGCTGCGCTGCAGCCCGGGGAGGTCGTGCTAGTCCACGGCGGCGGCGGTGGCATCGGCACGATGGCGATCCAGCTCGCCCACGTCCTCGGAGCCCGGGTCGCCACGACCGTCGGCTCCCCCGCGAAGGCCGCCCGCTGCCAGCAGCTCGGTGCAGACCTAGCGATCGACTACCGCGAGCAGGACTTCGTCGAGGAGGTACGCCGGCTCGACCCAGGAGGGGCAGACGTCATCCTCGACAACATGGGGGCGGCCTACCTGCGACGCAACGTGGATGCTCTGGCGACCGAGGGCAGGCTCGTCGTCATCGGGTTGCAGGGCGGTGCCACGGGCGAGCTCGACCTGCGCACACTGCTCGGCAAGCGCGGCGCCGTGATCGCCACCGGTCTGCGGTCGAGGCCCCTCGCGGACAAGGCCGCCATCGTCGCCGGCGTCGAGGAGCACGTGTGGCCTCTCATCCGAGAAGGTCTGGTGATGCCGGTCATCCACGAGACGATTCCGCTCGACGACATCCGCGCCGCGCACGAGCTGGTCGAGGCCGGCAGCCATGTCGGCAAGGTCGTCCTCACCACGTAGGCTGAATCGCATGCCCGACGAGAAGAGCTCCGACGACCAACCGACCGGCGAGCCCCACGTGGTGATCGTGAGTCCAAGCGGCATGGGGGTCGCCGGAGGAGCAGACGAGGACAGCGCGGCCCGTTCCGTCACGGACCTCGTCGAGCACCCCGCCAAGGTGATGCGAATCGGGAGCATGATCCGCCAGCTGCTCGACGAGGTGAAGTCGGCACCCCTCGACGAGGCGAGCCGGTCCCGGTTACGAGAGATCCACCAGGCGTCGATCAAAGAGCTCGAGCAGGGTCTCGCGCCCGAGCTGGTCGAGGAGCTGGAGCGGTTGACCCTTCCCTTCACGGAGCAGACACCGAGCGAGTCCGAGCTGCGGATCGCGCAGGCTCAGCTCGTGGGTTGGCTCGAGGGCCTCTTCCACGGGATCCAGACCGCGATATACGCCCAGCAGATGTCGGCCCAGGCGCAGCTCGAGCAGATGCGTCGAGCGTTGCCGCCCGGATCCATGCCGACCCCGGGGAAGCCAGGCCAGCCCGGCGTACCCGGTGCACGCGTTGACGAGAGCGAGCACAGCGGGGGCATGTACCTCTGAGACACCGACCTCGGTCGGGGCAAGCGAGGCCGCGGCTCGTCAGCCCGCGTATCCTGCGCGCACCGAGCCGCCTCGCAGACCAATCCAATCCGGCCATGGCGCCGAATCACTTGTGTGACCACCACGCGACGGGCTCGCAACTCCTTCGATGCCGCAGCCGGCCTCCTCTCCGCTGCAACTGGGGGAAGCACGTCGCACGCTGTATCGGTTATTGCCGGTGAGTCACCCACGTCCATCACGGTTGCCGGGGGCCGCGTCATCGACGCGACCGTCGGCGCCGTGAAGGTCTGGGCGGCGACTCCGTGACCGAGTGCGCGGTGGCGCTCCAACCGCCGACGCTTCGGCTTGTGTCTTCGCGGCCGACAAGACGTGGCACAGTTGTGAGCGTGTCCGCCCCGATCTCCGTCCATGAGCTTGCCCCGCTCATGGCCGCAGCGAGCCACGGAGACGAGCAGGCATACGCCCAGCTGTACGACGCCACGTCACGCAACGTCTTCGGGATCGTGCTCCACGTGCTGCGTGACCACTCGCAGGCCGAGGAAGTCACCCAGGAGGTCTACGTCGAAGCCTGGCGACTTGCGAAGAGATTCGACTCGACCCAAGGGTCGGTGTCCGCCTGGTTGAACACGATGGCCCACCGGCGCGCCGTCGACCGGGTCAGATCCGCCGAACGGCGCACCCAACGCGAGCACCGCCACTTCGAGTTCCAGTCCGACAACGTCGCAGCGGACCCGGCCGAGCTCGTCGTGGCCACCGACGAGGGACGTCGCGTTCGCCGCGCCCTGGCCCAGCTCCCTGAGGGACAGCGCACCGCGGTGGAGCTTGCCTACTTCCAGGGCAAGACACAGCGCGAGGTGGCTGAGCACCTCCAGGTGCCACTCGGCACCGTCAAGACCCGAATTCGCGACGCCATGCAACGACTACGCAAGCAGCTAGGAGAGGCGGCATCATGACTGAGACCCACTCCAACGCTTACGCGTCTGTCGTCGGAGCCCTCACGGCTTCGGAGGCACAGGACTTCGAGCGCCACCTCATCGAGTGCAGCGCGTGCGCCGAGGAGGTCATGGACGCCCGCGCCATCGCGTCGGCCCTGTCAACCACCGTGGCAGTCAACCCCCCGGCACGTCTGCGCGGGTCCGTGCTGGCCTCGATTGCACACACACCGCAAGAGCAGATCGCCACCGTCACTGCGCTGCCCCGCTCTGAGACTGTCGCGGCCGACCGGTCATCGCGACGCAACCGCGCGACTTCCCTGCTCGCGGCTGCCGCCGTCGTGGCCGCCGTCGGCTTCGGGGGCTGGGCGGTGCAGCTGGGTCAGGACGCCAGCGATTCCCAGCAGGCCGCGGACGTTGCGTTGAGCCAACGGGCGAAGCTGGCGAGCCTTCTCACGGCGGCCGACGTACAGACGGCGAAGCTGGCGAGCCTTCTCACGGCGGCCGACGTACAGACGGCGAAGCTGGCGAGCCTTCTCACGGCGGCCGACGTACAGACCGTGTCCGGCCGGTTCATCTCCTCGGACGACTCCGGCGCAGTAGTGATGTCAGAGGAACGTCAGATGGCGGTGCTGGTGGCCACAGGTTTGCCGAAGCTACCCGAGGGCAAGGTCTACGAGGCCTGGACCGTCAAGGGCGATCCGGCCCCTGCCGGCATCTTCACGTCCGACGACTCCGACGCGGTCGTCGAGTTGAGCGACGCGGCCTTCGACGCCGACAGCATCGCCGTCACCATCGAGCCCGCGGGTGGCTCACCTAAGCCGACCGGGGATGCGGTTTTCGACGTCAGTCTCCCGCCGGCCTGACCGGGCGGCCCAACCAACCGCTCGCGCTGTGACCTGGCCTGACTGCCGGGTGCTGGACTCAGCAGACCCGTGACCGGGCACGGTTGCTCTCGACCACCTGCTCGAATGCTTCGAAGACCTCATCCATCGTGGGGAGGCCGCTGGCTTTGCGGGAGTCCGACGATCCACCCGACTCGCTGCGAGCGGGCTCCGGCGAAGGAGTCGAAGTCCTCGGTCTCGATGTGAATCGCGAGCAGCTTGCGAATCCGAGAGCGCTCTTTGGGTGTGGTGCAGCCGACGAATCCGGAGACATCGGTCTGCGCGACGGCCTTGTAAAGACAGTCCGCGAGCAGCGGACATCCCGAGCAGGCGATCCGCGCCCGGGCGACGAGGTCTTCGTACTCCTGCCACGTCTGCTTGGCGACGGTCGACCGCACCGGCGGCTCGTCGAGCAGCGGATGCAGGTACAGGTCGATGTCGGTAGCGCAAGGCGTCGCACCGAGCAGACCGTCTCCGGACGCGGCGGGATCCGAGGCTGGACCGGAACTCATGTCAATGACCCCCGTCATTGTCTTCGCGGGAGAGGCCTTGTGGGTGCCTTCCGCAGTGTCGGTGCGTGACTGCCAGCCGATCGCTGTGGTCATCATTGTGCCAGTCCCTCTCGTCTGATATCGCAGAAGTGCAGCGATTCGATCTGCTCTGCATGCGTGTCGACCAATGTGACGAGAGGGGCGGCTCCCCGGTTCCGGCGATTCCGATTCGGCGACTGCCTTATGTGGTCATAGCCATCGGCCCAGCTCGTGAGCGACACCATCCTCGGCCCACGTGCCCGTCACCGCATCTGCTGCAGCCTTCACCTCATCTGGCGCTTGTCCCATCGCGACCCCACGGCCAGCCCAGGCGAGCATCTCCAGATCGTTTCGTCCGTCGCCGATGGCCAGCACTTCGGCCGCCACGACTCCAAGCTCTGCGGCGACCTTTGACAGGGCGGACGCCTTCGACACGCCTTCGGGCGCGAGGTCGAGCCACGCGGTGTAGCCGACGAAGTAGTTGATCCCATGCAGCCCGAGGTCGGGTGCGAGCTCCAGGAAATCCTCGGCTGAGGACGAGGGGTCGCGGATGATGACGCGGGTGACCGGCTCGCTGATGAGCTCGTCGACATCTTCGATCCACATCTCTCCGGTGATCTCTCCTTGGGGGAATGGCGCATTGGATCGGTACCCGCGGCCGACCACCTCGACGGCCACCAACGCCTCTGGGACCGCTGCGAGCACCGTGCGGACCGCCGGTGCCGCATCGAACGTCGTGGCAGACGTGATCTCGACGGGGAAGTAGGTGAAGGTCACCGCGCCGTTGCTCGCGACGGCGTGACCTCCTTCGAGCTCGAGCAGCGCGATGATGGGCTCGATCCCGAACGTCGAGCGTCCGGTGGCCAGGACGACATGGACCCCCAGGTCGCGAGCACGCCGCACTGCGGCAGTGACGGAAGGCGTGATGCGATCGGATGCGTCGACGAGAGTTCCGTCGATGTCGAGCGCGAGCAGGCGTGGAGTCACTCCCGTGCTTTCCTGGTCACCGGATGGGGTCCAACGACGTACGCCCTTGCAAGTAAGGCTGGAGCGCCTCAGGCACTCGCACCGACCCGTCGGCCATTTGATGGGTCTCGAGGATCGCGACGATCGTGCGGGGGATCGCCACAAGCGTGCCGTTGAGCGTGGCCAAGGGCTTGACCCCGTCGGCAAACCGGCCGCGGATGTTGAGCCTGCGGGTCTGGAACTCGGTGCAGTTCGACGTCGACGTCAGCTCGCCGTAACCGCCCCGGGTCGGAATCCACGCTTCACAGTCGAACTTGCGTGCCGCGGACAGCCCCAGGTCACCGGCTGCGGTGTCGATCACCCGGTAGGCAAGCTCAAGGGAGTCGAGCCACTCCTTCTCCCACGAGAGCATCCGCTCATGCTCGGCGTAGGAGTCCTCGAGCGTCGTGTATGTGAACATCTCCACCTTGTCGAACCAGTGCACCCGCCAGATACCCCGGGTGTCCTTCCCATAGGAGCCTGCCTCTCTTCGATAGCAGGGGCTGAACGCGACGTAGCGACGAGGCAAAGATCCGGCGTCCAGGATCTCGTCGCTGTGGTAGGCCGCGAGTGCCACCTCCGACGTGCCGACGAGGTAGTAGTCGTCGGCTGGCAGGTGGTAGACGTCCCCCGCCGCCTGACCGAGGAAGCCAGTGCCCTCCATCGCGCGCGGCCGGACCAACGAGGGGGCGATCATCGTGGTGAACCCGGCGCCACGAGCCTGGTCCATCGCCATGTTGACCAGGGCGAGCTCGAGGTCCGCCCCGACACCGGTCAGGTAATAGAAGCGAGCGCCCGACACCTTCGCGCCCCGCTCGATGTCGATGGCTCCCAGACGCTTGCCGAGCTCCACGTGGTCGAGCGGATCGAACCCCTCGGCAGCGAAGTCGCGGGGCTCCCCGACATGCTCGAGCACGACGTAGTCGTCCTCGCCGCCCGCTGGCGCCTGTGGTGCGGCGATGTTGGGCAGTCGGGTCATCGCTGCGGCCAATGCCTGTTCGGCCCTGATCTGCGCGACTTCGGCCTCCTTGACCTGGGTGGACAACTCCCTGGTCGTGGCGAGGAGCTGAGCCTTGTCGTCCCCGTGCGCCGTTGCCACCTCTTTGCCCATCGCCTTCTGCTCGGCGCGCAGCTTCTCGAAGTGGGCGATCGTCGTACGCCGTGCCTCGTCCTGCGCCAAGATCTCGTCGACGAGCTCCGGCGACTCACCCCGGCGCCGTTGGGCTTGTCGGGCGAGCTCAGGTTGGTTGCGGAGGATGCGAAGGTCGATCACAGCGCCAAGCGTATCGAGCGGAGGGCAGCGCCCCGACCCAGTTTCACCGCTGACACCCATACGCTTGCGATACTCGCCGACGGGGAGGTCAGGCGCCTTCGTGGTCGTGGACGATGTAGGTGCGGCCGTGGGGGCTCGTCCAGGCGATGGTGTGAGGGTCCTGGGTGTCGGCGACGGCGGTCCAGCCGAGGTGGGTGCGGATGCGATGATGTCGGCGTCCGAGTGGCTGGCCGTTGCCAACGACGGTCTGGCCAGGTGGGTTGTGCGCGTCGGCCACGATTGGCTTGCCCGGCGGTCTGGGAGCTTGGCATGTCGCGAAACGGTACGGATTGCGGTGGTCGGTGTCGCACCTCGCGGCAGGGGTGGTGGCGCCGGGGAAGCAGGAGACGGGGTGGAGGGTGTTGATGGTCTCGGTCTGCCGGCGCCTGAAGCGGTACGCGTGGGCGTCGAGGAAAAGGACGGAGTCGTCGGCGGGGTCGGTGAAGACGCGTCGCAGGGTAGTGCTTGCTGACTGGAGTGCGAGGTGCCGGGCTTGGGCGGCAGTGAGTGGCCCCGAGCCTTCGAGCTCGCAGGTCTCGTCGTCGATGCCGAGCAGGGTGTCCGCGCTGATGTGGACGCGGAGCTCGGTGCGGGCTGGCAGGAAGCAGGTCGGGTCGGCGACCGTGGGGATCGTCGGCCATTGGGCGTACTGAGACTCGAAGTCTGATCCGGGTGCGGGCCACGCGGGCCCCACCTCCTCAGCTGAGAACTCGTGCGGCGAGGTCTCGCGATCGGCTGGCGCGGCCGGCAGGGGAGCTGAGGCGGAGGACCCGGTGGTGGTGACCGCGGTGGTGACGGTGGCCGTGACGGGAGTTGGTGCCGGCTCGTTGATGCCGATAAGGCGTCGGCCGGTGAGGGGATGCTGGCCGAGCAGCAGGTGGGCGGCCGCGTCTGCTTTGTGGGCTGCGTAGCTGGTGGTGGGGTCGAGGTGACGGCGGTGGAGGGCCCACGCGGAGAGGTGGTCGTCGATGACGCACATGGTGGTGAGGTCGTGGTTGACGCAGAAGGCGCCGATGCCGTCACCGTTGGGGAACATGGCCGTGGATCTGGCGTCGTACTCGCGCTGATGGCGTCGGGCCATGGCGGCGGGGTCGGCTTTGGCGACGAGTCCGCGAGCGAGGATGCGGAGCCGCGGTGGAGTGCGGGTCTGGGCTGCTTCGGCCAGTCGGGTGTCAAGCTTGTCGACCCGGTCCACCGACAGCTCTCGGGTCGTCTCGGAGATCACTTTGGCGTGGGCGTAGGTGATGCGGCCGCCGCCGAAGTCGTTGTTTGTCTGCGGGAGCCGGAACCTCAGGTCAAGGCCGACGGCGACGAGGTCGCGGGCGGCGTGCTCGCTGCAGCCGACAGCCAACGCGATCTCGGGCAGCACCGACTCGGGAACGTCGGGGGTGTCGACGCCACCGAGCGGCACCATGTTGATGCCGCCGCGGAGGTCGAGCGCTCGCATCACCATCGGGTTCGAGCGCTCCCGTAGCGCGAACCCTGACACGGCCTTGCAGCGCATCCAGTCAAGGGTCGCCGCACAGGAGGTCAGCTGGTGGGCGAGCTCGAGCTGGTCGGTCGGCTCGAGAGCGTCGGGGCGGGCGTCGAGGACTGCCCCCAGCCGGGGCAGCTCCCGCGCCGCGAGCGTGGTCCGAGGCGCAGGTGGAACGTCGCGAGGGTCAAGCTCTACCTCATTTGCGTCGTACCTCGCGCGCTCGAACATACGTTTGATTATACCCTTATGCAGGAGTGGGTTCAAGCGGCGGGTCGCGGCCCTGGTATGCCCAGCAGGAGTTCATAGTGAGCGTCGAATGCTGCGACAGCCAAATCGCCGACGAAGCCGTCCCGCTGCAGAGAACGTCGTCCCGGGGGGCGATCTCGGGCGGCCTGACGGCATACTGTCCGTCGTCCCCGGGCCGGAGGGGCTCGCTGAAGACTGGCGCGCGCGTCGGTCCGATCACCCTGACCTGTGACCCGAGAGACCCGTGACAGACTCCTCCGCCGAGCGACGAGCAGCGACCATCGCTGCGCTCATCGCCGCGCCGCTGCTCCTGCTGACGTTCCTGGTCGCCATCAGGTTCGAGCCCCTGATGACGCTCGATCAGGACGCAGTGACATCGGCGACCCGCGCCGTCGACGGCACTGGCTGGGGACACTTCTTCTCCGTCGTGGCGGAGCTGTCCCGGCCCCGCTACGTAGGCGTGGTCATGCTCGCCTTCGCACTCGTGCTCGTTCTCCGCCGACAGCCACTCACCGGCGCCTGGCTTGCCGCGGTCGTCCTCATCACCCTCACTGCGTGGTCGACGATGAAGCATCTGGTCAACCGCCCTCGGCCCGCCGTCAGCACCCAGATCGACGGCTTGTCCTTTCCGTCTGGCCACGCCAGCCAGATCGCTGCCGCGGCAGGAGTGCTCATCATCTTGACGATGCAGCGGGTCACGCGCCCACGCCTGCGACTGCTGCTCATCATCGGATGGCTGGCCATCGCGGTTCTCGTCGGTGTCGATCGCGTGTTCGTGGGTGCCCACCATCCCAGCGACGTGGTCGCGGGGTGGCTCGTCGGCGGTCTGCTCGTCTTCGTCACGTCCGCCGTCTTCGGCACCGTGAGCACCGACCGCGACACCACGGTGGACAGACCGTTGTCGTCGATGCCAGAGGGCCGCAAGAGGTTGGCGGTCATCCTCAACCCGATCAAGATCGACGCGGACCGGTTCAAGGTGAGGGTCAACGCCGCCGTGCAGGCGGCTGGGTGGGACGAGCCCCTGTGGTTCGAGACAACCGTCGATGACGCCGGTGCGTCGATGGCACGCGCCGCCGTCGCGGCCGGAGCCGACATGGTGGTCGCGGCCGGTGGCGATGGCACTGTGCGCGTCGTCTGCGGCGAGATGGCCGGCACCGGCGTTCCGGTGGGCGTCATACCAGCCGGAACGGGCAACCTGCTCGCGCGCAACCTCGCCGTGCCGCTTGTCCACGACCTCGCGGTCGAGACGGTCCTGTACGGCCAGGACCGGGCAATCGACATCGTCCGGATCGAGGGCGACGAGCTTGCACCCACCCGCTTCGTGGTGATGGCAGGTCTGGGGCTCGACGCCGCGATCATGGACGGTGCTCAGGAAGCGCTCAAGGCTCGGATCGGCTGGCCGGCCTACGTCGTGGCAGCTGCGAGACAGCTGCGCTACCCGGCCGTCCGGGTAGATATCAGCGTCGACGGTGCGACTCCGGTACGCCGACGGGCGCGGACCGTGGTGATCGGAAACGTCGGGAGCCTGCAGGCGGGGATACCGCTGCTCCCGGACGCACTCATCGACGACGGCGTCCTGGACGTCGTCGTGATCGCACCACGGCGGTCATTCGGCTGGGTGGGACTCGCGATCCGGGTGCTGACACGACACCGCCGAACCGACGACCGCCTCGACCGCTTCACCGGCAAGTCGGTGGTCATCACGGCCGCGACCAGTACGCCGCGCCAGCTCGACGGTGACACGGTCGGCGCCGGGACGGAGATCCGGGCCGAGATCGAGCCCGGCCGCCTCCTCGTCCGCGTCCCCCGCTGACGCTCGGGCGCGGCCAGCGTGAAGGTCTCTCCGACTCAGGGCACTAGGCTCGCGCCATGAACTGGGACTCACAGACGCTGAGCGCGATGACGCTGGTGGCGCTCGTCGTCTCGGTCTTGGCGTTGCTGGTGGCGCTGGCGGCATACGCACGCGCAGGCCGGCGCCGAAACGTTCCGCGCAAGCCTGCTCGCCGCTCGATGACGCCACGGGCACGAAAGTCCGCGCCGTTGTCGAGCGACGAGGTAACCAGCGCAATCGAGAGGTTGAGCGCCGATGTCAGCAGCGCACTTCGCCATCTCGCGGTGGTGCGTTATGACGCCTTCGGCGACATGGGCGGTCACCTCTCCTGGTCGATGGCACTGCTCGACGACAGCGGCGACGGGGTAGTCCTCTCCTCCATCCACGGGCGCAGCGACGCACGCACATATGCGAAGAACGTCGCGGGATGGACGGCCAACCAGCAGCTCTCGCCCGAGGAGGAAGAGGCCATCGGATTCGCCCGCGCCACCGACTGACGCACTGCGGTCGCTCCGACCCGCAATGCCTTGACATGACGATGCCCTCGCCGCGGTCACTCGACTGCAACGAGGGCAACGTGGTTTCGTGCTACTTGATGTGCACGTAGAGCACGCTGTGCGCCACCTCAACTGCACCTGTGGAGAGGTTGAGGTCCGCCTGGTAGTCGCCCGCCGACGCGCCCTTGGGGAGGACGACCGACACCGAGATCTGTGTCGTCCCCGTCGCCGGGATCGTGACGGTTGTCGCAGGCGCGCGGAAGTCCGCAGCGTCGGCCGGGTCGTCCAACGACACCCTCAACGACTGCTGCGTACCGGTGAGGCTGCTCAGGCTCACGGACTTCGTGAGCGTCTGACCGCTGCCACTCGGGACCGCACCGAACGACGTGCTGACCGGACCGACACCGACCTTGGCCAGCACGGCCGAGTCGAGGTCGACCTGACCAGCACCGACGATGTCGTCGCCCGGCCGTTGAAGGCCTGCATCGCCTTGCCTTCTTTCAGCCCCACCATGTACGCCGGGACCGTCGGCTGGTTCGCCGTGCCGTCGCTGGCCATTGCCACCGGGTCGCCGGCAGCGTTGTTCTGGACCAGCACGGCCACAGCGCCTGCGTTCTGCGCGTTCCGGATCTTCGTTGAGAACGAGCACGAGCCTCGGGAGATGAGCGCGATCTTGCCGCTCAGCGATCCGGCGGGCAAGGGCGAGCACGCCTCGGCGAGTCCGTTGACCGGCCCCTGCACCACCGCGAGCGGCCGAGTGAGATCCTCGTCAACGGTGGCGAAGTCGCCGGAGGCGGCTCCGTAGGAGTTGCCGGCAACCGTCACCGGTGCACCGACGAAGTGGCCGACGGTGCTCGCACCGGAGGTCAATGCGCGCTCGGCGGATCCTGGTGAGCCGACCGTGTAGTGACCTGGGCCATTGTTGCCGGCCGAGATGGCAACGACCATGCCTGCGCGGTCGAGGTTGTCGACCGCGTGGGTGAGCAGGTCCTGCTTGCCGCTGGCGGCGCCACCCAGGCTCATGTTCATGACGTCCATGCCGTCGGCGTACCCTGCCTCGAGGGCATCCAGGATGTCCTCCGAGCGGGCGTTGCCGACCTCACCCGGGAACACGTTGTAGTTGCCCAGCTGAGCTGCCGGAGCCACGCCGGAGGGGTCATAGGGGATGTCGACGCCGTCGACGACCGCCGGCGTGTGCAGGTTGCACGCAACTGTGCCTGGCACGTGCGTGCCGTGGTCGGCGATCGCCTCGGCCGTGTAGCCGTTGGCCCTTGTTGTTGTACACCTTGGCGACGATGACCTTGTTGTTGGTGAAGCGGGTGTCGCCCAGCTGCTTCGTCTGAGGGAAGCCTGCCCCACTGAAGCAGGGGTGGTCGATGTCGATGCCGGTGTCGACAACTCCGACCTTGACGCGGCTGTTGTCGGGGAAGGCGCCTGCGTCCTCGTCGCCACCTGCGGCCTGAGCCCACGCCTCAGGGGCGTCGATGAGGGTGAGATCGGGATCTTCAGGGCCCAGCGGCTGGTACAGACGCTGGTACTGAACCGTCCGCGCCTGAGGAGCATTGCGGAGCTTGGCAAGTCAGGTCCCTCGAAGACGCACGGTGACCGCGTTGCCCGCGAGGTCGTGGTGGCCGATGATGCGGGCGTCGGGAGCGTTCCTCCTGAGCCAGGAACGGAACTCGGCCCGCTCGTCCGACAGCGCCTTGCGCTGCTGGTTCGCGGCAGCGCTCGTCAGGTTGACGCGGCCGTCGGTCTTGCTGGCGGCGCGGGCTCGGATCAGCACGGGCTGCTTGCTCAGCTCGACGAGCGCGGTCGTCCTGTCGAGCGCCGGCTGCGCGGCTCGGCTGTCACTGTCGACGGCTGGGCGCTGCGCGGAGGCAGTGGTGGCCGGGACGAGCGCTCCGACAGTGAGGGCCGCGACACACGACAGGACCGCGGCAGAGGCAAGAGATCGGGAAGGACGCAAGGACATGGGTTCGACTCTCAGGCAGGTGCACGAAGGCACAGGCGGATGGCACGACCCCACGTGCCCGGTTTGACCATTGCACAGTACCCGAAGGTCGCGAATCCAAAACCGCAACCGCAGCCTGCTCCTGCGACGAGGGTGCGTGACAGTCGCTTCGTCTCGTCGATCAGCCCTCGCGCAGCCGCTTCACCCACCCGGTGGCATCGGCGAAGTCAGAGTCGGCCGTGCCGGAGCTGACCTCGGTGACCGTGCCGTCGGCGCGCGGGTATGACCCGAGGAAGCGCACGTCGGCACACGTGCGACGCAGACCCATCAACGCCTCCCCCATCCGGGCGGCGTGGACGTGGCCTTCGGCGTCGATCGAGAAGCAGTACTTGCCGAGCGCCGAACCCGTGGGTCGAGACTCGATCCTCGTCAGGTTGACTCCGCGGGCGGCGAACTGCTCCAGCAGCTCGAGCAGGGCTCCGGGATGATTGTCGTGGATGAAGGCGACGAGCGACGTCTTGTCGGCGCCGGTCGGCGGCGGCGGGGCCCCTGGGCGAGACACCAGCACAAAACGAGTCACGGCGCCTGCCCGGTCGGCGACCGATGTCGCCAGGGTCGCCAACCGGTAGGTACGGGCGGCGATCGGGGCCGAGATCGAGGCGTCGTACGGCGAGTCCGCCAACGCGACGACTGCCGCCGCGTGAGCGGTCGATGACTCGAGCACCACCTCGGCGTCGCGCAGGTGGGTGGCGATCCAACGCCGGCACTGCGCTGCCGCATGTGGATGGGTGGCGACCTTGCGGACGTCGTCCGGCGAGGTCCCCGGCTTGGCCAGCAACGAGAACCGCACGTCCACGTGCATCTCCCGGGTGATCATCAACGGGTCTCCACTGGACAGCTCGTCTAGCGTCACGGCTACCGCACCCTCGACGGAGCTCTCGATCGGCACCACCGCGCCGTCGGCGTCACCCGCTCGCACCGCGTCGAGCGCCGTACTGACCGAGCTGCACGGCAGGAGCTCCGCCTTCGCGGCGGCGGGGATCGACCGCAGGGCTTCCTCGGTGAACGTGCCCTCCGGGCCGAGGTAGGCGTAACGGGCAGGCGGGACACCGGGCATGGGGACAGCGTAGGCAGAGCCCGGTGGAGCCTCCACTAGATTCGCCTCCATGAGCGACTCCCCTGGGGCGGACAACGGTGCTTCGTCGGAACAGCCCGTCCCCAGCCTCGACCTCGACTACGCCCGCCTCGACCTGGACCGGGCTCGCCGAACAGGCGATCCGGAGGTCGTGTACGGCGAAGGCAAGAGCCCCGACCACGTCGTCTCGCTGCTCCGCTCGCTGCACGAGTCACATCCAGACCGCGCCGTGCTGGCAACCCGTCTCTCGCCGGAGGCGTTGACTCGGCTTGCCCGCGAGCTGCCTGACGTCGTGACCGACGAGACTGCCCATGCGGCAACCCTCGGACCACTGCCTGAGCCACGCGGCCTCGTCCTCGTCATCTCGGCGGGCACCTCAGACGCCACGGTCGCTCACGAGGCTGGACTGACGGCTCGCGTCTTCGGGACGGAAGCCCGGCTCATCAACGATGTCGGAGTGGCCGGGCTGCATCGGGTCATGGCCGTCCGCGACGAGCTGGTGACAGCGGACTGCCTCGTCGTCGTGGCAGGAATGGAGGGCGCCCTGCCCTCGGTCGTGGGAGGGCTCACCGGTGTTCCCCTCGTCGCCGTGCCCACCAGCGTCGGCTATGGGGCGTCGTTCAACGGACTCGCGGCGCTCCTCGCCATGCTGAACTCCTGCGCGCCGGGCGTCACGGTCGTGAACATCGACAACGGCTTCGGGGCCGGGGTGTTCGCCGCCCGGGTGGCTCGCAACGCCGCCCCGCACGAGACAACCGGGGAGACCCGGCCCGAGGGGCCGCCATGATCGCCTGGATCGACGCCGCGTCCGGCGCGAGCGGGGACATGCTGCTCGGCGCACTGCTCGACGCAGGAGCTGACGAGCAGCTCGTACGGCGCGCGATTCACTCCGTCGCGCCCGAGCCCACGACCCTCTCCCTCATCAGGGTTCAACGCGGCACCCTGTCGGCGATCAAGGCACAGGTCGCAGCTCAGGAGTCCACCACCCACCGCGGTCTCGGCGATGTCGTCGAGCTCATCTCCGACGCCCGTCTCAGCTCTGAGATAAGCAATCATGCGATCAGCGTCTTCAATCTCCTTGGCGCCGCGGAGGCTGCGGTGCATGGCATCTCGGTCGACGAGGTCCACTTCCACGAGGTCGGGACCCTCGACGCGATCGCCGACATCGTCGGCGTGTGCGCCGGCTTCGTGTCACTCGGGCTGGGACAGGTGCACTGCAGCCCGGTCGCGGTCGGATCAGGCAGCGTCTCGACCGACCATGGGGAGCTCAGCATCCCTCCGCCGGCGGTTGCCATCCTGCTCCAGGGAGTGCCGACGTACGCCGGAACGGCAGCAGCGGAGCTCTGCACGCCCACCGGCGCAGCCCTGCTCAGCCACTGGGTCTCAGTCTGGGGAGCCCAGCCGATGATGACCGTCGACAACATCGGCACGGGTGCTGGAGACAAGGACTTCCCCTCACATCCGAACGTCGTCCGCATCCTCATCGGCAGGCCGCCCGAGAAGACGCAGTCCCCGGCTCTCGTGTACGAGACGAACGTCGACGACCTCGACCCGAGGCTGTGGCCGGCCGTGATGCAGCGCCTGCTCGAGGCGGGCGCGTCCGACGCCTGGCTGACGCCGATCCTGATGAAGAAAGGCAGACCGGCATACACGTTGTCCGCCCTGCTCCCGGTCGAGCGAGCTGCCGCCGTCCGCTCGGTGATCTACGCGGAGACTTCTGCGATCGGGCTGCGCGAGTCCCTCGTCGGTAAGCACGCGCTCGACCGTGAGATGCGCGAGGTCGAGGTGGACGGGCAGCGGGTCCGCGTCAAGGTGGCCCTCACAGAGGGCCGGGTGGTCAACGTCCAGCCGGAGTTCGAAGACGTCGCGGCCGCCGCTCGTGAGCTCGACCGGCCGGTGAAGGCCGTGCTCGCCGCCGCGGTCGCGGCCGGCTCTCGCTGGTGGGGCGGTCGCTGACCGCGAGCCCTTAAACTTGGCCGGTCTGATCGCAGTCGACGCGGACGGGAGATCGATGGACTGGCATCTGGTCCTGCTGAGCTTTGGCCTGATCTTCCCCGTCGAGCTCCCCGACAAGACGTTCGTGGCCGCACTTGTGCTGTCCACGCGCTACCGGCCGCTCGCGGTCTGGATCGGGGTAGGACTGGCCTTCGGCGTTCAGTGCCTCGTAGCCGTGACCGCCGGCCATGCCGTGTCATTCCTGCCCGACTGGGTTGTGCAAGCCGTCAGTACGGCGATGTTCCTCGTCGGCGCCATCATCTTGTTCCGAGCGGCCCCGCGTGCAGACGCGCAGGAGCGGGAACAAGAGGCGGAGTTCGCCCGGAAGGCCGGCGCGGAGCAGCAGGGGTGGGACGTGGTCGCGACGTCCTTCGTGGTGCTCTTCGCCGCTGAGTGGGGCGACCTCTCTCAGATCCTCACTCTGAACCTGGTGGCCAAGTACGGCTCTCCGGTGTCGATCTTCGTCGGCGCGTGGGTTGCGCTGCTGACCGTCTCGGGTCTTGCGGTGCTGGGCGGGAGGGTGTTGCTGCGCTACATGAGGTTGTCCCTGCTGCACTACATCGCCGCCGGTGTCTGCCTGGTGTTCGCCGTCGTCGGAGTCGTCCAGGTCGCGACGGGTTGACCTGCGACCCGCGCACAGACGGCACTAGGCTTCGGGCATGGCTGCTCGTCCGGGAGCCGACAGTGAGGTCGGCAAGCTCCGCACGGTGCTGCTCCATCGCCCCGGTGCCGAGCTGAAACGGCTGACGCCACGCAACAACGACAGCCTGCTGTTCGACGGCATCCCCTGGGTAAGCCGCGCGCAAGACGAGCACGACGCGTTCGCCGCCGCCCTCCGGGACCGTGACGTCGAGGTGCTCTACCTCATGGAGTTGTTGGTCGAGAGCCTCGAGGCGTCATCAGCGGCTCGCGACCACGCGATCGACCACGCGACAGCCACGCTGCGTCTCGGCGACACGCTCCGTCGACACCTGCGGACGTGGATGAGCGAGCTCGACGCGCACGGCCTGGCCGGAGCCATCACCGCGGGCGTGCGAAACGACGAGGTTCGGGACGGCTTCGGTCTTGTCACCAGCCTCCTGGACCCGCACGACTTCGTCATCGACCCGCTGCCCAACCTGCTCTTCACCCGGGACTCGTCGGTCTGGGTGCGCGACATGGTGGCCGTGACAAGTCTGGCGATGCCGGCCCGGGCACGCGAGACACAGCTGACCGAGCTGATATACACGTTCCACCCTCGCTTCGAGGGCACCTCACGCATCCATGGCTGGGCGCGGGAGCACGTCGAGGGTGGCGACGTGATGCTGCTCGCACCGGGTGTCATCGCCGTCGGCGTCGGTGAACGCACCACGCCGGCTGGGGTCGAGAGGTTCGCTCGCCAAGCCTTCGCCAACGACCTGGCTCACACCGTGCTGGCCGTGCCCATCGCGCAGGAGCGCGCGACCATGCATCTCGACACCGTCTGCACCATGGTCGATGTCGACGCCATGGTGATGTACCCGAACGTCGCCGACTCGTTGTGGGCATACGCCATCACCTGCGCTGAGCCGCACGAGGAAGAATCGCTGCTCGAGCTGTCCGTCGCCGACAGCGAGCCGTTCCTTGTCGCCGCCGCCAAGGCCATGGGCATCGACACGCTGCGCCAGATCTTCACCGGGCTCGACCCCGTCACAGCCGAGCGCGAGCAGTGGGACGACGGCAACAACACACTGGCGCTATCGCCGCGCGTCGCTGTCGCCTACGAACGCAACGTCGAGACGAACGAACGGCTCGCCGACGCGGGGATCGACGTGGTGGCAGTCTCGGGCTCGGAGCTCGGATCGGGACGAGGCGGTCCGCGGTGCATGTCCTGCCCGATCTCGCGGGACCCGCTCTGACGTGCCCGGGGCGCTGAGCATAGAGAACCCGGCCGTTACTGACGGGGGATACAGCAACGACCGGGTGTTAGTTGAGTGTAGAACCACTTAGCCGGGCCACACAAGCCAACTGTGGACTTGGCCCGAAGAAAATCCGGTGACGTGCCTCACCTGGGCTTAGCGGCGCTAGCGGATGGTGATCTGCCTGTTCGCCAGGCCGTTACGGGCAGCGCGCTCAGCATCGCTGAGCGGCCCCGTCAGCGCCAGGGCCTCCCCGAGTCGCTCGGCGAAGGCCTCCGCCGGCACCTCGAGCGCGGCCGCACCCGTACCCACGGGGAGATCCCACACCGGGACGAGCAACCCGTGCGCGCGAAACGAGCCGACGAGCCGGGTGTCGGGACCGAGGTCGTCGACTCCAGCCGCGTGCAGCCGAGCGAGCGCGGTCAGCATCGGCTCCTCGTCGTGGGGCTGCACCCAGCGCAGGTGCTCCTTGGTCCCGACCGAGGTCCAGTACGCCGCGTGGACGGACTCGAGCCGGCTGGTCGGGTCGATGGAGGCGTTGAGCGACTCAAGGGTCGCCGCCCTGGATCCGTCACCATCGTCGACGCCATCGAACCAGAAGTCGAAACCGGCAAGGACGTCGACGACGAAGTCGCTGTCAGGATCGACGACGTCCTGAAGTCTGGGCCCGGGCCCCGGGAGCGAGCCCATCACGACGCTGTCCCCGGGAGCGCTCGACAAGGCCAGCCGCAACGCCTCGGCGACGTCCCTGCTCGGGTCACCCGACTGGTGCGTCACCTGGACTGCGACCCAGATGTGGGAGTCGTCACGGGTCAGGGCCGGCGTCAGACCCGGCAGCAAGGTGGCGGCCGACACCGACCGACCCTTGGCCTCGCCGTCATACGCATCGGGTCGAAGCGCCACCGGGGCGAGGGCGGCCGGGACGAACTCGCGCATGGCGACCCAGTCGCACTCTCCCGGAAGGCCCTCGAAGCTCCGCACGACGTACGGCGTCGGGGTGTCGGAGCCGCCGTGACACGCCTTGTAGCGGCGGCCCGAACCGCACGGGCAGGGCTGTCGCGGAGCGACCTGACCCTCGACGGCGGTGGTCCGCTTCGCGGTGCGTGACTTCCTGCTCATGTGTCCTCTTGTCTCGTGGGAAGCTCGGCCCTACCTGAGGCGGGTGGATCGCGCCGTCAGCTGTCTCAGCGCGCCTTCGGGGTCGTCGGTGATGACTGCGTCGACACCTATGGCCGCGCAGAGCTCGATGTCTGTCGCGGCATTCGCCACCCACACGTGGACCTCATGGCCCGCCGCGTGGGCGGCTTCGACGTACTCAGGATGAGCCCTGACGATCTCCATGCTGGGCCCCGCGACGCTTGCGCCGAGGGGCAGCGTGCCGTCGCGGTAGCGCAGCGGGACCCGCTCCATCAGGTAGACCATCTCGAGGCCGGGGGCCATCTCGAGGCACCGACGCAGGCTGATCCAGGAGAAGCTCATCACCCGGACAGGTGACCTCACCCCACGTCTCGTCCGCGCCCAGCCATAGCGGTGGAGCAGCTCGACCAGACTGCGCTCGACCAGACCCGCGTATCTCGTGGGGTGCTTGGTCTCGATCACCAGGTCCACCGGCCGTCCCCAGTCCTTGACGAGGTCGAGGAGGCGTTCGAGGGTGACGAATGACGCCAGTGGGTCGTCGTCGAGGGCATCCTCGTCGAGATCGCGCCACGGGTTTCGCCAGGTGGCCCAGTCGAGCGCCTCCAGCTGATGAAGGGCCAGCGTCGAGACGGGGCCCCGGCCGTTGCTGGTGCGTTCGACTCGTCGGTCGTGGACGCACACGAGGTGGCCGTCGGACGTGAGCCTGACGTCACACTCCAGCCCGTCGACTCCCTGCTCGAGCGCTCGCCGATACGCTCCGAGCGTGTGCTCGGGCAACGCCTGACTCGCACCGCGATGGGCGATCACGAGTGGTCGGTCGCGCAGGGTCAGCGGCGTCGGCCCCGTCCGCCGGGAGCGGCGCGGCTCCGAGCCTGGTGGCTTGACCATCTCGCCTCACTTCACCGCGGCAGGAAGGGCCGGGTGCTTACCAGGTCTGATAACCGGCACCTGCGCTGTGCTGCCGGCTCCGGGAGTCCTCGGTGACGCGGCCGCGGACTGTGAAAACACCGATGAGGAGGCCGACCGCGAGCAGAGCGAACCCGCCTCCAACCACCAACGTCGCGAGGACGCCCTTATCACCCTGGGCGGCTTGACCGTCGGCGTCGGCGATCGTGCTCGCGAGATAGAGCCCGACGAGGACCGAGACCAGCCCCAGCCCTGCCAGCGCGATCCCGCCGATGTCGAGGGCTCCACCCTTCGTGCGCCTGGCCGCCATCCGGGAGATCCACAGACCCAGTGCGAGCAGCGCGACAACCCCCGCCACGATCAAGAAGATCGTGTCCATGGTGTCGCTCGACTTGGCATCGTCGCCACTGACAGTGTTGCCGTCGGCGAAGTCGGCGAAGACACCGCGGCGGGCCGTGAAGGCCCAGCCGGCGTACGCGAGTCCGAGGAGTGCTCCTGTGACAAGTGCGACCATCGCCGCCAACCCGCCTGACCGCACCAACGTGGTCTTTCCGGGCAGCGTGACCGGCCACGCAGCGCTGGGCGTCACGTTGCTGCTCTGGTAGTACGGCTGCTGGGGAGCGCTCCCGTATGACGGTGCCTGAGACCCGGGATACCCCGACTGCTGCCCCGCGGGATGCTGCGGCTGCTCGCCCCCTCGGCGGATCACGGTCGTCTGGTCGTCACGGTCACCCTGTGCGGCTGATGGCTGACCCGGCTGTCCCGGCTGTGCGGGGTAAGGCTGCTGACCGGGCGCGCCGTGCCCGTGAGCCCCTCCGGGTCCCTGTCCAGGAGCAGGCTGCGGCTGGTACGGCGCTTGGGGGCCGCCCGGGTGAGGCGGTCTCTGTCCGGGAGCCGTGGGCGGCGGTTGTTGGGCGTAGGGCCCGCCAGGACCGGCGAACTGAGCCAAGGCAAGTCCACACCGTCCACAGGTCGGCGTGCCGGATGGGCTGTCCAGCCCACAACGTGGACATCGCATGAGGTTCCCCAATCGTGACTCTCACAACTCGTGTCGGTAGCGAGCGTACCGAAGGTGGGGGCATCAAGCCTGCTCATCCCCGCGGTCGTCTGTGCGATCGTCCTGCGGCAGCGGCAAGGACAGCCGGGAAAACGACGACCAGGCCGTCTCAGTCTCGTTGGGTCCGGAGGAACCTGCCGAAGTGCGGGACGGTGAAACGGACGACTCCTCGTTCCTCTGCGAAGACAAGTCCCTTCTTGATCAGCCCATCGCGCGCCGGGGACAGCGACGAGGGCTTGCGCCCGAGTGCTCGCGCCACGTCCGCGGTCAGCACCGAGCCGTCGTCCGTGTCGGCGCCCAGGTCGGCGATGGCGCGCATGTAGTCGCGCTCGGCCGGAGTCGCGCGCTCGAATCTCGAGCCGAAGAACCCGACTCCGAGGTCGGCCTCCGCGACCGGAGCCGCCTCGACCACGTCAGCGAGGGTGATCGGGCTGTCGGCAGCTGCGTCCCAGGTGACCTTGCCGTAGGCCTGCACGAAGTACGGATAACCGTCGGTCATCCGATACAGCTCCTCCAGGGCGCACTCGTCGTACCCCACCCGCTCCGTGGACGCTGGGATCAGCAGGGCACGGTCGGCCTCGAGGCGCGGCAGCCGGTCCACGACTCGGTAGTGGAACAGCCGCTCGGCATACGACTTGGAGGCAGCCAGCGCCGTCGGCAGGTGCGGCAACCCCGCCCCGACGACCACGAGTGGGGCGCCTTGCTGGCTGACCTCATGGCAGGCGGCGCACAGCGCAGACAGCTCGTCGGCGTTGATGTCTTGCATCTCGTCGACGAAGACGGCGACACCGACGCCAAGGTCCGCGGCAAGCTCGGCGACGTCGCAGAAGACTTCGCTGAGATCGAGCTCCAAATCGCCGGAGTCGCCCCGCCCCCTGGCTGCAAGGACGTCTGTCGGCGGTTGCCAGCGATGGCCTTTGCGGTCAGCCATCGGCGTACGCAGCGCGAACGCCTTGACGACCGCAGCGACAGCGTCGACCCTGTCCTCGTCGCGATGACGACGTCCGAGGTCGCGGACGGCGGCGTACAGGGCCTGCGCGACCGGGATGCGCACGCTCTGGTCGGGCCGAGCCTCGAGCTTGCCCGTCCCCCATGCGCGCTGCACTGCGAGGCTGCGCAGGGCGTTGAGCAGCACGGTCTTGCCGACGCCGCGAAGGCCGGAGAGCACGAGCGAGCGCTCGGGCCGCCGGCCCGCGACCCGCTCCAAGGTGATGGCGAACTGCTCCAGCTCTCGGTCACGACCGGCGAGCTCTGGAGGTCGCTGGCCCGCCCCAGGTGCGTACGGGTTTCGGATCGGGTCCATGCCTAGCACTGTAGGACGGTGTCTAGCGAAAAGCCTAGACTGGCGTATCGAGTGCTAGTCTGCGTGTCGCGAGAGCCGGAGCCCAGTCCCTCGACCATAGGAGTGAGTCATGCCCATCCTCACCGAGCCCGTCGGCTCGCTGCCCCGCCCCATGAAGCTGCAGGAGGCGATCGCGTCGTACGACAGGGGTGAGATCACGAAGCAGCAGCTGACCGCCGAGCAGGACGCTGCGGCCAGGGACTCCATCGAGCGCATGGAGGCGACAGGTACGGCGATAGTCTCCGACGGCGAGCAGCGCGCGTCGAGCTTCGCGACATACCCCCTCACGGACACCCTCGCCGGCACCGGCCTCGCCGACAACCTGGCGGCGGACGGCCAGTACTTCGCGATCTTCGATGACGGCCACCACCGCCAGCTGCCGCGCCTCACAGGCGGCCCGTTTCGGTACAAGACCTACGCCGCGGACCTGTTCTCGCAGTCCAAGCCGTATGCCACCAAGCCCATGAAGCAGGCAGTGATCGCCCCGTCGATGCTCTACCTGCTCTATCCGCTGAAGGACGAGCTCGACGGCTACAGCCGTGAGCAGTTCCTCGCGGACCTGTGCGACGAGGCGGAGAAGGACATCCGCAAGGCGTTCGAGGCCGGCGCGCAGCGGGTGTCGATCGACTTCACGGAGGGCCGGCTCGCCAACAAGAGGGACGCCCGCAACCCGTGGACCGGGGAAGACCTGCTCCAGACGTTCATCGAGCTCAACAACCGGGTCATCGACCGCTTCACACCCGAGGAGCGGAGGAATATCGGGATCCACACCTGCCCCGGCGGCGACTGCGACTCTGTCCACAGCGGCGAGGTCGACTACGCCGAGCTGCTGCCGTCGATGTTTCAGATGAACGCCGGCTACTTCCTCATCCAGCTTGCGAGCGAGGGTGACAAGGAGCGCGTCTACCAGCTCATCGGCGACAACATCCGCACCGATGCGAACGGCGTGAAGCAGGTCGCCTTCGTCGGCGTCATCGACCCGTTGAACCCGAAGGTGGAGACGCCCGAGGAGGTTGCGGACGCACTCGTCACCGCGGCCCGGTACATCCCGACAGACCAGCTGGGTGCGACCGACGACTGTGGCTTCAGCCCGTTCAGCATCGACGTCAAGCCCAAGCACGGGTCGCCGGACTTCGCCCGGGACATCGCGTTCCGGAAGATCTCGTCGCGCGAGCGCGGCGCGAGGCTCGCCTCGGAGCAGCTCGGGATCTAGGAGATCATGCTCAAGGCCAGCTCCCCGGGCATGTCGGCTTTCCCAAGTCTCAACGGTCGCTCCGCCGCGCCGTCTCGTACAGCTCGGTCGAGCCTGTCGGCAGCAGGTCGGCGGTCCCGTCTGTTGAGGTTGTCATGTCACAGCGGCTAGCCAGGCACTGGCAGTGCCGCCAGCTCCGCGAACGGCACGGGACAGCAGTCACTGACTGCACACGTACTCAGGTCGTCGCACCCGGCGTCCACAGTGGCACGCAGTGTGTCGCGGATGACGACGAGGTCAGCCAGCCTCGCCTCGACCTCGGCGAGCTTGGCTGTGGCCAGTGCCTGCAGAACACTGCTGGACCTGGCACGGTGGCGATGGTGGCCCGCCTCGATGAGTTCGGCAACTTGGTCGAGGGTGAATCCGAGACGCTGGGCCGCCTTGATCACCCGCAGCACCGTCACCGTCTCCGGCGGGTAGACACGGTGCCCGCCCGGTGAGCGATCCGGCTTCCGCAGCAGCCCGCGCCGCTCGTAGTAACGCAGCGTCTGCACGTTGACCGAGGCGGCTTGGGCGACCTCCCCGCTGCGCAACCAGCCGGTCACGCCGCAAGGCCCGCCTGGTACGCCGCTCGGGAGACGAGCCCGTCGAGGATGTCGAGATGGGTTTCCGGGACGCTGACCTCGACAACTGTCCCGCCGTTGCCGATCCGCACGGAAAACGTGAAGAAGGAGCAGCACTGAATCTCTCGTGCGAGGAGGTCGCGAACTGTCGCCTCCACCTCGGCGCCCGTGTCGAACGTCAGCAGGACCGAATGCTCTCGCCGTTCGACACGGCGCAACGCGGAGCTGAACAGCGCATCGAACTCCGCGACGCGCAGCGGTTGCTCCTGCGTGGGGAGCGTGCACTCGAGTGGTTGGAACTGGGGAGACATCTCGCGATCGGTCATGTCCACCAGGCTAAACCTGTACCCCGGTACTGGATGCAAACCTGACGCTGAGGTCCGGTTTGCGCTGCCACTCATCGGGCCGGCGACCCCGCCGGCACTTAGGGTGGCCTTCATGGCGAGGGAGAACAGTATCGAGGTGGACGATGTCGTCCGTGACTACGGCAGCACGCGGGCGCTGGATGAGGTGTCGTTCGGCGTACGACCGGGGGGCCTGACCGGATTCGTCGGCGCCAACGGGGCCGGCAAGACGACGACGATGCGCATCATCATGGGCGTCTTGGCGCCCGACGCCGGGCAGGTGCGCTGGCAGGGAGAGCCGGTGACGGCGGAGCAGCGGCGCACATTCGGCTACCTGCCGGAGGAACGCGGGCTGTATCCGAAGATGCGGGTTGCTGAGCAGCTGCGCTATCTCGCGCGGCTCCATGGGGCTGACGGAACCCAGGCCAGGCGCCGCTCTGACACGCTGCTGGAGCGGCTCGAGCTCGGTGGCCACGGTGACGACATGCTGGAGACGCTGTCGCTCGGGAACCAACAGCGGGTCCAGGTCGCCGCCGCCCTCGTGCATGAGCCGGTGGCCCTGGTGCTCGACGAGCCGTTCAGCGGCCTCGACCCGCTGGCGGTCGAGGTGATGGTCGACCTGCTCCGCGAGCAGGTCGACGCCGGAGTGCCGGTGCTCTTCTCCAGCCACCAGCTCGAGCTTGTGGAGCGGCTCTGCGACGACCTCGTCATCGTGTCCGACGGACGTGTCGTCGCCGCCGGCAGCGTCGAGGAGCTGCGCAGAACCGAGCGCGAGGAGTACGCCCTGCACATCGCTGGACATGTCGACCTCGGGTGGGTCGGGGAGGTCGACGGTGTCCGCATCCTCGACAAGGAGGCTGCCGGAGAGGAGCAGGTCGTGGTGTTCCAGGTCGACCGTCCAGGGGCCGCGCAGGACGTGCTGCGCGAGGCGCTCGGCCGTGGCACCGTGCGTGAGCTGAGGCGTCGAACGCCTACGTTGGCCGAGATCTTCCGGGAGGCGGTGGCGTGAGCGGCTCGACGGCCTGGTGGCGACTTGTCGCCGCCCGTGAGGTCACCACCCGGATGCGGGACAAGACCTTCCTGATCAGCACTGGGGTGCTGCTGTTGGTCGTGGCCGGCAGCATCGTCCTCACCAGCCTCCTCGGTGGCCGGCCGCCGTCGTACGACGTCGCGGTCACCGACCGGGCAGGCTCCAGCCTGGCCGAGGTGACTCAAGACCAGCTCCGCGCACAGAGTGGAGACGACGAGGCGAAGGTGACGGTCAGCGAGGTCGATGACGTCGCTGCAGCCAGGGCGGCTGTCGATGACGAGCAAGTGGACGCGGCGCTGCTGCCCACCGACGACGGCTTCGAGATCGTCGGCCGTGACGAGGTGCCGGCAGAGCTGTCGTCGGCAACCCAGAGCGCGCTGTCCCTGACGTCGCTCCAGGCGAACGCCGAGGAGGCCGGCACATCGGTCGAAGACCTCACTGCCGGCTCGACGCTGCGCGAGGACACGACGACGTCCGGGCCGGTGTCGAGCGACACCGCCGGTGGAATCGCGTTCGCCATGGCACTCCTGTTCTTCCTGACAGCGATCAGCTTCGGCATCGCGATCGCACAGAGCGTCGTGGTGGAGAAGGAGAACCGGATCGTCGAGATTCTCGCCGCCGCAGTCCCCTTGCGCGCGCTGCTCTGGGGCAAAGTCCTCGGTAACAGCTTCCTCGCGCTGGCCCAGGTGCTCGCGGTGGCGCTCACTGCCGCAGTCGCGTTGCTCATCGTGGGAAACCTCGACGCGATCCCAGCGGTCGGCGTGGCCGGCCTGTGGTTCCTTGCGTTCTTCGTCGTCGGATTCCTCGCCCTGGCCAGCCTGTGGTCGGTCGCCGGCTCGCTCGCGACTCGCCAGGAGGACCTGCAGAGCACCACCGTGCCGGGTCAGGCCCTGCTGCTCGTGCCCTACCTGATCGCGGTCGCCGGCAGCGACAAGATGATCGAGGTCACGTCCTTCGTGCCGATCGCCTCATCGCTGACCATGCCCGCTCGCCTTGTCGACGGAGACGTACCGCTGTGGCAGCCGATCGTGTCCCTGCTGCTCGCCGCCGCCGCCGCCGCGCTGCTGATCCGCCTGGGCGCGCGATGGTACGAACGCACCCTGCTGCAGACGTCTCGGCGCACCACTTACCGCGAGCTGATGCGCGGCAACCGCGACGAGTCGTGACAACGTGGCCACGATCCCGGGTCTGCCGATGAGCTCTCGCGGGGACGTCAGATCACCTCTGGCGCGGACTCGGTGTCGGAGACCATCGGGCGCTGCGCCTGCTCCCAGGCGAGCATGCCGCCGGCCAGGTTGACGGCGTCGTACCCCTGCGCCTGCAGCAGGGCCGTCGCCTTCGCCGACCGTCCACCCGCCCTGCAGACGACGAGGACCTGCTGATCCGCCGGGAGCTCACTCACCCGTTGCGGCACCTGCATCAGCGGGACGTGGACCGCGCCGGAGATGTGGCCGGCGCGCCACTCGTCGTCCTCGCGTACGTCGAGGACCACGAGACCCTCGGGCCGCTCGGCAGGGACGGCAGACACGTCGATCTCAGGGATCGGCTGGCTCATACCCCGTAGCCTGCCATGCCGCGCCGGTTCACCTGAGCAGGCGGGACAACCGGCGGTCGGCGAGCGGTCTGCCGCCGGTCTGACAGGTCGGACAGTACTGCAGCGCCGAGTCTGCGAACGACACCTCCCGGACCGTGTCACCGCACACCGGACACGTCTCGCCGGCACGCCCATGCACCCGCAGACCCGACTTCTTCTCGTGCTTGAGGTCAGCGGCCGCGAGGCCGTCCGACCTCATGACTGCCTCCCGCAACGTCGCGCCGATCGCGTCGTACAGCCTGGCGACCTCCTCGGCAGGCATCGCGGCGGGCTTGAAGGGGGACATCTTCGCCACGTGCAGGATCTCGTCCGAGTAGGCGTTGCCGATGCCGGCGATCACCGACTGGTCGCGCAGGATGCCCTTGATCTGAGTGCGCCCCGAGCCGGCCAGGATGGCTGTGAGGGCCTCGAGCGTGAACTCCTCGTCGAGCGGGTCCGGCCCCAGCCGCGAGATGCCTGGTACGTCGGTTGGGCTCCGGACGACGTACAGCGCCAGGCTCTTGCGGGTGCCCGCCTCGGTGAAGTCGAGTCCGGAGCTGTCGTCGAGGCACAGCCTCGCCGCCAGCGGGTTCTTGCCCGGACGTGGCGGGATGTCCGGCAGCTCATCTCGCCAGCGAACCCACCCCGCGCGGGCGAGGTGGACGACGAGGTGCAGGTCGTCGACCGCGATGTCCAGGAACTTGCCATGGCGGGACAC
>Ga0136625_1000041_pt1 | contig 26813 bp, 24 predicted proteins | sample AntDrymUQ4832306_2_FD_104672 | JGI IMG/M metagenome (GOLD analysis project Ga0136625, IMG submission 104672) | Polar desert sand microbial communities from Dry Valleys, Antarctica - metaG UQ483 (23.06) | ecosystem: Environmental > Terrestrial > Soil > Desert | place: Antarctica: Dry Valley...
ACCTAGCCTTGCTCGATGTCCACCGAGGTGCTGAGCACACAGGCGCTCAACCGGGCCGTGCTCGCTCGCCAGCTTCTTCTCGAACGGTCGAACTTGCCGATGACCGAAGCACTCGATCAGATCGCCGGCATCCAGAACCAATACGCACCCAATGGCTACATCGGGCTCTGGAGTCGCCTCTTTGATTTTGAACGCGACTCTCTCACCAAGGCTCTCGAGACACGGGAGGTCGTGCAGGGGACGACATTGAGGGGAACCATCCACCTCGTCACGCCCGAGCTCTTCGGTCTTTCCAACGACGCCGTCCGCGATGAGCGACTCGAGTGGTGGTTTCGAGCCAACCGTCGCAATGATCAAGCAACGATGCGGCGAGCGGCAAAGCAGGTCGCTGAGGCCCTGGCAGGCGGCCCGCAGAAGCGATCGCAGCTCATGAAAGAGCTCGGTTTCGATTCGGCGACCTGGAATGGGGCGACCGCTTTCCTCGACTTGACCCGGGTACCGCCGTCCGGTACTTGGGACAACCGTCGCGCCGACCTTTACGAACTGTTCTCGACGGACAAAGTCGACCCCGAACTCGCCAAGAAAAGAATGGTGGAGATCTACTTGCGGGCGTTCGGACCGGCCAGCGCCAAAGGCATCGCCACGTTTCTCGCCCTGAATCTCAGCGGGATCAAGTCTCTCCTCAACGACTACCGGAAGTTTCAGACTGAGGACGGCATCGACCTATTCGATGTCGAAGATGGCCTGCTCCTTGATCCCGAGACTCCGTCACCGCCGCGTTTCCTTCCTCCGTGGGATGCCAACCTGCTGGTTCACGCTCGCCGGAGTGGCATCCTCCCCGAGGAGTACCGGCCACTGATCTTCAACACCAAGATGCCGCAATCGGTGCCGACGTTTCTGATCGATGGGAAGGTGGCCGGAACATGGAAGCTCAATCCCGACGACCTGCAAGTGACTCCTTACGGAAAGCTCGACCGTCGCTCAAGAGCCGACCTATTGCAGGAAGCAGAAGCGCTGAGAGCCTTCATTTCCTAATTTGGTTCGTGGCGAACGGTCTGCAGCTAATTCGGCTCGTGGCATGTCGTACTCGCTCGTCACCGACCGAATTAGCAAGTTCGGTGTCGCCACGAACCGAATTTTCCAAGGGCCTCGATCTCGTTGAGCCCCCGAATGAGGCCAACCACTTCCAATTCACCGGTGGGGGTGGCGAGCCGGGTCACAGCCGATCGTTGCGGATCAAGTCGTCATACGACTCACGTGCCACCACGAGGCGAGCGTCGCCGTTGCGCGCAAAGACCACTGGAGGGCGGGGCACCTTGTTGTAGTTCGAACCCATCGAGTGGCCATAGGCGCCGGTCACCGGCGTGGCGATCAGATCACCGACCCTGAGGTCTTCGGGCACCTTCCCTTCCCGAACCAGGACGTCGCCGGTTTCGCAGTGCTTGCCGACGACCCGCACCGTCCGGTTTCGATCCGCCCTTACCGCTCGCGGGAGGAACGTCTCGTATCCGGATCCGTAGAGGACCGGCCGGGGGTTGTCGCTCATCCCGCCGTCGACCGCCACGTAAGTGCGAAATCCCGTCACCTCTTTGATCGTGCCGATCGTGTAGACGGTGATCGCCGCTCCGGCCACGATCGACCGCCCGGGCTCGACGGCCAGGGTGGCGGTGAGCCCGGCGGCTAACGCGGCTTCTCGCAGAATCGAGCCGTACTCGCTAAGTGTCGGCGCCTGTTCACCCTCGACATATGCGACCCCCAGACCGCCCCCCATCGAGAGTTCGTCGAGCTGATGTGCATCCACAATCGGCGCCATCACCGCCAATGCAGCCGCGAAGGACTTGGCCTCAAACACCTGCGACCCGATGTGGACGTGAACGCCTCGGAGCCGCACTGCAGGACTGCTTCGCGCGGTTGCAATTGCTTTCGCCGCCTGACCCGTAGAGAGGGTGAAGCCGAACTTAGAGTCGTCCTGGCCGGTCGCCAGATAGTGATGCGTATGGGCCTCGATTCCAGGCGTCACCCGCACTAGGACGTCGAAGACGAACCCGGTCTCTTCGTGGACATTCTCGATGAGTTCGAACTCGTCGAAACTGTCCACGACTAAACGGCCGACCCGGGCAGACGCGGCGGCGTGCAGCTCGGCGAGGCTCTTGTTGTTTCCATGCATGACGAGCCGTTCGCCGGGCACCCCGGCGGCGAGGGCGACGAATAGCTCTCCCCCGCTCGCGACATCGATCCGAAGGCCTTCCTCATGGACGAGGCGCGCCATCGCCAGACAGAGAAACGCCTTGCCTGCGTAAACGGCTTGGTCGCCAAAGCTGGCGGCCGCCTCCTGGCAGCGATTCCGCAGATGGTCCTCGTCGTAGATGAAGAGCGGTGTCCCGTACTCGGCGGCGAGCTCGAGGACCGAGCAACCCCCGATAAGTAGTGAACCGTCGTGGGCCTCGCGCGCCGAGTTCGGCAGCAACGACCACGGAAGAGCTGACATCGACTCGGATTCTCTCAGATTCCGTCTTCGGGTCTTCTCCTATCGGCCGGTAAGGAGCCGAAACGCCGAAGTCACCAGGCGCGCCGGCCGGCCTCTGCGGGTTTCGATCCGGTCGGCGGTGCGGGCGAGACTCGTTGCCAGGTTGGCTCCCACCCAGCGAAGCGGCTCCGGCTCCCACCGGCGCGAGCGGTGTCCAACCCAGGGCAACCGTGTGAGATCCGTATCTCGACCCAGCACCAGATCGGCCAGAGTACGACCGGCCAGGTTGGAGGCGGCTACACCTTCGCCGGCATATCCGCCGGCATCGCCGACCCCGGAGGCGCGATCAAAGAAAACCGAGGGTCGCCAATCTCGCGCCAGCGCTACAGCCCCACCCCAGCGGTGAGTGATGCGGGCGGCGCCAAGGTCGGGAAAAAGGTTACGCAAGACGGCTTCGACCGCATGGTGAACCCTGGGTTGGCGGTCGTACTCAGCCCGGAGTTGGGAACGAAAGTGGTAGCGAGCCCCTCGGCCCCCAAAAGCCAAACGGCCGTCGGCGGTCCGCTGCCCATAGATGATGAGATGGCGGGCGTCGTTGAACACTTCTCGCTCCGCAAAGCCCACCATGTCCCAGAACGCTGCCGGCAACGGCTCGGTGGCGACCATCAGTGAGTACGCCGGAACAAAATCCCGCTCGTGTCCGATCAGACTGATCGTGAAAGCCTCGGTGGCGCGCAACACGACGTCAGCTTTGACTGAACCATGGTCGCTCTTGACTTGTCCGGGGGAGATCTCGTCGACACGGGTCTGTTCGTATATCTGCACGCCAAGTCGCTCCGCGGCCTTTGCCAGGCCTCTTACTAGACGAAGCGGATGGATGGCTGCGGCATGCGGGGTGTAGATCGCTCCGAGAGCATCGCGCACTCGTCCCGGTAGCTCGTTGCGCCCGAGCCAGCGAAAGTCGGCCTCGCCAAAGCCCCAGCCGCGGTCATGATCCAGCTCTTCCTGCAAGCTTGTCACCTGGGCCGGGTTGGTGGCAAAAGTAAGAATCCCACCTTTGTGGAAATCGCAGTCGATCCCCTCCTCGGCGGCGACCCGTCCCACCTCATCGACCGTGGCAAACATGGCGCGCCACAGCTCACGAACCGCTTGCCGGCCATGCCGAATCGCCATCCGGTCTCGATTGCCGGCGATCTCGCCCGCGCACCATCCGCCGTTGCGTCCCGACGCGCCATAGCCCGCGATCTCAGCCTCGACCACAACGACGCGGAGATCCGGCTCAAGCTTCTTCAGGTAGTAGGCGGTCCAGAGCCCCGTGTAGCCAGCGCCGACGATGACGACATCGGCCACCGTTGAGCTAGGCAGCGCCGAGCGCGGGACCAGTGCCTCCCCAGCGGTGTCATGCCAGAGGCTCAAGGTCTGATATGAATCCACGATTTTCGATCGGGTTCAGTCGCCCTCATCGAGATGCGACGGCAGCGAGCCAGCCCGGGCCAGGGCTTCGACGAGGGCGTCGCTGAAAACTTCGAGCGTCAACGCGACGTCCTCCATGGTGTGGGACGCGGAAAGAAACCACGGCTCGCGGGCGTCAATACACGGCATCACCCCACGCTGGATCATGCCTTCGATCGTGGCCGTGTAAAGACGAGCATCGTGGGCGGCAATGTCTCGGAACTCGATGGGCCGGCCCTCCCCCATGTAGACCGAGAACATCGATGGATGTCCGATCACGTCGCCCTCGACTCCGAACTCGACCAGCACCCGCGCCAAACCTTCCATCAACGCCTTCCCCACCTTCTCGATCTGGGCGAAGGCATCGGTCGTCCGGAGCTGCTCGATGGTCGCCTTGGCGGCCGCGCTAGCAATGCCGTTGCCGCCAAACGTTCCCGCCTGGGCGATTCCCCCCAGCTTCCAACCGTCGACCATCTCCGCCGAGAGCGCCACCGCGGCCACCGGGAACCCATTCCCCAGAGCCTTGGCATAAGTCGCGATATCGGGCGTGACGCCAAAGGTCTCGACGGCGCCGCCGAGGGCGAATCGGAAGCCGGTCTTGACCTCATCGAAAATCAGCACCGTGTTGTTGCTCGTGCACAGCTCGCGGAGCTTCTCGAGGAATCCCGGCTCGGGCATGATTCCGAAGGCATTGCCGGCGGCAGGCTCGACGATCACCGCCGCCGTTTGATGGCCGTAATCGTCGAAGTAGTCGACCAGCGCATCGACATCGTTGAATGGCAGCGTTCGTATGTAGCTGCGGATTCCGTCTGGGATTCCGCTCGAGACTTGGTATGGGATCGGCCGCAACCTCGAACCGAGATGGGCAGGCGGGGCGCTAGCGGTTGTGAAAAGGACGTAATCGTGAGCACCGTGATAGGCACCTTCGAATTTGACGACCAGGTCGCGATTGGCCCAGCCGCGGGCCAGACGGAGGGCGTGCATCGTCGCCTCGGTCCCGGTATTGGTAAAGCGCATCCGTTCAGCCCATTTGATGGCATCGAGGATCGCCTCGGCTGCTTCGACCTCGCGCCGCTGGGTCATCGCGAAGGTGGTGCCTTCGCGGGCCGCCGCAATCACGGCGTCGGTGACGTAAGGGTCGGCGTGCCCGAGGATGATCGGACCCCAAGCGCATTGGTAGTCGATGTAGCGCTTGCCATCCATGTCCCAGACATAGGCGCCCTCGCCACGATCGATGACCAGAGTGTCATCGTCGCCGAGGTAGCGAAAACCGCTCGACACGCCGTTGACGAGATTGTTGCTGGCGCGTTGGAACCATTCAGCGGTCAGCGGTCCCTGGGAGCTCATCGGGGAGAAATCTAACCCGTTCCAGCAAAACCTTAGGTTGTGGTGGTGGCTATGCCACCACCAGAACCTAAGGTTTCGGAGGTGGCTACCCAACTCGAACTATTCATTGCCGGGGAGTGGACGGCGGGCAGCGGGGAAGGCCACTACGAGCTTCGCTCGCCGGGGACTGGGGAGCACCTGGCTGACGTTCCTCGCGCGTCCCAGGCAGATGTCGATCGAGCCGTTCAAGCGGCTCATGCAGCCTCCGAGGAAATGCGCCATTGGTCGGCCTTCGAGCGCGCCGACCTCTGTCTTCGCGCTTATGAACTTTGGGAAGAGAGGATCACCGAGATCGCCCGGATTCTGACCATGGAACAGGGCAAGCCTTTCCGGGCTGAGGCGATCGACGACATCGCCGAATCAGGTGACTACCTCCAAATCGCCGCCGAGGACGTGAAACGAATGAAGGGGGACCTGATCCCCACCACTGAACGGAACCGGCGTATGTTCACAGTGCGGCGACCGGTCGGAGTGTGGGCGGCGATCACGCCGTGGAACTTCCCGGTGATGATTCCGATGGAAACCGTTGGGCCCGGACTTGCGACCGGCAACGCGGTGATCGTCAAGCCGCCCCTGAACACTTGTTGGGCCATGCTCGAGGCAGCGCGCGTCATCGAAGAGGCCGGGTTTCCAAAGGGCGCCCTCTCGGTGATTCCTGGTGACGGAGACGTCGGCGAGTGGCTCGTGACCCATCCCGGCATCCAAGGAATCAGCTTCACCGGCTCTTCCGAAACCGGCAAGCGCATCGTGGCTTCAATGGGTTTGAAGCGTTCGATCATGGAGATGTCCGGCAACGGACCTTTGATCGTCGCCGGTGACGCCGATGTGGAAGCCGCCGCGGTCGCCGCGGTTTACGGGGCCTACTACAACGCCGGACAGGTTTGCACCGCCACCGAGCGAGTGATCGTCCTCAACGACCTCCACGACCAATTTGTCGACGCCACGTTGAAAGCTGCCGAAGCCGTAAGTCTCGGCGACCCCATGGATGACGCCACCAACATGGGGCCGCTGAATAACGAGCCCACTGCGGCGAAGATGGATCGACACATCGAGGATGCCCGCCAACGTGGGGCGGAAGTCTTGATAGGCGGCGGCCGGGCAAGCGGCCATCCCACCGATCTCTATTACCAGTTCACAGTCCTCGACCGGGTACCTGAGGAGTCGCTGGTATCGAGAGAGGAATCGTTCGGCCCGGTGGTGCCAATCCTCTCGGCTAAGGACGACGAGGACGCGATCGGCATCGCCAATCGGACCAATCTGGGTCTGCAGGCGGCCGTGTTCACGAATGACATCACCAAAGCCTTTTGGTACGCCGATCGAATCCGTAGCGGGACAGTCATCGTCAACGACTCGACCGATTTCTGGGAGACCTTCCAACCCTTTGGCGGCGCGGCCGGGACCGATACCGGCTGGGGGCGCCAACGCATCGAAGAGTTCACCGATCTCCAAACCGTGGTTTTCAACCTGCGCCAGGAGTAAGCCTTCGGTAGCGTGATCGGATGCCCCACGATTTTGCCTCGGTCCCCTATGAGGATCGTGCGAAGGAAATTCCGTTCGCCTCGGCCGAATACATCGCCTTTGCCTCCCGCAGCTCATTCCTCGGTGTGCCGGCGAAGACACTCGATGATCTGGGCGACGGTCAGGTCGTAATTCTCGGAGCGCCCTTCGATTGGGGGGCGAGCTATCGACCGGGTGCCCGCTTCGGACCGCAAGCGATCCGCGACGCCGATTACGGAGTTATGGACGGCTACCGCCCCCATCTGCCGACTGGGATCGACCCGCTGCGAACCCTCGGTGTAGTTGACATTGGCGATGTCTATGTGGTGCCGGGACAGGTCGAGCTCTCGCTCGAGCGGATCATCGCCACCGTTGAAAAGGTCACCGCTGCCGGCAAGATCCCGGTCGTTCTGGGGGGGGACCACACCGTTACCTTCGCCAACGCCACCGGAGTTACCAACGTCCTCGGCGCCGGCGAGATCGCCGTCGTGCATTTCGATGCGCATGCCGACACCGGCGTGAGCCAGAACGGGACGCTCTATGGGCACGGCACGCCGATGCGTCGGCTGATCGAATCCGGCGCCGTGCCTGGCCCGCGTTTCGTCCAGATCGGCCTCCGGGGCTACTGGCCCGAGCCAGAGGTGATGGCGTGGATGAAAGAGCAGGGAATGCGGAGCTACCTGATGAACGAGATCGAGGAACGAGGCCTCAAGACTGTGGTCGACGAAGCGGTCGAGTACTCGATTGCCGGAGGCGCCAAGGGGGTGTTCATCTCAATCGACATCGATGTCGTCGATCCCGGCTTTGCCCCCGGCACCGGCACGCCCGAACCCGGGGGCCTCACCTCGCGCCAGCTGATGGACACCGTGCGCAGGCTTGCCCGCGAACTTCCGGTCGTCGGGGCCGACGTGGTCGAGGTCGCCCCCGGCTACGACGGCCCCGGCGAGATCACGGCCTATCTCGCCAACCGGATCGTTCTCGAGCTTCTTAATGGCTTGGCCGAAAAGAGCTCATCAGGGGTTTAAGACTCGGTCGCTCCCACCGTGACTGGCACCGGCTTTGCTCTGCGGGCGCGGCGCCAGAGCCACCAACCCAAGATCGCAAACGGGCCAATCACGAGTAGGAGCACGGGCAGGGTGTAGAGGACGAAGCGGATCGCCACCGTACCTAGCGCCTGCATCGCTTCGACGAGGTTGCGAAGGGCTTCCTTAGCCACGGTCGCTGGTTCCCACACAGGATCGGCCGGGACGATCGGGATTGCCGCCGGGGATGGATCCACGGTGAGGTTGATCGTCGCCAATGCGACCAGGTCCGTTAGCAACTGCTTGCGGCCTTCGAGCTGTTCGATTTCGCCGCGGGTGTACCGGATTTGTTCGAAGACGGCCAGCAACTTGGCCGGGTCGGCGTCGGGGTTGTCGCGCAACTCGGCCAGCAGAGCCAAAAGCTCTTCCTCCAAGGCGTAGAGGTTGCGGAGCTGGGCGTCGATGTCGACGAACTGGTCCGTGACGTCCTGGCTCTGGAGCGACTCGGATACCACTCGGTCGGAAACGTTTCTGATTTCGGCGAGGGTCGCCGTCAACTTGTCAGCCGGAACCCGGACGGTGAAAAAGATCGACGGCTGCTCGCCCTCGGCCGCCTCCTCGATCGTGGAAGAGGCAAGGAACCCGCCTGATGTCTCCACCATGAAAAGGATCTGATCGAAGGCGGTGCGGGTGTCAGCCGCTTGCAGGGTCATCGACCCCTCGTAAATGACCTTCCGATCGATCACCGGCGGGATCCCAAGCGAATCGCCGTCACCATTGCCCTGCGAGGAGGCAGTGGCGGTTGTCGTCGCAGCCGCCATGTCTCCAAGCTGGGCCTCGTCCGGCGCAGTCGTTCTCGCCGCATCTGAACCGCCGCAGGCAATGAGCGTGACGCTCAATGCCAGTACCACCAGCATTGTTCGTTTCATGCCGCTTGGACGGAGCGAAGCTCCCGCCGGTTCCAGACGTTTCTCCCCCCGGGGGGGAGAAACCCGAACGCCTGGCTTCCGGTTTATTTGTCGTCACAGGAACGCTTTGGGGAAATTTGTCTCGTGGCGAACGAGTACCGTTCGCTACAGGACAGATTTTGTTTAGGGAGTTCGCCGCAGGACGAATTACGCGCACGCGGGGAGTTCGCGGCGAGTCAGGTCCAGGTAGAGCGACATTTTTTCCGAGGGGAGAAACAGAGCGCTAGATGCCGACTTTCCTTTGGCGCCGCTTCTGTGACCAGAGGAAGAGCACCATGACTGTCACGGTGAGAACAAAGATGATGGTTCCCCAGACGTTGACTTTGGGGAGGGATCCCGCGCCGGGCCGCGCTCCAGACGTAAAGCGGATAGGTTTGGATTCGGCCGGACGTGAAGTTGGATACGACGAAGTCGTCGAGCGTGCCATTTCAGTTCTCCTCGTCAAGCGGGGGCCCGTTTGGGATGGGCTTGCGTTCGATGATAAGCGCCTAGCTAGCAGCAGCGTCGGAGCCGAACTCGGGGTTGTCCCAGACAATGAGGGCCGAATCGCCACCAGTCATCTCGTCGTGGAGATAGCCCTTGAGCAACGTCACGATACGAAACCCGTTCTCCATTTGAAAGGTGAGTGTCGGGTCGTAGAGCTCACGATCTCGCACCTTTTCGAGGTATTCCTCCGTAGTCAGCTCCTGACGATGGGCGGCATATCCGGGCATGTGGCCGCCGGCGATGATGCCGCGTTTGTTGTGTCGCTTGACCAGCTCTTTGCGGGCTTCGTAAAGCATGCGGCCGATTCCCCTCCGGCGATACTCGGGTTGCGTGGCCATATCGGTTCCGTAGTACCACTCGCCGTCGGGATCATGGTTCCCGCACTGGTGCTCCCCGGTAATGCCAGCAATCGTGTGTTGAGGATGGTCGAAGTCGAAATCGAGGAAGATTCCCGCCCCTTGGCCCACCACCCGTTCGCCGTCGAGCACCACAACGAATCCCTCCGGAAACGTCTCGCTATAAGCGATGATGTCGTCCTCGCTCAGCAATTCGGAAGCATCGGCATGGGGAAAGGCTGCCAGCTCTAGGGCTGCGCATTGGGCAGCAAGCTCTTTTCGGAGGTTGACGAGTCGAAGCTCGGTCATAGCCGGAACTCCTCGAAATCGTTCTCAGACGGCAAACCCCAACTGGCCCACAATTGCTTCGACTGAGGACGCATGATCACCGCCCCCGCGGATTCGGTGTGATGGGGTGGTTCGGAACGCCGGCAGATCGCTTCCGAGTCCCTGGTCAGGGCCATGAGGTGTTCCGCGTCGACGCCGCCTGAGCGATCGGCAAGCACCTTCTCGGCCCTGGTGAGGCGCGCCTCCGAAGAAGCCAACAAGTCGGGGGGGCGCTCTGCCTCGACCGATCGCGACTTGTCATCGAGGGCATGATTCGTGTGAATGAGGGGCCTTCCCTCAAGCTTGGAAACGGCTCGATAACCGACCATTGCCTCGACGTTGAAGCCGTTGCCTTCCGAATCGAACAAAAGGTAATTATGGGCGCCGGCCAAGTCGGCTTCGAGGATGCACCCGAGGGCAGCGCCGATCGTCGTCTGCTTGAGGGCCTTGCGAACGACGAACGGCCAGGTGACTCCGGCCTTGCCGTTGGAAGCTGTGAGGTTGTTGATGCCGAGAGCGATACCGGCTTCGTTCAGCCCGATTTGGCCGAGACAGCCAACTGTCGAGAACACGAGCGCCGCCGGATCCGTCTCGGGCTCAACTCGGAGCAGCACGACATGTTCGGTCGCGGTGTCGTGCATGTCCCAGGTCTGGGCCAAAAAGCCCGCTCCGCCGGCGAGGTCGTCGGGGACGATCACCGCCGTGCAGTCGTCTTCCTCCGGGACGGTATTGCTGCCCTTTGCCCGCACGAAATCGACGAAGTCGGTAAAGCCCGAGACGATCAGCACCTCTTCGATTGTCAGGTTGGTTGCCGCCGCCAGCGCCGTCATCTCCTCGTAAAGGTCGGCGTCATAGGCGCGATGGGCGTCGAGCATTTGCGATGCCAGGTCCAAGGCATCCTCCGACGTCGCCGGTCTTCCCGCCCAGCTCCCATTGCTGGCCAGACGGAGGCGCTCGGCCGAGTAGCGGCGGATCTCGGAGTAGAACGCAGCGCCGTGCACCGCTCCGCGATGCTCGCCACGCCCGGTGGCCTCGAGAACGCGAATCGGGCGACCCTTCATTGGATCCCGCCGATGTACCTAGTGCGTGGTTCGAGGTATTCGTAGAGGCCTTCCATCCCCGACTCGCGACCAAGGCCAGATTGCTTAACCCCGCCAAAGGGTGCCTCGGGAGTTGCCACTGCCCAATCGTTGATCGCCACCATTCCGTAATCGAGCTCCTCGGAGAGCCGAATGGCAGTATTGAGGTCGTTGGTGTGAACGAACGCAGCCAAGCCGTACTCGGTCTGGTTCGCCATCTCGATGACTTCAGCCAGAGAGTTGAACGGGATCATCGGCATGACCGGACCGAACACCTCTTCATCATGCAGCGGTGTGCCCGGCGCAACGTCGGCCACGACGGTCGGCTGGAAGAAGTAGCCCTTGCGATCAAGGCGCTCGCCACCGGTCAACACTTTGGCTCCGGCGTCGACTGACTCGTTGACGATTCGCTCGACTCGTTCGCGCTGGATCGAGTTGATCAGCGGACCAATGGTGGTGGACCGATCGCGTCCGTCCCCGACCACTTGTTGCTCGGCCGCGGTCACTGCCGCCGAGGTAAATTCGTCGATCATTTCTTCGTGCACATAGAAGCGCTGGGGCGCCACACAGACCTGACCGGCGTTCCGCACCTTCGTCGTCACCCCTGCTTGTGCGACCGCGGTCGCATCGCCGGCGTCGGGGAAGATGATCACGGGAGCGTTGCCGCCCATCTCCAAGGCGAGGCGGGTTACGGTCCGCGAGGCGCCGTCCATCAGGATCTTCCCTACTCGGGTCGAGCCCGTGAAGCTGATCTTGCGACAGCGGGGATCGTTGAGGAACTCCTGTCCTATCCCTTCCGGTTCGCCGTTGACGAGATTGAGGACCCCGGCCGGGAGGCCGGCTTCGGCGAAACACGAGGCGATCAGCATCGCCGAGCGGGGCGTGTACTCACTTGGTCGGGAGACAACGGTGCAGCCGGCGGCGAGGGCCGAACTGATCGCTCGGGCCTGGTTGTAGACCGGGAAGTTCCAGGCGGTGATCAACCCGACAACGCCCACCGGGCGATAAAAGACGTCGATCCGCCTCCCTTCGCTGCGGGCGGGGATCGAACGTCCATAGATCCGCTTGGCTTCCTCGGCTGCCCACTGGAAGTAGTTCGGGCAGGACAGCCACTCGGCCTTCGCCTGCTCATGCGGTTTGCCGGACTCTTCGGTGGTGACGTCGGCAAACTCCTCTGCTTTCGCGCGCAGCATCGCGGCCGCGGTCTCGAGAAAGCGGGCGCGTTTGTAAGGGTTGGTGTGGCTCCAAGACTCGAACGCCTCGTGGGCCGCGTTGAGGGCGATGCGCGCGTCGACGACGTCGCCGAACGGCACCTGCTCGACGACATCCTCCGTGGCTGGGTTGACCAGATCCCACACGCCGCCCGCCTGTGCCGGCAGCCATTCGCCGGCGATGAATTGCCCGTACTTCACGCTGTCACTCCTAGATCTGAGGCCACCTGCGCCACCGATTCGTCGACGACGTCGAGGGCTTCGTCGAGCAGCCCATCGGTGATGTCGAGGGCCGGCAGAAACCGAACGCAGTTGGAGTAGAGACCGGCCCGAATGGTGATGACCCCCCGCTTTACGGTCTCGGCCGTGACTGCAGCAGTCGCTTCCATCCACGGGGTCTTCGCCTTTTGATCCTTCACGAATTCCATCACCAGCATCGACCCGAGCCCGCGCACGTCGCCAATCAGATTCGGATGCTGGTCCTTGATCGTCTCGAGCCGCGACCGGAGCCGTTCGCCCACCTCGGCCGACCGGCGCAAGAACTCGGGGGCGCTGATCTGGTCGAGGGCGGCGAGAGCAGCGACGCAGGAGAGCGGGTTGCCCGAGTAGGTGCCTCCGAGCCCACCGGGATGGGGGGCATCCATGACTTCGGCCCGACCGACCACGGCGGAGAGCGGCATCCCTGCCGCGAGCGACTTAGCGGTGGTTAGCAGATCGGGGACGACCCCGGAATGGTCGATTGCCCAGAGCTTCCCGGTGCGGCCCATCCCCGCTTGGATCTCGTCGGAGACGAGGAGTATCCCGTGCTCATCGGCGAGCTCTCGGAGCCGGCGCAACCAGGCGAAGGGAGCCACGACGAATCCGCCTTCGCCCTGGACAGGCTCGACCACGATCGCGGCGACGTGCGAAGGGTCGACTTGGGCCATGAAGGCTTGGTCGAGCAATGACAGGTGCCAATCGACAAAACCGTCCTCGCTCATCCCTTCCGGTCGGCGATAGACGTTGGGATAGGGGAAGCGATAGACCTCGGGAGCGAAGGGGCCGAAGCCTTTCTTGAACAGGTTGAACTTCGAGGTCATCGACATCGTCAAGTTGGTGCGGCCGTGATAGGCGCCTTCGAAGACCACGATCCCTTGTCGCCTCTGATAGTTGCGGCAGATGTGGACAGCGGTTTCCACTGCCTCGGCTCCGGTGTTCATCAGCACCGTCTTCTTTTGGAAGTCGCCTGGGGCCAGGACGTTGAGCTTCTCCGCTACCGCGACGAACGACTCGTAGGTCGAAACGATCGCACACATATGGATGAGCTCCTGTGCCTGGTTTTGCAAGGCTTCGACGACCGCGCTGGGCGTATGCCCGACGGCGAGAACGCCAATGCCGCCGGCCAGATCGATGAGCTGGTTGCCGTCGACATCGGTCACCAAGCTGCCGTGGGCGGAAGCGATGCTGATCGGCGTCAGCCGGGCATTGCCCTGCGGGATCGCGGCCTCGCGTCGGGCGACGATCGCCTGGCTCTTGGGACCGGGGATGGAGGTGACGAGCCGGATGCCGGTAGCAGTGGTGGTCATCGAGCGGAATGCTAGGAAGTCGAAAACACCACCGTTCCGCCGATGATGGTGTGGGTGATCTTGGTGTCGGCGATCGACCCGCCGACGAAGGGGTTGCGGTCGGCGATGGCCAGGTCGGCCTCCATCCCCACCTTGATCCGGCCCACTTCATGTTCGACCCGGTTGACCTGAGCCGACCCGTTGGTAAAGCCGTTGAGGGCCTGAGTGAGGGTAAGGCTTTGGACGAGATCGAGCGGTGGCCGCTCGCGATACTCACGATGGGTCCGGGTGACGGCGACGTCGATCTGCTCATAGACGTTGGCGGTCGAAACCGGCCAGTCCGAGCCCATCGCCAGGGTGGCGCCGGCTCTTGCGAGGCCGGCGAAGGGGTATTGGTTATCGGCCGAGGTTGGGCCCAGGAAAGGAAGCGTCAGGTCGGTCATTTGGGGCTCCCGGCACGCCCACAACGCCTGACAGTTGGCAATTGCACCGACCTCGGCGAAGCGATGGACATCGGCCCGATCGACAACTTGGAGGTGGGCGAGATGATGACTGCGCCTTCTCGGGGCGGGCAGCGCATCGAGAGCGTCGAGAGCATGGCGGACGGCTCGGCTGCCGAGGGTGTGAAAGTGGCATTGGAAGCCGAGCCGGTCGAGAATTCTCACGATCTCTTTCAGGAGGGTGCCGTCGATGAAGTCAATGCCGGTGTTCTCGGTTTCGTTTCCTTCGTAGTCTCGGTAGGGCTCGAGCAACGCGGCGGTGTAGTTCTCGACGATCCCGTCGAGCATGAGCTTCACCGAAGTCGGCCGGTAGCCGGGGGCGAATCGCGCCCGGCGGCCGAGGAGCGCGTCGATCTGCTCTAGTGCCTGGTCCCGTTTCCACCACAAGGCGCCAACGACAGAGGCTTTGAGCGCACCGCGCCCGGCGAGGGCGATGTAGGCCTCCTCTTGCGCAGGTTGGACATCGGCATCCTGCCAACCGGTGATGCCGCACGAGAAGAGATACTTCTGGCCGGCCAAGAGCGCGGCCTCCCAGTCGGTTCTAGTGAACTTCGGCAGGAGTTCCGAAACGAGGTCCATCGCCCCCTCGTGCAGGGTGCCTTGTGGGCGTCCGTCGTCGAGCCGCTCAATCCTCCCGTCGTTGGGGTCCCCGGTGGTGGCGCTGATGTGGGCTCGCCGCAGGGCGGCGGTGTTTACCCAAGCGCCGTGGCCATCCTTGTTGTAGAGCAGTGCCGGCCGATCACCGGTGACCTGGTCGAGAGCCTCGGCACTTGGCGTTCCTCGTGGGAACCATTCCATCGACCAACCCCCACCCCAGATCCACTCGGCGCCCTGTCTCGCCTTTGCATAGGCACCTACGAGCTCGAGAGCTTCTTGTGCAGTGGTGGCGTCGTAGAGCGAACAGTGCGCGAGCTTGAGCCCACCGCTGAGCGGATGGACATGGGCGTCTATGAAGCCCGGCGTGATCAGGCCCCCGTCGGCGTCGATCGTCTCGGTCCTCGGCGAGTCGAAGCCCTTGACATCACCGACCCCGACGATGCGCCCGTTACGGACGGCGACCCCACCCGGTTTCGGATCATCGGTGCCGGTGAAAACGACTCCGTCGCGGACGATCAGATCTGCCTTCATATGCGCCGAGGCTAAATCGTGCCATTCTCTGGGCCGCAACCCACGTTGAACGCTGGTTCCAAAACCTGAGTTTCGCCGAAGGAGGTAAAAACGGACATCATCGATCGGCACTTCGCCGCCGAGAACGCTCATGACGTCGAGGGAACACTGGCCACCTATACGGATGACATCGTGTGGGACGACGTCACCCATCCTGAAGCCCCATTCCACGGAAAAGAGGAAGTGGGCAAGGTTTACTCCTCGATCCTCGACGCCATACCGGATGTCGTTTTGGAGTCGGTCCGGAGATTCACCGGAGAGGACGGCCGTTTTGTTGTCGACGAGTCGCTCTTGACAGGCCACGTACAGGAGGAATGGTCGGGTATGCAGGGTGGTGGGGCACCGGTCGAGGTCCGGATCCTTCACATTTTCGAGCTGCGTGATGGACTGATCTGCTACGAGAACGCGTGGTTTGACGCCTCGGCCGTCCAACGCCAAATCCTCGAGTTTGGAGCTGATTCTGAAGGCAATCGTGGTGGCATAGCCACCACGCAAACCTTAGGTTTGGGGAGAGGTCCGCTACTTGGACACCTAGGCTCGTGGGCCATCTCGAGAAAGTGACGGACTTGTCAGACCGCATCCGGGACGCGATTGAAGCGGCCAGTAGTTATCTGCGCGAACATCCAGAGGAAGCCAAATACACCGACTCGGTTGCAACAGCCAAAATCGTTGATGGTCTCAACATTCGTGTCGAAGGTACCAATGGCGAGTCGCTGTCCACGGACATGCCTTCCGGAGTCGGCGGAGGAGCGCTTGCCCCCAGCCCTGGTTGGTACTTTCGGGCTTCTCTGGCCGCCTGTTTGAGTTCGCTGGCAGCGATGCGTGCCGCGCAGCTCGGGATCGGGGATCTGACCTGCGAGGTCGAGGTAGATGGCGAGTCCGACGACCGTGGAATCCTCGGACTCGATGATTCGATCGCCGCCGGCCCGCTGTCAATGCGAATCCGTGTTCGACTCTCAGCCAACAACGCCGACGCAATAACTCTGACCGATCTTGCGAAGTGGGCGGTCGATCACTGCCCAGTATCCGACGCCGTAAGGCGCGCCGTTCCCATCGAGCTGGAGATCCTCAGCTAGCCGGCAGTCTTCCAGGTCCAAGCTCTCGCGCATCAAACGTGAGCCAAGGACTGCGTTTGATGCGCGAAAGCGCTTCAGCGGTTAGGTCGCGTCAAGGAGTCTTTCGAGGCCGTCGAGGATCAGATCGAGCCCGACCTCGAATACATCGGCAAACCTGAAGCCGGACCTCGTCAGCTCGACGATGGTCTCGGCGAGGTGGGGATACTCATGGACCGGAAAATCGGCCAGCATGCTCTCGCCAACCTCGGCAAGCTCCTCGGGAGACTCGAACGGCAACGTTTGCTTTTGCAGCGCGAACCCATAGACATAGCTGTCAAGGGTGGAGAACGCGGCGACGGCCTGGCTGATCGAGAAGCCGCCCTCCCGCAAACATCCGATGACCGCGTCGTGATGCCGCAGGTTGAACGGACCTGGACTTGCCCGCGACTCCATCAAAGGGATCGCCCATCGATGGCGCGCAAAGGCGTTTCGGGCCGAGATCGTGGGAGGTTGTCGGCGATGGCGTCGGGGGCGGCAGGCTCGGCGTGTAGCGTGAGCCCCGGCAGCAGGGTTACTTGTGCGCGGCAGGCGACATGCAATGAAACAAGTTACGACATGCTGGCGTGCTCAGGAACGACCACCTTCACCCATCATCAGCCCAGACCGCGATGATCCGGCCTAGACCCGCTCGCCTGGCTGCCTGGGTGGCCTCTTCGTTCAGGTACCAAACATAGGCACCTTCGGCTCGCAGGTAACCGTTGACCTTGTGAGCCACCGCCCAATTTGACAACGCCTCAGAAGGTTCGAAGAACCGGGACTGGCGCACCTGCGCCTGTCCAACCAACCGGACTCCATCAGGCGATGAGGTAGACAGAAGTTCCCCAACTATCGCCCCACTCTCGTCGGGAGCGCCGTTGAAGCTAGCGGTCACTCGGTACCAATCTCCAGAAACGAGCTCTCCCTCCGCGCCGACCAGCGACACGTCGAATAGACACGATGGTCGACCTTGGCCCGAGCCAGCCAGCAGGCAGAATCGATAGGGATCGCCGACAGCCCCGGCACCGTGGGCCAAGAACAGTGTCGCCTCCAGCGGTTCTTCAAGGGGCAGCAGTGGCGGCGATCCTGTGCCAACATTGGGTGCTTCCGAGGAGAACAGGAAGGGCTCCTCCTCTTCATGAGGCCAGGAGAACACAACGGCCGCGGCCACCGCCAACATAGCCAAGACACCAATCGTCCACCGCACGAAGCAACCGTATCCGCATCAGCCGGTCTGGGGCAAAGAACATCGGCAACACGACTATCTACCGAATCCCACTCGAAGGATCTCACTCCCCGCACTGCTTCCGGGCGGGAGCAGGACCCGGCTGGTCAGAGTGGTTCGCCTCCTGAGAAGCGATCAAGCACTCGGCCAAGATCAGATCCCTCTTCTTGCGTTGGTGCGATCGGCTGTCGGCCAAGAACATCGACAGCCTCGAGGAGTTGGTTTCGGCCGACCAAAGCAACCCTGTTTGCCGGCACCGCCCCGGGAGTGGGTGACAGAGCGGGCCCGTCTTCGTTTTGGATTGGAGACGGAGGGGTTGCGTCTGGAGCCAAGGAACCCTCGGGGCTATGAAGAGGGATCCATGGGATGGTTCGTCGATGAGCAGAAGTTGTCTTCCCGTCGGGCGCCGATGCGGACCTGGCTGACCGGAATTGTCCGCAAGGAAGAACCGCCGAGAGAGATCGTTCACATGAAATTCTCGGTAGGCGTCCAGACGAAGAGGGTCCTCGAGTTACGGAAACTTGGCTCACGTAACTAGGTGTGAGTCCATCGCATGACCGACCGCTTCAGGCTGGTACAGCTCTTAATGTGGCTGACGAGAAAGGTGACTGTCGCAGCAGGGAGATGATGCCATCATGAGCGGGCACATCCCTACCGATGGCAGCCTGAAAGGTGACGCGGCCCGGCGACGTTGGAGTGTCTAGCGGCGATTGCTATTGGTCCACAGCGCCGAGGAGAGGACCCCTTAACAAGCTGATCGTGCGGTTTCCGTCCAACAAGGTCGCCCGCGAGCTTCGGGAGTTCGGCCAGATAAGGACCGTATTGGGATTAGGCCTCGGTCTCCTGCTGTTGTCGTCTTCAGTTGTCTCACATATCGCTGTTGCGGGCCGGATGGTCGATGGTCCGTTCAATAGCCACCACCCCGCCGCCTCGACCCCATGGTGAAGGATCGGTCGATCATTCGGCTCTGGCTGGCATCCTCCGATCGCTTGCAACCGATGGCGACCAGCGGTTGCCCGACCTCGACGGTGACCTCGCGATGTATGTCGCCAGTTTGGCCACGGTTGATCCCGACCAGCTAGGCGTGTCTGAGGCGCTTGTCTACTGGATCAATCTCTACAACGCCGGGGCCTTGCGTCTGGCGGCCGATGCCCAGAAGGCAGGAGAGCACACGGTGCTCCGGGTACCGGGCGCCTTCCAGCAGCCATTTGTCAATGTGGCCGGACGGCCATTGTCACTCCACTCCATCGAGAATGGGAAGGTGCGCCGATTCAAGGACCCCCGAATCCATGCCGCGCTGGTGTGCGGATCGGTGTCCTGCCCAACCCTGCGGGCAGAGCCTTACACCGGTATCGGAGTCGACGCCCAGCTGGACGATCAGATTCGTCATTTCCTGACCGCGGGGGCGGCGATCCGATCAGACGACGACCAACTTCTGCTGTCTCGGGTGTTTGCCTGGTATGGCGCCGATTTTGTGCGGCCCCGACGGATGCCAGCACTACTCCCGGCATCACGCTCGGCGATAAGAGAGGCTCTTACGCGATGGCTTCCCACCGAGCTGGCCGATTGGGCTGGGAGAGCTAAGCCCAAGGTTGTGTTCATGGAATACGACTGGTCTTTACGCTGCTCGGTGGGTTGATCGAGGATGACAAGCACTTTGTCGAGCCCCCTGCGTTTCAGGTCCGGAACCACGCAGTCTGCGGCCGGATAGCCAACCGGAAACAGGCAGAAAGGCAGTTCGTTAGGGTCGTTCCAGCACCGGGTTTAGAAAAGCAATCAGGCTGAGGGTGTTGGTCAAAGTGGCCAAACCTACCAAGAGACGCTCTCGGCAGTAAGGACGAACGGCGCCACCATTCGGGTTCGAGTTTTTCGGATGTTTCGACCTACTTTCGCGCTGTGACATATCCGTGCGCGATGAATGGGGTGATCCCGGTAAATCCGGGCAACCACAAAGGAGGACCGAATGCGAAAGCTTCTCTTGGCACTGGCCGCCGTGACCCTGGCGGCTACCACACTCGCTACAGCGGCAGGAGCGGTTCCGGCCGCCACTACCTATGAGATCACAGTCACCAACCTCACCACCGGCCAGTGGCTGACCCCGCCGGCGGCGGCCACCCACGGCAGTAAATTCGACCTCTGGTCGGTCGGCAATTCGGCAACAGTCGCTACGAAGGAGATAGCAGAGAACGGGAATCTTGACTCGGCCGTGGGTGCCTTTGAAGCGAGTCCCTTTGTCTTCGCTTGGAAGGTCGCCCCTTCGCCCACGGGTCCACCGCCACTCGCACCGGGCGCTTCGGTCACCTTTGAGATCACGGCGCCGCACGGAGCAGTCTTTTCGTTCGCCTCCATGCTGATTTGCACCAACGACGGGTTCACCGGCGTGGACTCGATGCGCTTGCCCAGCGGGCACCAATCGCAAGTACACGAACTGGTTGCCTATGACGCCGGAACCGAGATCAACACCGAAGCGTGGGCAGATTTGGTGCCTCCTTGCGCCCAGTTGACCGGATTCGGTGATCAGGGTGGGACGGCGGTCTCCAACCCCGCTCTCTTCGAGAACGGCGTGATCGTCCACCACCCAGGAATCGCCGGCGTCGGAGACCTGGATCCGGGTACCCACGGCGGGACCAATCCGGTGGGAACCATCGAGATCCGTCGCGTTAGATAGAAGCCACAGCTGCTCAATCGGGACGGCCTGATCGTTTCAGGCCGTCTCGGTTTTTCTGAAAGCACACCGTCAGCAGGACGAACAGGTTCGGTCGAATTGGAGCGGTTCCCACAAGCCGCCTAGGTCTATGGCAACCCCCAGCCGGCGGCCGACCACATTCGCGGGCACGTGGCCATCTGGCGAGGAGTACGGGTGGTTGCCTCCGAGTGATACAAGCTCGGCCCATCAACCCGTGACCAGCTCTGAGTTCGGCTGGTAAGTGGCCCAGGCGAACCAGAAGGTGTCAAGGTGGTGGATCTGGGGTAACGAGGTACCGGCCAGGGCACCGCTGCCGGCCCGCCCGGTGATATCCCAGGTTGAGCCGGTTTGGTCATCAACGAAAGTCCCGTCTTCGACCCGGAAAGTGAGTGTCTGACCATCGACTAGGGGAGAGAACACGCCTACCGAACCAACATCACGACCCTCATCGATCTTGGCCGTATCGAGCGCACTGGACTGGCCTGACCTCCAGAAAACCACGATCGGATCATTCCCCACGGTTGCCATTGTGGCGCGGACCGAGTCCCCGGAGATAGCCTCCAAAGTAAAGGCAACAGCAGCTCCGTCGAGCGCCACTCCTACCACCCGTTGCATCGCTGCGGTGCGCTCATCCACCGTGCCCCGGAACAGGAAAGGAAAGGCGTCGGGGTTGTCGTATCCCGAGTAAGGATTCGATCCATAGGGCCGACTGTGGCCGGTGGCTTCCCGGTCGAGCACCCTTCCGTCGGGGTAGGCCGCCACGAAATCCGCCCAGGCCAGCAAGGGCGATGCAATCGGTTCGAGTTGCTCGCCGGTGAGGACACCCGCCACCGCCCGGCCGTCGAAATGGGTCCACAGCGACTCGGTGGCCCGGTCATACATGACGAGGGCAGAGGCGTAGAGCATTCCTGACGTACCGAAAGTGGTTTCGACTCCGTTGATCACCCGCCGGTAGGAAACGGCGCTGTTGCACAGCGGGCAGTAGGTAATCGACACCGGCACTCCTCCTACCGTGTCGTTGACGATCTCGTGCCAAATCAGGACCTGAACTGGATAGGCATGAGCCTCTCCCCCTATCTCCAGGTAGACCACCGGCTCGCCGTCCTCCAACCAGGCGTCCGCTTCCTCTACTCCAATGAAGACAGGGTTATCGATCGGCGGGATACCGTCGGGAGGGGGACCACCCGAGATGATTTCGGAAGCGTCCACCAGCGGCGGCGGCAGGGCCGAGTTGCCAAGGTCCGTCAAGGCCGAAGGGCCCTCGGGAAGCACACCGGCAGAATCAGTGCTCGTGGGGCGTGTCGAGGTGACGGCCGTTTCGGTGGTGGTGGTCGTCAATTCCGGGCCCTCGGTTGTGACGCCTATACCTCCACCGCAGGCAGCCACGATCACCACCAAACCCCATAGGAGGGACCGCCAATCAGTCGGCATCACAATGGCAACGCCTGCGTGCCTAAGAGCATTCGTCCATTGTCGTAGCTCCGACCATCTACCGGGTTCGCGCTCGGAGAGAACCCGGCAGTCGCATTCCGGGAGGGAGCACCCCACACCCGGGTCCTCCGGAGTGTCGGGACCCCGACCATCAAGCCCTTCTAGCCCCTGATGTGGGTTTACCGTCTGCCAAATGGTCGGAATCCCCAAAGCGGCACCATCCCGTTTCTTATGGCTCCTGGTACTCGTTATCGCGGCCTCGCTGCTGGCTTTGGGCCTGGCCACCGCGGAGCAACGGGATTCCGCCGAGGAGGTCGACGCCAGCTTCACCTACTTCGACGGCACCAACGGCACCCTTGCCAACTTCCGGGGAAAGCCACTCGTCCTCAACTTCTGGGCCTCGTGGTGCCCGGCCTGTGTTGCCGAGATGCCCGACTTCCAAGAGGTCAGCGAACGCTTCGCCGGACGAGTCGAGTTCCTGGGCATGAACATGCAAGAGGTGAGTCTCGACGCCGCCCTAGGTCTGGTGGAGGCAACCGGTGTCGAGTATCGAATGGCCCACGACCCCGACGGTGCCATCTTCCAGATGTTCGGTGGAGTGGCCATGCCGACCACCGTGTTCATCGCCGCCACCGGTGAGGTGGTGCGGGTACACGCCGGAGCGATCTTCGCCGCCGACCTGGTCGCCCTTATCGAACAAGAGCTGCTGGCAGGCTGACCGGGCTGGTTGGCATACGTTTCCCAATCAAGTCATCAGTCAATCGATCCACCGAATCGGATGAAAACCCTGGTTGTTGAGGTTGTCTCAACCGGAAGACTCCAACGATGACCGTGCCTCACAACCAACATCTGGCCTGGCTGGCCCGTTCCTTCGGCCGGTCCGATTACCTGCCGCTATCGTCGGCTGACCTGGAAGTGATCAGCTCGGTAAGCGAGACGATGAGCCGGTATCCAGCGTCTCACCTGTTTCGGGAAGGCGGGCAGGCCGTTGCTGCCTATCTCATCGAATCCGGCGAAGTTGACCTCTACCGGACCAGCGCCGGCCGCAAAAGGGTGGTGGCCCGGGTCGGATCAGGGTCGGTCATTGGAGATATCGCCATGTTCGGGGAAGGGACCTACCAATCCTCCGCCCAGGCGGTAGATCACGTGCGGGCCTTCCGGTTCGATCGGGCCCAGCTGATTCCCGAACTAGCGAAACACCCAGCCATTTGCCTTCGCTGGCTGGTATCCGGCCTGCAGCAGTTGGAAAGAGCTCAAAGTCGGATCATCCACCTGATGCACAAGACCGTCGTTGCCCAGGTTGCAGACCTCCTGGTCGAGGAAGCATGCGACAAGAAGGAGATCCAACTCTCCCAAGCGGCTATCGGAACCTTGCTCGGGGCGAGCCGGCAGACCGTCAACGAAGCATTGAGCTCATTGCGGAGAATCAATGCCATCGAGACTGGGTACCGGGTGATACGGGTCACCGACACCGACGCTCTCACCCGGGTGGCCGAGCGAGGAACCATTTAAAATGATCGTCGGGAAGCCGACTTTCCCGGCAGATCAAAGCTGAGCTGCATGTTCCCCAGGGAAGTGTTGGCAGTATTGAGCGCGGCCTTTGCCGCAGGAATGGTGGCCACGGTCAATCCCTGTGGGTTTGCAATGTTGCCCGCCTACCTCGGTTACATGCTCGGGAGCAAGGAGACCAGCACCCACCTGAACATGTTGAAGGTGGGGGTGACCGTGGCAGCAGGGTTCCTCACCGTTTTTGTGACGGCCGGCGTCGTCATCACCGCAGGCCTTCGCTCGATCATCAACGTGATACCTTGGCTTGCCGGCCTCATCGGCTTGGGCATGATCTTTGTCGGCATTTTCCAGTTGGGCGGCAAAAGACTGCTTCCCGCCCTCCGTACGCCCTCTCGAGCCCGCAAGGATCGATCTCTCACCGGCATGTTCGGGTTTGGGGTCTCCTACGCGGTTGCGTCGTTGTCCTGTACCCTGCCGATCTTCTTGAGCTTGCTGGCTGGCAGCGTGGCCGGCCGGTCCTTCGGTGAGGCCTTGCTTGCATTCGTGGCATACGGGGCTGGGATGAGCCTGGCAGTCCTTGCTCTTACCGTTTCATTAGCCATCGGCAAGGAAGGAGTTGTCGCCAAGATACGGCCGCTTGCCCGTCGGCTCGACCTCATCTCCGGATGGGTGCTGATCGCCGCAGGCGGATTCGTGGTGTGGTATTGGGCGACCGTGCTCGGGTCGGGAAGCACCGCCCTGTCCACAGTCGGGTTGGTTCGTTGGATCGATCGGATAACTGCCACCGTTGCCCAGCTCGTCGCCGATCGGCCGTTGCGGATCGCAATCGCCGTTGTTCTCCTTCTTCTGGCCTGGCTCGCAATTGGTAGCTTTCGGAGCCGGAATCCGAGAACGAGCAGTGGACCGGCTGAAAAAGGTTGAGGGTTTGTGGCAAGCATCGAGCTGCTACTCCCTCGTACCGACACAGGCGCTGCCGCACAAGCATGATTGGTCGTAGTAGCCGGAGGCATCGCCATGTGGTTCACTGAGGGCGGGTTGCCCCTCATGTGACCTGCAACACGGCAGGCCCTGAACGAGAAGGGGGAGTGCACGATGACCCGTCGAACTAGCAATGATGGTTGCGGCCTGTGGAGGGTCCGCCTCGACGACCACCACCGCAGCGCGGGCACCCGTTACCACCGAGGCAGTGGCTGTGGAAGAAATGGGTGACGTTCTGGAGGTCGCCGCAGTCGAAGGTGATCTCACAACCTTCCTGGCGGCGTTGGAAGCGGCCGGGATCATGGCGGACTTCCATGGCGATGGTCCCTTTACTCTGTTCATCCCCACTGGCGACGCGTTCTCGGCCTACCTGGCCGGGGCCGGGATGAGCCAGGCCGAAGTCTTTGCTGGGCCGAGATGCTCCAGGCAATCCTTAACCACCACATCATCAACATGATGGACGCCGAGATGGTGATGGGGATGGCCGGCCAGTCGTTCACGACCGCCGGTGGACAGACGCTCGAAGTCACCGTTGAGGGCGAGACCGTGATGGTCGGACAGGCCACGGCCGAGCGTTACGACATCCACGCCTCCAACGGCGTGATTGACGCGGTGCTGATCCCCTCCGAAGCCTGATGAAGGCCTTCTTTCGCAACCCGTTGGTTGTTGCTGGTGGCATCGTGTTGCTCGTGGTCGGATTTCTGCTCTTCAGGCCCGACACGCTCTTCACCGACGTGCGGGTAGCCGAATCGCTGGAAGACGCGTTTGCGACCTCGACGACGGGGACAACCAGCGCGGCAGATGAGACCACCGCCACCTCAACAGCCTCACCGCCGGTGGCCGAGATCGTCGATATCGTCAGTGGCGCCTTCATTGGCATCGATCACCGGGCCTCGGGCACCGCCACGATCTACAGCCAGGAGGGTCGATACGTCTTGCGGTTTGAAGACAACACCGACATTCAGAACGGCCCCGATCTCTACGTCTGGCTGCTCGCCTCCGACTCATATGACGGGGGCATCCCAGACGAGTACCTCGACCTGGGCAGGCTCACCGGCAACGTCGGTGGGCAGAACTATCAGCTACCCGAAAGCTTCGATCCCGAGGTTCATCGCACTGTCCTGATCTGGTGTCTGCGTTTCTCCGTAGCTTTCGCGGCGGCACCATTGGTGTGAGGCAAGATCGAGAGGTTCTCTGAAGAGATCAATGGCCCTTGCGGCGGTTGTGGCGATTCCGTTGATCGCGTGCTCGCAAGGAGTCACTAACGCTACGGAAGCGTCATCAGATATGGTCGCGATCGAGGGGAACGCGAGGCCAATCGACGCCCGCGGCTACCTCTTTCCCCCTCCTCCCCCGGTGCCGGACGGGAAGCTGGCACCCGCAACCTCGACCGCGGTCGACCAGCTGGTGGCCAGCGCCGAGACCAGCCTCGACTTCGAAGCCCTGGAAGCGGTGGCCGCATCCGGCGACGCCCGACTGGCCTGGGTGGTAGCCGATCTGCTGCGGTTCCTCCAAGTCGGACGGGCCGAGGAAGCGCTTGCGGAAGCCTTCGAGAAGCTGACCGAAGTCGACCTTGCCGCCGACCCTACCAGTTCGGAAAGTTCCTGGCGGGCAGTGACCGACCATCTGATCGCCTGGGACCTACCCGCCCCGCCCGGATATCAAGGGTTGAAGCGTCGATTGTTCGTCCTGGTCGAGCCGCGCTGGTCACCCTTCTTCAGCGACGAAGACGCGGCCATCGACTGGCGCTGGGTGAGTTGGGGTGGCGTGTTGATCGATGACCGTCCCCTCGGGGATGGCGGCTTCTGCGAGCGCGGGTGCATCCCAGCTCTTGATGACCCGGCCTTGACGGACGCCATCGGCGGCGAGTGGTACTCGGACGGTTACGTCGTCTTCGGGGTTGTGGTCAATGGCGAAGCCGTTGCCTTTCCCAAGAACTTGATGGAGATCCATGAGCTGGTCAACATCACCATCGGCGGGCGGCGCTTGGGAATCCCCTATTGCACCCTGTGCGGCTCGGCTCAGGCATACTTCCTCGACTCAGTACCGTCGTGGGATGAACCGATCGTGTTGCGGACCAGTGGCCTCTTGTCGCGATCCAACAAGGTCATGTATGACCTCAACACCGAGTCGGTCATCGATACGTTTACCGGGGTGGCCCTCTCCGGCCCCCTCCAGGATGCGGCCGTGACCTTGGAGCAGACCACTGTGGTCGGCAGCACCTGGGGTGATTGGAAAACGGAGCACCCCGACACCATGATCGTCGCCCGAGACGGTGGCATCGGCCGCAGCTATCCAGACGATCCGTTGCAGGGGCGGGACGCCACTGGTCCCATCTTCCCCGTCGGCGACGTCGACCCCCGCCTGGCGGCCCAGACACTGGTGGTCGGGGTGATTGGGCCGGACGGAATGCCAATCGCATTTCCGATCGAAGAGGCCCGCTCGGCGATGG
>Ga0136625_1000043_pt1 | contig 26208 bp, 28 predicted proteins | sample AntDrymUQ4832306_2_FD_104672 | JGI IMG/M metagenome (GOLD analysis project Ga0136625, IMG submission 104672) | Polar desert sand microbial communities from Dry Valleys, Antarctica - metaG UQ483 (23.06) | ecosystem: Environmental > Terrestrial > Soil > Desert | place: Antarctica: Dry Valley...
CACCGACGAGGAGGGCGATCCGCACAGCCCGCACGTCGGCCAGGGCTCGGGCCTGAAGGGCCTGTGGTTCGCGCACGTCGGATGGCTGACCAAGACCCAGGGCGAGGCCGAATTTCGCAAGTACGCGCCGGATCTCTGCGACGACAAGGGGATGCGCTGGATCAGCCGCAACTTCATCGCTTTCGTCGGGCTCAGCCTCCTGATTCCGTTCGCGCTCGGCTTCGTCCTGCACGGCTTCTCGCTGACCGGCGCGCTGTGGACCCTGCTGTGGGCCGGCTTCGTGCGGATCTTCTTCCTGCACCACGCGACGTGGTCGATCAACTCCGTGTGCCACTTCTTCGGCCAGCGGCGCTTCGACCTCGAGGACCGCTCGACGAACGTCGCCTGGCTGGCGATCCCGACCTTCGGCGAGTCCTGGCATCACAACCACCACGCGTTCCCGCGCTCGGCCGAGCAGGGCCTCAAGCGCCGGGAGATCGACATCTCCGCGGCCGTCATCGACACGATGGAGCGCCTGAAGCTCGTCCACACCGTCGTGCGGATCTCCCCCGAGCGCCAGCAGGAGAAGCTGGCCGGCGCGAAGAGCGCCAAGCCCGCGCCGACGGCTGCCTGACGCACGGCGCCGGCCGCGTGCCGGCGCCGGCGGTAGCGTTGGCACATGGCCGGCGCCGATCATCTGCAAGAGGACGGAGAGCAGCTCGAGCTCACGCTCGGGCCGCTCTACGTCGTCACGGTCGACGATCGCGTCAGCGGGCCGCTGACGAGCAGGCTCCCGCGCCGCTACCGCTCGCCGCCGCAGCGCCTGGAGGACGCGCGCTGTCTGGCGTTGCTGCTGCTGGATCGTGGCGCGGACCTGACCGGCGAGGGTCCGTGGCGGCGGCCGGTTCCCGGCGGCCAGCGCCACGTGGCGATCGTTCGCGCACCCGGCGGCCCGATCGCATGAGGCGTTAGATTCGCAGCCATGCGAATGCGTGCAGCAGTGCTCGAGGAGTTCGGCCAGCCGCTCGTCGTGCAGGAGCTCGAGCTCGCCGAGCCGCGGGCCGGCGAGGTGCTCGTGCGGCTCGTGGCGTGCGGGGTCTGCCACACCGACATGTACACGGCGTCGGGCGTCGACCCATCCGGCTACGCGCCGACCGTGCTCGGCCACGAGGGCGCCGGCGTCGTCGAGGCGGTCGGCGAGGACGTCACGGACCTGCGGGTCGGCGATCACGTCGTGACGCTGTTCTCGCCGCAGTGCCGCGAGTGCGAGCACTGCCTGAGCCCGAAGACGAACATCTGCCTGGCGATCCGCGAGCAGCAAGGCAAGGGCTACCTGCCCGACAGCACCGCGCGCCTGTCGCGACCCGGCGGCGAGCCGATCCGCCACTTCATGGGCACCTCGACGTTCGCCGAGTACACGGTCATGCCGCAGATCGCGCTGGCGAAGGTCTCGCCGGACGCGCCGCTGGACCGCGCGTGCCTGTTCGCCTGCGGCCTGTCGACCGGGCTCGGCGCGGCGATGTTCACTGCCAAGGTCGAGGCGGGCTCGACCGTCGTCGTCTTCGGCGCGGGGATGGTCGGGCTCGGCGCGGTCGCCGGCGCGCGGCTGCAGGGTGCGGAGCGGATCGTCTGCGTCGACCTGTCGCCGCAGCGCCTGGAGATGGCCAGCCACCAGGGCGCCACCGACGTGCTGATCGGCGGGCCGGACACCGTCGCGGCGATCCTCGAGATGACCGGCGGCTTCGGCGCCGACTACACGATCGAGGCGACCGGCCTGGTCGCCGTCATGCGCCAGGCGGTCGAGTCGGCGCGAATGGGCTGGGGCCTGGCCACGATCTGCGGCGTCGCCGGCAAGGGCGAGACGCTCGACGTGATCCCGCGCTACCTCATCACCGGCCGGCGCGTGGCGGGCTCGTCGTTCGGTGGCGTCAAGGGCCGCGACCAGGTGCCGCAGCTCGTGCAGCGCTACCTCGACGGCGACATCGACGTCGACGCCTTCCTCTCGCACCGCATCACGCTCGACGAGGTCAACACGGGCTTTGACCTCATGCACGCCCAGGACGGGATCCGCAGCGTCATCGACTTCGGCTGAGCACCGGGTCGCCCCGCGTTGACCGCCTCCTCCGCATCCGAGCGCGCGCGCGAGCAACCGCGCGTCCTGCTGATCGGCAACGACGAGATGACCGGCGTCACACAGCGCACCCTGCGCGACGCCGGGGCGATCGTCACGAACCTGCGCGATCCCTCGGAAATCGAGGCGTTCGACCCCGCAGCCGCCGCGCCGTGAGGACGATCGGCGACGCCGCGCGCCGGGCCCGCCCGGCGGTGCGCCACCGCCTGGCGCCCGCTGTCTGGTCGGGCGCCACGCGCTACCGGGTGTTTCTCCTCGCCAGCTCGCTACAGGTCGACATCTCGTTCTGGGCGGCTGAGACGTTCGCCGCGACCGGCGGCCCGTTTCGCCTGCTGTTCGGCGAAGCCAACCCTCCGCGAGCGCCGGGCTCGCCGCGAGCCCACGACCTCGTCGGCATGGGGTGGCTGTACGCCCTGCACGCGCGATCGAGCATCGCGCGGTCGCGCGCTGCAGGCGCTGCACATGATCAACGGCCTGCGCGACCAGGCGATCACGCTTGCGTGCACGAGCCACGGGCTGGCCTCCCATCAGGGCCGCGGCGTCGACGACCTGCCCGCCGATCTGCGAGCGAGCATCGCGCAGACCCTCGTGCGGGGACTCGACGAGGCCGAGCTTCGCCGTGCCTTCGCGGCGTCGGTCGACGTGCTGCTCGACATCGCCGCGCGGGCGGACCCCGTTCGCGCGCAGCGGATTCGCGCGGTCGCGCGCGAGCTTTCGGGTGAAGCTTCCCAAGGTTCACCGTGAAGCGGCCAGATGTGAACGTCGCGACACCGGCGCGTGGCCGGCGAGGGCGATGCGCCATCATGCTGCGCGATGGCAACCGTCGAGGTCCGTGACCTCTCCAAGCGCTTCGGCAAGGTCGAGGCCGTCAAGAACCTCAGCTTCGACGTCGAGGCCGGCCGCGTCACCGGGTTTCTCGGTCCCAACGGGGCCGGCAAGAGCACGACGCTGCGCGCCCTGCTCGGGCTGATCCACCCGACCGGCGGGACGGCGACGTTCGCCGGCAAGCGCTACGACGAGCTCGAGCATCCCAGCGCCGCCGTCGGCGCAGTCCTCGAGGACGCCTCGTTTCACCCTGGCCGCAGCGCCCGCAACCACCTGCGCGTCCTGGCGACGACCGGCGGCCACCCGCCCTCGCGCGTCGACGAGGTGCTCGAATCGGTCGGCCTGAGCGAGGCGGCCGACCGGCGCGTGAAGGGCTACTCGATGGGCATGAAACAGCGCCTGGGCATCGCGGCCGCGCTGCTCGGCGACCCCGAGGTGCTGCTGCTCGACGAGCCGACCAACGGCCTGGACCCGCCCGGCATCGCCTGGATGCGGGGCATGGTGCGCGAGCAGGCCGCCCAGGGCCGCGCGGTGCTGATCTCCAGTCACCTGCTCGCCGAAGTCTCGCAGTCCGTTGACGACGTCGTCGTCATCGCCAACGGCGAGTTGCGCGCGCAGGGCACGCTGGAGGCGGTGCTCGGCGGCGATGACGAGCCCGAGACCGAGGTCAACGCCGAGGATCCGCATGCGCTCGCCGCGGCGCTCAAAAAGGCCGGCGCCACGGTCCGCGAGGAGGGCGGCAAGCTCGTCGTGCCCGGCATGACACCCGGTCAGGTCGGCGCGATCGCGGCCAAGGCCCAGGTCACCGTCCTGGGGCTCGCGCCGCGTGCGCGCTCGCTGGAGCAGGCCTTCATGGCGCTCACCGCGGAGCGCCGAGCATGAGCGCGCTGCTGAAGGCCGAGCTGCTCAAGCTGCGCACGACGCGGACGTTCGCCGCGCTCATCGGCAGCGCGCTGGCGCTGTCGCTCGCCCTGCTCGTGCTCAGCGGGCTGCTGACCGACTACAACGTTGCGGAGGACGTCCGCCTGCTGTTCGCCGGCGACTTCACCGGGATCTTCATCCTGCTGTTGGGGGCGATGGGCATGTCCGGCGAATGGCGCCACCGCACGATCACGAGCGCCGTGCTCGCCGCTCCAGACCGCCTGAGGCTGCTTGCCGCCAAGACCCTGTCCTATGCGGTGGCCGGCGTCGTCGTGTCGTTTCTCATCACCGGCATGCTGATGCTGATCGGCACGATCATCCTCTCCAGCCGCGACCAGCTGACCCTCGGGAGCACCGATCTCATCGACGTCATGTGGCGCAACCTCGTCGTCGCCGCCTACCTCGGTGCGGTCGGTGTGCTCGTCGGGACGATCGTCCGCAGCCAGGTCGGCGCGATCATCGGGCTGATCGTCTGGTTTCTCATCGTCGAGTCGGCGCTGTTCGGACTCGCGCCGGACGTGGCGAAGTTCGCCCCGCTCAACGGCGCGCCGGGCGGGATCATCGACGTCAGCTTCGACGACGGCGACACGACCCTGCTGGCCCCGGGCATCGCGGCGCTGGTGATGCTCGGCTGGGTGACGGCGATGTTCGCCGCCGGTGCCGCGCTGATCCGCGGCCGCGACCTGACGTAGCGGTCCCGCCCACTGGCCAACGAGCGTCGCCGGCGGTAAGGTCGCGCAGCCGGCACGAAGCCGCGAAGGAGGCGTCGCATGCCCATCAAGATGTCCGGCCGTTACGAACCCGGCTCCGACAAGGAGCAGGCGCATCGCATGCTCAAGGAGGCCGAGATCGAGGTCGACCACGTCTTCGGCGTCGATGCCACGAACCCGAAGCTGACGGAGATCACCTTCACGTTCGACGGCCAGGCGCGCACGGCATGGGCAGAGGACGACGCGATCGTGCACGTCCTGGACGGCTGGGACGTGCTGCCGCCCAAGCCGTCTGGCGGCACCTGGCGCGGGGGCTACTGAGCTGAGCCTGACCTGCGACCGCGGTCAGGCGGCGTTGGCGAAGTCCCGCAGCTCGGCGTTGCGCTGTAGCCGCGCCAGGCTGCGTGCGCGGATCGGGCCGATGCTGCCGATCGGCATGTCGAGCTCGGCGCTGATCTCGCGGTAGTCGGGGTCGCGCTGGTCGGCCATCAGCGTCATCAGGCGCCGCTGACGCTCGGGCAGCGAGGCGAGCGCGCGCTCCAGCACGGCGCGGCGCTCGGTCACGAGCAGCGTCGCCTCGGGACCGTCGCGGCGATCCTCGCCGGCGAAGTCCAGATCGTCGGTGAGCTGCTCGCGCACATGGGTCTGCAGCAGCCGCAGGGACTCGCGGCGGACGGTCGTCGCCAGCCAGCCGGCGATCGCGGCCGACTCGCGGATCGAGTCGACGTGGGCGTAGAGCTTGATCCACGTCGCCTGCACGGCATCGTCGACATCGTGCGCCGACAGCCGGTAGGAGCGCGCGATGCCGTGCAGCATCCGGTCGAAGCGGCCGACGAGCTGCGCCCAGGCGACGTTGTCGCCCGACTGCGCGGCGCGTACGAGCAGCGCGAGCTCAGGACCTGCGGTGCTGGTGGGCGAAGACATGACGATCCCCCTGCGTCTCGGGTGGGTGCCGGCTCGGCCGGCGGGCTGTGAGACGCAGGTTCTGACGGCGCGCCTACGGGGCGCTTGCAATCCGGCAACAGCCCTTGTTGGCATGCCCCCGAGCGCTGTAGCGTTGGGCCGGCGCGCCTATGCGATTTCAGATACTCGGCCCGATCACGGTGCACGACGAGTCCGGCGCGGTGGCGCTGGGCGGCAGCAAGCCGCGCATTGTGCTCGCGGTCCTGCTGCTGAACGCCAACGAGCCCGTCAGCGCGGAGCGCCTGGCACTCGCGCTGTGGGGCGAGGACGCGCCGAGCGGGGCGGTGAAGACCGTGCAGGTGCACGTCTCGCGCCTGCGCAAGGCACTCGGCGACGGCGGCGCGGTCGCGACCACGCCGGCCGGCTACCGCCTGCGGGTGCGCGACGGCGAGCTGGACGCCGCCTGCTTCGAGGGACTCGTCGAGCAGGGGCGCCAGATGCTCGCCGGTGGCCGGCCCGAGGACGCGTCGCGGGCCCTGCGCGAGGCCCTGGGGCTGTGGCGCGGCGCGGCGCTCGCCGATCTCTCGGGAGAGTCGTTCGCGGCGGCCGAGATCGCCCGGCTGGAGGAGCAGCGCATCGAGGCGCTCGAGCTGCGCCTCGAGGCCGATCTCGCCGCCGGCCGCCACGCGGAGGTCGTCGGCGAGCTCGGGCGGCTGGTGGCCGAGCACCCTCTGCGCGAACGGCTCGCCGGACAACAGATGCTCGCGCTGTACCGCTGCGGCCGCCAGGCGGAGGCGCTTGAGGCCTACGCCGTCGCGCGCCGGACGCTCGTCGAGGAGATGGGCATCGAGCCGGGTCCGCAGCTGCGCGAGCGCCACGAGGCGATCCTGCGCCAGGACCCGGGCCTGCAGCCCGGCGAGGAGGATGTCGAGCTGCCCCAAGCGCTGGATCCGACATCGGCGCCGCCACTGGCCGGGCGCGCCGACGAGCTCGAATGGCTGCTGGCGCGCTGGGATGCCGCGGGCACCGGCGAGGGACGGATCGCGATGGTGACCGGCCCCCGCGGGGCCGGCAAGAGCCGTCTCGCGTCGGAGCTCGCGCGCGAGGCGCACGGCCGTGGCGGCGCCGTGCTGCACGCCACGGGCGGCGATCCGGCGGACGCGATCCTCGTCGCGCTGCGTCAGGCGCAGGCTGCGACCAGGCCGACGCTGGTGGTCCTCGACGACGCCGACCGCGTCGGAGCGGGGGTGCTGACCGAGCTCGGGCAGCTGCGATCGGCGCTGGCGATGCGCCCGGTGCTCGTCGTCGTCTGCGCGCGCGAGGCGCCGTCGCTGCCGGGCGGCGACGGCGATCGCGTGGACACGCTGGCGCTCACGGCCCTCGACGCCGACGCCGTCCACGCGATCGCCGCGATCTACGCCCCGCAGATAGCCGTCGCCGACGTGCCGGCGGACTGGCTGGTCGAGGCCAGCGGAGGAGTCCCGCGCCGCGTGCACGAGGTCACGAGCCAGTGGGCGCGCCGCGAGGCCGCCAACCGGGTGGGGGACGTGGCGGGGCGCGCGGAGGACGGGCGCCAGCGGCTGCGCTCGATCCAGCGCGAGCTCGCCGGCGGCGTCGAGGCGCTGCAGGTCGCCGACGCGCGGATCGCCCGTGCGGACACCGAGCGCGACGCGACGCGTGTCGTCTGCCCCTACAAGGGGCTCGCGTCGTTCGACGTGGTCGACGCTCCGTACTACTTCGGCCGCGAGCGGCTCGTCGCCGAGCTCGTGGCGCGTCTCGTCGGAGCGCAGCTGCTGGGGGTCGTCGGACCGTCCGGCTCGGGGAAGTCGTCGGTCATGCGCGCCGGTCTGCTCCCGGCCCTGGCAGGCGGCGTGCTGCCGGGAAGCGACGCCTGGGGGCAGGTGCTGATCCGCCCGGGCGCCCATCCGCTGCGCGAGCTCGCGGTGGGGCTGGACCGGGCGTCCGGCCCCGAGCGCACCGTGATCGCCGTCGATCAGTTCGAGGAGACCTTCACGACCTGCACCGACAAGGAGGAGCGCGCGGCGTTCATCGCAGAGCTCGGCGCGGCCGCGAGCGACCGCGACGGGCGCTACGTCGTCGTGCTCGCGTTGCGGGCGGACTTCTACGGGCGCTGCGCGGCCTACCCCGAGCTGTCGCAGCCGCTGGCGGCAAACCATGTGCTGGTGCCGTCGATGCAGCGCGACGAGCTGCGCCGTGCGATCGAGCGTCCCGCCGACCGCGTCGGCCTGGGCGTCGATCCCGAGCTCGTCGACGCGCTCGTCGCCGACGTTCGCGAGGAGCCCGGCGCGCTGCCGCTGCTGCAGACGGCGCTGCTCGAGCTCTGGCAGCGCCGCGACGGCCGCCGCCTGCGCTTCGGGGTCTACGAGCGATCGGGCGGCGTGCGCGGCGCCGTCGCGAGGCTTGCCGAGGACGCCTTCGGCCAGCTCACCGACGCGCAGCAGGTTCTCGCCCGCGGCGTGCTCATGCGCCTGGCCGGCGAGGGGGAGAACGGTGGCGTCGAGCGCCGCCGGGTCCCGCTGTCCGAGCTCGAGCTCGACCGCGACGCGGAGCTGGAGGCGGCCGTCGCGCTGCTTACCGATCGCCGCCTGCTGACTGCCACGGCCGGGTCGATCGAGCTCGCGCACGAGGCGCTGCTGCGCGAATGGCCGCGGTTGCGCGACTGGATCGCCGAGAATCGCGAGGGTCTGCGCATCCACCGCAACGTCGGCGCCGCCGCGCGCGAGTGGGAGTCGCTGCACCGCGACGACGGCGCGCTCTACCGCGGCGCGCGCCTCGGCGAGGCTGAGGAGTGGGTCCAGGCAAACCCCGACGCGCTCAACCAGGGCGAGCGGGCCTTCCTGGAGGCGAGCGCCGCGGCCGCGCAACACGAGCAGGTCGCCCGCCGCAGGCGACTCGTCGCCGCGTTCGCCGGCTTGGCGACGGTCCTCGTCGCCGTCGCGGTCGTCGCGATCATCCCTGTGCTGCAGGGACGCGAGGCCGACCGCCAGCGCGCCGCCGCCGCCTCGCGCGAGCTCGCCGCACGGTCGACATCGCTGCTCGTGACCGATCCCTCGCTCAGCCGCGCGATCGCGCTGGCCGCCCTGGATCGCCGCGACACCCGCGAGGCGCGCAGCGCCGTGCGCCAGGCGACGCTCGAGGACCGGACGTCGGCGATCGTGCGGCTGCCGGACTTCGCCTACAGCGTCGTACCCAGCCGGGACGGGCGACGCGTCGTGACCGCCAGCGAGGGCGGCGCCGTTCAGGTGCGCGACATCGCCAGCGGCAAGGTCGAGGCGGCGATGAAGCCGATTCCCAACGCGGCGCTGGCCGCCGAGCTCAGTCCGGATGGATCACGGATCGCCAGCGCCGGCTACTTCGGTCATGTCGTGATCGCCAACGCCGACGGCAGCGATCAGCGCACCCTCGTCAACCTGGGAAAGGACAACTATCCGGCCAGCATCGAGTTCACGCCGGATGGCAGGCGCCTGCTGGTCGGGACCTCCGGGGGCGAGGTCGGGTTCGTCTCGGCCGACCGGCCATCCACGCGCCTGAAGCTCCTGGGACACCACGACGGCGACGCCAACGCCAGCCTCAACCGCAGCGCGAGCAAGGCGGTCAGCGCCAGCGACGACCGGACCGCGGTCATCTGGGACATCACCCGCGGCACGTCGGTCAGGCTCGAGCATCCGTCGGAGGTGCGCTTCGCGTCATTCAGTCCCGACGAGCGCCTCGTGGCGACGTGCATGGACAACGGAGAGGTGCGGATCTGGGCCGCGGGCGGCGACCACCGCCTCATCCGCACCATCGAGGTGGCGCAGGACGCCCTCGCGACCGTGCGCTTCAGCGCGGACTCGCGGCGGATCGTGACGAGCGGGCGCGACGGCATCGTGCGGATCTCGTCGGTCGACGGCGGTCCTGCGCTTGCCGAGCTCAAGGACCGAACGGGGCCGCAGTTCGACGCCGCCTTCGTTCCGGGCTCGGACAGGGTCGTCAGCGTCGGGCAAGGCGGGACGCTACGCACCTGGGAGCCGCTGACGGTCCGCCAGCTCGTGACGGGCCCGCAGCGCAACCCGAACCTGCAGCCGAGCGTCGATCCGGCGACGGGCGATGTCGTCAGTGGATACGACGACGGCGCGGTGCGCATCTGGCGCCCGCGAACGGGCGCGGAGGTCGCCCTTCCGAGCTTCGCGGGGCTCAGCGAAGCCGTGTTCTCAGCGGATGGCAGGCACGTCCTGAGTGCCTCGAGCGTCGCCGGCGACCCGGTCCGCCTGTGGGACGTCAAGCGCAGGCGGTCGCAGACCGTCGAGGTTCAGCGGGGCGAGAAGTACGCGATCGCCGTCGACCGCAGCGGGCAGCGGGTGGCGATCGCCACGCTGGACAAGGACGCGATCGTCGCTGCGGCGGATGGCAGCGATCGCCATGTCCTGCCCGGCCAAGAGGGGGAGATCGAGGCGCTGGAGTTCAGCGCCGACGCCAAGCACGTCGTGAGCGCCGGTGACGACCGCGAGGTGCGCATCCACGACGCTGCCGACGGGTCGGTGCAGCAGAGGCTCGTGGGCGGCGACACCGTCTCCGACGTGGCTTTCGGCCGCGATGGAACGCGCGTCGCGGCGGGCGGAGCGGACGGCATCGTTCGCGTCTGGACGCTCTCCGGCGGCCCGCCGATCCTGCTCACCGGCCACGAGAGCGGGGTCAGCACCGTCGCCTTCGACAAGGCGGGCGACCGCGTCGTCACCGCCGGACAGGACGGGACGGTGCGGGTCTGGGATGCGCGCGGCGGGGGCGACGCCGTGACGGTCCAGCGCTACGAGGGCGAGGCCTCCGGCGCGGCCTTCGGCGCCGACGAGACGCAGATCGTCAGCTCCGGGGCCGGAGAAGGGATTCTGCGAGTGGCCAGGTGCGACGTCTGCGGGTCGTTCTCGAGCGCGCTGCGGATCGCGCGCTCGCGGCCGGCGCGTGCGCTGACCGACAGCGAGCGCCGCAGCCTGCTGTCAGGCGACGGCGGCTGAGCGGGGCGCTGAGCTCAACCGCCGTCGCCTTCTGCCCGGGCGAAGTTCAGCCCTTCGGCGGGTAGCGTGCTGCCGCGGGATCCTCGTCCACGACAGCCTGGGCGAGCTCGAACGCGGTCGCCGAGCGCGACTGCACGAGCTGAACGTCGCGAAGGACCCAGACGTAGCTGCGCCCGTGGCTCTCGTCGTTGCCCTCGCGCTGCGCGACGATGCTGCCGGCGGGCAGCTCAATCCACTCGCTGAACCACTCGTCGTAGAGCCGGAACGTGTCGGGGTCCGAGCCCTCCCCCAGGTAGCCGTAGAAGGTCACGACATCCGCTCGGTTCTCGGGTGTCGGCGCTACGGTCGTTGCGATCGGGTCAGCTTTCATGGGACTCACCTTGGTATTCGGGGGTTGAAGAGACGGCGCTGTCTGGCCGGTTGAGAGAGAGGTCCGAGGACCAACGCTGTGGACGAGTCCGGGACTCCGGCTGCGAGCGGCGCCGCGGTCCGGGGCTGTCGAGCCGGCGCGGCGTCAGTCGTGGCTGCACGGTCTCGAGCTCGCCGCGGCGGCTGCCGGCGAAGCCGGCGACGACCGGAGCGACCTCCGCCGTCACGCCGAGCCGTGTCAGCGCGGGCACGACGGCCCGGAGGGCGATCTCGCCGCGGGTGGCGGCAGGCCAGCCGACCCGTAGCGCGGCGATGTCGATGACCGGTGCGATCAACGCCGACGCCTCCTCGATCTCTGCGGGCAGGGTCCTGACGGAGCCTTCCGTGCCTCGTTCGTCAGGGTTCCCGCGACGTCTGCTGCCACCGGGTCGATGTCGAGACTTGGCATGGGTTTCTCACCTTTGCTGTTGGTTGATGGGTCGTGTTCGCGTTCGCACGCTCGGCCCGGAACGGCGGCCGGGGCGCGCGGCCGGGGCGAGGTGTGTCCGTAGCGCCGCCAGCTCGCCCGGCCGGCTTCGAAGCAGGCCGGTGGCCGCAGGCGCGGCCGCGGCCCTGGCTTCGAGGTTCGTCAGGGCCGCCGAGAACGCCCGCTCGTGCGTGACCGGTCCCCTCGAGTGAGCGGCGGCGCGCCGAGCAGGGGTCGCGGCAGGCCGGGCAGCCGCGAGTCCGGCGATCGGGCCGATCAGTGTCGAGGCCTCCCCGAGGCTCGCGCTTCGGGTCACGACCGCGCCGCGCGCGTCGACGTGCTTGAAGTCGCGCGCCAGCGCGACTCCCCGCAGCACCCGCGCGACGTCCGCGACCGGATGGCTCGGGACGGTCTCGATCAGCGTGCGCAGCGTGTCGTTGCCGGCGTCCAGGGTGTCGGCGCGCGAGCCCAGCAGCGACATCAGCGTTCCGACCTGCTCGTTGCCTGCGATCAGGGCATCGACGCGGCGGTCGGCGCGCGTGGTCGCGGGCCGCACCCGCACGGTCACGACGTTCGACAGGGCGATGCGCCCGTCGGGCGCCGTGTAGCGCGACTGCAGGCGGTAGGTGCCGGGCTCGGCGAAGGCGTAGCCGTGCTTGCCGTAGTGCACGAAGGCGGAGTCTCGCAGCGCGGCCCCGGGCCGCAGCTCGGTGGACGGCGCCGCACGGCAGTGCTCCAGCAACGGCTCGAAGAGGGTCTCCTCGCCGTCGGGCCGGCGGATGATGACGTCGACGGTGCTCGATCGCGGCCCGAGCCTCGTCGGCACCAGGCGGCCGCGCTGCGCGGTCGTCGAGAGCTCCAGCCCGACGCTGACGGGAACGTTCAGCGCCAGGACCGCGGGCGCCGACAGCCGCAGCCGCAGCGCCGGGTCCTGGCGGTCCGGCGCCCAGCCGTCGTCGCGTCCGCGCGCCGGCCCGCGGGTGGTCTTCTCGGTGCCGCCGAACGGTGCGCCGCCCATGATCACGTCCTGGCGGAAGCCGTGGCGCAGATGGCCGAGCTCGGCATCGTCGAAGCCGAAGCCGAAGGCTCCAAAGAAGGCGTCCGGCCCGCCCTCGAAGCGGTCGGGGTAGTTCATCCACGACAGCGCGTGCGGGCGGCTGGGGACCGGTGGCTCGTAGAGTGAGCGCTGCCAGCAATGGCGCAGGTTGAAGACGTGACCGAGCTCATGCACGCAGCTGTACAGACGCCCGCGCCGCTGGTCGGCGGTGTCGGCGGGCTCGTATCCGTGGAAGACCGCGCAGCCCTGGCGCTGGGGGCCCCGGCGGTCGAACATGAGCCCGGAGATCGTCGGGTCGGTGTGGTTGCCGGCATGCATCAGCCAGATCGCCCACTTCGGTCCGTCGCCGAGCGCGGTGAAGTGCTGCTCCATGGCCGCGTGCAGCTCGGCGTCGCTCCAGGCCGCGTCGGGCCCGGCGCCGGATGTCTCGATGACCTGCGTGGGCCGCGTCTCGGCCAGCTCGATGCCGGCTTCGGCGTAGGCGTCGACGGGCAACAGGGTGCGCGGGCGGGCCCGCGTCGTGAATGCCGCGGTGTCATGCGCCGGGGGGCGCTGCACCCCGCGCTCGCGCGCCTCCTCGAACTCGACGTGGCGGAAATGCACGCCCTCGAATTCGCAGGCGGATCGCAGCGTCCGCCGGCGGTCGAGCGGGTGGCGCAGCGTTGCCGGCGGCCGGCCCGCCCCGTCGCGAGGAATCGTGATCGAGACCTTGCGACGGCTGGCTCCGAAGGTGAAGCGCGCCGTCCCGGTGATCGTCAGGAGCCTGGGGCCGCGGACGATCCGTGGCGCGTCCAGTCGCATGGACCCGAGATAGCGTGGCTGCGAGCCGGACGTCCTCGAGTAGTCGGCGCTGACGACGTTCAGCGGATGCGACCCGTCGACGTCGACGCGCAGCTCGACCTCCAGCCCGGCCGCGGCGCCGCGGTAGCGGCCGCTGACCGCCTGCGCGTTCATCCCGCCCTCCGTCCGCGGGGAACCGGCGAGGGTCTGTCGCTCGCGGTCACGAGGGGGTGAGGGCGCGAGGTCAGCGCGTGATACACCAACGCGGGCCGGCGGGAACGAGAATGGCGATCGGCGCGTCGCGGGTCGATGTGCAGCACTCTGCCCGCACGGCGGCGCTCGTTGCGAGACACCGGTCACACAGTCTCCCGCCCGTCGCGGCGATGATCGCGGACCCGGCGTCGCCGGCGCGGGTCCGTCAGGAGCGCGCGAGCGCCGGCGCGGCCTGGCCGCAGGCCGCGGCCTCGCGCGACGCCGTCGCCCTGGTGATCGAGCGATCGGCGCCCCATCTCGCGCGCAGCGCGTAGTCGACGAGCACGTCGAAGTAGTCCGGCAGCGGGGCCGGCGCGATCGCCGGACCGAGCGCCGCACGAGCGCGGCTGCTGTCAAATCGCGCGCCGACCGCGAAGTACGGCAGGTAGGTCTCGGTCGCGCGCAAGAAGCGCCGCCGGCGGGGGCGCAGCCGTGAGATCAGCGGCGCCAGCACGTGGCGGTACAGCCGGGGGGTGATCAGCGGCGGGCGCCGGCAGCCCAGGCGGCTCACCGACAGCGACAGCAGCTCGGCGATCGTCACGGCGTCCTCGGAGGCCGTGAGGTGAAATGTCTGCCCGGCGGACTCGGGCGCGCCCGCGAGCGCGACGATCGCGTCGGCAACGTAGTCGACCGACACGACGTCGACCGGGGCGCGGCGGCGAGCGGGGATCACCGGGTAGGCGCCGCGGGCGAGCGCTCGCAACGGCCCGTACAGAACGTTGAACGACGAGGTCCATCCGCTGTTGCGGTCGCCGACGATGATGCTCGGGCGCACGATCGTGACCGCCAGGCGCTCGGCGCGCTCGCGCACGAGCAGCTCGGCCTCGAACTTCGTCTGCTCGTAGGCGTTGTGAAAGCGCTGGCCGACGTCGAGGTCGTCCTCGCCGAAGCGCCCGCGGTGGGTCCCGGCGACGTACGCCGTCGAGATGTAGGTGAAGCGGCTCAGGCCGCCCCCCAGCGCGCACAGCTCGGCGAAGTCGAGCATCCGCCGGGTGCCCTGCACGTTGATCGCGCGCGAGGGCTCCAGCGGGAGGTCGAAGGACACCGAGGCCGCCCCGTGGACGATCTCCGAGACCGCGCCCGCCAGCTCGATCGCCTGGTCAGGATCCAGGCCGAGGCCGGCCAGCTCCAGATCGCCGGCGATTGCGCGCACGCGCTGGCCGAACGCGCGGTCGTCGCCGAACGCCGCGAGCAGCGTCTCGCGCAGGCGCTGCTCGGCGCCCTCCTGCGAGTCGGCGCGGATCAGGACGTGGACGGGGCGGTCGGTGAGCTGCAGGTAGCGGGCCAACAGCTCCATGCCGACGAAGCCGGTGGCCCCCGTCAGCAGCACCGCGTCGCGCGACCGCGTGGCGGACGGCGTGATCGCCGGTGGGCGCTTGGTCAGCGTGCTCATGCGGCCTGCGCCCGGGCGAGCAGCTCGTCGATCGCCTCGTCGATCCCGCGCGCGATCCGGTCGGCGTCGGCGGCCAGTTCGGCCTGCGCGTAGACGCCGAAGCAGGCGCGCCCGTGGATCGTCGTCATCCCGATCGAGATGCCGTGACCGTCGGTCAGCGGGACGATCGGATAGGCGCGCCGGACCTCGCAGCCCATGAGGTACAGCGGCACGTTCGGCCCGGGGATGTTGGAGATCGTGAGGTTCGACAGCCGCGGGCTGGCCAGCACCCTGGAGGCGGCGCGCCGCATCGGCCGCGGCGCGTAGCCGAGCGCGCTGAAGAGGCTGTCGGCACCCTCCGGCTCGCCCTCGCGCTTGCGCTCACGCATCGCGACGTGGATGTCGCGTAGGCGCCATACGGGATCTGCTTCCCCGCAGGGCAGCACCAGAAACAAAAAGACGATGCGGTTGCCCCACTGCTCGTCCAGCGCCTGGACGCTCACCGGGACCATGGCCTTGAGGTCCTGGGGGCTTTCGGAGGACTCCTCGAGCAGCTCGCGCAGCGCGCCGGCGCTCGCGCTCAGCAGGATGTCGTTGATCGTCGTGCCGAAGCGGCGCTTGACGATCCGCAGGTCCTCGAACGGGCGCGACACACGGGCGAGATGGCGCGCGGCTGGCATCGCGCCGTTGAGCCGACTGGGCGGCGCCAGCGGCGCGGCCGTGTGCACGACGGCCTGTGCCACGCGCCAGGCCTTGCCCGGCACGTTCAGCAGCGAGCCGGGATCGCGCAGCACCTCCAGCGGCGCGCGCGCCAGAGCGAGCGCCTTGCCGACGTGATTGCCGACGGCGCCGGCGACCATCGAGACGGCGCCCGGCATCGAGCGCGGGATCCAGCGCGCGCCCGGCGGCTCGGGCTGTGTCTCGGGCTCGGCGTCGAGCAGCAGGGCCATCAGCTCGACGGCCGCGAGGCCGTCGACGAGGCAGTGATGCGCCTTGCCGACGACGGCGATCTGCCCGTCGTCGAGGCGGTCGGCGATCCACAGCTCCCACAGCGCACGATCATGGGCAAGCGGCGCCGACATGACTTCGTCGACGAGGCGGTCGAAGTCGCCGTGCTCGCTGCGGCGCACGTGACGGGCGATGTCGAAGTGCTCGTCATCGACCCAGACCGGGTCGTCGAGGCCCAGCGGCACGGCGGCGAGCCGCTGGCGATAGCGCGGCGCGCGGTGCAGCCGGCCGGCGATGTGGTCGCTGATCGCCTCGAAGGTGGGCGCGGGCCGATCGGCGGGCGTGCCGAACAGCGCGGCCCAGCCGACGTGCATCGGCGCGTCGTCGGATTCGATCGCGAGGAACGCGGCGTCCAGCGTCGACAGCCGCGACGGCGTCATGCCCCGATCGACCCGTCGGTGGTGCGTCGCACACTCCTTCTACGGTCGCGACGCGATCACGGGTCACCAGCGAGCGGCCTGCCCGCCGCTGATCCGGGTGCGGCGGGCGGGCGCAGGGGTGTGCGTAGGCTCTTGCGTCCCCCGATGGTCCTCTCCTCCCGACAACCCCCGCAGACGTCCCGATGAGCGCCAGGGGCGTCAAGGCGCTGGAGGCCGAGCTCGGCGGCACGGCGCCCGACGGACTGTCGGCGCTGACCGATACGCAACTGCGATCCTTCGGCGACGCGCTGCACGAGGCGAAGGCGCGCCAGTCCGAGGCGCTGGAGCGCGCCATCGACCAGGCGCTGGAGTTCGTGCCGCGGATGGTGCGCGGCGCGGCGCGCAAGACCCTCTTCGGATAGCTCGCGATGAGCTCCGAGCTCAACGTCGACGTCGAGATCCTCAAGCTCGCCCGGCTGATCGACTGCGACGCGAGCGGGCTCGACTACCTGCGCGGCGTGGAAGCGCAGGAGATCCGCGACCTGCGCGAGCAGGTGACGGTCACGATGTTCGAGGCCGACTGCCAGATGCTGCAGCGCGTCGCGACGGCCGCCCGGCTGATCCCGACGAAGCTCGCGGCGCTGATCGGCGAGCGGGCCTTCGGTCCGTTGCTGTGCGCGCGGCTCACCGGCCTGCTGGAGCCGTCGCGGGCGGTGGACGTCGCCGCGAAGCTGCCGACGCCGTTTCTCACCGACCTCGCCGTGCAGCTCGATCCGCGCCGCGCGAGCCGTGTCATCGCCGAGATCCCACCGACGCAGATCGCCGACATCACGAGGGTCCTCGCCGAGCGCGAGGAGTACATCGCGATGGGCGGCTTCGTCGGCACCTGTCCGAGGCGGCGCTGCGCGCGGCGATCGCCGTCGTCGGCGACGAGGTGCTCCTGCGCACGGCCTACGTCATCGAGTCCAAGGGCAGCATCGCCGCGCTCGTGGCGACCCTGTCCGACACGCGCCTGGAGTCGATCGTCGCGACGGCGACGCGGGCCGACCTGTGGATCGAGGCGCTCGACGTGCTCGGCCATGTCTCCGAGGAGCAGCGCGGCCAGCTCGGCGACATCGCGGCCCGCCAGGACGACGAGGTGCTCGACGGGATGGTGCGTACGGCGCAGCGCGAGCTGTTGTGGGACGACGTGCTGCCGGTCACGCGCGCGATGAGCCCCGAGAGCCGCGAGCGCTTCGCGGCGCTGAAGTCGATCCACACGCGGCCGGGCTCACCTCGATCGTCGACGCGGCGTCGCGCCACGGACTGTGGCCCGAGCTGCTGCAGCTACTGCCGCTGCTGCCCGCCGCCGCCCGTCGCCGGGTCGCCGCGTTGGGCACCGGGTTCGGACGTCCGGTCCTCGCGCAGATCGTCGGCGTCGCGCACGCCCGTGGGCTGTGGGGTGCGCTGCTGGACTTCGCGACCGAGCTCGAGAAGCGCACCCAGGTGCTGATCGCCAAGCTCGTGGCGGCCAGCGACGCCGAGATGCTCGACGAGATGCTCGACGCCGTCTGGGAGGAGCGCCTGGAGCCGGAGCTCGCGAAGCTCACCTCGCTGATGGCCGGCACCGAGCTGCAAACGTTCGCCGGGCGGCTGGTCAAACGCGGCGGTGACGAGTTCATCGCCGCGCTCAGGGAGGCGGCCCAGGAGCAGGGCCTCGTGTCGGTGCGCAAGGTGCTGGTCACGGCCTGAGTCGCGCCGAGCGGGCGGGCATGGCCGTCATCAACGCATGACACCCAGCCACGGGGGTAAGGTCAAGACGTGGCGCACACGCCCCCGCAGTCAGCGCTCGATGCTTACGGACCCGTCGGGCGCTCGGAGTGGCTGGACATCGACTGGCAGCAGCACCTGCGCTGGGTGCGCGTGCAGGATCGCTGGATGAACATCGTCGACATGGGCGAGGGCCCGGTGCTGCTGTTTGTGCATGGCCTGGCGGGCTGCTGGCAGAACTGGCTGGAGACCCTGCCGCACTTCGCACGCGATCATCGGGTCGTCGCCGTCGACCTGCCCGGCTTTGGCGCATCGGAGATGCCGGCGGAGAAGATCACGATCAGCCGCTATGCCGACACGATCGACGCGCTGCTCGACGTGCTCGAGATCGACACCGTGCGCCTGGTTGGCAACTCGATGGGCGGTTTCATCGGCGCTGAGCTCGCGATCCGCCATGCGGCTCGCATCGAGCGGCTCGTGCTCGCGGCCGCCGCCGGGCTCAGTGTCGAGTCCATCCGCACGCAGCGCAAGGAGGGGCTGCGCCACCGCGCGGAGAACATCGCGTTCTTCAACCTCGGCTGGACCGCGTCGCGCTGCACGATCGTGGCCAAGCGCCGCCGGCTGCGCTCGGCGCTGCTGCTGCTCGTCGTAGCCCATCCGGACCGCCTGCCGGCGCGCCTGGCATGGGAGCAGGTCAACGGCTCGGGCAAGCCCGGCTTCTCCGACGCCCTCGACGCGCTGCTCAGCTATCCGATCCGCGGACGCCTGCCGGAGATCGAATGCCCGACCTTCCTCGTGTGGGGCGACAAGGACCGTCTCGTCCCGCTGAAGGACGCGTCGGTCTTCGAGGAGCTCATCGAGGACTCGCGTAAGGTCGTCTACAGGGACACCGGCCACCTCACGATGATCGAGCGGCCGGCGCGCTTTATCGAGGACGTTCACTCGTTCTTGCTGGAGGATCCCGGGCAGAAGCAGCCCGCGGCCTCCGATGACCGGTCCTTCGCAAGCTGACCCGGCTCGCCGCCGGGAAGCCGTGTCTATCCTCTCGGCAGTGGGGAATGGGCAAGTGAGCGTGAAACCTCGCCCGGGGGAGTCGGCCTACGGGCCCACCGGGCGATCGGCATGGCTGGACGTCGACTGGCGCGAGCATCTGCGCTGGGTGCGCGTGGACGACCGCTGGGTGAACGTCGTCGACATCGGCTCGGGCCCGGCGATGGTGTTCCTCCACGGACTCGCCGGCTGCTGGCAGAACTGGCTGGAGACGATCCCCGAGTTCGCGCGCGACCACCGCGTGATCGCGCTCGACCTGCCGGGCTTCGGCGAGTCGCAGATGCCCGCCTCGCCGATCTCGATGCCCGGCTACGCCAGCATGCTCGACGAGCTCTTCGTCACGCTCGGGGTCGACAGCGCCACGCTCGTCGGCAGCTCCATGGGAGGCTTCGTCGCCGCCGAGTTCGCGATCCGCTACCGCGCGCAGGTGGAGCGGCTGTGCCTGGCCTCACCGGCCGGGCTGAGCATGGAGCACATGCGCAACGAGCGCAATCGAGGCGCCCGCGCGCGCGTCGAGAACTGGCTGTTCTTCGGGATGGGATGGCTCGCAGGCCGCGACGATCGCGTCGTGCGCCGTGCGCGTGCGCGGCGAGCGCTGGTGATGCTCGTCGCCGCCTACCCCGAGCGGCTGTCCAGCACGCTGACCGTCGAGCAGGTGCGCGGCGCCGGCAGGCCCGGCTTCAAGGACGCGCTGGATGCGATGACGGGCTACCCGCTGCGCGACCGCCTCGGCGAGATCGCGTGCCCAACGCTGATCGTGTGGGGCGAGCTGGATCGCCTCGTGCCGCTGCGCGACGCCAGCGAGTTCGAATGGCTGATCCCCGGCGCCCGCCGGATCGAGTACGCGGATACCGGGCATCTCGTGATGCTCGAGCGCCCGGCACGCTTCAACGACGATCTGCGCGCCTTCCTCGACCAGGCGCCGGCCTCGCCGTCGCCGTGGTCCTCGCCACGGGCGGCGACCCGATGAGCCGGCTCCTGCGCGGGCTTCTGTGCGCCGCCGCCGTCGCGCTGCTCGCGCCCGCCTCGTCCTCGGCTCGGGTGCTGCTCGTCGCGCCCGGGACGCCCGAGCTCACGTTCGTCGACGTGTCGAGCAACGGGGTGATCGGGCGCCTGGCGCTGCCCGGCCCGGCGCGTGCCGTCGCGATCGCGCGCGACGGGCGGCGCGGCTACGTCGCCGCCGGCAGCGAGGTCGTCGCCGTCGACGTCAACGCGCGTAAGGAGATGGCTCGCACCGCGCTCGGACTGCCGGAGATCACCGATGTCGTGCTGTCGCGCACGGGCACTTCGCTCTACGTCGTCCGCGGTCGCCAGCTCGCCGTGATGGACGCCGCCACGCTGGCGGTCCGCTCGACGATCGACCTGAGGGACGTCGGCAAGCGGCTTGCGATCGACAAGGGCGCGAACCTCGCGGCGGTCGTCCTGCGCAGGGGACGCGTCGCGATCGTGTCGCTGTCGGAAGGCCGGCTGCTGCGCCGCGTCCGGGTCAAGGGCGCCGTCGGAGTCGCGATCGACGCTCGGCGTAACACGCTCGTCAGCGCCCGCGGCCGGCTGCGCACGATCCGTGTCGGCCAACGCCGCGCCAACAAGCGCTCGATCAAGCTGCCCAAGGGCGCGGGCGGCGGCCTGGCGCTGACGGAGGGCCGCACGAGGCTGCTCGTCGGCGCGGCACCGAGCGGGCGCTCGGCCGCGATGATCGACCTGCGCAACGACTCGGTGCGGCGCATCCCCGCCGGCAGCGGGCCCGGCTGGCCTGCATGGAACGCGGATGCCACCCGGATCTACCTGGCCGACTCGCGCGGCGCGGGCGTGACGCTCGTCAGCCCGTTCTCGCGCCAGCGGATCGGCACGATCAGCCTGCCCGCGACGTCCCCGCTGGACGTGCTCGTGCAGCCCGGGCTCGCGCTGATCGTCGGCACGGAGGGGCCCGACAGCATCAGCGGCACGCGCGGCGCCGACGACATCCAGGGCCTCGGCGGCGATGACGTCCTGCGCGGCGGCCGCGACAGCGACATCATCGACGGCGGGCCCGGCAACGATCGCCTGTCGGGGGGCGCCAACAGCGACAAGCTGTTCGGCGGCGACGGCAACGACTTCTTCACCGCGGGCACCGGCGACGACCGGATCTCTGGCGGCGAGGGCGACGACGGCGCCGACGGCGGAACGGGCAACGACACGATCGACGGCGGGGGGGGCAACGACACGCTGGACGGCGGGGACGGCGACGACACGATCCACGGCGGCGAGGGCGACGACGTGATCGTCGAGGACGGCTTCGGTGACGACAAGCTGCTCGACGGCGGCCCGGGCAACGACACGATCAAGGGCGGTCGCGGATCCGACCAGCTCATCGAGGGTGGTGAGGGCAACGACAGGCTCTTCGGAGAGAGTGGCTCCGAGCGCATTCGCGGCGGCCCCGGCGACGACCTCATCGACGGTGGGCGCGCAGGGGACCGCCTTGAGGGCGACGAGGGCGAGGACCGGATCCTGGGCGGCCCGGGCAACGATCATCTCTACGGCCGCGACGACAACGACCACCTCGACGGCGGTCCGGGGGCCGACGAGCTGGATGGCGAGAACGGCAACGACGTGTTGGTCGGCGGGTCGGGCCCCGACGACTTCGAGGGCGGTCCCGGCGACGACTCGATCCGCGCGGCCGACGACAGCGCCGACCGCGTCGACTGCGGTCCCGGCAAGGACACCGTCTACGTCGAGAACGACGCACCGACCCGCGACGTGCTGATTGACTGCGAGACGGTCATCCAGATCGCGCCCGAGCCCGACACCGGCGAGCCCGCGCCGCGCACCATCCGCGGCGGACCGCGCAACGACACGCTCTACGGTACGAGCGGCGACGACTCGATGTTCGGCCGCGGCGGCAACGACAGGATGTTCGGCAAGGCCGGCAACGACTACGTCGACGGCGACCGCGGCAACGACCAGCTGCACGGCGGCGACGGCGACGACACGATCGCCGGGCGGCGTGGCAACGACGTGATCTGGGGTGGCGACGGCGCTGACCGCATCACCGGCGACCGGGGCCGCGACCGCATCATGGGCGGGCCGGGCAACGACACGATCTTCGGCAATCTCGATTCGGACACGATCGACGGCGGCTCCGGCGACGACCGCATCAACGTCGTCCACGGCGGCCGCGACCGCGTCGTCTGCGGTCCCGGCAGCGACATCGTGTTCGCCGATCCGCGCGACAAGGTCGCCAAGGACTGCGAGAGCGTGCGGCGCTAGGCAGGACCGGCGTGCGCCGGCTGAGCCCCGGCGCACGAGCTTGACGCGCTTGCTGCGCGACCCGCTGCGGGCGCCGGCGTGCCACGTCGTGACCTTCGCCGTCGCGGTCAGCGAGGAGCGCCTGCGCAGTGCCCGCCGCGCGGGCAGGCGAGCGCGTAGGCCGACGGTCTTCGTGCTGCGGGAGAGCACGTAGGGCGCGCGCGCGATCGTCGTCGCGCGCCGCCGCACATCCGCCCTTGACTTCAAGTTGGCTTGAACTGGTAGCTTGCTGCGCGATCGGTTCCATCGAGCCTCGACGAGGCCCTCATGACGACGCAGATCCAGTCCGCAAGCGAGCAGATCACCGAGCAGGTCACGTCGTGGCCCGGCGTGCGGGGCGAGGGGCCCGGCGAGCGCGGCGAGTTCGCCTTCCTGGCGGTCGACAACCGACTGGAGATTGAGGTGCCGCGACCGCAGGCGACGCTGGTCGACGGGCCTGACGGCCTGCCACTGGTCGACGCCCCCGACGCACGTGGGGTGAGCACGCAGGCCGTCCGCTCGTCGCGCTTGCGCCTGCAGGACCCCGATGACCGCCTTGCTGACGGCTGACACGAGCGTCACCGTCGCGGCGTCGACTGTTGGAGCAGGGGCTCGCAGCCGACCTATTGCGCCGGCGGTTTCCGGCGGCGCCGCTCAGCCTTCCGACGCGCCAGCGAGCAACGCTGATCGCTCGCTTGGCGGCGGCCGGCGTCGTCGGCGGCGCCGTATACGACGGACTGATCGCCGCGACCGCCGCGCACCACGGCGCGGTCATCCTCAGCCTCGATCACCGGGCCGCGCGCACCTACGAAGCCCTCGGTGCCCGGTTTCGATTGTTGTGAGCGAGCCGCGATCTGGCCAGGCTAGCCAGGTCGTGGTAGCGTCGTCTCCATGAGCGAGGCCGTCAGCATCAGCGACGCCAAGACGCAGTTGTCCAAGCTCGTCGCGCGGGCTGAGCGCGGGGAGGAGGTCACGATTCGCCGTGGCAACACGCCGGTCGTCAAGCTCGTGGCGATCGAGCCGCCTCCCTCGCCGCGTCGCTCGCCGATCGGCGCGCTGCGTGGTCAGATCTGGATCAGCGACGACTTCGACGAGCTTGGTCCCGAGTGGGACCCCTACGTGTGATCGCCGGTCTGCTGGATACGCATCCGCTGCTGTGGGCACTGGCGGATGACGAGCGGCTGGCAGCGTCCCTTCGCAACGACATCGAACGGGACGCGTCGCGGTTCGGAGTAAGCGACGTCTCCCTCTGGGAGATCGCGATCAAGCGCTCGACCGGCAAGCTGCGAAGTCCTGTCGACCTGCCGCGGATCGTCGCAGACCTCGGCTTCCATCACGTACCCATCACGCGTGCTCAGGTGTGGGCGGTTGGAGACCTACCACTGCACCACCGTGACCCATTCGACCGGCTGCTGGTGGCGCAGGCGCGCGATCTCGGGGTTGCTCTGGTGACCGCCGACGTCGCGGTATCCGCGTACGACGTGACGATCCTGTGGTGAGCGCTTCAGAGCCGTCGAACGTGTCAGGCGACCCGTTCGGCGATCTCCGGATAGCTGACGACGAGACCTGACGCGTCGTAGTCGATGCGACACGCGAACGCGAATGCCGGTGCCTCGTAGTCGAAGCTCGGTCCCGATCCTGTCACGTGCTCGCCCTATGCCTATAACCGGTTCAGCGTGTCGCCGGGAGCGCTCATGCTCAGCGCGCTGGTCATGGGCGGCGGTCGGCTAGCTCACAGCGCAGTACTTCAGCTCGGCCTGTCGCCGTTGGAGGCCGGTTTGTGGATGCTGCTGCCGCTCGGCACAAGCATCCTGTCGATGATGCTCACGCCGGCGCTGTCCGCGTGGTCAGGGCCGGCTCCGTGATCAGCGCCGGGTGGGACTGGCGGGGTCGGATTCGCGGTGGTCGCGCAGGCCGGTGGCGCTTCGAGCTTTGCGGTCGCCGTGATCGTCCGGCGACGGATTCCCACGGACGCTTCAGAGCCGTCCGTGCCAGTACGCGGGTCCGGGGCCGAGCCCGGCGACGCGATCACCGGGGTTGGTGAGCTTGCAGCGGTCCAGCGACAGGCAGCCGCATCCGATGCACTCGGTGAGGCCCAGCTTCAGGCGCTCCAGCTCGGCGATGCGCTCGTCGATCCTGGCCGTCCACGTCGCCGACAGGCGTGACCAGTCGCGGCGCGACGGGACGCGGTTGTCGGGGAGCTTCTCCAATTCGGCGGCGATGTCCTCGAGCGGCAGCCCGACGCGCTGGGCGAAGACGATGAACGCGATCCGCCGCAGCACAGCGCGCTGGTAGCGGCGATGGCCTGAGCCGGCGCGCTCGGAGGTGATCAGGCCGCGCTCGTCGTAGTAGCGCAGCGCCGACGCGGCGACCCCGCTGCGCCGCGCGACCTCGCCGATCGTCAGGAGCTCGGACATGCGCCACAGGGAATCACACCCTGCCCTTGACATCAAGCTAACTTGAACTTGTAGCTTGCTAGGCATGACGACATCACCGCTGAAGCTGAAGGTCATCCTCGGAAGCACGCGAGCCGGACGCCAGGGCGATCGGGTCGCGTCGTGGGCGCTGCGGCGCGCCGCCGACCACGAAGCATTCGACGCAGGGCTGGTGGATCTGCGCGACCATCCCCTGCCGATGTTCGGCGAGGGCGATCCGGACGGCGACACCGCGGACGCATTGTGCAGCGCGGTCGCCGACGGCGAGGCGTTCGTCTTCGTCACACCGGAGTACAACCACAGCGTGCCTGGGGTGCTGAAGAACGCGATCGACAGCATCTCCGGCGGGTTTCGCAACAAGCCCGCGGCGTTCGTGGGCTACAGCGCCGGGCTCGTCGGCGGTGCCCGCGCCGTCGAGCATCTCGCCCAGATCGTCGTCGAGGCCGAGATGGTCCCGCTGCGCAACGCCGTGCTCGTGGCCCAGGCCCACGCCGCCTTCGCCGCGGGGCGGCCCGCCGATCCCGACCGCGACGGTGCGCTGGACATCCTGCTCGATGACCTGGCCTGGTGGGGCAGCGCCCTGCGTCAGGCGCGCGCCGAGGGCGAGCTGCCGCCCGCATCCGCACGCAGGACCGCGCCCGTGACCGCCTGACGGCCGAGTGGCCTCAGCCCCCCGCCGACACCAACCTGCCCTCGGCCACGCCGCTGAGGTCCACGTCGTCCAGCGTGCTGACGACGATGTCCGCCCCGGCGCCCTGCAGCAGCGCCTCGTCGTCGTGGCGCGCGAGCCCGAGCGCGGCGAAGCTGCCGGCCTTGGCGGCCTGCACGCCCGACTCGGCGTCCTCGATGACGAACGCCGCGTGCGGTGGCACGTCGAGCTCCGAGGCGGCGGTGAGGAAGATCTCCGGGTGCGGCTTGCCGCGCTCGAAGTGCCGTCCGGAGATGTCGACGTCGAAGGCGTCGAGCAGCGTCAGTCCCGGCTCGATCCAGTCGTAGGCCGATCCGTCGGAGGACGCGAACTCGTCGAGGCGGATCTGGCGCAAGAAGAGGCCGGCGTTGCGCGAGGACGATGCCGCCGCCACGCGCACGCCGGCGTCCTTCATCGCCAGCAGGAAGCGCAGCGCATCGTCGTAGGCGGAGAACTTCCCGGCCTCGATGAGCTCGACGACCATCTCCTGCTTGAGGGCCGCGTAGGCCTCGACGCGCTCCTCGGCGTCGGGAACGTCGAAGTGGCGCAGGGCCGCCATCGCGCCCTCCATCCGCGGCTTGCCCGACAGCACCTGCTGGTAGACCTGCGACGTGAACGCCTCGGGCGTCCACGTCGTCTGCTCGCGGATCTCCGCCCACTCGTTGTCCATCAGCCCGGCGAAGGTGTCGCGCCAGGCCGCCTCGTGCGGGGAGTCGACGAGCACCCCGTCAACATCGAAGATCGCTGCGCGAAATCCCTCGGCCATGTGTCATTCGCTCCCGTTCGAGGCGCCGACGGCCGCCGGCTCGCCAAGGGTGAAGGTGCAGCGCTCGCCTGGGCCGAGCTTGCGCACGTCGTCGCCGATGCCGATCCGGATCGGC
>Ga0136625_1000045_pt1 | contig 25880 bp, 27 predicted proteins | sample AntDrymUQ4832306_2_FD_104672 | JGI IMG/M metagenome (GOLD analysis project Ga0136625, IMG submission 104672) | Polar desert sand microbial communities from Dry Valleys, Antarctica - metaG UQ483 (23.06) | ecosystem: Environmental > Terrestrial > Soil > Desert | place: Antarctica: Dry Valley...
ACGGCACGCCGACCGGCACCGCCGCCAAGCGCACGTCCCATCACGCCGACACGCCGCTGCACCTCGCGTTCTCCTGCTATGTGTTCGACGCCGACGGCGCGTTCCTGGTGACGCGCCGCGCGCCGAGCAAGGCGGTCTGGCCGGGGGTCTGGAGCAACACGGTGTGCGGGCACCCGGGGCCGGGGGAGAGCTTCCCCGACGCGATCCGCCGTCGCTTGGACTACGAGCTGGGCATGGCCGCCAGCGACATCGAGCTCGCCGTCGCCGACCACCGCTACCGCGCGCCCGCCTTTCGCGGCGTCGTCGAGCACGAGTTCTGTCCGGTGTACGTGGCGCGCGCGGCGGGGCTGCCGCGGCCCAACCCCGCCGAGGTCGCCGACTGCGCGTGGATGGACTGGGAGGCGTTCGTGGACAGCGCGCTGCAGGACCGCGCCGACGACTGGTCGTGGTGGTGCAAGAACCAGCTGCTGGCGCTGCGCGACAGCGCGCTCGTGGGGCGCTACGCGCGGCGAGCCTGAGACGCGGCGCCCGCGTGCGCCACAATCGCTGACATGGCCATCGAGTTCTCCGAGCGCATCCGGCGGATCCCCGCCTACCCGACCGCCGGCGCGTACGCGCTCGGCGACGACGTCGCGATGCTCGCCTCCAACGAGTCGCCGGACCCGCCGCTGGACGCGGTCGTCGCGGCCGCCCAGCGTGCGGTCGCCGGCGCCAACCGCTACCCGGACCCCTCCAACTCCGAGCTCAAGCGCGCGCTGAGCAATCGCTATGGCATCCCGGCGGCGCGCATCGCGATCGGCAACGGCTCCTGCGACGTACTGCTGGCAGCCGGCGAGGCGCTGCTGGAGCCCGGCGCGGAGCTCGTGTACGCGTGGCCGTCCTTCAGCGTCTACCCCCACCTCGCGGCGGCGTCCGGGGCACGCGCCATCACCGTTCCGCTCGACGACGACCAGTGCCACGACCTCGACGCGATGCTGACCGAGATCACCGCGGCGACCCGCCTGGTGATCGTCTGCAACCCCAACAACCCGACCTCGACGGCGCTGCAGTTCGCCGACATCGCCGCGTTCGTCGAGCGCGTCCCGCGCCACATCGCGCTGATCGTCGACGAGGCCTACTGCGAGTTCAACCTGCTCGACGACCCCGACACGACGCTCGACCTGCTGGCCCGCCATCCAAACCTCGTCCTGCTGCGCACGTTCTCCAAGGTCTACGGCCTGTGCGGGCTGCGTGTCGGCTTCGCGCTGTGCGGCTCGGAGGACTTCCCCAGGGCCGTCGACCAGGTGCGCCAGCCGTTCTTCTGCAACGTCGCCGCCCAGGCGGCCGCCGTCGAGGCGCTGCGCCACCAGGACGCTGTCGCCGAGCGCGTCGAGCGGGCGGTCGTCGCGCGCGTGGAGATCGAATCCGGGCTCAACGAGCTCGGGATCGAGCCCGCGGCATCGCAGGCGAACTTCTGCTGGTTTGACCTGCCGCAGGACGCCGATGAGTCCGAGATCGTCGCCGGGCTCGCGCAGCGCGGCGTGATCGTCCGAGCTGGCGGGGCGCTCGGGCGCCCCGGAGCGCTGCGCGTGACCTACGGCACGCCTACGCAGAACGTCCGTTTCCTCGACGCGCTGGGCGCCGTGCTCTAGCATTGGCCGCCGAATGAGCCGCACGAGCGATCCCAGCCGTATCACCTTTCAGTTCGCTCGTCGCTATTTCGCCTGGCGATTTACCTAGGCGCTCGGCTCAGCACCCCTTTCTCACCGCCCCTCCCGCCGAGCGCCACGCACGACCCCTCCGTCTCCAGGCGTCTTCTCGAAAGGACTTGCAGTGATGATCGGCATAACTCTCACAGCGCACGACAAGCGATCCGCCGCGGCGGGAATCTGACGATGGTTCCCGCCACAGCAGCCGAGCTGGCCTCCGGCATTCGCGACCGCCGCATCGAGCGGGTCTCGCCGCTGACCACGCCACAGAGCCTGATCGCGAGCCTGCCGCTGGAGCCGGCGCTCGCCGAGGTCGTCGTGCGCGGCCGCAGCGACACACACGCGATTCTGCAGGGCTCAGACGACCGGCTGCTCGTCGTCGTCGGCCCGTGCAGCGTGCACGACGCCGCCGCGGCGCTGGACTACTCGCAGCGCCTCAGCGAGAAGGCGTCCGAGCTCGGCGCGGACCTCTGCGTCGCGATGCGCGTGTACTTCGAGAAGCCGCGCACGACGACCGGCTGGAAGGGCCTGATCAACGACCCGCACCTCGACGACTCCCGCGACGTCGACTTCGGTCTGCGCACGGCGCGTGCGCTGCTGCTCGAGGTGCTCGCGCTCGGCCTGCCGATCGGCTGTGAGTTCCTCGACCCGGTGACGCCGCAGTACATCTCCGACACCGTCGCCTGGGGGGCGATCGGCGCGCGCACGACCGAGAGCCAGGTCCACCGCCAGCTCGGATCGGGCCTGTCGATGCCCGTCGGCTTCAAGAACCGCACCGACGGCAACGTCCAGGTCGCCGTCGATGCGGTACGCGCCGCGGCCGGCAAGCACTCCTTCGCCGGCGTCGACTTCACCGGCACGCCGGCGATCCTGCACACCAGCGGCAACCCCGACGGGCACGTCATCCTGCGTGGCGGCGACGGCCGGCCCAACCACGGGCCGGACGGCGTCGCGGACGCGCTCGCCAAGCTGCGTCGCTCGGGCCTGCCCGAGCGCGTCGTCGTCGACGCGTCGCACGCCAACAGCGCCAAGGACCACGAGCGCCAGCCGCTCGTCGCGGCGCAGATCGGCGAGCAGGTCGCCGCGGGCAGCAGCGCGATCGTCGGCGTGATGCTCGAGTCCTTCCTCGTCGCGGGCCGCCAGAACCTCGACGGCGAGCTGACCTACGGGCAGTCGATCACCGACGCCTGCATGGACTGGGACGCGACGGTGGACGTACTCGACGGGCTCGCCGCAGCCGTGCGAGCCCGGCGCACGGTGACGTGAGCCAGACGCGGGTCGCGCTGCTCGGCGTCGGCCTGATCGGCGGGTCGATCGGCATGGCGGCCCGCTCGCGGCTCGGAGCGCACGTCGTCGGCTGGAACCGCAGCCCGGCGGCGCTGGACGTCGCGCTGAAGTGCGGCGCGATCGACGAGGCCGTCGCCAGCCTCGACGAGATTCAGACCGCGGACGTCGCGATCGCCTCGGTGTCCGTCGACGCGCTGCCGCGCGCGGTCACCGACCTCTGTGACCGCCTGCCAGGGGCCGTCGTCAGCGACGTCGGCTCGACGAAGCAGGCCCTCGTCGAGGCCGTCGATCACGAGCACTTCGTCGGCGGCCATCCGCTCGCCGGCGCGGAGTCGATCGGTGTCGCGCACGCCCGCGAGGATCTCTTCGACGGCGCGACGTGGTACCTCACGCCGCGTGAGCGCACGCCCGGCGTGCTGTACGAGCGCCTCGCCCGCTTCGTCGCGGGCCTGGGGGCGGTTCCCACCGCGATCGGCGCGGCCGAGCACGACCGCCTGATGGCTGCCGTGTCGCACCTTCCGCACGTCGTCGCGAACCTGCTCGTCGAGCAGGCGGCTCAGGCGCTGGGCGGCGCGACGCTGCCTGCGACCGGGCCGAGCTTTCGCGACGCGACGCGGGTCGCCGGATCCAACCCTCCGCTGTGGGGCCAGATCTACCGTTCCAACGCGACCGCGCTCGGCGAGCAGATCGACGATCTCCTGCTGCGCCTGGGGCAGGTCCGCGAGCTGCTGCGCGACGGCGGAGACCTCAGCGCGTGGCAGGCGCGCGCCGCACTGCATCGCGCGGCGCTGCGAAAGGTCGGCGGCCCGGGCGACGCGCTGCGCGAGATTCGCGTGTCGGTCCCCAACAAGCCCGGCACCGTCGCGCAGATCGCGCTCGAGCTCGGGCGCGCAGGCATCAACATCAGCGACATGACGCTGGCGCCCGAGTCCGACAACCGCACCGGGGTCATCGCGCTGTGGGTCGCCGGCGAGCAGGCCGACCGCGCGATCGAGCTGGTGTCCGGCCTGGGCCACCCGGCCGCATGAGCGACGCGTTCTTCGCCCCGGCGGCGGGCGGGCTGCGAGGATCCGTGACGGCGCCGGCGGACAAGTCGATCTCCCATCGCGCCGCGCTGTTCGGGGCGATGTCGTCGGGCACCGTGCGGATCGCCCACTACCTGCACGCCCAGGACACGACTTCGACGCTGGATGCGATGCGCGCGCTGGGCGCTCGCGTGACGGTCGACCGCGGGGAGGTGGTCATCGAGGGCGTCGGGTTGCGCGGGGCGCGCGCCGGGGCATCGATCGACGTCGGCAACGCCGGCACGCTGATGCGCCTGCTGCCCGGCTGGCTCGCCGCGCACGAGGGCTGCGCGTTCGAGCTCGATGGCGACGCGTCGATCCGCCGGCGCCCGGTCGACCGCATCGCCGAGCCGCTGGGCCGGATGGGCGCGGTCATCGAGGCGACGAGCGGGCGCTTCCCGCCGTTCGTCGTGCGTGGCCGCGCGCTGCAGGCGATCACCTACGTGCTGCCGGTCGCCAGCGCGCAGGTCAAGTCGTGCGTGCTGATCGCGGGTCTGGGCGCCGACGGCGAGACGACGGTGACCGAGCCCGCGCCGAGCCGCGACCACACCGAGCGGATGCTCACCGGCGCGGGCGCCGGCATTGACCGGGACGGCCTGGACGTCAGGTTGCGACCCGTCGACGCGTTGTCCGCGCATGACGTCGTCGTGCCCGGCGATCTCTCGTCGGCGGCATTCCTTATCGCCGCCGCGGTGCTCGTCGGCGGGTCGCGCGTGGTCGTGCGCGACGTCGGCGTGAACTGGACGCGAACCGGCTTCCTGCGGATCCTCGAGCGCATGGGGGGGGTAGTCGAGGGCGAGCTCGAGTCCATACCCACAGCTGGTGCCGCGGTCGCGACGGGCGAGCCGATCAGCGACCTGGCGGTCGCGGCCGGCCCGCTGCGCGGAACCGCGGTCGAGGCCGACGAGGTGCCGCTGGCGATCGACGAGCTGCCCCTGGTCGCGCTGCTGGGCTGCTTCGCCGATGGCGAGACCGTCGTCCGCGGCGCGCAGGAGCTGCGTCTGAAGGAATCTGACCGCATCGCCGGGGTCGTCGACGGTCTGCGCGGCCTGGGCGCCGAGATCGAGGCGACCGACGACGGCTTCGTCGTGCGGGGCGCCGCAGGCCGGCGGCTGCGCGGCGGCGCTCTCGATGCTCGGGGCGACCATCGCATGGCGATGCTCGGCGCGGTGGCCGGCCTGGCCTCGGGCGAGGGCGTCCGGGTCGTGGGAATGGATGCGGCCACGGTGTCCTATCCCGGGTTCGAGCGGGATCTCGCGTCGCTGGGTTGAGGGGGGCGAACCTCGCGGCTCTCGGGCCTCATGAAAGCGATGATCGCGACGAGAGGGACCGACTACGATGAACGCCATGGCGCAGGGCGCGCAGCGGATGACCGCCGACGAGTATCTCGCCGCACCGTACGACGGGCGCCGGACGATGCTCGTCGAGGGTGAGGTCATCTTGAATCAGCCCGCCCTCCCGCACCAGACGGTGCTCATGAAGCTCATCTTCGCGCTCGGTGACTGGGTGCGGGCGCAGGGCGGTCGCGGCATCATGACGCTGCCCCTCGACGTGAAGATCGACGACTACAACGTCTTCGGCCCTGACGTCATGTGGTACGCGGAAGGTCGCGTGCCCGAGCGTGACTCCGAGCGCCCCTACCCCGCTGCCCGACCTCGCCGTCGAGGTCCGCTCGCCATCGACGTGGCGCTATGACATCGGCGCCAAGAAGGCCGGCTATGAACGCGCTGGGCTGAGCGAGCTGTGGCTCGTCGATACGGCCGCCGACGAGGTGCTCGTGTTCCGCCGCTCGTCGCGCGCAGCGGCGACGTTCGACGTCGCGCTCGAACTCGACGCCGGCGAGGTTCTCGGCTCGCCGCAGATGCCCGGCCTCGCCGTCGCGTTGACGGTGCTGTTCGCCGACTGAGGATGATCGCGCGTCGCTTGGGCGGGGCATCGCCGCGCTATGGTGCGAGTCCTGCTGCGCCGCTCGTCGTTCGTGCGCAGCGCCCACGGGGTATCAGCCGTAGACATGGACCTCGACCTCGATAGCCCACCTGCCTCGCTGGCCCAGCTCCTGGAGAGTGGGGAGGAGAACGGGTGCATCAACCTCTCCGAGCTCGACACGCTGGCTCGCAGGCTCGAATGCGACGATGACGACCTGCCCGCGCTGCACGAGGCGGTCGAGGCACGCGGCATCTCGGTCTCCGACGACTGCGGTCGCAGCAACGTTCCCGCGACCGACTACGGCAACGGCAGCCTGGCGAGCGTCACGACCGACGCGCTGGGGCTGTTTCTCAACGAGATTCGTCGCCATCCGCTGCTGACGGCCGCCGAGGAGGTCGAGCTGGCCAAGCGCATCGAGCACGGTGATGTCGCGGCCAAGGAGCGGATGATCAACTCCAACCTCGCGCTCGTCGTCTCGATCGCCAAGAAGTACCCGCAGCACGAGCTGCCGCTGCTCGACCTGATCCAGGAGGGCATCTTCGGGCTGATCCGCGCGAGCGAGAAGTTCGACTGGCGCCGGGGCTTCAAGTTCTCCACGTACGCGACGTACTGGATTCGCCAGGCGATCCAGCGCGGCATCGAGAACAAGTCACGCACGATCCGCGTTCCGACGAACATCGCCCAGCGCGAGCGCAAGATCCAGCGTGCAAGGCGGGCGCTCAACACCCGGCTGGGACGCGAGCCCTCCGACGAGGAGGTCGCCACCGAGGCCGAGTTGCCGCTCGAGCAGGTCGTGGCGATGGGGGACATCGCCCGGACCGTCACGAGCCTCGACCGGCCGGTCGGCGAAGAGGGCGACACCGCCCTCGGCGACCTGCTGGGCGACCAGCGCGCCGGTCCAGCGGAGGAGGTCGAGATCGCCCTGCGCGATCAGGCCCTGCACCTGGCACTCGCCGGACTGCCCGCCGAGGAGCGCAAGGTCGTCGAGCTGCGCTACGGCGTCGACGGCGCCGACGGTCCGGTGGGGCTGCGCGAGACCAGCCGGCGGCTGGGCATCACCCAGCCGGAGACCCGCAAGCTGGAGGAGCGGGCGCTCGCGCGGCTGGCGAGCCTGCGCGAGCTGGAAGCTCTTCGCGAGGCGGCGTAGCTGCTACCACCGCCCCGCGAGCGCGGTCAATGTACCCCCGCGTACGCCGCCGGCAAACCGCTATTGCGTGACCGTGACGGTGCCCTTCATCGTCGGATGAAACTCGCAGAAGAACTTGAAGGTCCCGGCCTTCTGGAAGGTGACGGAGCCGGTCTGCTTGCCCCTGATCGTGCCGCTGTCGAAGGAGGCCTTCGCGGTCTCCTCGGTCAGCGTGTGCGGTGCCTTGTCGGCGTTGGGGATCGTGATCTTCTGGCCGACCTTCACGGTGGCCTCGGGCGGGATGAAGTTGAAGTCCTTGATCTTGATCGTGTCCGTTGGCGTGCCGGTGTCGCTGGCGCTCTGCTGCTCCGCGGGCGCATCGGCCCCCGGCGTGGCCTTGTCGCCGCCGCAGCCGGTCAGCAGCGCGGCGCCGAGGAGGGTCGCGAGTAGCGCGTGTCTCATGCGACCTTCATCGTTGCCCGCGCGCGATCGGATCACCGAGGCGTGACGCGGGCGGGAAACGAACATGTCGCTACGCAGTGCAGCACGGTGTTACACTCGTCAATGATGCCGACGAAGCTTCCGCGCCACACCATCACGGAAACCCTGCCGGTACGAGAGGCTCTGCACGAGTTGCGCGCTGAGCTTGATGAGGAGCGCATCGATTTCACCGAGCTCGTCGTCATCGGAGCCCGTGCCAAGGCTCGTCAGCTGCGCGAGGGTGGACCCGCGGCTCAGCAGGCCCGAGAGCGGCTGGCAGCGATGATCCGCGCTGGATCAGTGCCCGTCGAGCTTGCTGCGGCGGACGACGTCAAGCGCCTGGGACTGCTCGGTCAGAGCGAGTAGTGCTGCTGCTCGACAACTCCGCATGGGCGCGCCTGGGTGACAGAATGCTGCCCGCCGGGCGGGCGGACACGGTCGCGGAATGGCTGACCAGCGGCGATCTCGCCGTGTGCCTGCCGTTCCTGCTGGAGGCAGGCTACTCGGCGCAATCCGGAGCAGGCCACGAGAGCATGATGGCCGACCTCGGCCATTTGCCCCGGATCGAAATCGACCACGTCATCGAGCACCTCGCGCTCGATGCTCAGCGGGAACTGGCTCGCGTCGGCCACCATCGCCTGCCACCGACGGACATCGTCATTGCGGCATGCGCACATCACGCTGGTGCAGGGGTGCTGCACTATGATCGCGATTACGACGTGCTGGCGCAGCGCACGAATCTCTCGTTCCAGAGCCAATGGCTGGCTCCGGCCGGAACGCTCTAAGCGTGGATCCAGGCTAAGCCGGCCGTACACGTCACGGCGGCGGCGGATACGCGGATGGCACTGGCCGAATCTGTCTGGTCGCGCCGGCGGTATCCGTCCTGCCAGGCACGTACCATCGTTTGAGGATGGACGAGTCGGACAAGCGAGCGGCGATCGAGCATGCGCGCAGGACTGACACGTGTCCGCAATGCCGTCGTCCGTTGGCCGAAGACCGAGTGGGGTCCGGCTCGCTGACGGACGGCGTGTTCTGCAGCCTAGACTGCCAAGCCCAATTTCATGACGACTACTTCCGCGAGCGCATCCGACAAGGCCTCCCCTCGCCGAACTGACGAGACGGGTGGCAGCCGTACGCTGCCGACGGGCGTCCTTGCGGCACAGCAGCTGCGTCACGCCCTCGCCGAGGGCTGGATCACGACGTCGACGCCGTACAACATTCCGCTCGACGCGATTCAGCCGGCGAGCATGGATCTCCGATTGGGCGAGTATGCGTGGCCGCTGCGTTGCAGCTTCCTGCCCGATTCGCAGTCCACGGTTGAAGAGAAGGTGCAGGGGCTGAGGTTCGATGAGCGCATCGATCTGCGCGACGGCGCCACGCTCGAGCGCGACCGCCCGTACCTCGTGGCCCTGATCGAGGAGCTGCGGTTGCCGTCGGACATTCGTGCCAAGACCAACCCGAAGAGCTCGACCGGTCGTCTGGATGTGTTCACGCGGGTCATCACCGACCGCAACCACCGCTTCGACGAAATCGCGGCGGGCTACCGGGGCAAGCTGTACCTGGAGATCGTGCCGCGCTCGTTCGCGATCAAGGTCGCTACGGGCACCGCGTTGAACCAGCTGCGAGTGATGTCCGGCCACGCCGCCATCGACGACGACCAGCTGCTGAGCGTGCACGAGGAGTTCCCGCTGCTGTACATGGACTCTCACCCGCTGCACAGTTCTGAGATTTCGCTCTCTGACGGTTTGTTCCTCAGCCTCGATCTCGCTGGAACGGCTGGGACGACCGTCGGCTACCGCGCGAAGAAGAACAGCCTCCCGATCGATCTCGGCAGGATCCGGGCATACGACTGGCGGGATTACTGGGATGCCGTCACCCCCGAGAAGGGTGAACGGATCGTCCTGGAACCGGAGACCTTCTATCTACTGCTCTCTGCGGAGGGGGTATGCGTCCCGCCCGGATACGCGGCGGAGATGCTCGCCTACGATCCGTCGGCCGGTGAGCTGCGCACGCACTACGCGGGGTTCTTTGACCCGGGATTCGGGTTCAGCGCTACGGGGAAGAGGTACGGCAGCCGGGCCGCACTGGAGGTTCGCGCCCGTGACGTGTCCTTCATGGTCGAGCACCGCCAGCCGGTCTGCAAGCTTGCGTTCGAGCGCATGGCGACGACACCGGATGTGCTCTACGGCCAGGACCTGGGCTCGAACTACCAGGGCCAGATCTCGATGCTGAGCAAGCACTTCTCTGATCAGACGGCGGGTGTGGCGCAGGTGACCGAGCCGCCGTCGAGCGGGGAGCGGGAGGGCGCAGAGCGGCTCTTTTCGACGTAGCCTGCTCGGGCTTGGGGGGCGAGTTTTGGTGCTGTGCTGCCTTTTGGTCGTAGTGCGACCAAGAGTCAGCACAGCGGATAGGGAACTCGCGCGCTTGGCGAGCGCCGCCAGGGCGTGGTGACGCGTGCGCAGTTGCTGGACGCCGGTGTCACGATGGCGAGATCAAGTATCGCCTGGGCAGCGGTGCGCTGCTGCGCGCGCACCAGGGCGTCTCCCGCGTCGGACACGCGACCCGCGAGCGTCGATGCGCACTACCTGGCGGCGGTTGGGCGTGCGGTCCGCGGGGATGGCTCGTGGGCGGGGCGGCCGCGCACCTGCTGCGGATGCTCAGGGGCGCGGCGCCGGCGCCCGAGGTGCTGGTGAGCACCGCTCGGCGGGTTCCGGGCGTTCGCACGCGACGAGCTCGGCAGGTCGATCGCCGCGACGTCATGGTCTGGCGCGCCATCCCGGTGACCACGCCTGCGCGGACGCTCGTCGATCTCGCCGTGACACTGGACGTCGACGACCTCGCTCGGGTGTGTCATGAGGCGGGCATTCATCACCGCACGACGCCGCGGCGGGTCGAGGCGGTGCTGGCGCGGTGTCCGAACAGGCCCGGCGCGGCGAAGCTCCGCGCGATCATGCGCGGCGACGCGCACGTCACGCTCAGCACGTTGGAGCGTCGCTTCCTGGGGCGGCTGCGCGACGCCGGCCATCGAGCTGGACAGCTACACGTACCACAACTCGCGCCATGGTTGGGAGCAGGATCGCCTCCGCGAGCGCGAAGCGCGTGCGCGTGGCGACGAGTTTCGCCGCTACAGCTACGGCGACATCTTCGAGCGACCGGCGTTGATGCTGGCGGAGCTGCGCGCTGCTGCTCGATGACGGCCCCTGAACCTGTCCCGGGGTGGAGAGGTGACCCCGGGGACAGGATGAGGTGGCGCCTACCGCGCCTGGAGATCGCGGAAGGTGCCCGAGACGACACCGGAGGCGCCATAGACCTGGAGCGCCTTGATGACGTCGACGTCTGAGCGGATCGCCGAGCCGTAGTTGGCGATCTGCGAGCCGATCCCGGCGATGACCGCCGCGACGCCGCCGGCCAGCGGCGGGAGCGAGACGGTGCAGATTCCGAGGACCGTCTCGAGGCATTGCCCGTTGATCAAGGCGTTGACGGTTCCACTCACCCCGAGGGTGCCGAACAGGCCGTTGAGCGTCGGGGCGAGAGCGCAGGACAGCCCGGGGCAGAGGAGCCCGGTGACCAGCGCCCCCGTGTCGAAGTCCGGGGCGATCAGGGCCACCTGCGCGTTCTTGCCGTCGGCATGCACGGCCCCGCGGACACGGGCGCCCTGGTCGATCCGCACGAGCGGGGTCAACGGCGTATTCGAGGTCTGATCGGCCGTCTGGAGGTTCAGCGCGTAGACGACGCCGGTGAAGCGGTTGGTGGTCTCCGTCGAGTAGGGGGTGATCGTGTTGTTGCCGCGGATGATCACGCGACCGCTGTCGATGACCAGGGCCTTATAGCGCCTGCTCGTGCTGACATCCACGACGCAGTACTGGTTGCCATCGCCGACCTTCTCGATGAAGACGACGGTCTCCGGATTGGAGGGAGTGGTGATCCCGCAGCTCGGTGCGCCTGCGGCCGATCCGGATCCGAGAGCCGTTGGCATATAGACGCCCGGCGGCGTCTTGGACTGTGTGCGTAGCTGGCCGATCGTGCTCGCGTTCGACGATGACGTCGATGGGAACTGTGTGATCTTCCCGCCGTTGACGAGGTCGTCGATGATCGGGATGGTGTCGGACAGGGCGGCGATCGAGCCCGGGATGCAGGTCTTGGCCTGTCCGAGCTGGTCGAGCAGTCCACAGCGCAATCCTGTGACGCCCGAGCTCGGCACCGGGTACGTCGGCAGGTCCGCAGCGACGGGCGGGCTGTCATTCAGCAGCCTCGTCGTGAGCCCGTTGAGCACCGGTGCGTTGGTGATCGTCCTCGTGGTGGCGCTGAGATCCTCCACGAGGCTTCCGCTCACCAACCCGAAACTTGAGTCGACCGCGCTGCTCTGACGCACCTGGACGAGCCCGGCGACAGCGCGGGTCTTGCCCGCGACAGTTGCCTGCGCGCGTACCCAGACCTTCTTGTTCGAGTTCGAATCCCAGGTCTTCTGGTTGAGGAGCGTGTCGTTCCACACGGTCGTGCCGTCGTCGTCGCAGATGTTCACCAGCCATTTGGCGCCGTCGTAGGCCGTGTCGGTGTAGCTGGCGTCGAGGTTGGCTCGCAGCCGCGCGGCGGCCGCAGTCGTACCGGTGCTCTGGCGGATGGTGTCGTCGAAGCCGGCTCCATCTACGCCACACGAGGGGTTCGGTAGCGGGGGCGTGCTGGGCCAGCTGCGTCCGAGCACGAACGCCTGGCTGGTGAGCACGCTCTCGCTGAGGTTGAAGCCGCGGTCGCGGGTGCGCTCCTGGGCGGACTGGTCGGCCTGGGTGTCGACGATCGACAGCAGCGCCAGGCCGAGGCCGAGCATCAGGATCGTCGCGATCAGCGCGGTGATCATGGCCGAGCCTCGCTCCTCACGCATGCGCCGGGTCATGGTGTGTCTCCGCATTCGACGTCCCTCCGGATGATCTTGGTCACGCCGGCCGCGTTGGTCACACGGGCCAGGACCCGTGTGACCCCACGGGGAGCCTGGAACGTGTTGCCTCCTGTGATCGGCGTTTGGAAGCTGACGCCGCCGTCGGTGGAGTAGGTGACCTTGAGAGTGCTTCCGACATTGGGAATGGTGGCGCTGACATCGAGTAGCGCCCCGCTGCTGTTGCACGTTGCGCGAAGGTCGTCGTCGGTGAGGTTGAGTATTCCGGCTGACCGACGAGCCACGCTGGCGCTCAGCGTGCTGCTTGCGGTCTTGCCACCACCGCTGGCATCGAGGCTCAGGCTGAGTCCCACGTTGCGCACGAGTGCCGGATCGGCGGGCGTCGCGGTGCTGTCATAGGTGAACGGCGTCTCGGTCGCTGATCTCAGGGTCGCGAGCCTTGTTCCCGTGCATGCCGGCGCCGGGATCGCGGCCGCCGCGGCGACGCCCGAGGTGCCGCGCAAGGTCTTGGAATCGACGCACAGGCGCTCGGTGCGGATGCCCGCGGTTTCGGGAACCGTATAGACGAGATCGGTCGGTGTGGCACGCACGATCGCGGCGGCTCCGCGCATATCCCGCGTGAGGCGGTCCATCGTCATCCGCACCTGGTCGTTGGCGTCGGTGACGCGGGTCTGCTGAGCGGCATTAGAGGTGAAGAGATCCAGGCTCTGAAGCGTGGCCAGCAGGACGATGAGCGAGATGCTGATCGCCGTCAGCAGCTCCACGAGGGTGAAGCCGTCCTCGCCGTGTCTGAGCTCGTCGGTGACGCTCATCACGTCAGCCTCGGGTTGGTGAGCAGGGTGGTCTGGCTGACGCTGCCGGCGCCGCCGCGGTTCCAGCTGACGTCGATGCGCACGCGGCGCAGGTCGTCGGGCTGGCTGTCGAATGGCAATGTGCCGCCTGGCCCGCCCGCACATACGCTGACGGGAACCACGTTGCTGACGACCGACGTCAACCGGGCGAGGATCGCGGGGTCGCCGATCGCGTTGCAGACGTTCTCAAGCAGAGACCCTCCGAGGTCGGCTACCGCGATGCCGAGCACGTTGACGCTCGCCGCCGGCCCTGGCGGGATCCCGGGCGGGATGACGCCGGTCGGCGTCTCGCAGAACGTGGCGTTGCCCTGCCCTGCTCCGTCGGTCGGGTCGTCGATCGAGCAGGCGAAGACCGTCACCTTGTAGGTCACGTTGCGACGCGTGAGGTTGAACGTCGAGTCGGGAGGTGACCCGGTGACCGGCGTGGCGGTGTCGGAGGAGGGCAGTGCGTTTCGCAGCTTGCGGGGTGCCAGCGCCATCGTCATCTCGGCGTAATCGATCTGCCGGCTGCGCTCCACGAGGTCGCGAGCGAGGTTCGTCCCCTGCTCGCGAGCCGTGGTGCGGCTGGTGCTGGCCATGCCGCCCTCGATCAGGACGAACGTGCCCAGCACCCCGACGATCAGGATCAGCATCGCGACCATCACTTCGATGATCGTGAAGCCGGCATCCGAGGTTGGGTGCGAGTCCTTACTCACAAGCGTCGGCGGGAATCGAGGGGAAGATCGACGGCAGCAGCAGCAGTCCCCTCAGCAGGCACTTGGCCTCGCCAAGCGGGGTCGAGCGGGTGGCCGTGGCGGGCACTGGGACCGCCGAGGACGCGATCTCCGACGGCGTCTTGATGTTCACGACGTCCAGGCGGCGCGAGATCTTGGCGCCGTTGGGTTTGAGCACCGTCAGGCGCACGCCCTTGCCCTCGGAAATGTCGACATAGCGGCAGACGCCCTTCTTGCGGCGGCACTTCACGTCGCCTGACACCTTGGTGCTGGGAGCGATCGCGAACACGGCCTTCTTGCGAGCGGGCGAGTACTTGACGAACATCGCCGCCACCGTGTTGCCGGCCTTGAAGGTCTGCAGGCGCGGGATGCTGCGACGCGCCTTGCTGTCCTTGCGCTTGGCGAAGCGCACGTCGACCGCTGCGAACGTCGTCTTCGAGGCTGCCGGAGGCGTCGACTTCGGCTGCGGTGCCGGCGCGGGGCTGGATTTCGGAGCCGCCTTCTTGCCCGTCGACGGCTTCTTTGTCGTGATCGTCGTCTTCGATCCGTCGGCGTTGGTGATGACGGCCTTGGAGGGCAGATTCCCCCCGCTGGAGGCCTGGCTGGCAGATGGCGATCCGCTGGGCGCCGCCGGGGTCGCCGATGCCGTCGCCGCCTTCGCGGCGTTCACCGCGGAGGCAGGCGGGGCGAAGGGGTCCTGGCTGGAGTTCCCCTTGTACTTGGGGGTCGTCGCCTTGTCGCTCGACGTCACGAGGCTCTCGCCGCCGACCGGCAGATGGTCGGGCTGCGCCGCAGGTGGAGCCTCCGAGGCGGCCGGGGCGCCTTCCGGCGCGGACTTCAGGAACAGCAGCGGCGCTGCGATGATCACCAGAACGGCGACGAGCATCACCGGCAGCAGGCGCCAGCGGATCAGCTCGTCGACAAGACCGCGGAACATCATGACCCTCCCTGCATCGTGGCTGCCGCGGGGTCCGCGGCAGGTGGGGTGGGCGGTGCCGCGGCGATGTAGGCCGTGCCGCTCACCGAGGCCTTGATCAGCGGGGCATCCGGCGTCGCACGCTGGAAGGACAGGCCCTCGATCGTGACCAGGCGGCCGTCGATCTTCAGGTTTCCGCTCTTCGCGGTGACGGTGCGGCGCGCCGCCATGAGGACCTTGACCAGGTCGAAGTACTTGCCGGTGTAGGTGAACGTGAACGGCAGGGTGGAGAGCCCCGCGACCCCGCCGGTGATGGCGCCGGGCGTCTGCGCCACGTCGCTCGTCGTCGCAACCGCCGCCGGGGCGGACCCGGGCTTGAGGGCTGCGAGACGCAGGTCGGCGTTGACCGCGTTGGCCTTCTTCTGCAGCTGGCGCAGGAGCGTGGAGATCTCACCGCGGGCCGGCACCGCCGTGTCGAGGCGCTTGAGCACTCGCAGGTTCTTCGGGTAGTCCTTGCGGGCCTGCTGGTAGCTGGCCAGCTGCGTCCTGGCGTCAGCCAGACGCTGCTCCTGGGCGGCGACGTTGTCGCGCACCTCGGCGCTCTCGGTGCGCTTCGGCGAGATCGCCAGGAACCACAGGGCGACGAGCAGCGCGACGCCCACGAGCACGGTCACCGCGATCATCCGCTGGTGCGGAGAAGCCGACTTGATCATTTCGGGCCTCCTGTGCCGTTGGTGGCTGTCTGGGTGGCCGGGGCGGTGGCCGCGGCTGGGGGTGTGGCCGGGTCCGCCGCCGGGGCGCCTGGCGCCGCCGACGTCGTAGCGGGCGCGGACAGTGCCGCGATCGCCGGACTCTGTTTGAAGTAGGTCACGACCGAGAACTTCGAGGTCTCGTCGCTGCCCGCGCATTCCTTGCCGGCAGCCGCCGCTCCGTCCTTGGCTGGTTCGCCGCGCTCGGTGCGGCTGAAGCCGACGTCCTGCACGCCCGTCATGGAGTAGAGGCGGTCCATGTACCTCGGCACGTCGCGCTCGGTCTTGGCGCAGCCTGCCAGCTCGAATGCCGGTCCGGGGAGCGCGCCGCGCAGGCCGCCGGCGCTAGCGCTTCCGCCTTCGACGGAACTCGTCGTCGTGAGCGTCCCCGTGGCCGACGTCAGCCAGACGTCGCCGGGAGCGACCTTCGCCAGCTCGCTCAGCGAGCGGTCCCAGTTGAAGCGCGCGGTCGCGACGGTATTGACCGCGGCCCGGCGATCGACCGTCGCCTTGGCGAAGTCGGCGTAGGGCTTCGACGTCGCGGCCTGCTGCTCGGTCTGCACGAGCTCCGTGCGGATCTCGGCCAGGCGCTCCTTGCCGGAGCTGACCTGGTTGGAGACCACGACCGCGTAGACGGTCGCAGCCGCGACGAGCGCGGTGACGCCGCAGGCGACCTGGGCGACCCGGGCGAAGGGCGCCATCGCGCCCTTCGCGCCGGCGCCCGACGCCGAATGGGCCGGTCGCAGGTCCGGGCGCTGGCTGCCGGTGGCCAGGGCCAGCCCGACCGCGACGTCCAGGCGCTCAGGCGAAACCGACACCGTCCCGAGGTCTGGCCAGGCGTCGCGCCCGGCCGGCAGCACCGGTATGTTGAGCTCCTCGCGCAGCACCTCGGCGACGCCGGGCCACGTGGTCATCGCGCCGGTCAGCACGACGCCGCCGATCGGGCGGGCATCGGGGCGCGCAGAGTAGAAGCCGCGCGAGGACTCGACCTCAGCGATCACGCGGCGCAGGCCCTCGCGGACCTGCTGAGAGACCGCGGCCTCCATATCGGGGGAGAGACCGCCGGCGGCGTCGGGGGAGATGGTGCCCTGAACGCCCATCGAGGCGATGTGCTGGCGGGCCTGCTCGTGGGTGATCCCCGTGCGCTCGGCCAGGTTCTGGGCGATCGACTCCGAGCCCGCCGACGCGGCACGCACCAGCAGCGGCTCGCCGTCCTCGGCGATCACGACGTTCGTCAGCGCGCCGGCCTGCACGTACAGGATGGCCTCGCCGCCGAGCGGTGGATGATCGAGGGCCTCGAGCATCGCCAGGCCCGAGAGCTGGATGCGCTCGGCCTTCAGATGCGCTCCCGCGAGGGCCTGCGTCAGGCGCTCGATCCCGTCGACGCGAGCGGCGGCCATGAGCACGCGCTGCATCGGGGGCCCGTCGCCCGCCGGCGACTTGCCGACGGGCCGGTAGTCGACCACGAGCTGGTCGAGCGCCACCGGCAGCAGGTCGCTGGCCATGTGGTGCACGGCGCCTTCGAGGTCGCGGCCGGTGAGTGAGGCCGGCAACTCGACCATCCGCACCATCAGGCGCGGGTGGGCGAGGCCGACGCGCACGTCGTGGGGCAGCTTGTGCTCGGTGAAGAGCGCACGCAGCTCGACGGCGAGCTGATCGGCGTTGACCACCTCGCCATCGACGACGAGGCCGACGGGGAGTGGATGGACGATGGCGCGACGCACGCGTGCGCGCTCGGTTCCCGACGACTGCAGCACGACGATGGCGTCGGGCCCGATGTCGAGGGCGACCGTGGCTGACGATCGACGCGTCCCTAGACGGATGGGTCCGTCGGGAAGCAAAGATGAAATCCTCACGGGGTCTCTTCGGCGGACCCCCGAGGCCCGGTAAGACCAACTTCAGGCGATTGGACACATGGTCGAGGCGCTTGGAGACGTCCACTGGGCCGGCGTCCGGGGATGCGGGAGTGCGTTGCCGAACGGGCTGGGCGCTAGCCTGGACGTCGACGTGTTCGCCGCGGCCAGTCACGTGTGCGCGTCAACTTCCGGGCCATGCTGATCCGTCGAATTGTGGCCCTCCGTAGGTAACGTCACACAGCGCTCGTGCCGAACATAGGAACATGGGTATAGGCACTCTCATGAATCGCAGCTACCGCATAGGACGTGACGGCATGACCGTCGTCTGCGACGCGACCTTCGCCCGCGCCGAGATCGACGTGCTGCGCGAGGCCCTCGCCTGGAAGCGCGAGAGGCTGGCGAGGGCGGACTACGACGCCGCCGATGCGGTGCTCGCCCTGCGCGCGTGGATCGGCCTCGATGACCTGCTCATGTCGACGAGCGTCTTCGGCGATGAGGCGCCGCTGACGCTGACCCGCGAGCAGGCGCTCATGCTCTGCGAGGTCGCCGCCTCCTATGTCACCGAGCGCGACGTCGAGAGCTACCAGCCGCCCGAGGAGCGCGAGCGGATCGCCGACCTGCGCGAGCTGTCCGGTCCGCTGATGGACTGCTGCTGCGAGTTCGCCGCGGCGCAGGACGAGGTGCGGGTGCCGTCGCTGCGCTGACGCCCGCCGGGTGCCCCCATCGCCTCGGTACGCTCTCGCCGACGACGTAGCGCGAGGAGGAGCGGGGAGCTATGGACGAGCAGGCGCAGGGCCCGCAGGACCAGGAAGCGGTCAAGGACGTCATCGCGAAGGCGATCGAGCGCCAGGAACGTCAGGTCGACGAGCACGTCGCGGCGTTCGGCCCCGAGCACGTCGAGACGCTGACGATGCGCAGCGAGCTCGCCTACTCCTACTGGCAGTCCGGGCGATCGGAGGATGCCATCGCGATCGAGGAGGAGGTGCTCGAGATCTCCGAGCGCACGCTCGGCGCCGACTCACCCGCCACGCTGCGCTCCCGCGTCAACCTCGCCGCCTCCTACTGGTCCGCAGGACGCTACGAGGAGGCGATCCACATCGAGGAGGAGGTGCTCGTGGCGACCGAGCGCGTGCTCGGACTCGATCATCTCGACACGCTCACGGCGCGCTCGAACCTATCCTTCTCCTATGCCTCGGCGGGACGCACCGAGGACGCGATCGTCGTCCTGCGCCAGGTGCTCGAGGATCGCATCCGGGTCATGGGCCCCGACGACGGGGAGACGATGGACGCGCGATCGAACCTCGCGTCGACGCTGTGGTCCGCCGATCACCACGACGAGTCGATCGCCGTCGAGGAGGACCTGACGCGCGAGGCCGCCCGGATTCTCGGGCCCGATCACGAGGACGCGCTGACCGCCCGCCGCGACCTCGCGTCCGCCTACCGGGCGGCGGGGCGTACCGAGGAGGCTCGCGCGGCGCAGCAGGCGCTCGTCGCCGACCGCGAGCGGATCTTCGGCCCCGAGCACCCGGCGACCGTCGGCGCCCAGAAGATCCTCGACGACGGCTGAGCCGCGGCGTCAGGCCGGGCTTGCGGCCGTGGTGCCGCAGAACGAGAAAGGGTCGCCGGTGACGGCGACGACGCCGACGAGATGGCCGTGGTGATCTGCATGAACTATCTGCAGCGCGACCTCTTCGGGGCACTCGCCGGCGCGTTGGGATCGAAGGCGTCGTCGAGCGCCGGGGAGAGGCGCGCGGGGTGGCGGCTCTCCTCGCTCAGCGGCTGACATAGGCTGGCGGCGATGGCCCAGAGCGCGATCCAACTGACCGTCATCGGCGGCTACCTCGGGGCCGGCAAGACGACGCTGCTCAACCACGTGCTCGACGGGGCCGGCGATCGCAGATTGGCAGTGCTGGTCAACGACTTCGGCGCGATCAACATCGACGAGGAGCTGATCGAGTCGCGCGACGGCGACATGATCAGCCTCTCCAACGGCTGCATCTGCTGCGGGATCGGGACGGACTTCATCGCCGCGCTCGCGAGCCTCCGCGACGCCGAGCATCCGCCCGAGCACGTCGTCGTCGAGGCCAGCGGCGTCGCCGACCCGACGCAAATCGCCGTGCTCGGCGAGATGCCCGGCTGCGCCCGCGACGCGGTCGTCGTCGTCGTCGATGCCGAGACGGTGCGTGCTCGCGGCGAGGCCGAGGCCACCGCCGGCTTGGTGACGGCGCAGCTTCGCTCCGCCGACCTGCTCGTCGTCAACAAGACCGACCTCGTGCAGCCGGACGTGCTGCCGTCGCTGCGCGCGTGGCTGCGCGAGGTGGTGGGACCGTCGACCGGGATCGTCGACGCGGCATTCGGCGCGCTGCCCGTCGACGTGCTGATCGGCGTTCGCCCCGGCGCGAGTCCGACGCAGCCCGCGACGGCGCATGACCACGTCGCCCACGACCACGATGATCACGACCACGGGCATCCGCACTACGAGACGTGGAGCTTCGCCGGCGAGGCACCGCTGTCGGGAAGCGGGTTGGTCGCGGCGCTCGAGGCCCTGCCGGAGGGGATCGTGCGCGCGAAGGGATTCCTGCACCTGCGCGAGGACGCCGAGCGCCGCTACCTGTTGCAGCTCGTCGGCCGTCGCTACAGCATCGAGGCGCAGGGCGCGTGGGGCGCCGCGGCGCCGAGCTCGCAGATCGTGGTCATCGGGCTTCCGGGCTCGGTCGACGCCGAGCGGCTCGACGGGACGATGGCTCGCCTCAGCGCGCCGGCCGTCGAGACCGCCGCCGGCTGACCACCCAGCCGACCGCGGCGGCGAACGCCAGGTGGTCGAGGATCTGCGGCGCGGTCTTCAGTGCGCGGATGCGCGGATAGCGCCGACCGACGACGCCGAGGTCCAGGGCGGCGATCGCCAGGCCCGCCGGCAGCGACCATGCCACGGTGCGTCGCCGTGGCAGGCCGGCCGTCAGCGCGAGCGCCCAGACCAGCGACAGCGCGCCGTGTGCGACGAGCGCCGCCGGCAGCAGCCGCGACGTGCGGTGCTCGTCGCCCAGCAGCAGGGTGCCCGCCGCCAGCGATGCCTCGAGCGGGCTCTCGCCGTGGAGCAGCGCGTGCGCCGTCGACGGCACGCCGCTGAGCACGGACGCGACGACCCCCGCCGTGACGGCGTCGGCCAGCAGTTCGCGGTCGGGCATCGTTACTCGAGCTTGAGCTCTGAGAGCTTCGCCCAGCGCGCGTCGGGCTCGCGCTCGTGACCGTGGTCGGGACCGGCGGCGTTGAGATCGGCCCCGCAGATCGCGCACAGCCCCGCGCAGTCGGCCCTGCAGAGGATCTGGGCCGGCAGCGCGAGCGCGAGCGCGTCCCGCGCCCAGGCGTGCAGGTCGAGCACGTCGCCGGTGACGTAGGGGCTTGACAGCTCGTCGCCCTCGCCCGGTTGCTCGATCTCGCGCGCGTCGGTGGCGATCGCCGGCCGTGCGGGCTCCAGGCAACGCATGCACGGCCCCTCCAGCACCGCGCCGAAGCGCAGGCGCAGCGAGTATCCACCACGCGTCATCGCCGCGATGTCCAGCGCCGCGGTGGTCGTGCCGGGCGTGGGCGCGTAGGTCTCGCCGCCGAAGCGCAGCGGATCCAGCGCGACCTCGAGCTCCAGCCGCCGGGCCTCGCCGGGGGTCAGCCTCAGGCGCCCCAGATCGAAGCTGTCGGTTCGTGCCGCCATGCCCATCCCAGGCTACGGCAGGCGCAGGTCCGCCGGGACCGTTCCTCGCTCGATCAGGCCGTGGATGTCCGCGGCGCGACGTGGGTTGAGGTAGACGTGGCGCTGGCCTACGCTCGGCTTCTCGCTCAGCAGCCCGGCCTCCAGGAGCGCCTCGCCGACCTCGTCGGCCAGCGCTCGCTCGTTGCCCGCGAAACCGCGGGCGAGGTGGCGGTAGTCGGTGTGGTAGCCGCCCCACTTGCCCATGCCGTTCAGGCGCTGCAGGATGCGCCGCGCGACGCGCCGTGCCGCCAGCGGGTCGTCGTGCGGGCGCAGGGCGCCGCCCCGCGCCTCCAGCAGCGTCAGCACCGCCTCCTCGTGCTCGGCGACCGATGCGGGCTCGGCGGGGCTCCCGCCGAGCCGGGCCACGGCCTCGGCGCTGCGCAGCGCCTGGGCGATCGGCGCACGCCAGTCGTGCGCCTCGGCGAGGACCTCCGGCGCCAGCGCGAGCGCGCACGAGCGCAGGCGAGCGATGCTCGCCGCCTGCTCCTCGAAGGCGACGGCCGCGAGCTCGGCGTCCTCCGGCGCGGCGGTCGGCAGCCGCAGCGCGAGGTGGCCATCGAGGTCGCCGGCCTGCAGCAGCAGGTCCGCCGGCCCCTCCGGACGAGGTGGCTGGACGATCTCGACGAGTGCCCCGACGGTCGCTGCCGCTATGAGCCACGCGCGCTCCGAGGCGACGGCCGGATCGGCGCGGATCGCCGCCGCGACGGGGGCCACCGCCAGCAGGGCCTCGGGCGCCGCCGCGAAGACGACGGTCACCGGCTGCTCGCGGCCCGAGCGCGCACGCGCGATCTCGCGCTCGGAGCGCGCGAGATCCTCGCGCAGCAGGGTGCGCAGCTGGGCGAAGCGCCCGCGTGGGGCCGCGGTACCGCCGGCGTCCTGAAGCGCGGTGGCGAGCGGATGCATGACGTTCACCGTAGAGCGGCCGGGCGTCCGGGTGAGCTACTTGGCCCCGGCGGGCCCCGGACTGACCGGGCCGGCTCGCGCACCGCGTAGGGTTTTCGCGGATGTCGGACTGGTTTCAGCACTTCGGGTTTGCCGAGGTCGGCGACGACCTGGTGATGGGCGCCTACCCGCAGGACGCCGACGATGTCGCCGCGCTCGCGCAGGAGGGCGTCACCCGCGTCTTCAGCCTCGTGCAGGACATCGAGTACGAGCCCGGCGCCCGCGAGGCGTGCGTTGCGGCGCTGGCCGAGGCCGGGATCGAGGAACGGCGCGTCGAGCTGATCGACTTCGGCAGCCTGGAGGTCGAGCAGATCGAGGCGGCCGCACAGGCGGTGCTGGCGTGGCTGGGAGAGGGCGAGCGCGTGTACGTGCACTGCCGGGCGGGCTGGCAGCGCTCGGCGACCGTCGTGGCCGCGATCGTGTCGCTGCGCGAGGGCATCGCGCCACGGGAGGCGCTGGACGTGCTGCGCGAGCGCAAGCCGACCGCCAACCCGCTCGCCCACCAGCGCGACAACCTCTTCGACTGGTGGAAGCGGCGGACCGGCTGACGCGAAGCGCTGCGCGGGCCAGGTTCCGTCGGGAGCGGAGGGTACGGTGCAACGTCGCCGTGGAAGCCGCCATCCGACTCCCCATCACGCAGGTCTACGTCCGCGACGGGCGCCTGGCGATCGATCAGCTCGTCGTCGACGACGAGACGGCCGTGCGCATGGCCGCGGAGCGCGACGACGCGGCGCGCTTCGTCACGGAGGCGATCGAGATCGGAGCGCGCGTGCTGGACCGCGAGCTCACCGGCGCCAATGCGGAGTTCGTCCGCGCGGAGTTCGAGAAGACCGCCCGCGAGCTGGACGCGTCGTTCGTGGAGCGCGCCCGCCGCGTCGCCGAGCGCCTGGACGAGAAGGTCGACGAGGTCTTCGGGCCCGAGCACGGACACGTCACGAAGGCGCTGCAGAGGCACTTCGGCGACGAGTCCTCTGAGGCGGTGCAGCACCGCATGAAGGCCGTCCTCGACGAGGTTGCGCTGCGGATGCGCGAGGACCTGCGCAGGCAGTTCTCCTCGGACGGCGACGCCAATCCGCTCGCCGGCTTTCAGCAGGCCCACCTCTCGGCGACCAGGCAGATCGCCGGTCAGCAGGCGGACACGCTGCGGGCGATGTCCGAGAAGCTCGAGTGGATGAAGCTCGAGATCTCCTCGCTGCGCTCGGAGAAGCGGACGCTCGCGGAGCTCGCCGCGGTCGCCGAGAAGGGGACGGCGAAGGGCCGCTCCTACGAGGAGGCCGTCGCCCTGGCGATCGATGCGATCGCGGCGGCCCAGGGAGACGATTGCGAGGCAGTCGGCGATGTCCGCGGCGAGGGCGGGCGCAAGGGCGACGTCGTCGTGGCGATCGACGCCTGCGGCGGCCCGGCGCGCGGGCGGATCGTCTTCGAGGCCAAGAACTCCCAGCTCTCGCGCAACAAGGCGCTCGCCGAGCTCGACGAGGCTCTCGACACCCGCGGCGCGGACTTCGCGATCTTCGTCGTGGCGTCGGAGGACAAGCTGCCGGCACGCACGCGGCCGCTGCGCGAGTTCAACGGCGACAAGATGTTCGTCGTCTACGACGCCGAGCAGGACTCGCGACTCGCGCTGGAGGTCGCCTACGGGCTGGCGCGGGCGCGCGTGCTGATGAATCGCGGCGCGGGGGAGACGGTCGACCCGGCCGCCGTGCGCGCCGAGGTCGAGCGCGCGCTGGGCGCGATGGAGGACGTGCGCCGCATCAAGACGCAGCTGACGAACGCCAGCGGCGGGATCGATGCCGCGCGCGAGCTGCTGGATGCGATGGCGGCCGGCGTGCGCCTGCATCTGTCCGAGATCGAGCAGCTGCTGCGCTCGGCGGACAGCTAGCCTCGCCTCGGTGACCACAGCCGTGATCTTCGACTGCGACGGCGTGCTCGTCGACACCGAGCTGATCTCGAACACGGTGCTCGCGGGGCTGCTGACCGATGCCGGCATCCCGACGACCTACGAGGACTGCATGCGCGACTTTCGCGGGCGCTCGCTGGAGTCCGTCGTGAGCATCGTCGGCGCCGCGAGCGGCCCTCCGCCGCCGGTGGACCTCGCCGAGCGCTACTACGCCGAGGTCGAGGCGGTCTTCGCGCGAGAGCTCGATCCGGTGCCGGGCGTGATCGCGGCACTGGATCGCATCACGCTGCCGTCCTGCGTGGCCTCCAGCGGGCCGCAACACAAGATGGCGGTGACGCTGCGCACGGCCGGCCTGTGGGAGCGCTTCGAGGGTCGCATCTTCAGCGCGCATGAGGTGCGCCACGGCAAGCCGGCGCCCGACCTCTTCCTGCACGCGGCCGCGCGGATGGGCTTTGATCGCGAGACGACGGCGGTCGTCGAGGACAGCCTGCCGGGGGTGCAGGCCGCGGTCGCCGCGGGCATGCGCGCCCTCGCCTTCACGCGCCACTCGTCCGACGAGGAGATGCGGCGGGCGGGCGGTGAGCCCTTCGCCGACATGGCCGAGCTTCCGGGCCTGCTCGCAGCGTGACCGGATCGATCGCACGAAGCGTCGTCGTGTCGGGCGAGGTGCAGGGCGTCTTCTTCCGCGACTGCATGCGGCGCGAGGCGCGGTCGTCGGGCGTGCGCGGCTGGGTGCGCAACCGCCCCGACGGCTGCGTCGAGGCGCACCTGGAGGGAACGCCCGACGCGGTCGCCGCGCTCGTGCTGTGGTGTCGGTCCGGGCCTCGTCACGCCACGGTCGAGGATCTGGTCGTGACGGCCGTCGACCGCGAGGGCTTCGACGACTTCGCCATCCGCTGAAGGAGCTCGGCGATCGTCTGCGGGCCGCGCTCGAAGACGTCGCCGGCGCAGTGCCGAATTGCGGACGGTGGATGGCCGCGACCGCCGCTACGCTGGATCGCTGTGCCGGCGTTCAAGCTCGACGACATCTTCACGCCGGCCGCCGACCAGCCCAAGGCGATCGAGGAGATCGCGAAGACCGTGCGCGCGGGGGATCGCTTCACGACGCTGCTGGGCGCCACCGGCACCGGCAAGACGATGACGATGGCCGGCGTCATCGCCGAGCTGCAGCGCCCGACGCTCGTCCTCGCGCACAACAAGACGCTCGCGGCGCAGCTGTGCAACGAGTTCCGCACGTTCTTTCCCGACAACGCGGTCGAGTACTTCGTCTCGTACTACGACTACTACCAGCCCGAGGCCTACGTCCCGTCGCGCGACCTCTACATCGAGAAGGACTCCGCGATCAACCAGGAGGTCGACCGGCTGAGGCATGCCGCCACGGCCGCCCTGTTCGCCAGGCGGGACGTGATCATCGTGGCGAGCGTGTCGGCGATCTTCGGCCTCGGATCGCCGGAGACCTACGAGATGAACATGCAGGTCCTGCGCAAGGGCGACGTCGTCGACCGCGACGCGCTGCTGCGCAAGCTCGTCAGCATCCAGTACACGCGCAACGACACCGCGCTGGGCCGCGGCACGTTCCGCGTGCGTGGCGAGACGCTCGAGGTCTTCCCCGCCTACGAGGAGACGGCGTTCCGCGCGACGCTGTTCGGCGACGAGGTCGAGCGCCTGCAGCACTTCGACCCGCTCACCGGCGAGCTGATCGCCGACGACCTCGAGCACGTCGCGGTCTGGCCGGCGACGCACTACAAC
>Ga0136625_1000046_pt1 | contig 25876 bp, 23 predicted proteins | sample AntDrymUQ4832306_2_FD_104672 | JGI IMG/M metagenome (GOLD analysis project Ga0136625, IMG submission 104672) | Polar desert sand microbial communities from Dry Valleys, Antarctica - metaG UQ483 (23.06) | ecosystem: Environmental > Terrestrial > Soil > Desert | place: Antarctica: Dry Valley...
CGACCTGCGTCGACATCGTCACGAAGACCGCTCAGCGCGAGATGATCATCCCGTCGCTGATCCCGATCGTCTTCACGCTGATCATCGGCTTGCTGAGCGTCGAGGCGCTCGGTGGCCTGCTGATCGGCGTGATCGTCGTCGGCCTCTTCATGGCCGTTTCGATGACGGCCGGCGGCGGCGCCTGGGACAACGCCAAGAAGCTCATCGAGGAGGGCGCGTTCGGCGGCAAGGGCACGCTCGCCCACGAGGCGTCGATCACGGGCGACACGGTCGGCGACCCCTACAAGGACACCTCCGGCCCGGCGATCAACCCGATGATCAAGGTCGCGAACATCGTCGCGATTCTGATCATCCCGCTGATCGCGTAACGCCTGAGGGGGCCTCGACGCGCCGGACCGCACCGACGGGCAGGGCCCGTGCTATCGCACTGTGCCCTGCACGCCGGCACGCCCCGCCATCGGCGATGCATCCCTCAGGCGTCACGCGATCCGCAAACGCCTGAGCGGATCACGGCGGCTACAGTCCGCCGGGTGTGCGCTGCGCCCGCGAGCTTTCTTGAAGACCACCTGTCGGCAGGCGTGTGGGTCGCCGACCGCTACTTCTCGTCGGTGACCTTCAAGGTCCGCCATCTCGGGATGCGCGACTACCGCGCAGGGTTCGCGGAGCTCGACGCCACGCTCGACGTCGCCGCCGGCACGCTGGAGGCGACGGTGCCCGTCGCGAGCCTGGACCTCAACAACCCCGTGATCCGCGACCGGATGCTCTCCGACGAGTTCCTGCACGCGGCACGCTTCCCGGAGGTGCGCTGGATCGTGACGGACTTCGGCGGCGACCTCGAGTCGCGGGAGATCGTCGTGGCGGGGGATCTGACGATCCACGGCCACACGAACCCCGTCGAGGCGACGGGGCGCATCGGCCTCCCCGGCGCTGGCCTGCTGAGCCCCGAGAACCGCGTCGGGATCGAGCTGAGCGCCGTCGTCGACCGCCGCGACTACGGCCTGGACTGGCAGGAGCGGCTGCCAACCGGCGGCGACACGCTCGGCTACGACGTCACGCTCGAGGCGATCCTGGAGTTCGTCGAGCAGGAGTAGTCAGCTGGCGAGCAGGGCACGCACGGTCTCGGCGACGACGCCCGGTTCGCCGACGACCTCGCGCCAGGTGAAGCGGACCACTCGTCAGCCGGCGAGCATCGAAGTCCGCCTCCACGCCGTCGGGCCCGAGCGCCAGCCATGCGTTGCACTGCGGCCGGGGCAGGGCCGCGGACTGGCACAGGGCGAGAAAGCGTTCCTCCAGCTCGCTGCGGGTGACGTCGGCGCCGATCGCATGGCCGGCGAGAACGGCGCGCAGCGGACCGGCGCCGCGGTGGCCGTTGGCGCGTGTGACCAGCGAAGAGGTTGCCGATCTATGCCGAGAAGTCGCAGAACACGCCTGGAAATGCACCGAAACGCACGCGCTCGGGTGAGCCTGCCGCGTCACCGCGGGCGGCACGCGAAATCTCGGTAGTGCGGGCGTAGACTCACGCCGTCGATGGCCGAACGCCAGCTCCACGGACTGCAGCGCGTGCTCGGCGTCAACGCGTTGTCCTCGACCGCGTACGGGAACGTCGGATCGTCGATCTACTACGCCCTCGGGCTCGTCGCCGCGCTCGCGGCGGGGCTGACACCGCTCGTCTTCATCATCACCGGGGCGCTCTTCTACTGCACCGCGACGACCTACGCGGAGGCGACCTCGATGTATCCCGAGGCCGGCGGCTCGTCGCTGTTCGCCAGGCGCGCCTTCAACGAGACGTGGTCGTTCTTCACGGCCTGGGCGCAGATGCTCAACTACATCATCACGATCGCGATCTCGGCGTTCTTCGCGGCGCACTACGCGGGCCGGATCTCGTGGGAGGGCTTCAAGGGCGCGCCATGGGACATCGTCTTCGCTGCGGGCGTGATCGCGCTGCTGGCGCTCGTCAACGTCCGCGGCGTCAAGGACGCCGTGACGGTCAACCTCGTCCTGGCGATCGTGGACTTCATGAGCCAGCTCGGCATCGTCGCGCTCGGCGTTTTCCTCGTCCTGAGCCCGGACGTGCTGCTGGACAACCTCTCCTTCTTCGGCCAGACGCCGACGCTGGCGGAGTTCCTGCTCGCGATCCCGATCGGCACCGTCGCCTACACGGGCATCGAGACGATCTCGAACATGGCCGGTGAGGCGCGCGACTACGAGACGACGATCCCCGCGGCGATCAAAAGGGTGATGATCGCCGTCTTCGCGATCTACTTCACGCTGCCGCTCGTCGCCCTGTCGGCGCTGCCCGTGGAGTGTGCCGGCGGCACCTGCCAGACGCTGCTCGGGGTGGCTCCCGAGGACGGCGGCTTCGCCAACGACCCGATCATCGGCGTCGTCTCGGGCATGGACCTCGGGATGTTCCAGGGAGTGGTGCAGGGCTACGTCGCCGTGCTGGCGGTGACGATCCTCGTCGCCGCGACAAACGCCGGCGTGCTCGGCGTCTCCCGGCTGACCTACTCGATGGGCATGTACCGCCAGCTGCCCGACAGCGTCCGGCGCCTGCACCCGCGCTACCGCACGCCCTACATCGGCATCCTCGTCTTCTCGGCGATCGCCTGCCTCGCGCTGGCGCCCGGGCAGGCCGACTTCCTGGGCAAGATCTACGCCTTCGGGGCGATGCTGTCCTTCTCGATGGCGCACCTGTCGCTGATTCGGCTGCGGATGAGCCAGCCGGACCTGCATCGTCCGTATCGCAGCCCCGGTCGGCTGCGCTGGCGTGGCAACGAGCTACCGGTGCTGGCGATCGTGGGCCTGGCCGGCACCTCGCTGTCGTTCGTCGTCGTCAGCCTGCTGGACCTCACCATCGGGGCGGCCGGGATCACGTGGATGGCGCTCGGGATGGCCGGCTACGTGCTCTACCGCCGCCACCAGGGGCTGGACCTCGTGACGACCCACGAGGTCGCGGTGCCCAAGCCGGTCACCGAGCACGAGGCGGAATACGAGTCGGTCCTCGTCGCGGTCGACGTCAAGCACTACCGCCCGCAGACGATCGCCACTGCCGCCAAGCTCGCATCCGCCCGTCGCCGCGGCATCCACGTGGTCGTGTTCGTCACGGTTCCGCAGTCCAACCCGATCGAGGCGCCGCTGCCCTTCGATCAGGAGTCGGCCGCGCTGGCGATCATCGACCGGGCCAAGCAGCAGGGCGGGCGGCGGGTGACCGGGCATGTCGAGAAGGTCCGCGCGGGGCAGGCCGGCCGGTTGATCATCGACGAGGCCAACGAGCTGCGGGCCCGCGCGATCGTCATGGCACTGCCGCCGCGGGTCGGCACGACGCTGTTCGGCAAGACCGTCGAGACGGTGCTCGCCGAGCGCCCGTGCCGCGTCATCATCGAGACCGAGGGGGCGCCGAGTGCCTGACAGGCCGGGCATCCACCGTGTCGCGACGCTGGTTCTGTCGGCCGCCATGGCCGTCCTCGGAGTCGTGATCGTCGCCGTGACGCTGGCGAGCGGCGGCGGGCCCCTGACGCTCGGCTTCCTGCTCGGCCTGCTGTTCGTGGCCGCGGGCGCGGGCCGCTTCTACGTCACCTGGCGGTTTCTCGGATGATGCGCCGCGGCCTCGGCTCGCCCGCGCTGTTCGCGATCGTGTGGACGTCGCTGGCGAGCGCGATCTACTTCTCGCTAGGGATCGTCGCCGAGAACGCGCTCGGCCTGACGCCGCTCGTGTTCCTGGGCGCGGGCGTGTTCTTCCTGCTGACGGCGATGACCTACCTCGAGGGCGTCGCGCTGCATCCCGAGCGCGCCGGCGCGACGGTCTTCGCGCGCTATGCCTTCAACGAGCTGTGGAGCTTCGTCGCCGGCTGGGCGGTGCTGCTGGACTTCCTGATCCTGATCGCCGTCACGGCGTTCGTCGCGACGAACTACCTGTCGGCGTTCTGGTCGCCGCTGGGCGAGGGGGCCCCGGAGCTCGCGATCGCGGTGGCGATCATCAGCTACGTCGCGGTGCGCAACATCGTCACCGGCCGCGGGCGGCGCAGCGAGCGCATCGCCCTGCTGGCGCTCGCCGACATCGCCCTGCAGCTGGTGATCGTCGTCGTCGGCCTCGTGCTCGTCGTCGACGTCGACGCGCTGACGGCGACGATCGACCTCGGCAACGAGCCGAGCTGGGGGGACGTCACCTTCGCCCTCACGGTCAGCACGATCGCCTTCACCTGCCTGGAGTCGGCGGCGGGCCTGGCGGGCGAGGTCCGGGTCAGCCGGCTCGACCTGCGGCGCCTGGTGGTGTCGGCCGCGGGCTCGGTGTTCGTGATCTACGTCGGGATCTCGCTCGTGGCGGTCGCCGCGCTGCCGCTGACGAGTGCGTCGGGGCCGCTGACGGGCGATGCGATCAACGCGCCGGTGCTGGCGATCGTCGAGCGCTTCGAGCCGTCGTGGCTGGCGCAGTCGCTGCGCTACGCGATCGCCGCGCTGGCGACGCTGACGCTCGTCGTCGCCTGTCACGCCGCGATGCTCGGGCTGTCTCGGCTGGCGTACTCGCTGGCGACCAACCGCCAGATCCCCGGCATCGTCGGGCGCCTGGGCTCGCGGCAGGGGACGCCGTACGTACTGATCGCCATCGCGGCCGTGCTCGCAGTCGCGCTCGTGGTGCCGCTGGACCTCGAGTTCCTCGTCGGCATCTACGCCTTCGGCGCGATGCTCGCCTTCCTCATCGCCCACGTGTCGATCTGCGTGCTGCGCTACCGCGAGCCCGACCGCGAACGGCTGTTCGCGGTGCCCTGGTCGCTGCGCGTCGGCGGCGGCGCGCTGCCGCTGCCGGCCGTGCTCGGCGCGCTGATGGCGGCCGGAGGGCTGGCGAGCCTGCTGGCGTTCCACAGCGGCGCGCGGATCGTCGGCGTCGTCTGGATGGTGGCCGGCGTGACCCTCTACGTCGTCTACCGCCGTGGCGCCGGGCTGCCGCTGCTGCGGCGGGTGGTGGTCAGCGCGGAGGCGCTGCATCGCTCTGAGCCCCTGCGGGCGGAGTACGGGTCGATCCTCGTGCCGATCCTCGGCACGCCGCTGGACGACGACATCGTGCAGACCGCGGGGCGCCTGTCGGCGGGAGACGTCGACGACCCGTTGAGCGCCGGCGCGACGATCGAGGCGATCTGGGTCTTCGAGGTGCCGGTCTCGCTGCCGCTGGACGCACGGCTGCCCGATGCCCAGCTCTCGGCCGCGCGGGCAGGGCTGGCACGGGCCAAGGCGGTGGGGGAGGAGTACGAGAACGTCGCGGTGGCGACCGCCACGGTGCGCGCGCGCCGCGCCGGCGAGGGGATCGTGGCCGAGGCGACCCGCAGGGGCGTCGAGCTGATCGTGCTCGCGGCCGAGGAGCCGTCGCGGATCCGCGGCGGCGCACGGCTGGGCGGGGTCGGTGGTCCGCTGGACAACTTCGTCGGTGAGGTCACGAAATACGTCGTGCGCAAGGCCCCCTGCCGGGTGCTGCTGACCGCGCCGGCCGAGGCGCCGGCCGCAACCGAGCCGCCGCCGCTAGCATCCGGCCGATGATGGTTCTCGTCGTCGGGGCCGGGCGCGTCGGCGCGGCCGTCGCCAAGTCCGCGCTCGCCGAGGGGCACGAGGTGTCGGTGCTCGACGAGGATCCGCTCTCCCACGAGCGCCTGGACGCCGGCCAGGAGACCTCGTGGGAGGACGCCGGCGGGCGCTTCACGGTCGGCACCGCGATCGAGCTCGACGCCCTGCTTGCTGCCGGCATCGAGGAGGCCGACATCTTCATCGCCGCCACGCGCGGCGACAACACGAACATCCTCGTCGCGCAGATCGCCCAGAAGCGCTTCGGTGTGGAGGACGTCATCGTGCGCGTGCTGGACCCCGCACGTTCGGACTGGTACTCCGAGCAGGGCCTGAACACGATCTGCGCCGTGAAGCTCGGCGTGACGCTGTTCGAGTCGGCCATCGATCGCATCGCGCGCCGCTGATGTACGTCGTCATCGTCGGCGGCGGCAAGGTCGGGTTGAACCTCTCCCGCGAGCTCATCCGCACGGGGCAGGAGGTGACGCTCATCGAGCAGGAGCGGCGCGCCTACCTGCGCATCGAGCAGGAGCTCGAGCACTCGGTGCAGTACGGCGACGGCACGGAGCTGTGGGTCCTGGAGCGCGCGGGCATCCAGCGCGCCGATCTCGTCGTCGCGGTGACCGGCGACGACGAGGACAACATCCTCATCTGCCAGGTCGCCAAGGACAAGTACCTGTGCCAGCGGATCATCGCCCGCTGCAACAACCCCCGCAACCTGCAGCACTTCCAGCTGCTGGGCATCCAGCCGGCCGTCTCGGCCACCGACCTGATCCTCAACCTCATCGAGCACGAGGTGCCCGGCCACGGCATCGTGCACCTGCTCGACCTGCCCGACGACAAGCTGGAGATCATTGAGGTCGAGGTCGCGGACAACGCCCCGGCGGCGGGGCGCAAGGTGGCCGATCTCGGGCTGCCGGAGGGCAGCCTCGTGATCTCCGTGCTGCCGCCCGGGCAAGCCGGGTTCGTGCCCAAGCAGAGCACCGTGATCGAGTCCGGCAGCGAGGTGCTCGTCGTCCTGGACCCGGGCCTGGAGCCGGAGATCATGGCGCAGTTCGCGCCGGGCGGGAACGAGCCGTAGGACCTGCGTGTCACGCCGTGACGTCGCGGCGGACGAAGACGAGCGCGGCAGCGGTCACGGCGACGACGACGTAGATCCCGACGACGGTCAGCGCTCGTGCCACGGACACGTCCGCTGTGCCGCCGGCGGCCAGCGCCTCGAGCAGGAGGCCGGGAAACCACTGGCTGGCGGTGCTCCAGGCATCGACGATGAGGTGCTCGAAGGGGCCCGACCAGAAGACCCCGATGCCCAGCCCGATCGGAATCGATCGCACGAAGATCGCCAGCGCCATGCCCAGAGACGCCCACGCGGCGATCCCAAGCATCGAGGTCGCGTAGTCACCCGCTGCCTGGCCGAGACCGTCGATGCTCAACCACGACGCCGTCGAGATGTTCTGACTGGGAGCCAGCGCGGCCGACGCGGCGACGGTCAGGATCTCGGCGAACAGCATGACCGCGGCGACGAACGTCAGCAGCGCCGCCATCTTTCCGCCCAGCAACGAGGCGCGGCGGGGTTGGCGCATCAGCAGGGTTCGAAAGGTTCCCTGCGTGAACTCGCCAGCGAAGTTCGCGATGAACAGGACGAGCACGAGGATGCCGACGAACGATGCTCCCAGTGAGAATGCCTCGGTGGCACCGCCCGCCTGGCTCAGCGACTCGATGCTCGCGCCGCGTGCCGCGTCCGGCTCGCCGGACGCGGTCGCCGACTCAAAGACGGTGAGCGCGCTGAGCGCGGCGAATGCGACGGCGCCGGCGATCACGCCGACCAGAAAGCGCCGGCGGCGCAGCTTGAGCAGCTCGGCTTTGAAGATGTGTGTCATCGGTCTCCTCCTTCGGTGACCATCGAGAGGTAGCGGTCCTCGAGGCTGGTGCGGCTGACGCTCAGCTCGGCGAGGACGATTCCGCTCGTGCCGGCGGCGCGGTTGACGGCTGCGGCCAGGGCACGCGGGTCGGCGCCGTTGATCGTGACGCTCAGACGCTCATCGGCGATGTCGCTGTCGTGACCCGCAGTCACGAGCACGTCGCGCAGGCGGCCCAGGTCGCCCAGATGCTCGGGCGCGATGGTCAGCTTGGCGCTCCCGCCACCGAGCATCTGCGCCGCCGGTCCCTGGAAGACGAGCCGGCCGCCGTCGATGACGATCAGCCAGTCGCTGACCTGCTCGAGCTCGGCGAGGACGTGTGAGGAGACGAGCACGGTGCGCTCGCCGCCTGCCAGCCGACCGATCAGGCCGCGCATCTCCCGCACGCCGGCGGGATCCAGCCCGTTGATCGGCTCGTCGAGGATCAGCAGTCGTGGGTCTCCCAGCAGGGCGCCGGCGATCCCGAGGCGCTGCTTCATCCCGAACGAGTAGCCGCGGAAGCGGTCATCGCCGCGATCGCCGAGCCCCACCAGCTCCAGCAGTCCGGGGACCTGTCCGGGGTCATGGCCGGCGGCGGTCGCCAGGACGGTGAGGTTCTGCGCCCCGGACAGGCCGGGGTAGAAGGCGGGTCCCTCGATCAGAGCGCCGACCCTGCCGAGGAACGCAGCCGGGTCGGCCAGCGGCTGGCCGAGGATGGTCCCGCAGCCCGCGCTGGGCGTCACGAGGCCGAGCAGCATCGCCATCGTCGTCGTCTTGCCGGCGCCGTTGGGACCGACGAACCCCGCGACGACGCCGGCTGGCACGTCGATCGTGAGGTCGTCGACGGCAACGCGCGCGCCGTAGCGCTTGGTCAGGCCACGCAAGCTCACCGCGGGCGGACCGTGTGCCGCCTGGCCTTCGAGGTGATCAACCCCGGGGTCGATCGCGTGTGTCATCGCTGAGCTCCATTCGGTGGGCGGTTCGGAGCGCCGCGTGTGCAGCGCAACAGGGACCATCGCCGCGACGGCCCCGCCCGTCGTCTGCCGCGAGGACGATCGCGGGTGGCCCTCGGGGTGACTCGGCGACCCGCGGCCTCCTCACCGGGGACGATTCGTCGTCGTCCTTGCGGACGACGACCCGCCCGTCGACCGACCGATACCGTCGGCGGCATGGATCGCCTGCGCGAGACCCTGCTGCTCGACGCGTCGATCGTCCTCGCCCTGTCGGTGGCCCTGCAGGTGCACATGCAGGTCAGCGACCAGACCGATGCGAGCCCGCTGAACGTCGCCGCAGCCCTGCTGCTGACCTTGCCGCTCGCGGTCCGCCGGCGCGCGCCGCTGCTTGTAGCGGTCCTGTTCGCCGCGACCGCCGCGCTGAGCACCGCTCTGGGCGGCGGCCTGTTCGTGGGCGAGCCGCCACCCTTCGCGTCGCTGATTGCGGGAGCGGCGACGTTCTACGCGCTGGGCATGTACGCGGAGAGCCGCGACGCGCAGATCGGAGCCGCACTCGGCGTCGCCGGACTCTGGACGGCGGTGATCGTCAGTGGGCAGATCGACCCGCAGAGCTTCCTGTTCTCCGCGGGCCTGATCGTCGCGACGCCCTGGCTGCTGGGCCGCAACAACCGCTCGCGCGCGCTGCGCCTGGAACTCTCCCAACGCGAGCAGGAACAGCGCGAGCGCGTCGCCGTCGAGGAGGAGCGCGCCCGCATCGCCCGCGAGCTGCACGACGTCGTCGCGCACAGCGTCGGAGCGATCGTCGCGCAGGCCCAGGGTGCCCGTCGGATGCTCGATCGCGACCACGATCGCACGCGCGAGGCGCTGGAGACCATCGAGCGCACCGGCCGCACCGCGCTTGACGAGATGCGCCGGTCGCTCGGTGTGCTGCGCCGCCAGGGCAGCGCCGCGCCGCTGGCTCCGCAGCCTGGCATGGACGGCCTCGACACCCTGATCGAGCAGGCACGCGACCGCGGACTCGATGTCGAACTCGTCAGCGAGGGACGACCGGGCCCGCTCCCGCCCGGGGTGGACCTGTCCGCCTACCGCATCGTCCAGGAGGCGCTGACCAACACGCTCAAGCACGCGGGCTCGCGGCATGCCCGCGTCGTCGTCCGCTACGGCGACCAGCAGCTCGAGCTGCACATCAGCGACGACGGATCCGCTCCCGGTCGGGTACCCGAGCCGACCGAGGGCGGGGACGGGCATGGGCTGATCGGAATGCGCGAGCGCGTGGCGTTGTACGGCGGCGAGCTGCACGCCGACCATCGCCCCGAAGGGGGCTTCGTGGTGCGCGCGTCGCTGCCGCTGTCGCCGTGACCATCAGCGTCCTGCTGGCCGACGACCAGGCCCTCGTACGCGCGGGCTTTCGCATGGTGCTCGATGCCGAGGACGCCATCACCGTGGTCGCAGAAGCCGCCAACGGCGAGCAGGCCGTGCACAGCGCAGGGCGGCTGCAGCCGGACGTCGTGCTGATGGACATCCGCATGCCCGAGCTGGACGGGATCGCCGCCACCCAGAGGATCGTCGGAGGCGCCGACGCTCGTGCGCAGTCGCGGACGCGGGTGTTGATCCTGACGACCTTCGACCTCGACGAGTACGTCTATGACGCTCTCGGCGCCGGCGCCAGCGGCTTCCTGCTCAAGGACAGCCCGCCCGAGCAGCTGGTCAACGCGATCGAGGTCGTCGCCGCCGGAGAGGCGCTGCTGGCCCCGGCGATCACCAACCGGCTGATCGAGCAGTTCGCGCGCTCCAGGGTGCGCCATCACACGCCACCGCCCGGCTTGGATGAGCTGACCGCGCGTGAGCTGGAGGTCTTCAAGCTGCTGGCGCGCGGAATGTCCAACGCCGAGATCGCCGCCAGCCTCGTCGTCAGCGACACCACGATCAAGACCCACGTCGGGCGCCTGCTGGCCAAGCTCGGCCTGCGCGACCGCGTGCAGGTCGTCGTGCTCGCCTACGAGTCCGGCCTGATCGCGCCCGGCGGGCAGCCCGACCGATGAGTTCCCGCCCTGGCGGCGGTCTACGTCGCACATCTTCGAGCTGGGAGAAAACCATGCGCAAGCTGATCGTGACCGAGTTCGTGACGTTGGACGGCGTGATGGAGGCGCCGGGCGGTGAGCCGACTCACCCCCACGCGGGATGGGTGTTCGACTTCATGAGCGACGAGCAAGAGGCATACAAGCTCAAGGAGACGATGGATGCCGAGTCGCTGCTGCTCGGACGGGTCACCTATGAGGGCTTCTCGAAGGCGTGGCCGAAGATGAAGGGCGAGTTCGCCGACAAGATGAACGCGATGCCCAAGCACGTCGCGTCGACGACGCTGTCCGGCGAGCTTGAGTAGAGAGCAACTCGACCGCGCTCGAAGGCAATGTCGCCGACGCCGTCGCCAAGCTCAAGGCGGGAGACGGCGGGCCGATCCTCGTCGCCGGCAGCTGCACGCTGGTGCACACGCTGATCGAGGCCGGCCTGATCGACGAGCTGCGCCTGATGGTCTTTCCCGTCGCTATCGGCGGCGGGCTGCGTGTCTTCCCTGAGACAGAGGCCAAGACCATTTTCAAGCTTGACGGTTCGCAGGCGTTCGCGAGCGGAGTGGTTGTGCAGATCTATCACCCCGGCTGAGTCGCGCTAGCGCTGGGCCAGATCGGACGAGGTGGCCGTGGGCGCGCGCGACGAAGAGCAGTCGGAGCGCAGCATCGCCATCCTGTTTGCGATGTTCACCGCTGCCAGCGGCGAGCGCGCCAGCGATTGGATCGCTAGACGCACATCGTAGCATCAGGTTATCTGATGCTACGATGCCTTCGTGCGCACAACCGTCAGTCTCGACGCGGACACGCGACTGCTCATCGAGCGTGCCATGCGCGACCGTGACCTGTCATTCAAGGAGGCCGTGAACCAGGCGATCCGGGCTGGCCTCGGACCACGCTCCGAGGACCGGGGGACCTACACGACCCCGCGCGCGCTCGGGCCTGCCCGCGTGGGCCTCACCAAGGCGCTGCGGATCGCCGCCGAGCTCGAAGACGATGCCCTGACCGCTCGTCTCGCCGAGGGACGATGACCACTGGTCATCGTCGATGCCAACGTCCTGCTCTATGCGGTCGACAGCACCGCCGTCCACCACGAAAGCTCGCGATCCTGGCTGGACGTGTCGCTCGGTGGTGCCGAGGCCGTGGGCCTGGCATGGGTCGCGCTGCTGGCCTTCGTCCGTATCGCGACCAATCCGGCAGTACATCCAACGCCGATGACAGTCGACGACTCGATTGATCAGATCGAGACCTGGCTCGGTGCGCCGGCCGCCGTGGTGGCTCATCCGACAGCTCGCCACGCCGGTGTGCTCGGTGGCCTGATGCGGGCCGTCGGTACCGCTGGCAACCTCAGCACGGATGCGCATCTGGCCGCCCTCGCGATCGAGCACAGCGCTCAGATCGTGTCCTATGACCGTGACTTCGCACGCTTCACGGGGGTCCGGCACCGGCTTCCTGATTGAGCGGAAAGGCCCCCCTGACACGCCGGAGCCGCCGACAGCGTGGGCGCGCCACGACCAGGCGTCTTGACCGCGGGGGCACTGCCGGGCAAGGACTCGAACCTTGAATTTCAGGACCAGAACCTGACGAGTTGCCAATTACTCCACCCGGCAAGGGCAGCGGGCGATTATAGCCCTGCGCCAGCGCCGAGCGGACTACGCGGCGGCTTGCTGCATCCAGTCGCGGTACAGCCGCCAGTAGGCGCCCTCGGTGTCCAGCAGCTCGTCGTGCGTGCCCTGCTCGACGATCCTGCCGCCATCGAGCACGACGATCCGGCCGGCCTCGCGAATCGTCGACAGGCGGTGGGCGATGACGATCGACGTGCGGCCCGCCATCAGGCGCCGCAGGCCCGCCTCCAAGCGGCTCTCGGTGTGCAGGTCGACGTTCGAGGTCGCTTCGTCGAGGATCAGGATGCGCGGGTCGGCGACCAGCGCGCGGGCGAACGCGACGAGCTGGCGCTGGCCCGCAGACAGCTGCGTTCCGCGCTCGCCGACGGGGGTGTCGTAGCCGCGCTGCAGCGCCGCGATGAAGGCGTCGGCGCCGACGGCGCGGGCGGCGGCGCGGATCTCGTCCTCGGTCGCGTCCGGTCGCCCGAAGCCGATGTTCTCGCCGATCGTCCCGCTGAACAGAAAGCCCTCCTGCGGGACGATCCCCATCTGGCGTCGCAGCGAGGCCTGGGTGACCGCGCGCAGGTCCTGACCGTCGATCAGCACTGCGCCGCCGGTCGGATCGTAGAAGCGCGCGACGAGCTTGGCGATCGTCGACTTGCCGGCGCCGGTCGCGCCGACGAGCGCGACGGTCTGGCCGGCCGGCACGGTCAGCGACACGCCGTCGACGGCCAGCACCGGCTCGCCGCCGGAGTCATAGGCGAAGCTCACGTCGCGCAGCTCGATCTCGCCGCGCAGGGACCCGAGGGCGGCGGCGCCCGGCGCGTCGACGAGGTCGGGTTCGACGGCGAGCAGGTCGAAGATCTTGTCCAGTGCGGCCATCCCCGACTGGTAAGTCGTGTAGACCTGCGAGAGCTGCTGGATCGGCTCGAAGAAGCCGTTGAGCGCGAGCACGAAGGCGACGATGACGCCGGACTGGATGTCGCCGTCGATGACCTGAAAGCCGCCGTAGAGCAGGATCGCGCCGGTCGCGACGGCGCTGAGCAGCTCGACCGCCGGGAAGTACGCGGCGTTGAGGTTGACGGTCGTCATGTTCGCCTTGCGATTGGTCTCGTTGAGCTCGGCGAAGCGCGCGACGTGCTGGGGTTCCTGGCCGAAGCTGCGCAGGATGCGGATTCCCGACAGCGACTCCTGCAGGTAGGCGGTGATCGCGCCGATCGCCTCGCGCGTGCGCCGGTAGGCGTCGACTGAGACGACGCGGAAGGCCACCGACCCGATCGCCAGCAGCGGGAAGATCAGGAACGTCAGCAGCGCCAGTTCGAGATCCAGCCACAGCAGGATCGCGACCGTCCCGATCAGCGTCAGCGTGCTGGAGAACAGCGTCACGACGCTGTCGGTCACGAGCTGGTCCAGCGCCTGCACGTCGTTGGTCATGCGCGAGATCAGTACGCCGGCCTGGCGGCGCTCGTAGAAGCCGATCGGCTGGGATTGCAGGTGCTCGAAGATCTGCAGGCGCAGGTCCTGCAGCGCGCGCTGGCCGACCCAGCCGACGAGGTAGGTCTGCACGTACGTCGCGCCCCAGAACAGCAGCGCGCTGATCACGAAGGCGACGATGACGAGATTCAGCGTGCGCAGGTCGCCCTGCCCGATGCCGTCGTCGATCGCGAACTTCGCCAGCGGGGCAGGCGCCAGCGCGCCGGCGGTCGCGGCGAGCAGCGCCGCGAACATCGCGATCACGCGCCCGCGGTAGGGCCGCAGCAGCACGAGCAGGCCGCGCAGCTTGCGCCCGCGTCCGCCCGTGTCTCGCAGGCGGCGCACGATGTCCGTGCGCAGCGCCGCGGATCTGCGGCCGCGGCTCACAGTCCCGCCACCTCGGACTCGACGGCCTTGCGCGTCAGGAAGACCTGGTCGGGCAGGCCCTTCTCGACGATCTCGCCATAGAACTCCGAGTGCGCCAGCAGCTCGTCGTGGGTGCCGTGGTCCAGCAGGCGGCCGCCTTCGAGCACGGCGATCTCGTCGGCGAGGGCGATCGTCGACAGGCGGTGGGCGATGACGAACGTCGTGCGGCCCTTCATGGCCTCCGCCAGCGCGAGCTTGATCTCCTGCTCGGTCGAGGCGTCGACCGACGAGGTCGCGTCGTCGAGGATCAGGATCCGCGGGTCTGCCAGCAGCGCCCGCGCGATCGCGATCCGCTGGCGCTGGCCGCCCGACAGCGTCAGGCCGCGCTCGCCGACGCGCGTGTCGTAGCCCTCGGGCAGCTGCTCGATGAAGTCGTGCGCCTGCGCGCGGCGCGCGGCGGCGACGACCTCCTCGCGCGTGGCCTCGTCGCGGCGCGCGTAGGCGATGTTCTCGTGCACGGTCGCGCTGAAGAGAAACGGGTCGTCGGTGACGACGGCGATCGCGCGGCGCAGCGCGCGCGGATCGACGGAGCGCACGTCGACGCCGTCGACGAGGACGGATCCCGCCGTCGCGTCGTACAGGCGCGAGATCAGGCCGACGAGCGTCGTCTTGCCCGAGCCCGTCGCGCCGACGAGCGCGATCGTCGTGCCCGCCTTGACCGTCAGATCGACGCCGTCCAGCGCGGGTCTGGCGGCCTCCTCGTAGGCGAGCGTCGCGCCGCGCAGCTCCACGCGCCCCGAGCCTCGTGGCAGTGGGCCGGCGTCCGGCGCCGCGACGATCGCCGGCTCGCGGTCGAGGATCTCGAAGATCCTCCTCCCCGAGGCGGTGGCGCGTTGGGAGAGTCCGAGCAGCATGCCGACGGTGCGCATCGGGCCGAGCAGCGTGAGCATGTACGTGTAGAACGCCGTGAACTCGCCGAGGTCCAGGCGCCCGTCGATGACCGCGCGGCCGCCGAAGAAGAGCAGCCCCGCGAAGCCGAGCTGCGGCAAAAAGCCGATGAACGGGTTGTAGAACGCACGCAGCCGGGTGGAGATCATCGACTGGTCAAAGACCCGCGAGACGCTCGTCTGAAAGCGCCGGTGCTGCAGGTCCTCGCGCGCGAAGGCCTTCACGACGCGCACGCCGCCGACGTTCTCCTCGACCTCGGCCGTCAGCTCGGCGATGCGCTGCTGGACCTCCTGCAGCGCCGGCCGCGCGCGGCGCCCGTAGCGCCCGGCGATCCAGATGACGAACGGCACCGGGAACAGCGCGACGAGCGCCAGGCCGGGATCGATGACGAACATCGCGATGCCGGCGAAGACGATCGTCAGCGCCGACTGCGCGATGATCACGAGGCCATAGCCGAGGAAGAAGCGCACGGCCTGCAGGTCGACGGTCGCGCGCGACATCAGCTGGCCGGTCTGCTGGCGATCGAAGAAGCCGAGCTCCAGCGACAGCAGGTGCGTGTAGACGCGGTCGCGCAGGTCGTACTCGACGCCGAGCGACACCTTGCCGGCGATCAGCCGGCGCATGACCGTCAGCCCGAGCCGCACGGTGCCCGCGATCACGATCGCCAGCGCGAGCAGCTTCAGCCGGCCGCCGTCGCCGCTCTCGACGGCGTTGATCGCGGCGCCGACGAGCGCCGGGATCGCGACCGTCGCGCCCATCGCCAGCGCGGCGAGCAGGCCCGACAGCCAGACGCCCCTCCGGTAGGGGCGCAGGAACCTCAGCAGGCGGACGAACGTGGCCATCGGGGGCGCATTGTAGTTGCTCGGGCAATCACTTCTGCGAGGGCGCCGGATCGCGGCGTAGCCTCGCAGGTGCATGACCCCGTCCAACGGTCTCTGTGATTCATGCCGCCACCAGCGCGTCGTGCGAAACACCCGCGGCTCGTCGTTCTCGCTGTGTCAGCGCTCGCGCGAGGACGAGCGCTATCCGAAGTACCCGCCGACGCCGGTGCTGCGCTGCAGGGGCCACGAGCGGTGGGCGCCGTCGTGACGCGCGCCTCGCGCGCCGTGCAGCGCTGCTGGCCCACGAGCGACCCGCTGTACATCGCCTACCACGACGAGGAGTGGGGCAGGCCGGTGCGCGACGACGCGCGGCTGCTGGAGCGCCTGTGCCTCGAGGGCTTTCAGTCGGGCTTGTCCTGGATCACGATCCTGCGCAAGCGCGAGCGCTTCCGCGAGGTCTTCGCCGGCTTCGACGCGCAGGCCGTCGCACGCTTCGGCGAGGACGACGTGCAGCGGCTGATGGGCGACGCCGGGATCGTCCGCAACCGCGCGAAGATCGAGGCGGCGGTCGCCAACGCGCGCGCCACGCTGGCGCTGGCGGATGCCGGCGAGACGCTGACCGGCCTGCTGTGGTCCTTCGCGCCGGCCACGCCGGCGCCGGCGCCCGCAACGTTCGCCGACATGCCCGCGACGACGCCCGAGTCCACGGCGCTCGCGCGCGAGCTCAAGCGCCGCGGCTTTCGCTTCGTCGGGCCGACGACCGCCTACGCGCTGATGCAGGCCACGGGCATCGTCAACGACCACGTCGCGGGCTGCTTCGTGCGCGCCGACGTGGAGGCCGAGCGCGCCGCCGCGGTGGGGTAGACCGGCGCTTTAGGACCGCCGGTCGCCGCGGATCCAGGCGACGATCCGGCTGAGCACGGTCAGCACGCGCCGGCCCAGCCCGAGCTTCGGCTCGCCGTCGCCGAACGCCGCGATCAGGGTGCGTGTGGCCCGCGAGGGAACCGGCGGGTCGCCGGCGATCGTGCTCGTGTTGACGTCGTAGCGCTTGAGCGGGTCGAGCAATGTCCGTCGTGACCTTGCCCATGCCGGTCGAGTGCACGGGATAGTTGATCGTCTGCGGCGGCACGCCCGCCTCGTCGGCGGAGTTGACGGTGACGACGAGCGCGTGCGGGCGCGGACTGCGCGCGGTGACGTCGTAGACGAGGCGCAGGCGCCCGCCCGAGCGCAGCGCCTGCACGTCGGGCCCGGCGTCGCCCTGCTCGTGCCTGGAGGTCTTCGGCGGGCTGTCGAGGAGCTTGTCGGGGGCGGTCCACTGCTTCTTGGCGCCCGGTCCGGTGGGGCTGTCTGACTCGAGGCCCTTCTGGCGCGGCAGCGTGTCGCCCCAGCGTCCGGGCCAGCGCGTCCACGGCGGCTCGTCGGTCCCGAGGATCTCCAGGCGCAGCTTCGGCGCCTCGCGCCTGCCGTCGGCGAGGTCATACCACGCCTCGGTCTGGTGAAAGCCGGCCTCGAAGTAGGACGCGTGCGATCCGCGCGCGACGTAGATGACGGGGCGGTCGGGCTCGGCGGGGAGCTTCTCGATGTCCGCCCAGCGGCGCATCTGCCCGAAGCGGTGCTGGGCGTAGACGGCGACGTCCGGATGGCCGGCGTCGGCGTCCATCCGAAACTGCACCATCTCCCAGTCGCCCTCGTGCGTACCGAGACCGAACGACAGCTGGTAGTCGTTGAAGAAGTACCACAGCCAGTACTGCAGCCAGAGGCGCCCGTTGGCCTCGATCGCATGCGCGTAGAGCACGTTGTTGAGCTCGGGAAGAGCGATGCGCAGGCGGCGGTACTGCTCGCGGTAGTCCTTGCCGCGCACGCCGATCAGGTCGCCCTCCTGCACCGGGCTTCCGTCCGCATAGCTCTGCGGGCCGAGGAAGGCGAGCGCCAGCTGCGGCTCGTCGCCCTCCGGCTGCGCGCTGGCGAGGACGGCGCCCTGCGCGTCGTCGGTGCGCCTGCGGCGCAGCTCGTTGCCGGGGTTGACCATGTACTGCGCCGCGCTGTCGGCGAAGAACTGCTCGTTGGAGTCATAGCGCACGGCGGGCTGAAAGCGCTTGAGGAGGTCGTCGTGCTCCGCCATCGCCGTAAGAAGACCGCGCCTGCCCGCCCGCGTCAAGTCAGGGCTGCGCGATCCGCGGCGCCTGGACGGCGATCGGGTCGGCCTCGCGCAGGTGGCGCGTGAAGTAGTCGCCGGGCGCGAGCTCGCCGAGCGCGATCAGGACGATCCGCAGGATCCCCTGGTGGCCCACGATCACCGGCCGCGTCGCGGCGGCGAGGACATCGGCCGTCGCCGCGCGGGCGCGCTGCAGCGCGTCGCCGAGCGGCTCCATGCCGTCGACGGGCGCGCCGAACGGGTCCGCGCGCCAATCCTCGAACGCCTGGCCGAATTTCGCCCGTGCCTCGGCGCGATCGAGGCCCTCGAAGGCGTGGTAGTCGACCTCGGTCAGACGCTCGTCGACGGTCAGCGGCGCGCCTGACGCTTCGGCGATCGCCCGGGCGGTGTCGCGCGCGCGGCTCAGCGGGCTGGAGAAGACCGCGTCGATGCCGGCGTCCGCCAGCCGCGCGGCGGCGTCGCGCGCCTGCCGGCGCCCGAGGTCGGTCAGCGCGACGTCCGAGCGCCCCGAGTACGCCTTGCGCGCCGAGCTCGCGGTCTGGCCGTGGCGCACGAGGTAGACGGCGCCGGCCATCACGTCGGCCGCGGCGCCACCCAGCGGCGCTCGGCGTCGGCAACGTGGATCGCGTCCAGCAGCGCCTGCACGCGCAGCGCCTCCTGCAGCGACGGGTCCGGCGCGCCGCCGTCGCGGATCGCGGCGTGGAAGTTGCGCGCGATCCGCCGGAATGCGGCCTTGGAGTCGGCCTTCAGCGGCCCCTCGGGCGAAAGCTCCTCGCCGGCGCGCCCTGACCACAGCACCCTGTCCTCGCCGAGTCGCACCGTGCCCTGCGCGCCGTGGATCTCGACGACGTCGCCGCGGGCGTGGCGCGCGGTCGCGGTCAGGCTGACCTGCGCGAGGCCGCCTCCGCGGAAGCGGACGAGGATCGCGTAGGCGTCCTCGGCGGTAACGGCGTGCGGCGTGCCGTCCGCAGATCGGCGCTCGCCGATGCCGACCGCGGTCGCCGCCGCGACCTCCGCCACCTCCCCGAAGGCCTGAAGCAGCAGGTCGAGGTCGTGGACGCCGTAGGCCTGCAGCCGCCCGCCGCCCAGCGCGCGGTCCTGCACCCAGGTGAACGGCCGCGAGTCCGCCTCGGCGTGATCGGCGTGCACGAGCGAGATCGACACCATCCTCGGCGCGCCGGCGACCTGCGCGACGCGCTCAAGCAGCCGCTCGCGCGTGGCCTGCATGCGCCGGCCGTAGTTGACGACGCCGACTACGCCGGCCTGCTCGATCGCCCCGACGACCTCCAGCGCCTCGTCGAGGTTCGCGGCCAGCGGCTTCTCGCAGAGCACGTGCAGGCCGCGCCGCGCGGCCGCGATCGCGACCTCAGCGTGCGTGGAGACCGGGCCGGCGACGTGCACGGCCTCCAGGCCCGGGTGCTGCAGCAGCTCGTCGAGGTCGGCGGTGCCGAGCTGCAGGTCGAAGCTCTCGGCCAGCTCGGCGGCGCGCTCGGGTCGTCGCGACCAGGCCGCGACGGGCTCGAACTCGTCGAGCTCGGCGTAGGCGGGCAGCGGGATCTTCGCGCCGTAGCCGCCGCCGACGACGGCGATCCTCACGGGATTGGACATGCGCGCCAGGATACGTCTGCGCGCAGCAGCGCCGCCCGCGGACGTAGAGTCGGTCCCCAATGAGCACGTTCAGCGCGATTCTCGCGGCGATCCTCGGCATCGTCTTCGTCGCGGTCGCCATCCCGAAGATCTCCGGCCGCCAGCGCGTCGCCGACGCGTTCGAGCGCTGGGGCTACCCCGACACGATCCGCACGACGACCGGGGTCGTCGAGCTCTTGTCCGGCGTGCTGCTGCTCGTCGGGATCGCCGTGCCCGCCCTGGCCATCACCGGTGCGCTGCTGCTGATCCTCGTGATGATCGGGGCGCTGGTGACCCACCAGCGCGCCGGCGATCCGATCGCCATGTGGCTGGCGCCGGCGGTCCTGCTCGTCCTGACGCTCACGCTCGCCATCAGCATGCTGCCGGACTGAACGCCGCTCAGACCGTCGCGCCCGCGGCCTCCAGCAGCACCGGAGCGACCTGCTTCTTGCGGCTCATGACGCCAGGCAGGTCGACGACGCCGTCGACGACCGGCTTGCCGAAGGCGCGCTCGGCGACCTGCTCGGGACCGGCGACGAGCAGCGTCGTATCGCCCTCGATGATGTCGGTGATCATCACGGCGAACAGCAGCTGGTCGTAGCGCCGGCGGTGCGCCTCGACGGCCTCCAGCAGCTCTTCGGTGCGCCCGTCCAGGACGCTGCCGACGGTCTCGATCTGGGCGACGCTCAACGAGCGCCCGCCGTCGAGCTCGTACTCCTTGAGGTCGCGCACGACGAGGTCCTGCGCCGCCACGAGGGCCACGTCCGAGCCGCGCTCGAACATCTCGCGCCCGAAGGTCTGCGCGTCGAGCGACAGCAGCACCTCGAGGTAGCTCGTCGCGGCGCGGTCGCGATCGGTCGTCGTCGGCGAGCTGAGCAGCACCGTGTCCGACACGACCGCACCGAGCAGCATCGTCGCGGTCGGCGCCGTCGGCTCGATGGCGGCCTGGCGGAAGCGCTCGGTGACGAGCGTCGCGGTCGACCCGACGGGGTCGAAGATCGCGGTGACCGGCATCCTCGTCTCGATTGATCCGATGTGGTGGTGGTCGAGGATCTCCACGATCTCGGCCTCGTCGATGCCGTGCACGCTCTGCGCGCGCTCCGCGTGATCGACGAGCAGCACGCGCCGCGGGGCGGGATTGACGAGATCCGAGCGCGTGACGAGCCCGATCGGGCGTCCCGCGTGGTCCAGCGCGACCGCGGCGCGGTAGTGGACGGCCTTGATCTGCTCGGCGATGTCGTCCAGCAGGTCGTCGAGGCCGACCGTCAGCGGATCGGCCTCGACGAACGCGTGCACGGGCTCCGACAGCGTGATCATCCGGCTCGTGACGTAGCTGTCCAGCGGCGACGTCACGATCGCCGCGCCACTCTCGGACGCCAGCCCGACGATGCGCGCGCCGGGGCGCACGGCGTTTGAGAGCACGATCAGGCCGGCGCCGGCCTCGATCGCGCGCTCCTGGGCGTCCGGGCGGTCGCCGACGACGACGACGTCGCCGGGCCCGACCTGGCTGGGCGAGGAGGCGTCCATCGCCTGCACCCACACCCGTCCGCGGATCTCGGATTGCTCGGAGCCGCAGACAAGCCGGCCCTCGAGCACGGAGACGATCGAGGAGACGGGCGTTGGCGCGTCCAGCCGCGACGCCTCGCGCGACTCGCGGACGTAGCGGCGGGCGAGCGCGCGCTCGGTCAGCACGCCGCGCATCACGCCGGCGTCGTCGACGATCGGCACGACGTCCTTGGGCGCCATCATCAGCCCGACGGTGCGCACCGGGTCACACTGGTTGGCGGTCGGAAAGCTCGTGCGCATGACGTCGCGGACGCGCAGCTTGGCGTGCGGCAGGTGGACCGGCTGCGGGGCGCCGCTGCGCTCCAGCAGCCAGGAGGTCTGCGCGTTGACGACGCCGAGGCGCACCGCGACGTACTCGTGCTCTGAATCCAGCTGGCCCTTGAGCTCGGCGTAGCCGATCGCCGCGGCGATCGAGTCCGTGTCGGGGTTGCGATGCCCGCAGACGTAGACGCGCCGACGCTCGGGCTTGGGGTCGGTGCTCACGCGGCGCAGAGGATACGCGGCGCCGGGGTCACCCGGTGTTGCGCAGCCCGCCGGCGATTCCGTTGATCGTCAGCAGGCTCGCGCGGACGAGGTCCGGATCGTCGGGGTCGCCGCCTGGCGCGCGCAGCCGGCGCAGCAGCTCGAGCTGGACGAAGGACAGCGGGTCGATGAACGGGTTGCGGCGCGCGATCGTGCGCTGCAACACCGGCTCGCGGTCCAGCGGGCGCTCCTCGTCGCGCACGTGACGCAGCTCGCCGACCGTGCGCTGCAGCTCCGACGAGATCGCGGTCCAGATCCGCTCCCGCGCGGTCTCGTCGGCGTAGAGCTCCGCGTAGCGGCGCGCGATGTCCAGGTCGGCCTTCGCGCATGCCATCTCGGCGTTGGAGATCAGCGCCGAGAAGAACGGCCAGTCGCGCTCCATCTCCTGCAGGATCGCCGCGCCGTGCTGCTCGCGGGCGCCCGCCAGCGCGGTCCCGAGGCCGTACCAGGCCGGCAGCACCGCGCGGGTCTGCGTCCAGGAGAAGACCCACGGGATCGCGCGGTAGTCCTCGATGCGCGCCGACTCGCGCCGCTTGGATGGCCGCGAGCCGAGCTGCAGACGCTGGATCTCGCGGACCGGGGTGGTCGCGTGGAAGTAGGCGGCGAAGTCCGGGTCGCCGTAGACGAGGTCGCGATAGGCCCGCGTCGAGCGCCGTGCCATCTCGTCCATGATCTGCTCGTAGCGCGCGATGCTCGCAGGCTTGCCGGCCGACCTGTGGTCGAGCGTCGTCAGCAGCACCGCGCTCGTGGTGAGCTCGAGCTCGCGATGAGCGATCTCGGTGACCGAGAACTTCGCCGAGAGCATCTCCCCCCTGCTCGGTGACCTTCAGGCGCCCGGCGACGGTGCCCGGGGGCTGAGCGAGGATCGCGACATTGCTCGGCCCGCCGCCGCGCCCGACCGCTCCGCCGCGGCCGTGAAAGAACTGCCAGGTGACGCCGTGCTCGCGCATCACCTCCGAGACCTCGATCTGCGCGCGGTAGATCCCCCAGCCCGACGCGACGTAGCCGACGTCCTTGTTGGAGTCCGAGTAGCCGACCATGATCTCCTGCTCGCCGATCGCGTCGACGGCGGCGCGGTAGACCGGCATCTCCAGCAGCGTGCGCATCGTGCCGGCGGCCTCCGCGAGCGTCTCGCCGGACTCGAACAGCGGCACGATGCGCAGCTGCGCGCCCTCGCCGCCGGGGCGCGCGAGGCCGACCTCCTTCATCAGCAGCAGCACCTCGAGCAGGTCGGCGGGCCCGCACGTGCCGGAGACGATGTAGGCGCCGAGCGCTCCCGCGTGGTCGCCGGTAAGCAGCTCGTGCATCGTGCGAAACGTGTCGACGACCTCGCGGGTGGAGGCGCTGAAGCCGCTGACGTCGACGGGGATCAGCGGGCGGCGCGCGGTGATCTCGCGGGCGAGGACCGCCAGGCGCTCGTCGGTGGGCAGCTCGGCGTACGCGTCCTGCACGCCGAGCGCGGAGAGGATCTCGCCGACCGCGTTGCGGTGGATGTCGGCGTGCTCGCGGACGTCGACGCGCGCGAAGTGAAAGCCGAAGACCTCCACCTGGCGGATGACGTCGCGCAGCGCGTCGGCGGCGACGATGGCGGCCTTCTGGGTGCGCAGCGCGCCCTCCGCCACGCGCAGGTCGGCGACGAGCTCCTGCGCGCGGTGATAGCCGCCCTCCTCGCCCTCGCGGGTCGCTCGCACGCGGTCGGCCAGCAGCTTGAACAGGCGGCGGTAGGGCTCCTCGGGATTGCGCGCGCGCAGATGCCTGGCGAGGGCGGGGGCGCGGGCCTCGCACGACTCGAGCAGCGCGCGCAGCTCGCGCGGATCGTGGGCGATCCGCGAGGACAGCGTGATGCGCCCGGCGAGCGCGGTGATCGCCTGCTCGTGGTGCGTCAGGCAGGTGTCCTTCATGCGCCCGAGCGCGTCGGCGGTCATCGCCGGCGTGACGTGCGGGTTGCCGTCGCGGTCGCCGCCTATCCAGGAGCCGAAGGTCAAGAGCGGCGGGACGATCAGGTCTTCGTCGGGATAGCTCTCGCGGACCGCGGCGTCGATGTCGCGATACAGCGCGGGCACGACCTCCCCGAGCGTCGAGGTGAAGTAGATGAGCCCGGCGGTGACCTCGTCGAGCACGGTCGTCGAGATGGCGCGCAGCTCGTCGGTGACCCACAGCTCCTGCACCGCGGCCGCGATCCTGCGGCGGACCTGCTCCTGCTCGCCCGGCACCGGGACGCGCTCGTCCAGCGAGCGCAGCAGCGCGAAGATCCGTGCCAGCTTGTTGACGGTCGTGCGCCGCCGCGCCTCCGTCGGGTGGGCGGTCATCACGAGCTGCAGATCGGACTCGGCGAGCGTGGCGTGCAGCTCGGCGGCGCTCGTGCCGCCGGCCGCCAGCCGCGCGATCGCCTCGCGCACCGAGCCGTGCCGCGCGGCCGGCGCCTCGGACAGCTCGCGCGCGCGCAGGCGCCGCACGCGATCGTTGTCCTCGGCGAGGTTCATCAGCTGATGCCAGCACGTCAGCATCCGGATCAGCAGGGAGAGCTCGTGGACGTCCAGGCCCGCGACGAGCCATGCGAGCTCGTCGGCGGCGGCTGCGTCGCCATCGCGCGAGCGGCGGCCCAGCGCGACCGCGCGCTGGTGCATGGTGAGCGCCTCCGGGCCCTCGGTGGCGCCGATCACCTCCTCCAGCACGCGGCTGAGCAGCGACTCGTCGCCGACGAATCCGTCGCTGGGAGCGTCGCCGAGCGTGGTGACGGTGGTCATGCCCAGCACGCTATCGCTCAGCGGCGGCTCGTCCGGCGCGAGTGCGCAGCAGTTTCACACGCCGGAAACAGGCGCGCGGCCGTGCGCTGATCGCGGCGCGGGCCCGCGCCGAGCCGTCAGAGCCGGCGGACCCCGTCGCTGCAGCCGCGCTGCACGGCGGCCGCGGTCACGTAGCTGCGAAAGGCAAAGCCCGGCTGGTCGGGATGGATCCCGTCCGGGAGCACGACTGTCCCCTTGCGCACCATCCGGTCCCACGGGATGACCGCGACGCGGACGTCGCGGCGGGCGGCCCTGCGCAGCACGCGGTTGAGGTCCGTGAAGGCTCCCTTGCGCCTGGTGCGGCTGATCGCCGTCCACACGACGCAGGTGTCGTGCGGAACGGTGCGCAGGGTGCGGCGCACGCGGTCGGCGAAGACCCCCGCGTTGGAGCCGTCGTTGGTCCCGAGGTTGAAGATCACCGTGTGCGGCGTGAGCTGGCGCAGCGCCCCGCGCAGCGCGCGCATCCCCTGCGGCGTCGTCCACCCGGCGCGCGAGTCGAAGGTCACCTCGCGGTCGGCCAGCATGTCCGCCAGGTAGGGCTTCATCCCGACCGCGAGCGAGTCGCCGACGACCAGGACGGCGGCCGGATTGGCACGCGTCTCGGCGGGACCCATGGAGAAGGGCGCCCCCAGCGAGCCGGCCGCGAACACGGTGCTGAGGATCGAGATCGCGTTGGCGATGCGGCGGCGCACAGTCGGCGAATCACATCAAGCGGCGAGGTCGAATGCCACCGGAGCGCTGGCGCGCGCACCCGGAGCGCTGGCGCGCCATTACGATTGATGCCGACGCCCGCGGCGAAGCGGGGCGCAGCACGCGATGCCGGCAGAGGGGGAGTCTTCCAATCGATTACACCGTCACGCTCCAGGACGGCCCGGGCGCAGACCAGACCGAGGAGGCGTTCACCGTCACCTATCGCGACGGCGCCACCGAGCGCCTGCGCATCCACGACTACGACCGCGTCTACGCGATCCCCGGCCTCTACGAGGAGGTCGTCCAGCACCAGCTGCGGTGCGCCTCTCCGGCGAAGATCGCCGAGGTCCTGCTGGGCGTCGCGCGGCGCGAGGGCCGCGAGCCGCGCCTGCTGCGGGTGCTCGATCTCGGCGCGGGCAACGGCGTCGTCGGTGAGAAGCTCCGCGGGGGCGGGGTCGAGGTGCTGGTCGCCACCGACAGCGCCGCCGTCGCGCGCCGGGCCGCCGACCGCGACCGGCCGGGGCTCTACAGCTCCTACGTCGTCGGGGACTCCAGCGGCGTTCCCGAGCTCGGCACGATCGTGCGCGAGCTGGGCATCAACTGCATCGTCTGCGCCGGCGCCCTGGGGTTCGAGCACATCGAGGCGGGGTCGTTCGCCGAGCTGTGGGACCTGCTGCCGCCCGGCGCGATGTTCGCGCTCACCGTCCACGAGGATCTCGTGGAGCAGGGGTGCAGCGACATCGGCGACGAGCTCGCGCTGATGCGGGCCGGCGAGCACGCGACGCAGTTCGTCGTGTGGGAGCGCTTCCGCCACCGCCTGACGGTCGCCGGCGAGCCGATCCACTACGTCGC
>Ga0136625_1000047_pt1 | contig 25720 bp, 33 predicted proteins | sample AntDrymUQ4832306_2_FD_104672 | JGI IMG/M metagenome (GOLD analysis project Ga0136625, IMG submission 104672) | Polar desert sand microbial communities from Dry Valleys, Antarctica - metaG UQ483 (23.06) | ecosystem: Environmental > Terrestrial > Soil > Desert | place: Antarctica: Dry Valley...
CAGCAAAGCCGTCTTCCTCGGCATCGTGGCGTTCCTCCTTGCGTCGCTCGCAACGTTCGACGGCACGATCATGGCCCGCGCGGCGCTCATCACGATCTTCCTGGTGCTGACGACGCCGGTCGGCGCCCACGCGATCGCGCGTGCCGCATACCAGCGCCGCGAGCCGATGGCCACACCCGGCGCGCTGGACGAGTCCGAGCGCGGCCTGGCGCCGTCGGAGAGCTCCGACCCATAGGCGCAGATTGCGAGAAGTTCGTGGTGCCCGCGCCGCCGCGTGACCTACGCTCCCACGAGCACTCATGAGCGCACCCCCGCGTCGGACACCCATCAACCAGGAGCGCTGCCCGCTTGACCGCTGCGACGGCAGCGGCTTTGTCATCGACGAGCTCACCAACGATGCGCGCGACTGCGACTGCCGCCCGCAGCGCGTCAGCCGCGCCCGCGCGAACTCGCTCAGCGGCGTCATCCCGCGCAGGTACCGCGGCGTCTCCTTCGACCGCCCGCCGGTCACCGAGATCGAACCGTCAAGGGTCGCCGCCGTCAAGACCTTCGTCAACCGCATCGACGAGCGCCTGGATGCCGGTCGCGGGCTGTGGCTGTTCGGCTCGGTCGGCACGGGCAAGACGACGCTCGCGATGCTCGTCTCAAAGCACGCGATCGAGGCCGGGCGGAGCGTCGCGATCTACTCGCTGCCGCGCCTGCTCGCGCAGATCCGCACGACGTTCGACGATGATCGCAGCAACTCCTACGTCGGCCTGCTGGACCGCCTGACCGCGGTCGACCTGCTGCACATCGACGACGTCGGCGCGGAGAAGACGAGCCCGTGGGTGCTCGAGCAGCTCTACGCGATCGTCAACGCGCGCTATGAGGAGCAGCGCTCGGTGATGATCACGACGAACTTGCAGCGCGACGAGCTGGCCGAGCAGATCAACGAGCGAACGGTCTCGCGGCTTGAGGAGATGTGTGAGCTGCTGCCGCTCTACGGCCCGGACGCGCGGCGCTTTGAGCCCGACGTACGCTCGGCCTGACCGCCGCACGCCGGCGCGGCGCCTAGACTCCACAGAGAAATGCCCGGAATCTGCATCGTCGGCGCCCAGTGGGGTGACGAAGGCAAGGGGAAGGTCGTCGATCTGCTCGCCGAGCAGGCCGATGCGATCGTTCGCTTCCAGGGCGGCAACAACGCCGGCCACACGATCATCCGTGACGGCGAGGTCTTCAAGTTCCACCTGATCCCGTCGGGGATCCTCTATCCCGGCAAGCGCTGCATCATCGGCAACGGCGTCGTCGTGGACCCGGGCGTGCTGACCGACGAGCTCGACGCGCTGAAGGCGCGCAAGATCGACACGAGCGGGCTGCGCATCTCGGCCAACGCGCACGTGATCATGCCCTACCACCTGCTGCTGGACACCGCCGGCGAGGCGAAGCTCGGCAAGCTGCAGATCGGCACGACGCGGCGCGGCATCGGCCCGTGCTACGCCGACAAGGCCGCGCGCCTGGGCATTCGCATGCAGGATCTGCTCGACGAGAAGATCCTCAAGAAGAAGATCACCGCCGCGATCGATCCCAAGCGCCTGAGCCTGCGTCCCTACGCCAAGGACCCGTCGCTGGACCTGCAGTCGATGACCGAGGCCTACCTGATCTACGGCCACCGCCTCGAGCGCCACATCGCCGACACCGCTCGCATCGTGTGGGATGCACTGGACGCCGACAAGCTCGTGCTCTTCGAGGGCGCGCAGGGCGCGCTGCTGGACATCGACCACGGCACCTATCCGTTCGTCACCTCCTCCAACCCGATCGCCGGAGCCGCCTGCGTCGGCGCGGGCGTCGGGCCGAAGGACATCGACGAGGTGTGGGGCATCGCCAAGGCCTACACGACCCGTGTCGGCTCTGGTCCGTTTCCCAGCGAGCTCGATGACGAGGTCGGCGAGGAGATCCGCACACGCGGCGGCGAGTTCGGCACGACGACGGGCCGCGCGCGGCGCACGGGCTGGCTGGACGTGCCGGCGCTGCGCTACGCCTCGCGGATCAACGGCCTGACGTCGCTGGCGATCACCAAGCTCGACGTGCTGTCGGGCTTTGAGAAGATCAAGGTCTGCATGAGCTACAGCGGTCCCGACGGCGCCGAGTTCGAGAACTTCCCCTACCACCAGTCGGTCCTGCACCACGCCCGCGGCGAGTACGTCGAGCTCGACGGCTGGACCGAGGACATCACCGAATGCCGCTCGCCGTCGGATCTGCCGGCCGCGGCGCGCGACTACCTGAGCTTCATCGCCGAGAAGACCAACGTGCCGGTCATGCTCGTCGGCGTCGGTCCCGGTCGCGAGCAGATCGTCTGGATGCGTGACGTCCCGCAGCTGGCGATCGCCGCGTAGAGCCTGCTCAGCTGTAGTGCTCGAGCAGGTCCTCGTCGGGCACGTCCTTGACGACGCGCGCCGGGACGCCCATGACGACCTTGCGCGGCGGCACGTCGCTGGTGACGACCGCTCCGGCTGCGACGAACGCCTCCTCGCCGATCTCCACGCCGGGCAGCAGCACCGCGCCGCCGCCGACGCGGCAGGCTCGCCGCAACGTGGCTCCGCGCATCGGCGTGCCGGGGGCCAGCCGGGCCATCGTGTCGTCGTTGGTCGTCATCGCGCAGGGGCCGACGAAGACGTCGTCCTCGATCGTGCTGCGGGCAGTCACGTACACCTGCGTCTGGATGCGCACGCGCGCGCCGATCGCGACGTCGTTGTCGACGGCGCTGGCGCGCCCGATCACCGTGTCGGGTCCGACGGTCGTGCGCTCGCGCACGTAGGCCTGGTCGCCGACGATGCTGCGCTCGCCGATCCGCGACCCGGCGAAGACGATCGCCTGCGTGCAGATCACCGCGCCGTCCTCGATCACGAGCGGCCCGAGCTCGCCGCGCGGAGCGGAGGAGCGCCGCGACAGGCTCGGCGCCTTGCCCAGCACCGCGCCGTCCTGGACCGTCACGCCATCGCCGATGACGACGCCGTCGTGCACGACGACGTGGGCGCCGAACGAGACATCGTCGCCGACCGTCGCGGTCGGGCTGAGCACGAGGCCGGGTGCGGTGGCGGCGTCGGTCATCGCTCGGCGAGCCTAGCCATCGCCACGACGACCCGCTGCGCCGCGCGTCCGTCGCCGTAGAGCTCGGGCCGCTCGGCGGGCCGGGGTCGCGCGAGCGCCGCGTGCGCGGCGTCCGCGTCGAGATCGACGAGCACGTTCCAACCGGCGTCGACCGTCTCGACCCATTCGGTGCTGTCGCGCAGCGTCACGCACGGCACGCCTGCGAGGTAGGCCTCCTTCTGCACGCCGCCGGAGTCCGTCAGGACCGCCTGCGCCCGCGTCAGCAACGAGGTGAACGCCAGGTAGCCCAGCGGGGGCAGCAGGATCGCGCCGGCGGCGAGGCGGTCGAACAACCCGGCATCGTGCAGTCGCGCCCGGGTGCGCGGGTGCAGCGGCAGCACAACGGGCGTCTGCAGCGACAGCAGCAGATCGACGAGCAAGGCCAGCCGGCCGGGGTCGTCGACGTTGCCGGCCCGGTGCGCGGTCACGAGGAGGTACTGGCCCGCGCTCACACCGGCCGCGTGCAGCGGGTCGTCGTCGGCGCGGGCGCGCGGCGCCAGCAGCGTCGCGACGTCGACCATCACGTCGCCCACGACCTCGACGTCGCCGGCCACGCCCTCGCGCGCGAGGTTCGTCGCCGCGCCATCGCAGGAGGCGAGCAGCAGGTCAGCCAGGTGGTCGGTCAGGACGCGGTTGAGCTCCTCGGGCATCGCGCGATCGAACGAGCGCATGCCCGCCTCGACGTGGGCGACGGGGATCCGCCGCTGCGCGGCTGCCAGGCCGCCCGCCAGGGTGGAGTTCGTGTCGCCGTAGACGAGCACCGCATCGGGGGCGTGCTCGGCCAGCACGCCGTCGAGGGCCGCGAGCATGCGCGCCGTCTGCTCGGTGTTGCTCCCGCCGCCGAGGCCGAGCTGGACCTCCGGCCGCGGCACGCCGAGCTCGGTGACGAAGATCGTCGACAGCTCGTCGTCGTAGTGCTGGCCGGTGTGCACGAGCACCTCGTCGTGCGCGGCGCGCAGCGGCCCCGACACGGCGGCCGCCTTGACGAACTGCGGCCGGTTGCCGATGACCGTGACGATCTTCACGCGTGTGGTGCGAGCGCGGCCTCGATGTGCTCACGCACGGCCTCGGCCGCGGCGGTCGAGACCGGCCCGGGCGCGGCCGGGATCGCCCGGCCGTCGATGCAGCGCACCGGCTGAACCTCGCGCAGCGACGAGGCGAGGAACGCCTCGCTGACCGTGGTGAGGTCGTCGAGCGTCGTGACTCGCTCGCGCGCGTCGGTGCAGGCCAGCAGGATGCGTCGGCTGATCGAGTCCAGGATGCGGTCTGACAGAGGCGGCGTGCACAGCTCGCCGTCGATGACGCAGAAGAACGACGTCGTCGCTCCCTCCAGCACGCGGCCGTGCGGGGTGACGAGCAGCGCCTCGTCGGCGCCGGCCTCCTTCGCCAGGCGCGTGGACAGCATGTTCGCCCCGTAGGACAGCGACTTGACCCCGTCTAGGATGCGCGTCGGCGCGTAGGTGACCGTCTGCAGGGCGATCGTCTCGGGGAAGACCTTCGGCGCTTCCAGCAGCGCGATCCGCCGGCCGCCGCGCGTCACGACGAGCCGCAGGCAGGCGTCGATCGCTCCCCCCGCCTCCACCAACGCGGTGGCGTCCGCGCGCACGACGTCGGCGTCGAAGGGCAGCCGCAGGCTCGCGGCGCTGCGCGTCATGCGATCGAGGTGCTCGGCGAGGGCGAACGGGCGCCCCGCGTAGACGCGGACGACCTCGAAGACGCCGTCGCCGCGCAGCAGGCCGTCGTCGAGCACTGAGATCTGGGCGTCCGCCGCGTCCATCACGGCTCCGTCGAGGCAGGCAAGCATCCTCGCGAGGGTATCCGGCGAGGCGGCCGGCCGGCCGCCTCAGGCGGTCAGGTGGCGCGGCGTCCAGTCGAAGGTGCGCGCCGCGAGGACCAGGCCGATCACGCCCCAGAAGGCGAGCTTGAGTAGGTCGTCGCCCGCGACGCCGGCGCCACCGGTGTTCGGATCGAAGGCGATCCGCAGCGCGTCGACGAACGGCTGGGCGGGCAGCAGCTCGGCGATGCTCTGCAGGCCGTCGGGCAGCTGGCGGAAGGGCACGAAGACGCCGGAGATGAAGTACAGCGGCAGGACGACCGCATTGGTCATCGCGTGCGCGGCGTCCTCGCTGGGGACACGCCCGTGTAGGCGATGCCAGCGCGCAGAACGCGGCGGTGCCGACCGCCAGGGCGCTCAGCAGCCCGGGCAGCGTGCTCGTCGGCACGGACACCCCGAAAGCCGCCGCGCCGATCGCCATCAGCACGGCCGTGACGATGACCGACATGACGATCGACGTGCCGATCCGCCCGGCGAAGACGATCCACGGCGCGACGGGTGTGGCGCGCTGGCGTTTGAGCGTCCCGCTCTCTCGCGCGCGGGTGAAGCCGATGGCGAGCGTGACGAAGGAGGCCGAGATGGCCGCGAGCGCGATGAACGCAGGGACCTGCAGCGTCGAGGCGCGGACGTTCCCGTAGTCCTCCAGGCGCTCGTTGCCGAAGATCCCGACGAACAGGCAGGGGAAGATGACGGGCAGGATCGCGGTGAAGAACAGCGCCGCGGGGTTGCGCCGGAAGACCTTCAGGTCGGCCGTCGGCTGCGCTCGGACGCGGTTTGCGTCGTTCACGGCGCGGGCTCGGTGGCCGGCTCGCTCATCGGTCACGAGCTCGAGGTAGACGTCCTCCAGTGACGGTCGGCGGACCTCGAGTCGCTCGAGCTCGATCCCACGCTCGGCCGCCCAACCGCAGAGCCGCGCCAGCAAGCGCGTCGGGGTCAGCGTGTGCAGCCGCGCGCGGCCGTCGACGATCTGGACGGTCTGCTCGACGGGAAGCTCGTCGAGGTCGATGCCATCGGGTGAGACGAACAGGATCTCGTTTTCCGGACTACCGGCGCCCAGGGCGTCCGGCGGACCCTCGACGACGATCGCTCCGGCACGGATGATCGCCACGCGGTCGCGAGCTCCTGCGCCTCGTCGAGGTAGTGGGTGGTCAGGAAGACCATCTTGCCGAGATCGCGCAGACCGGCGATGACCTTCCACGCCGCCCGGCGGGCGACCGGATCAAAGCCCGTCGTCGGCTCGTGGAGGAACACGAGCTCGGGGTCGCCGATCAGCGCGAGGGCGACGTCCAGTCGCCGGCGCTGGCCGCCCGACAGCCGGCCGGCGCGGTCGTCGGCCTTCTCCTCCAGGCCCGCGAGGGCGATCGTCTCCTCGATCGGACGCGGGCGCGAGTAGTAGGCGGCCCACAGCGTGAGCGTCTCGCGCACCGTCAGCTCGGACTGCGCCCGGCCCTCCTGCAGCACGATGCCGATGCGACCCCGCCACGCGCGGTCGCCACGCTCGGGATCGACGCCGAGCACGCGAACGTCGCCGCCGTCGCGCTTGCGAAACCCCTCGAGGATCTCGACGGTCGTGGTCTTGCCCGCCCCATTCGGTCCCAGGAACGCGAAGATCTCACCGCGCCTGACCTCCAGCGAGATCCCACGCACGGCCTCGACGCCGCCGTAGGACTTGCGCAGCCCCCTCGATCTCGATCGCCGCCTCCCCGGACATCGTGTCCGAGCGTAGCGCTCGCCCGTTCAGTGCCCCGCCAGGAATCGAACCTGGAACCTTCGGATTAAGAGTGCCTGTAGCGCGCCACGATCAGCCGAGATCGCCCGTGCTTCGGGGCCTCACGTCTGCTGCGTCGGGTCACTTCTGCCGAGTCGGGGACACCGTTCGGGACACGGTTTGCATCGCGCTCGAAGCATACGGCGGACTTCCATCGGCGACCGGTACGGGGCTACACTTAGCGCATGGCACCGCGCCCGTGGCCTCCGGTTGAGGATGAGCACGCTTGGCTGATCGACTCGATCGAGGAGCAGATTGCCCGCGGCGACAAGACGCCCGACCAGCTGCGGCAGCGGGCTCGCGAGCTTCGTCAGCAAGCTGCCGACAGCGACATGAAGGGCACGCAGGATGCGAGCCTGGCGATGGCCGAGCGCTACGAGGCCGCCGCCGAGGCGCGCCTCAGTCCCCGCTGAGACGCTCACCGGTTCTCGCGCAGCTCCCGCGCGATCAGTGACTGCCGTCTGAGCAGCGCACGCAGATCAGGCTCGATCGCCGCCACCTCGGCCTCGATGCGTTTCAGCGTCTCCGCAGCACGTACCGGGTCGAGCAGCTCTCGCTCTGCCCAGACGTGCTCGGATGCCCTGACCTCGCGGGCGAGCGCCGGCAACTGTCGCAACAGGATGTCGGCGGACTCCCGCAAGAGCTGCAGCGACCGATCGTCGGGAGCGAGGAAATGCAGGTCGGCGATGTTCTCGTGGGCGTATGTCGCCCCGGCGAAGAGGAGGTCAAGCCGGGCGAGTGGACCTGGGCGTTCACTCATGTAGAGGCTGCGAGCTATGCCAGTCCTTGCGGACCGGAACCGGATGCCGAGGCCGGCCGGGCGTCCAGGCGGCGTTCGAGCCGGGCCACGATGGCAGCGATGTCTGCGTGCAGCTCTTACGCGCGCGAGAGCGCATCCACAAGCTCCTGGTCATCGAGCTCGTCGGCCCTCACGCGACGCGCCCGCTCGCGCTCGACCTCGCGTTCGACAAGGGCGCCGAGTGCCTGAGCGATCGACGGGGTCGCCAGCCAGCGCACGGAAGTCGCTCCAGACGCCGTCTGCGACGGCGACGCGAGCCATCCGGTCGCGCGTAGGGGGTGCCGGTTTCGCGTCGACCTGTCGTTTGCGTGGCCCCCGCCCCACGAGTACGGCAGTGTAAACGTGTAGACGACGCAGCGGACGGTGCAAATGTGTGTCTCCGGAGCGAAGCGACGGGACATGGGGGACCATGCCGTTCGTGTTCATGCTCCTGATTGACGACCTCGCGTTTGTCTCGGTGCGTCGATGTGGCTAGGCAGCCGTTCTCGCGGACGCGGGTTCGTGCAGCAGAAGGCGCAGGCCGGAATGCGACCGCTTCGCTTGTAGTTGCGCCGCAATCGCATCCGGATATCGGAACCAGTTCCTCCTCTCGTGTAGCTCGCGGTGACACGCACCCGTCGCAGGGCAAAGTCGACGTCTCGCCAGCAAAGCGCGACGAGCTCGCCACGGCGCAGGCCGGTGAAGGCGGCCACCAGGAAGATCGCCGCGTCCTGCTCGGACTCGCCCGCCCGGGCCAGCGACATGACCTCCTCGACCGTGAATACGCTCAGGCCCGCGACCTTGCGGCGGTGTCCCGGCTTGTCGACGTCCTTCATCGGGTTGCGCGGCAGGCGGTACTGCCGCCGCGCCCGCTCCAGCACGCCGTTCAGGATCGTGAGGATCTTGACCTTCGTGCGGTTGGCGACCGGGAGCGTCGTCGCCCATGCCTCGATGCCCTCGGCGGTGAGGTCCTCGACCGCCATGTCGCCGAACTCGGGCAGCAGGTGCGCGGCGATGATCGATCGGTAGTCACGCAGCGTCGAGTGCTTGCGCTCGCGGTCGTGTTCGAGGTGGTGCAGGTATTCCTCGGCCGCGGCGGCGAACGTCACGCCCGTGCGCAGCATGCCCGGCAGAGTGCCGCGGCCGGCCTGGTCGAGCAAATCGCGCAGCCAGGCCTCGGCGGTGCGCTTGGTGAAGCAGCCGGCCGCGGGTCGACCCCGTTCGGTCCACGCCGGGCCCACCGTCCGGTGCACTTAACGGCCGTCGGGAAGCCGGTACTTCGCGCGCCACACGGGACCGCGCCTTCCCTCGTGGCGGTAGACGTGCCCGGAGATCGGACAGGCGCTCATGACCCAGGCCTACGCCCCGTTCTGGACACATTTGGGACACGCTACGTCGACTGCGTCGGTGTCGGAGAGGCGGAAGGCCCACGTTTACAGGTGTTCCGCAGTGCCCCCGCCAGGAATCGAACCTGGAACCTTCGGATTAAGAGTCCGCTGCTCTGCCAGTTGAGCTACAGGGGCGGGCGAGCCCGGCCGGGGATCCTACCCGCTGGCGCTATTGGCTCGGCGTCGTGGTCGTCTGCGCGGGCGCTGACGCGGCCTGGGACTTGATCTGCTGCAGCGTCGTGCGCAGGAGCTTCTTGTTGTCCTTCGGCGCCAGGTCGACGGCGCGATCGGCCGCGAGGTCGCCGGTGCGCGTCTCGCCGGCCTCGTAGGCGAGCTTGGCGAGCTGGGCGAAGAGGTTCGAGCTCGGCGGGTCCTCGGCCGCCGTCACGATCTCGAAGGCGCGCACGGCCTTGACGGGCTCGTTGAGGCCGGTCTGGGCGTAGGCCTGGGCCATCAGCCGGGCCAGCCGCGGATCGGGCTTCTTGGGATCCAGCTTGAGGTAGCGCTCCCAGGCGTCGGCGGCCCCGCTGAGGCCTCTCTTGCCCGCCGCCGTGTACGTGACCCCGTCGGACGCGATGCCGTCGATGGCGGCCCGCTGAAAGCGCAGGCGGGCCAGCGCGGCCCAGACCTCCGGATCGCGCGGCGTGGCGCGGGTCTTGGCGGCTGCGGTCTCGATCCGGTTGTCGAGCGTCTTGGTGGTGCTGTCGGCGTTGCTGCCGTCGCCGATGACCGCGTCGACGATGCCGCCTCCGACGTCGCTGCTGCTGCCGATGCCGAACAGCACCAGGCCGCCACCCAGCAGGAGGGCGAGTCCGAGGTAAATCACTTGCACAGTGCGGCGACGGCCGCGTCCGCGCAGATCGAACAGCATCGGCGATCAGTCCTTCGGTTTGGGGTCTTCCGGGCCCGGCTCATCCTCCAGCTTAGGGGGATCGCCGTCGCCGCCGCGCTCCTGCTCGGAGCCGGGGCTTTCGTCTGATGGGCCCGCGGCGTTCGAGGCTCGCTGAACGGCGTCCGCGGCGTCGGAGAGGTTTGGTTCGGCGGGCTGTTCGCTGTCGCGGTGTGCGTAGGGCGTCAGCGTGTTGTCCGCGTCCTCGTCGTCGTCATATTCGGCGAGGAACCCCCTGTCTTCCTGGACCTCCTCCTTGTCTTCGTCCTCCTCCCTGTCCTCCTGGACCTCCTCCTTGTCCTCGTCCTCGTCCTCGTCCTCCTCCTCATCCTCGTCCTCCTCCTCCGCCGGCTTGACGCGGTCGATCCAGCGCGCGAGCAGGACGCTCAGCTCGAACAGGATGATCAGCGGCCCCATCGCCAGCGACATCGTGATCGGATCCGGCGTTGGTGTCGCGACGGCTGCCAGGACCGCGATCCCGAGGATCACGTATCCGCGGTTCTTGGCCAGCTGCTTGGGCGTGAAGATGCCAAGTCGCGTGACCGCGAGCACACCGACCGGGATCTGAAAGAGCAAACCGATCGCCGCCAGGAAGAAGACCGCGAACTTGAAGTAGTCCTTGGCCTGCAGCAGGATGTCGAAGTTGTCGTCGTTGAAATTCTGCAGGAACTGCAAGGCGCGTTCGAGCACGACGAAGTAGCCGAACATGACGCCGCCCACGAACAGCACCGGCACCATCAGCATCAGCGGCAGCGCGACGTTGCGCTCCTTGGGGCTGAACGCGGGCAGCACGAACGCATACATCTGAAACAGCAGGAACGGCATCGCGACCAGCAACGCCGCATAGAACGTGATCGTGATCGTCGTCGTGAAGGGCTCGGCGACACCGAGCGTCACGAGCTTGCGGGAGTTGTCGCGGGGCAGCGCGCGCGCGGCCTGGCCCACCTGGATCGCGGCGGTGGCGAGTGCCTTCGTCGTCTCGGCGAGCTGGCGCTGCTGGGCGGAAGTGAGGTTGCCGGCGCCGCTGAGCGACTGGATCGTCCTCCCGGTCAGCGCCAGCGCCGGCGCGATCGCGTCCAGCGCCTGCCCGGTCTCCCGCTGGGAGAGCGCCGCCTGCTCGAGCGGATCTTTGCTGTTCTTGCTCGGGTTGTCGAGGTTCTGCGTCGAGCTGACGGGGCCGGTGATGATCTTCAGGACGGCCTCGTTCTGCCAGAAGCAGAAAGAGAACGCTGCGACGAGCGTCAGGATCGAGACGACGAGCCGGCGGCGCAGCTCGTCGAGGTGGTCGACGAGCGCGAGCCGGTCCTCGTGGCCGATCGGCCGCAGGCGTTTTCGTGCCATGTCCGGCGGGTGCCTGCAGCGCGAAGGTCAGCCGCGCGGGCGGCTGACAGTGTCGGCGTCGTCGCGCGACTCTGCTGATGTGGATCTCGGCGCGGGCTCGTCGTCGCTGGCGTCGAGCTCGCGCTTGGCATCGTCCTTGGAGTTGCCGCTGATGGAGTCCTTGAACTCGCGCATGCCGGTGCCCAGCGAGCGGCCGAGGCCGGGCAGCTTCTTGGGCCCGAGGATCACGAGCGCGATCACGAGCACGACGATGAGTTCGAGTGGGCCGATGTTCGGCATGGGTGCTCCGGGGGTCGGGGACTGAAGGGTACCGCGAGGCGGTGACGCGGCCGTCGCGTCGAGCATCGAGCGCGAAGGTCAAGTTCCGCGTTCGCCTGCCGATGAGGGGGTCATGCAAGAGTTCGAACATAGCCCGGGCCCGGATCACAAGCGCCATGTCCGCACGGTCCAGCTTCCGTCGGGCAAGACGATCGAGGTCATCTCCTTCGACGCGAGCACCGCTCCCCAGCGCGAGCTGCATCGCTGCCCTGAGTGCGCCGGCGACCTCGTCTACCCGATCGCCTGGGAGCAGTCCGACGACACGCACTGGGCGGTCAGCCTGCGCTGCCCGAACTGCGAATGGGCTGTGACTGACCTCTTCGAGGACACCGTCATCCAGGAGTTCGACGAGACGCTGGACCGCGGCACGGAGTCGCTGCTCGAGGATTACCGCCAGCTCTCGCGCGCCAACATGGAAGAGGACGTCGAGCGTTTCGCCGGCGCCATCGCCGCGGGCCATGTGCTGCCTGAGGATTTCTAGCCGTTAGTGCACTACGCGTGACGGTCGACGACGGAGTCGGCCACGAGATCCAGCGCCACCCGCTGCCCGTCCCGCAGGCGCAGCGCGACAAGCCCCTCCTTGGCCTCCGTGACGATTGCCAGGGCGCGGGCCTTCGCGTCGGCCAGCGCCCCGGTGGCCTCTATGCGCTCGCACAGCTCGGTCGCCTGGACCGGCGTCGTGATCGCACGAAGGTCGAGCGCCGCGAGCGCGGGGTCGCGCTCGCGCGCGAGGATCAGCGGCAACGTCACGGTTCCGTCGAGCAGGTCGGTGCCGCGATGCTTGCCGGTGTCCTGCGTGCTGCCGGAGACGTCGAGCACGTCGTCCAGCAGCTGAAAGGCCAGCCCGATGCGCCGCCCGAACCCGCCGAGCGCCGCGACGTGATCGGGCTCTCCGCCGCCCGCCAGCGCGCCCAGCTCGCAGGAGGCCTCGAACAGGCGCGCGGTCTTCAGCTCGCAGCGGTAGAGGTAGCGCTCGACGGCGACCGCCCCGTCCCAGGCGTCCTGGCGCTGCAGCAGCTCGCCCTCGGCGAGCGCCGAGGACGCGCGCGACAGCGCTCGCACCGACGCGATCGTGCCTTCGGCAGCCAGTTCGGCGAACGCGCGCGAGAACAGCAGGTCGCCGGTGGCGATGGCGAGATCGCGCCCGCCCTGCGCCCAGACGGTCGGCAGACCGCGGCGCAGCGCCGCCGCGTCGAGCACGTCGTCATGCACGAGCGTGGCCGAGTGCACGAGCTCGACCGCGGCCGCGCAGGCGACGAGTTCGCGCGGCTCGGCGGGCTCCTGCCCGGCGGCGAGCAGCACGAGCAGCGGGCGCAGGCGCTTGCCGCCGGCGGCGATCGTCGCGCCGGCGTGCTCGGCGAGCACGGTCCCGTGGCTGGCGGCGACCGTGGCCAGGCGCTCCTCGACGCGCGCGAGCAGCAGCGGGACGTGCGGCCCGGCGGCCTGGACGATTGCCGCGACGCTCGCCGCCGCGCTCGTCATGGCTCGGATCGGCGCGTGCCGGCGTGCAGGGCGATGATGCCGCCGGCCGTCAGCACGTAGCGCACGTCCAGCCCGCAGGCGTGCATGCGCGCGGCAAGATCGTGCGGCCCCGGGAAGCGCTTGACCGAGTTGGGCAGGTAGCTGTAGGCCTCGGGATCGCCCGCCAGGCGGCCGATGACCGGGACGACGCGATCGAACCACAGGCGGTAGAACGTCGACAGTGGCGGGCGCGTCGGGGTCGTGATCTCGAGCACGACGACGCGGCCACCGGGGCGCACGACGCGAGCCATCTCCCGCAGGCCCTGGTCGAGGTCGGAGAAGTTGCGCGCCCCGAAGCCGACGCAGGCGGCGGCGAACTCGCCGTCGGCGTAGGGCAGCGCCATCGCGTTGGCCCACTCGAAGACGACGGGCACACCAGCCGGCGCGGGCTTGGCTCGCGCTCGCGTGAGCATCTGGGGCGAGAAGTCCGAGCCGACGACCTCACCGGTGGGTCCGACGCGCGTCGCGAGCTCCAGCGCCAGATCGCCGGTGCCCGTCGCGACGTCCAGGACGCGGTCGCCCGTGCCGATCTGTGCGAGATCGGCGGCCCTGCGCCGCCAGCCGTGGTGCAGTCCGGCGGTCATGACGGAGTTCATGACGTCGTAGAAGCCGGCGATGCGGTCGAACATCGCCCGCACCTGCGGCTCCTGCAGGGTTCCCGGTTCCTCGGTCATCGCGTGCCGGCGCAAGCCCGCCGCGCCGTGGGAGTCACTTCAGCTGCGCGAGGAACTCGACGAGGTCGTCGCTCTTCTCGTCGGGAAGGTCGCCGTACGCCGGCATGGGCGCGGTCGGGTTGACCAGCGTGCGGGCGATCGCCTGTCGCGGCAGGCGCGCGCCGATCTCCGACAGATCCGGCCCCGGCCCCGTGTTGCCGTTCTCGCCGATCTTGTGGCAGGCCAGGCAGCCGGACTGCGCGACGATCTGCTTGCCGGCCTCGAACGCGCGAATCGCCTCCTCGCCGCCGGCCATGACGCTGGGAGGCGGCTCCACCTCGATCTGGTTGGGCGAGCCGGCGTTGGCGCCCTCGTAGGTCAGGAAGGCCATCGCGGCGATCGTCAGAAAGGCCGCCACCATCGCGATGGGACGGCGTTCGGGGCGGCGCTCGGGGCTGCGGTCATAGAAGGGCAGCAGGAACAGCAGGATCATGCATAGCGACGGCACTCCGATCGACGCCAGCGGCGTCAGCGATGACGGCTTGATGATCCGCAGCACCTCGAAGAGGAAGAAGAAGTACCACTCCGGCCGCGGGACATAGGTGGTCGTCGTCGGGTCGACCTTCGGCCCGAGCTCCGCACCGAGCGTCAGCGACATGAGGATGATCGTCACCATGACGATGACGGCCATCCAGCCGTCCTTGGCGACCGCGTAGGGGAAGAACGGCTTGCCCTTGGACTTCAGCAGCGAGTACTCGCGGAGGTAGGCCTCCTTCTCGAGCTGGTTCACTTGCTGTCCTCGCGCAGCTCCGGGTCGGACTCGGCGCGGATCCACGGCGGCGCCGTCGTGCCCAGGCGCGCGACGAGGTACAGGTGCGCGCCGATCATCGCCGCGATGATCCCCGGCAGCAGCAGCATGTGGATCGCATAGAAGCGCGCCAGCGTCGTCGCCCCGAACTCCGGGCCCGCGCGCATGAAGTCCGACAGGTAGGGGCCGACCAGCGGGCCGGTCCCGTTGATCGCCACGCCGACCGTCGTGGCCCAGAAGGAGCGCTGGTCGAAGGGCAGCAGGTAGCCGGTGAAGGACATCATCAGCGTCAGGATCAGCAGGACCACGCCGATCACCCAGTTCAGCTCGCGCGGATACTTGTAGGCGCCGAAGAAGAACGTCCTGGCCATGTGCAGGAAGATCAGGATGACCATCACGGTCGATCCCCACTTGTGCATGCCGCGCACGAACTCGCCGAGGAAGACCTCGTTGGTGAGGTAGCGCACCGACTCGTAGGCGCGCGTCGCCGAGGGGTCGTAGTACATCGCCAGGAAGACGCCGGTCACGGTCTGCGAGAGGAACGCGAACATCGTCGCGGAGCCCAGCGTGTAGAACCAGTTCGTCCCCTTGGGGATCCTGCGGAACATCATCCAGCGGGCGCCGGCCGACAGCGACGTGCGCTCGTCGAGCCAGTCGATCGTCGCGACGCCGGACTCCTGGAGCTTGTTGCGCTCCGGCGCCATGGCGGGTGTCTCGTCGGTCTCGACGCGCTCGCGGCGCGAACGTGGGCCGGATGTCGTCGGAAGCTTGGCCATCTCGTGGTTCCTCTAGGTTCCCGGGAGTTTGCGGATCGAGGGACGTGAGGGGTAGGCGTACTGGCCGATGCCGTCGATCGGCTGGCCCGGGTCGCGCGGCGAGAAGCGCCGCAGCTCGGAGTTCAGACTGTAGCGCGGCCCGACCTCGACGATGCCGTTGCGCACGCGGGTGTAGAAGCGATCCAGCGGTCGCACGGGAGGACCGTCGGCGACTTTGCCCTCGATGTCGTACACGCCGCCGTGGCACGGGCAGATGAAGCGCTCGGAGGCCTCGACGTAGCGCACCGGGCAGCCGAGATGCATGCAGCGCGACGAGATTGCGACGAAGTCGTTGTATTCGTCCTTGACCTCGCTGTCGAGCTTGGCGTTGTACTTGCGGACGTAGACCGTGCTCTTGCCGACCTCGCCGATGCCCGGCGACAGGGTGATCGTCCGCGGGATGTAGGTGTCGTCGGGGAAGTCCTCCGACGGTCCCACCGCCTCCCAGCGCTCCGGCTCCTTCTCGAACACCGGGCCGAAGGCCATGCCGAGGGCGGGCAGCGTGAAGGCGGCGGTCGCGATGCCGCCGGCGGTGTGGGCGCTTGCCGTCATGAAGCGCCGCCGCGTGACCGTCTCGCCTTCGTAGGCACCGGGAATCTTCGCGTCGACGGTGGTCTTGGGCTTCTGTCTACGATCGTCAGGCACGGGCACGGGAATCTACCGACCGAGCGCCCTGAACGACCCCGGGCAGTGAGCGCGGGGGCGTCATCTGCGTCCGGGATGGCGCCGGGCGGCCTCGCGCAGGGCCTGCGTCGCTGCGCGATCGCCTGTCCGCGCACGCCGCTTCGCCGCCGAGATCTGCGCCGTGGTGCCGGCGGCGATGGCCGAGACACCGGCTTCCCAGGCCGCGTCCGCCAGCTGCGGGTCCTGCGATGCGTGCGCCTGCGCGCCGAGCGAGATGACGTCGGCGAGCTCCGCGATCGCCGTCATGTCGCCGATCGTGGCCAGCCGCGCGAGGCCGAGCGCGTACATGCGGTCGCCGGCCAGCAGCGTCAGATCGTCGCTGTCGATGCGCAGCGCGCGCGGCCGGCCATAGTGCAGCTGGTAGCCCTCGTCCACCGCCGCGACGGCCACCTCGATCGCGTCGCGGTTGGCGGCCGCCCGCGGTCCCGCGCCGGCGCGGACCGCGCGATCGGGGCCGTCGCCGCTGTCGGGAGCATCCGCGAGCGTGGCGGCCAGGGGAGTGCCCGACTCGCGCACGGCAGCGTGCAGGCGCGCAAGCGGCGTGCTCATGCGGCGATCTCCGCGAACGCGGCGGTCGCCGCGGCGACGGTGTGAGCGACGTGCTCGGGCGTGTGGGCAAGGGAGGGAAACCAGGCCTCGAACTGCGAGGCGGGCGCGTAGACGCCGCGCGCGAGTAGGCCGCGGCACCAGGCCGCGTAGGCGGCGAGGTCGCAGGCCTGGGCGCCGGCGTAGTCGCGGACCGGCCCGGCGCGGAAGAAGACCGTCAGCAGGCCCGGCGCGGTGCAGACGTGGACGGCATCGTATCCCGCGGCCTCGGCGGCGCTGGCGATCCCCGTCGCCAGCGCCGAGGTCGTCGCGGCGAGCCGCGTATAGGGCCCGTCGCCCTCCAGCAGCTTCAACGAGGCCAGTCCGGCGGCGACGGCGAGCGGGTTGCCCGACAGCGTTCCCGCCTGGTAGACGTCGCCTGCCGGGGCGATGCGGCGCATCAGCTCGCGCGAACCGCCATATGCGGCGGCGGGCAGGCCGCCGCCGATGATCTTGCCCATCACGGTCAGGTCGGGGATCACGCCGGTCAGGCCCTGAGCGCCGCCGGGCGCGACGCGGAAGCCCGAGATGACCTCGTCGAAGATCAGCAGGGCGCCGCAGCCGTCGGCGCGCTCGCGCAGCAGCGGCAGGAAGCCGCCGGCGGGAGCCACGAGCCCCATGTTGGCGGGGTAGGGCTCGGCGAGGATCGCGGCGAACTCGTGGGCGTCGAGCGCCTCGTCGAGCGCGGCGGGGTCGTTGAACGGGATGACGATGGTGCTGGCGGCGACCTCGGCCGGCACGCCCGGCGAGGACGGGATGCCCTGCGTCGCCAGGCCGCTGCCGGCGTCGGCGAGCAGCCCGTCGACGTGGCCGTGGTAGGCGCCGGCGAACTTCAAGAGCTTCGTCCGCCCGGTCGCGGCGCGCGCGAGGCGGATCGCGCTCATCGACGCCTCGGTGCCCGAGGAGGTCATGCGCAGCATCTGCACCCCCGGCATCCGCCGGGTGACCTCCTCGGCGAGGTCGACCTCACCCACCGTCGGGGCGCCGAAAGTCGTGCCGCGCCGCGCGGCCTCGCAGATCGCGTCGACGATCTGCGGGTGCGCGTGGCCGTGGATCAGCGGGCCCCACGAGCAGACCCAGTCGACGTAGCGGTTGTGGTCGACGTCGATCAGCTCGGCGCCCTCGGCGTGGTCGACGAAGATCGGGTCGCGCCCGATCGAGCGCATCGCGCGGACGGGCGAGTTCACGCCGCCGGGCAGAAACGCGATCGCGCGAACATAGTGCTCGGCGCTGCGGGTGTCGGTCAGCGAGGCGGTCATCGGGGCGCCGGGTGCTCAGACTGCGCCGTGCTCGCGCTCCCAGTCGCGGAAGTCCTCGGTGAAGTACAGCAGACGGATCTTCTTGAACTCCGTCGAGGAGTACAGCGTCGCGCGCTCGGAGATGTCGAACGCCTCGGCGATCGCGTCGAGGATCGCGTCGCACTCCTCCTTGGAGCGGCCGTGCGCCATCGTGAAGACCGAGTAGGGCCAGTCCTCATAGGTCGGGCGCTCATAGCAGTGCGAGATGCCGCGGAAGGAGGCCATCCGCGGGCCGTAGGACTCGATCTTGTCCTCGGGCACCTTCCAGACGCCCATGCCGTTGGCCGAGAAGCCGGCGCGGCGGTGATAGAGGATCGCGGCGACGCGGCGCAGGATGCCGCGCTCCTTCATGCCCTCGAGGTGCTCCAGCAGCGCCTCGACGGTCATGCCCAGGCGCGCGGCGGGCTCGCGGTAGGGCTCGCAGACGACGGCCATGTCGCCTTGCGTGGCGCGGATGACCTCGCGGTCGCGCTCGTCGTAGGCCACGCCCTGAAGCTCGACGGGCTCCTGCGCGACGCCCTCGGTCGACAGCGACTTCGTGTCGCCGTCCATCTCGAGCTCCATGCGGATCTTGAACAGCTTGAGCGTGGGCAGCTGGCGGATCGAGGTCGCGCCCGTGAGCTCCTGCATGAGATCGAGCGTGCCCTGCAGGCCGAGCTTGGAGTCGCCCTCGACCGCGAGCGTGAACCACATGTTGAACTCGTGGTTTCGCAGGTAGTTGTGGCTGACGCCGGGATGGGAGTTGATGATCTTCGCGGCGCGCCAGGGATGCTCGGGATCGACCTTGGCGGCGACGAGCATCGAGCCGTAGCCCAGCGCGCGTGTGTCGAAGATCGGCGTGACCTGGCGGATGATGCGCTCGTCGAGCAGGCGCTGGACGCGGCGCAGCACCTCGTCCTCGGTGATCTCGGCGAGCTGCGCGACGGCCGCGTACGGCTTGGCCTGGAGCGGGAAGCTGCCCTGCATGAGGTTCAGCAGGCGGCGGTCGAGGTCGTCCATCGCGACGGCGGCGCCGTCCTTGCGGGAGCGGATCTTCGGGATGGCCACTTTCGATGATGACACGGTCACGTCTGTAGCCACAGGGCGGCGTCCTTCGCGTGGTAGCTGACGATGATGTCGGCGCCCGCCCGGCGGATGGAGGTCAGCGTCTCCAGCACCACGGCGCGCTCGTCGAGCGCACCGGCGGCCGCACCGGCCTTCACCATCGCATACTCGCCGCTGACGTTGTAGGCGGCGACCGGCAGCTTCGTCGCGTCCTTGACGCGGCGGATGACGTCGAGGTAGGCGAGCGCCGGCTTGACCATCACGACGTCGGCGCCCTCCTGGACGTCGAGTAGCGCCTCGCGCACGGCCTCGTCGCCGTTGGCGGGATCCATCTGGTAGGCGCGGCGGTCGCCGAAGGCGGGCGTCGAGCCGGCGGCCTCGCGGAAGGGCCCGTAGAACGCGGAGGCGAACTTGGCGCTGTAGGCCACGATCGGAACGTCGGCGAACCCCTCGTCGTCGAGCGCCGTGCGGACGGCGCCGATGCGCCCGTCCATCATGTCGCTGGGCGCGACGACGTCCGCGCCCGCGCGGGCCTGGGAGACCGCGGCGCGCGCGATCAGCTCGACGCTGGAGTCGTTGTCGACCGCGCCCGCGTCGTCGATCAGCCCGCAGTGGCCGTGATCGGTGTACTCGCACAGGCAGACGTCGGTCATCACGAGCAGCTCGGGGTGCGCGTCCTTGATCGCACGCGTCGCGAGCTGGACGATGCCCTCGTCGTCGTAGGCGCCGCTGCCCTCGGCGTCCTTGGCGTCGGGGATCCCGAACAGCAGCACCGCGGGCAGGCCGAGCGCGCGTGCGGCCCCGGCCTCCTGCACCGCCGCGGAGATGCTCAGGCGGTCGACGCCCGGCAGCGCCGCGATCGGCTCGCGGCCGTTGCGTGCGTGCACGAACAGCGGCAGCACGAGGTCCGAGGCGTCCAGGCGCGTCTCGCGCACGAGATCACGCAGGACCGGCGTGCCGCGCAGCCGGCGCAGGCGGGTGGCGGGAAAGGCCATGCCCCAAGAGGGTAGCTCGCGCCGGCGCGCTATTCCGGCTTGATGGCGGGCTTGGATTCGGCCATCCGGCGCTTCTGGGACTCGATGTAGGACTCCGAACGGAAGTGCAGGACCGGGTTGTTGGAGAGCGCGATGCCGGGCGGGACCTTCGTCGGGTCGAACATCGAGCGATCGACGACATCCACGACTAGCGTTCCGGCGGGTCGCGCTTCTCGGTCGCGCCGTCCGCGGCGCGCTGCACCTCCGCCGCGGCCGCCGTCGTCTCGATCGCCGTGCCGTGGCGCCCGATGAGGATCGGCTGACCGGTTCCCCACGGCTCGAACACGAGGTGGCGGCGCAGGTAGACGACCGTCTCGCGCACGACGGCGGCGATCGGCAGCGCGACGAGCGCTCCAACCAAGCCGTAGAGCTGGCCGCCGAGCAGCAGCGCGAGGATCACCAGCAGCGGGTTCAGGCGCAGCGTGCGGCCGAAGACGTTCGGTGCGACGACGTGGCCCTCGAGCTGCTGCAGCGCGAGGAACAGCAGCGCGACCCAGACCGCGGTGAGCGGGTCCTGCACGAGCGCGAGGATGACCGGCGGAAGCGCGCCGAGCACCGGGCCGACGTATGGCACGAGCTCCATCAGCCCGAAGAACAGGCCGAAGGCAAACGCGTAGGTGCGCCCGTCGGGGAAGATCCCGAGGACCCCGTAGAGCCACAGGCACGCTCCCGCGCTGACCCCCATGATCGCGCTGAACAGCAGTTGGCCGCGCACGTAGCCGAACACGGCGTGCTGCACGCGGACCGGGAAGTCGTCCTCCGGCGTGCCGTCGCCGGGCGGCATCACGCCGCGCACGAGCTCGCCGATGCGCGGGGCGTAGATCAGCATGTAGATCGACAGGACGATCACGAGGATCACGTAGAAGGACAGCTCGATGAACCTGCGCAGCAGCTCGCCGGTGACCGAGACGATCTCGCCCGATCCGGCGAGGACGTTGTCCTGCAGGGTCGCCAGCGCGCTGTCGGTCTGGCCCTTGATCTGCACGTCGATGCCTTTGTCGTCGAGGAAGCCCTGGAGGTCGTCCAGCGAGCGGCTCGCCTGGTCGACGAGGCCGGGGACGTCGCCGGCGAACGAGGTCGCCTGGTCGGCGACCGGGCCGGAGAGCAGGAAGCCCGCGATCGGGATGGCCGTGAAGAAGACGGCGTAGACGAGGATCACCGCGAGCGTCCGCGGCAGGCGCGTGCGCTGCACGAGGGCGACGAGCGGGTTGAGGATCAGCGCCACGACAGCGGCGACGATGAACAGCAGCAGCACGACACCGGCGGCGTGCGCGAGCGCGTACAGGGCGAGCACGCAGAGCGGCAGCAGGACGAGCTGGACCCAGCGCGCGACGACCACCGGAGCGACCACCGGCGGCGGCGCTGGGTCGGGGGTCTCGGCCTCGTCAGCCATCCCGCGTCAGAGTATGCGCCGTGCCCGATGCCTCCGCGACCATCCTGTTCGTCGGCGACGTCGTCGGATCGCTGGGCAAGCACACCCTGCTCGGCCTTCTGCCCGTCCTGCGAGAGCGCCATGCGACGACGTTCGTCGTCGTCAATGCCGAGAACGCCGCTGGTGGCCTCGGCATCACGCCGAAGATCGCCGACGAGCTGTTCAAGGCGGGGGTCGACGTCATCACGCTGGGCAACCACGCCTACCACCGGCGCGACATCTTCCCCTACCTCGACGCGCGCGCCGAGATCCTGCGGCCCTACAACTACTTGCGAAACCAGCCCGGCCACGGGGTCTGCGTCGTCGAGCGCGAAGGCGTGCGCCTCGGCGTCGTCAACCTCAGCGGCAACCTCTTCCTGCGCGCCGGCCACCCGGCGTTCGCGTCGATCGACCAGGCGCTGGGCGAGCTGGATGGCCGCGTCGACCACGTGCTCGTGGACTTCCATGCCGAGGCGACGAGCGAGAAGGTCGCGCTGGGCTGGTTTCTCGACGGCCGTGCCACCGCCGTCGTGGGCACCCACACCCACGTCCCGACCGCCGACGCCCGCGTGCTGCCGGGCGGCACCGCCTACATCACCGACGTCGGCATGACCGGTTCGCGCGGCGGGGTCATCGGCGTCGTCAAGGAGCAGTCGATCCGCGGCTTCGTCACCCACATGCGCGAGCGCTACGACACGGCCGACGAGGACCCGTGGCTGATGGGCGTCGTCGTGCGTTGCTCCGTGCAGCCGATGCGGGCGCAGGCGATCGAGCAGCTGCTCGTGCCGGCGGTCTGACCGGCGGCGTCGCGAGCTCGGGTCAGCGAGCCCGGACGGCCTTGGCTTCCGCTGGCTTCGGCCGCACCAGCAGATGGGTCTGTCCGGGCATCTGCTTGACCTCGACGTAGGGCTGCGCGCGGACGAGCTCACCGAGCTTCGCGTGGCCATAGTCACGCGGGTCAAACGCCGCGTTGCTCTTGCTGAGGTATGAGCCCACCTCGGCAAGATGCGACCAGCCGTCGTCTCGGGACGTGCTGGTGATCGCCGCCGACAGGATCGGCTTGAGCTTCGGAAGCGGTGGGGACGGCCCGTCATCCGGTGCCGGGCGCTCCGGCTTGGGACTCAGGAGGTCGAGATAGATGAACCGGTCGCAGGCCGCGACGAACGCCTCCGGTGTGTTGCGGCGGCCGAGCCCGTAGACGATCTTCCCCGCCTCCCGCAGCCTCGTGGCAAGGCGCGTGAAGTCGCTGTCACTGGAGACGATCACAAATCCCTCGAGGTTCCCGGCGTAGAGGAGGTCCATCGCGTCGATGATCAGCGCCGAGTCCGTCGAGTTCTTGCCGCGGGTGTAGGCGAACTGCTGCACGGGCTGGATCGCGTGGCGCAGCAGCTCCTCCTTCCAGCCGACGAGGTTCTGCGTCGTCCAGTCGCCGTAGGCGCGCTTGATCGTCGGCGTGCCATACGTGGCGATCTCCGCGAGCAGCTGCGTCGTGAGGTTGGCCGTCGTGTTGTCGGAGTCGATCAGCACGGCGAGGCGGGTCACGTCGGCGTCGGCCACGAGCGAGAGGATACGGCACGGCTACACCTGATGTGGTCGGTGCTAGCATCACGCATCATGGCGCGGACGACGCTCGATCTCGATCCTGCTGTGCTGCGCGAACTGCGGCGCGTGGGGGAGCGAGAGGGCAAGAGCATGGGCCGTGTCGCGTCGGAGCTGCTGGCACGGGCGCTCGGCGAGGACGATCCGCCGAGCCCGTCGTTTCGGTGGGTCTCACAGGATCTTGGGGTGCCGCGCATCGACCTCGAAGACAAGGAGGCTGTTCGCGCGGTGCTCGACGGCCGGTCATGAGCGTCACCGTCGACACGAACATCCTGGTGTATGCAAGCAACGAGTCGGACTCCTCGCATGACGCTGCGAGGAGCCTCCTTTCGCGCCTCGCGGTCGGTTCGGAGGTGCTCTATCTCTTCTGGCCGTCGCTGCTGGGCTACCTGCGAATCGTCACGCACCCGGCGATACTCCCACGGCCGTTGTCTCCGGCATCCGCGGCGCAGAACGTCGAGCAGCTCATCGGTCTGCCACACGTGCGGGTACCCGGCGAGATGCTTGGTTTCTGGGAGCACTACCTGGCCGTATCGGGTACTCGCGCTCGGGGAAACGACGTGCCCGATGCCCATCTCGCCGCCCTGATGCGACAGCACGAGGTGCGGGTGATCTACACGCGTGACCGCGACTTCCGGCGCTTCGACGGGATCGACGTACGCGATCCGACGAGCTGAAGGCAACCGTGCCGTGAAATTAGCTACAGTGTTAGCTATGCAGCTGAACATGCATGACGCGAAGTCGCAGCTCAGTGAGCTTGTCGCGGCAGCCGAACGCGGTGAGGATGTCGTCATCGCTCGCAACGGCGTGCCTGCGGCCCGGCTCGTTGCGATCACCGCCGAACATGCGCCTGTCCGGCTCGGAGTGCTGGCCGGGGAGATCGAGATCGGCGAGGACTTCGACGAGCCTCTGCCCGAGTTCGAGCGGTACGGCCTGTGAGTGGGGTTCTGGTCGACACCCACATTGCGCTCTGGGCACTCGGAGATCCGGCGCGGCTCACCGATCGAGAGCGCGCGTTGATGGTCGATCCGGCGATCGACCGCTGCGTGAGCCCTGTGTCCGTCTGGGAGGCCGCGATCAAGCGTCAGGCGGGTCGCCTGCGCGCGCCGCGCAATCTCAGCGCACTGCTGGCCTCCGAGTTCCGCATGCTCGACATCGCGGCCGCGCTGCTTGAGTCCGCGGCCGAGCTGCCACGCCATCACGGCGACCCGTTCGATCGCGTCCTGATCGCCCACGCGCTCCAAGACGACCTGGGTGTCGTCACGCGCGACGACGCATTTGCCGGCTACGGCGTGCGACTCGCGACCTGAGCAACTACGGCACCCAGCGTTCGTGAGGTAAGGCGAACGGACCCATTCGATGGACAGTCCGATGCGCAAGGGGTAAGCGCGGCAGCAGACGTCACCCACCCCGTTCGTTGCGGAGAAGGCCGTCCGCCCCGATCCATCCCAAGCAGCACGAACCCGAGCGGACAGCTATCCGTCCCTGCAACCACCCTGAAACGGTAGCCGCGCGCGCGCCCGCCAGCGCTCACCATCGAAGACGTACAAGCGGGCCTCCGCGAGCCGGGTTCTCATCGGCAGCTGGCGCAGGACGGTGGCCGCGACGTCGTCCAATACATCGATGCCGGCGCTGTCGGCCACGGTCAGATGCGGGATGACCTCATCGAACCTCCCGCCGTACGGAGGCGCTTCGGGCCAGCGCTTGGTGATGGAAGCGGTCAGTTCCCGGAGCCCGCTTGCAGGTTCAGGGTCGAGATAAAGCACGCCGGGAAACCGAGCAGTACGTCGGAAGTCGACCTCGAGAAGCGGTGCCGCCGCGCAGAGCTCGCGGAGCCGCCTCAGTACCGCGCCGGTCAGGCGTTCCTTGGGCAGGAACGGATACAGCGCTGTGATGTGAGCGGGCATTCCCTGCGCCGCCGAGCTATCGAACCGTTCTCGCCACGTCGCAATGAGCGGCTCGGCGGCCGGCACTGGGACCACTACAGCGGATTGACCTTTCTCGGAGGGCACACGGCTATCTTGCCGATAGCCGAGCTCCCGCCTGATGACCTGCGGCTGTGCGGCCCGAGTTCACGCTGCGCGAGAGCGCCGCGTACCTCGATGTCCCTGAAGCTCGGGGCACCTCGCCGCTGCACCCGCTCATGCGGGTCGGCATCCGTCACGATGTCAACCAGCAGCTCCGTCGCTTACGCGGCGTGCTGAATGGGCCTCGGTAGAGGCCCCGCTGCCGGATGGCGCCCGGGGGTGCCCTCCGCGGCCCGGTCGTGCGCGGCCACTTTCCTCACTGGGCTGAGCCCCGGCGGGTGCCGGCCGCTGGGATCGCAACAGCCCGACCACCAGCACGCCGAGTGCCACTAACAGCAGGGCGTTGCGCGCGGCGACGATCTGGATCACGTCGCGCTGCTCGTTGATGAGGTCGAAGTAGCGGCTGGGGAACTCGACGTGCGTCAGGACGATCGCGGCGCCGACGAGCAGAGCGACCGCCCGCTGGCCCCACGACCAGGCCAGGGCTGCGAAAGGCGCCAGCCAGATGACGTACTGCGGTGAGAAGACCTTGCCCAGCGTCACGAATGCCAGCAGTGCCGCGAAGCCGCACAGCACCAGATGGTGCGGGTCGGGCCGGCGCGCGGCCAGCGCGATGATCGTCGCCAGCGCGAGCATGAGCAGGACCGCGAAGACCAGCTCGACGGTGCCGGCGGCACCGCCGTCCAGGCCGTTTGACTTGAAGCGGTCCGGGCGCAGGTTCGTGCCGGTGACCTGCGAGCCTCCGAGGGCGAACAGGACGCTCGCCGCCGAGGACTCGATCTGCACCGGGCGGTCGAGG
>Ga0136625_1000053_pt1 | contig 25005 bp, 26 predicted proteins | sample AntDrymUQ4832306_2_FD_104672 | JGI IMG/M metagenome (GOLD analysis project Ga0136625, IMG submission 104672) | Polar desert sand microbial communities from Dry Valleys, Antarctica - metaG UQ483 (23.06) | ecosystem: Environmental > Terrestrial > Soil > Desert | place: Antarctica: Dry Valley...
CGGTACGACACACCGGTGGCGAGGACGACGGAGCGGGTGCGGATCTCCTGCCCGGGCGAAACCGTGACCACCAACCCCCCGTCGTCCCTGCGCAGCCCCACCGCCTCCCTGGTGAGGGCGAAACGGGTGCCGAAGACCCAGGCCTGCTGGTAGGCGCGCTGGGTCAACTCGGCCCCACCGATACCCCGGGAGAAGCCCAGATAGTTTCGGATCAGCGAGCTGGCGCCGGCCTGGCCGCCGATGGCGTCGCGCTCGACCACCACGGTGGACAGACCCTCGGATGCGCCGTAGACGGCGGCGGCGAGCCCGGCGGGTCCCGCCCCCACAACGACGAGGTCGACCGTGTCGTTGTCGGGGAGATCGGTTGGCATGCCGTAGGCCCGGGTCACATCGGCCGTGGTGGGATCCCGCAGCACCCTCCCGTCGTGGAGGACGAGCAGCGGCACGTCTGCCGGCTCCTCGCCAAGCGCCTCGAGCAGCGCCACCGCCTCGTCGGAGCCGGTGGAACGGTAGGCGTGGGGCACACCGCTGCGAGCCAACATGCTGCGCAGCTCGTGGGCCCTGGCCGACGTGGGCTCGGCGATGATGGTGACCTCGCGCGGGGTGCGATCGATGGCGCGTTCCCATTCCATCAGGAACTCGGTGACGGTGCGGTGGAAGTACTCGTCGGGCGAGCGCCACGGACGGATCACGTAGTAGTCGATCTGACCCATCGCCATCAGCCCGAGCACGACCTTGGACGCCTCGGGGTCGGACCAGGCTCCCCACTCGATCAGCAGCCCACGTCGGACGTCGGGGAAGTGTCGGCGGGCATGGGTGAACACGGAGATACCCGATGCCAGGGGGGTGGAGTCGTCGGCGAGCAGCAGCGCCATGACCCCATCGCGCTGGCGAAGGGTGTCGATGACGGTGGCGGCGTCGGCCGAGCTGCCGACGACACGGACGTCGTAGTCGATCTCGTACCGTTTCCGCAGCTGCTCCCCGACCTGGTCGCCGTGCTCGCGCTGGCGTGCCGCAACCAGGATGACGGGGCGCTGCGGAGGTTGCGGAATCGCCGACATACGGACCCTCCCAGTCGCCTGACGACGACGCATCAGCCGGCGAGCCGTCGCCCTTTCGAGTGTAGGCACCGGGGCGGCGTCGACGCGTCGACGCGTCGACGGATGTGGGAGACTCCGGGGATGGCGGTGCGCATGCAGTGCTGGTGTGTCGACTGCGCCGATCCAAGGGCGTTGGGCGCCTGGTGGTCCGAGGCGCTGTCGTGGCGTGTCACCTTCGAATCCGACGACGAGGTTGTCCTCGAGCCGGCGGAGGGGAGCCCGGAAGACGGGGTCGTCCCCGACCTGCTGTTCCTCAAGGTTCCCGAGGGCAAGACCGTGAAGAACCGGGTCCACCTCGACCTCCGCCCCGACGACCAGGCCGCCGAGGTGGCTCGGCTCGAGACCCTGGGAGCCACCAGGGTCGACATCGGCCAGGGAGAGGTGAGATGGGTGGTCCTGGCCGACCCCGAGGGAAACGAGTTCTGCGTGCTGACCCCGCTCCCCGCCGAGGACTGAGCAGGTCGCCGGATGGGCCGGGCCCACGAGCCGAACCCTCGATGTGCTGGCGCCGTGCTCTGGGTGAGGTGTCGCCGATGATCGACCGCAGACGCTTCATCTGGACGGTTGGCCGCGGGGCGCTGGCCGTCGGCGTGCTCGGGGTGGCAGCCTGTGGCGGAGAGGGGAGTGCGACCGGCTCGACCCTGCGGGTCACCTCCACCACCGGCCCCCCCAGATCTGCCGCCACCACCTCATCCGTCGTCGGGTCCTCCACCACCGGGTTCGCCGCCGACCCCGACGGTCCCCTGGCCTGGGTAGAGGCCTCGTTCGTGTTCGTGTCGGCCTACATCCTCGAACGGGGGGCAGGGCCGCGATCGTCGACACCGGGGTGTCCCGGGGCGAGGCGACCCTGGAGGACGCCCTGGCCGCCCTCGATCTGGGATGGGGTGAGGTCGACCACATCGTGCTCACCCATCACCACCGCGACCACACCGGCAGCCTGGGCGCCGCCGCCGAGCGGGCGCCTTCCGGCACCCTGTACGCCGGCGAGGCCGACATCGGCTCGATCGACGCCCCCCGTGACCTGGTTGCCGTGGGTGACGGGTCCGAGGTGATGGGTCTCACCGTGATCGAGACCCCGGGCCACACCGCCGGTTCGATCTCGCTGCTCGACGAGCCTTCGGGGGTCCTGGTCGCCGGCGATGCCCTCACCGGCGGTGACGGCGGCACCGTCACCGGTTCCAACCCGAACTTCACCGCCGACCTCGCCCAGGCCGAGCTCAGCGTGGGCAAGCTCGCCGGGTATTCGTTCGAGACGATCCTGTTCGGGCACGGCGAGCCGGTGCTCACCGGCGGCTCCGCCCTGCTGGCCGCATACGCCGCCACCCTGTCCGGCGGCTACTGACCGGGGGCCGTACGCCACGCAGGTCCCGGCCGATGGCGTTAGGGTCGCACCGATGACCACCGCCCAGCTTGCCGCCCCCGAGATCGATCGTCTCGTGCTGTCGGTGAACGGAGCCGTCGGCCCCCGCCACGGCGCCCACCTCGCGGCGATGGCCGGGGACCTCGGCCTCGACGGGCTGGGGATGCTGCCCGGTATGGGGGACTTCCTCGCCGCAGGAGTCCTGTCCGACCAGATCGCCGCCAGGCGGATGCGCTACCGCGACCCAGACGAGATCACCGGCTGGCTCGGCGACCTGGTTGCCAAGGGGCTGGCCGAACGCAGGGACGGTGTCTATGCACCGACCGAGCGGTCGACCCCGCTGCTGGAGGCGTTGGCCGAGGCGGTGACCGATGTCGCCTCGTCGGCATGGGGCAGTCATCCCGGGCTGGTCGGCACCATCGGGGACGCAGCAAGCCGGGTGGCCGCCGCTGTCCCCAGCGACCACATCGTCGCCGTCACCCACCGTGACATCCCCCAGCCGGACGATCCGGGCGCCCGGCTGTTCCGCCGCCTGTCCACCCTGCGCTACATCCGCCAGCACGACCACATCGAAGCCTGGCGGCGACGGCACCTCAGCGCCGAGGAGATGACTGTGATGACGCCGCTGTGGCACGACGAACGGGTCGACCTGACCCATCCCGGTCTCGCCGCTCTGGTCGCCAAGGGCTACGCCGAAACCAGGCCCTCCCGGCTCTCCGACAAGGGGCGGCGGGTGCGCGACGCCATCGAGGACGACACCAACACGTGGGCGCAGCAGTCGTTCGATGTGCTCGACCCGCCTGCCGCCGCGGGGTTCGTCGATTCCCTGCGCCGGCTCCCCAGCGCCGCCCCGTAGACCGGCTGTCCCCGAGCGGGCCGGTGTGATCGGGCCAGCTACCTTGCCCGCACCGTGAGCACGGGGCAGGGGGCGTCCATCATGATGTCGTGGGCGTTGGAACCGAGCAGAAACTTGCCGGTCGACGTCCGCTTGCGGAGCCCGATCACGATGAGCTCGCCGTTGAACTCGTTGGCTGCCTGGATCACGTCCGTGGCGGGGTCGTTCCCCCTGATGTAGTTGTGCACGGAGTAGGGGACGCCTTCGCCGGCGAGCATCTCCTCGAGGGCGGCGAGGTCACGGTCGGTCTCGACGACCTTCTCCTCATCGCCGCGCCGCTCGCCGTGGATCGAGTGCACCACCACCAGGTCGGTGTTGCGCAGCCTGGCCTCCTTGAGACCCAGCTCGAGGGCGGTCGTGCCCCGTTTGGACGACAGATACCCGACGATGACGCTCACGCGGTGCCCTCCGGTGTCTTGCTCAAGGAGACGCTAGCAATCGGAGGGCGACGGTCCGGGGCCGGATGCCCACTTCCGGCAACGGGTCAGGCCGGGCTCGCCGGCGTCGACCGCCAGCAGCTTGAGATGGCGGCTCGGCATATCCGGGCAGCCTATCGGGCGATGGCCGCCCAGCCGGATGATGCCCCGGTGTTGCGGCTACCGACACCTCGAGGTCGTCGTCGCCGGCTCAGATCCAGCCCTTGCGCTTGAACAGGATGTAGAGGAAGCCGGCGGCACCGAGCGACACCGCGGTGGCCGTCACCACCCCGGACACCTGGTCAGATCCCGGGTAGGGCACGTTCATCCCGTAGTAGCCGGACACCAGGGTGGGGACGGCGATGATGGCCGCCCAACTGGTCACCTGCTTCATTACCGCGTTCTGGCGCAGATCGCGCAGGGTCATGTTGACCTCGGTGATCTGCCCCACCAGCTCGCGTAGGGCGTCGACCTCGGTCCCCGCCCGGGCGATTTCGGCCGAGATGTCGCGTAGGTAGGGCGCCGCCGACTCGGTGAACATGTCCAGGTCGCGGGCGACCAGCGACGCCAGACCGTCACCGAGCGGGGTGACGATCCGGTCGAAGCGGTTGAGCGCCCGACGCATCTCGAACCACTCCCGCTGCTTGCCGGGATCGATCGGCTGATCCGAGAAGATCCGCTCGGCCGCCTCGTCGTAGTAGTCCTCGAACCGGTCGAGCACCTCGTAGTAGCCGTCGATGACCACGTCGAGCAGTCCGTGCAGCAGGTACCCCACCCCGGCCCCCGACCGGTCGCTCGCCCGCTCCAACCGGCGCCGCACCCGGTCGAGGACCTTGCCGCTGTCTTCGTGGACGGTGACCATCCAGCGGTCCCCGACGAAGGCGTCGATCTCGGTCTGGGTCAGCTCGGTCGATCCCTCCTCCAGGGTGACCGCATGGCAGATCAGGAAGAGGTGGTGGTCGTAGTGGATGAGCTTGTCGCGTTGGTGCTCCTCGAGGGTGTCCTCGACGGCGAGGTGGTGGAGCCCGAGCTCCTTGGCCAGATGGTCGAGGTCGCCGGGCCCGGGATGGTCGACGTCGATCCACACCGTGGCCTTGGGGCGTTCGAGCAGATCGGACACGACGTCGAGGTCTGCACCGTCCTCGTGATCAACCCCGTTCTCGAACGCCCGGATGGTGATGGTGCCCATCAACGCAGAGGCTAGGCACCATGGAGGCTCAGGGCACGACGGCGAACAGCTCCCAGTCGCCGGGGACACCCTTGAGTTGGTGCCGGCCGCGGGGGGTGAAGGCGAAGACGGAGCCGATCACCATGTCGCGCACGGTCTGGGAGACCAGCACCTCGTCCGCCGAGGCCACGGCTCCCACCCGGGCGCCGATGTTGACCGCCATCCCGGTGACCTGGTTCCCTTGTCGGACCACCTCACCGCTGTGGATCCCGACCCGGATGTGGAGCCCGGCGTTGCGACTCGCTGCCGAGATGGCGAGAGCGCACCTGATCGCCTGGGTGGGGGAGTCGAAGATGATCAGGAACCCATCGCCGGCCGTGTCCACCTCGGTGCCTCCGTGTCGCCCCAGGAGACGGCGCACCTCGCCCCGATGGGACTCGAGATGGGAGACCCAGCCGATCATCCCCACGATGTCGAGCGGTCCGCTGCCGAGAACCTGGTACGCCAGGTCGACCGAACCCGAGCGGGTGAACCTGATCTCGGGAACGGTGGGCACAGCGGGCTGAAGCGTACCGTGACGTCTCGACGTCGTGTCGGCGGTGCCCGACCGCACGAGGGCATTTCGCGTAGTCTGCGGGCAACCGGCGGACACGGGGAGATCCACCGATGCGGGCACGTTTGATGCGGCTGTTCGACACACCGTTCTTGAAGCGGGTGGGCTGGCACGCCAGAAGGATGTCGGAGAAGGTCGAGGGTGGCTTCTTCCGCTCGCTGCTGCTGGGGCTGGTGGTGATCCTCGCCCTGGCGGCCGTCATCGTCTGGGTGGGCGAGACGGATGGGTCGATCGGTGATCTGGGAGCGTCGTTCTACTGGTCGATGACCACGGTCATGGGTCAGGGGGACGCCTCGTACGTGTCGGGCCCGGTGGGGTGGGTCATGGGCTGGGTCCTGGGGCTTTTCGGGGTGGCCATCGTGGCCACCATCACCGGCGTCTTCGTCGGGTTCGTGATCGAGTTCCTACTCAAGGAGGGACAGGGGATGGGAGCGTCGGGATATCGGGACCACATCGTGGTCTGCGGGTGGAACACGACGGCACGGGATCTGGTCGCCGAGCTGAAGTCCGACGCCTACAAGGGTCACGTGGTTCTGCTGCACAACAGCGACTCGAACCCGGCGGGCGACGGGGTCTACTTCGTGAGGGGTGACGGCACCAACGAGGCCGACCTGGAACGGGCGGGGATCAGGTTGGCCCGATCGGCGATCATCTGCCCCGCCGATGCCTCCGACGAGGCGGACATGCATTCGATCCTCACCGTGCTTGCCATCGAGTCGATGGCGCCGGCGGTGCGCACCGTGGTCGAGGTCAACAACCCCGCCCATGTCTCCCATTTCCACCGAGCCGAGGTGGACGAGCTGCTGGTCACGTCGAAGCTCGTCGCCCATCTGCTCGCCAGGTCCGCTATCTACCCGGGTCTGTCCGAGTTGGTCACCGACATCGTCTCGGGGGGCGAGGGGTCCGAGCTCTACCGGGTCGTCCTCCCGGACGAGTGCGTGGGCAAGTCGATCGACGAGGTCTCGGCGTTGCTTCGGGCCAGGCATGCCGCCACCCTGCTCGCCATCTCCCGGAACGGATCTACCTACACCAACCCACAGCCGGACTTCCAGCTGATGATCGACGACACCCTGGTGGTGGTGGCGGAGTCGCTGGGGACGCTCCATCCCCTGGAGGACGCCACCGCCTTCGAGTAGGAGCCGTCGCCGGGAAGTCCGGTAATGTCCCGCACCGTGCGTATGCGCTTCGGCCCCGATGACGGGGACGCCTTCGATGCGGCCAGGGACGAGTTGGTGTCGCGCTTTGAGCTGAGCTCTGGTGGGCACGACGCCGGCTGGGTGGCTGCTCAGGTCCTGAACTTCAAATGGGGCTATCTGGACGGCGATCTGTCCCGGTGGCGGCTTGATGAGGTCGAGCAGATCCTGCTCGGTCTGTATCCGGCGAAGGCGATGCTGGATCCCGATGACCTCGATCAGGTGGTGACGGGGTTCGCCGGCTTCCTGCGGTTCCTTGGTGACGACGGGATCGTCGCTGAGGACCACGCCGCTCGGCTGGCCGAGTCGGTCATCCGGCTGGCGCCCCGGTTCCACGCCGCCGCGCTGGACGAGGACAACTGGTCGATGGGCAAGCGGCTGTGGAGCCGGGCTCGGTCCGAAGGGGTCGATCCGTCCGATCCCGTCGCGGTGCAACGGTTCATCAACGCCTTCAACCTGCTGCCCCTCGCCGAACGGGACGCAGTGCTGGGGCCGTTGCCGGCACCCGGCGTGGCTCAATTCGAGGATGCTTCGATCGGGCCGCTGCCGCCGATCGCATTGCCTCCGGCCGACGAGCTGGAGTCGGCCGCCCGGAACACCGTGTGGTTCGAGAGGATCCGACGCCTGGTCGACTACGTCGGCGACGGCCGGCCATTGACGGACCGGGGCAACCTCAAGCTCGCCGACGCCAAGGTGCTGGTCGACCTGCTGGAAACCGGTGACCCCTTCGATGCCCAGATCCACGGCCACTTCTTCAAGACGCGTTCGAGCGCCGACCTTTGGGGTGTCGATCTCGCCTTCCGGATGGCGGTGGAGTCCGAGATGCTGATCCGCAAGGGCACGAAGCTCCTGCCTGGACCAAACGCCGACCTGGTCGATGATCCCCTCTCCGCGCACTACGGAGCGTGGCTGGTCCTTCTCCACAGGATCGGCCCCACCCAATACTGGTACCGGGGCCATAGGTTCAAACTGGGATTGGTACGCCGAGGAGCTCGACGCCGCACTTCCGATGGTGCTGCTTGGTGTGTACCGCGACGGCGATATCCCCATGGAGGAGGTCGTCGAGGAGATGTGGGCCTACCTGCACAGCGTCTTCGACCTCGACGACGTGCCCGCCGACAAGCTCGCCTTCCACCACAGCCTGGTCGACGGATCGTTGCGCAGGGCGTTCGACCTCCTGGAGGAGCTGGGCACGGTCCGCGTCGTGGACGTGGTCGAGGTCCCCACCGCCTACGGGGGCACGGACCGCAGCGGGGGGGTGGTCGGGCTGACACCGCTGGGCCAGTGGGCGGTGCAGCGGGTGGCTTCGAGGCTTACCCCAGCCCCCGTTGTCGGAGCACTGCGAGAGGCGACCGCCACCGAGCTGCTCGCCGCCACATCTGACGTCTCCGAAGCGGAGGCCACGGCGGAGATCGAAGTGTGGATCGAGCACCATGGTGACGAGGCGGCACCACAGTTGGTGGAAGCGCTACGCACCGCCGACGAGACCGGTCGTGGGCTCGGGTTCCGTGCGCTGCTCCGGATCGGCCCCGGAGCCGCCGAGGCGGTGAACCGCCTGGCGGACGACCCGCGACTGGCGCCCTACGTGACCGTGTGGCGGATCGACGCACTCGCCGGCAGCCCCGAGGACATGGACTGCGCCGGCGATTCGGAACGGTTCGTGCGCCTGTTGGCCGCCGTGATCGAGTTGTGGGGACCGGCGGCGGCTCTCGGCGCCTGGGCGGGACCCGCCGCCGGAGCCGACGGCCTCCGATCGATGGTCGACCAGGCCTGGCGGGTCCAGCTACCCGAGACCGAGCAGGTCCTCGCCGCCATCGGCAGTGGGCACCCGGACAGGTCCATCGCCAAGGCCGCCCGCAAGGCTGTCTTCAAATACCGCACCGCCGGCTGAGAGCGCCTGCAGGGGCCGTCCCGGGGGCCGATGGAACTGCGCCGCATCGGACGCCTGTCCACCCACCTCCTCGTCATCGAATCCGGTTACTTTGGTGGGTCAGCGCGGTCCAACGTGTGTGTCACCGATTGACGGCATGAGGAGGAGATCATGGCGACGACCCGCATCACCGACGTGAGAACGGTGGGCATCCCTGTGACGGATCAGGATCGAGCGCTCGAGTTCTACACCGGTCGGCTCGGTTTCGAGAAGCGGATGGACGCCCCCATGGGCGAGGGAATGCGCTGGATCGAGGTGGCGCCGCCGGGTGCGTCGACGTCGATCGCGCTGGTTGCGGCAGGAGAGGGGACGCCGGTCGGCGTCGACACACCGGCATCCGGTTCACCACGGCCGACACCGACGCCGACCACGCCGCCATGCGCGCCGGTGACGTCGACGCCGACGACGTCATCCGCTGGGAGGGAGTGCCGGCGATGTTCACCTTCCGCGACCAGGACGCCAACACCCTATACATCGTCGAGGAAGTGCGGTCGTGACTACCCCGGCCGACGAGATGGTCCGCACCCGGTCCGGCTGGCCAGGGATGATGTAGGGACACTCCCGATGGGCCGAATGGATCGCGGCCGTCGCGTCGATCTCGCACCAGATCATCCCCCATCGACGATCCGACGGATGCCCGTGACCAAGCGAATCGGACTCGGGTGCGCTCTGGATGCTCGGGGGTCTGCTGCCGAGTACCGACTGCGGTGGCCGGACCTCGCGCTAGAGGTCGACGAGGTCGCGTGTCTCGACAAGGCGCACTTGCTGTGGGTCGATGCGGGTCTCGAAGAGCGCGATCACGTACCCGAGTCTGGTGGCTGACGGCGCGTACAGACCGGTGTACCCGAGCACCTCGACCGCGGCGCCCACCGTCTGGCAGGGTTCCCATGCGCTACCTCGGAGGTCCATCTCGGTCAGGCCGACCGCGGCGAGCGCATCTTCGGTCGTGAGGTCCACGAGCTCGACCGCGCTCAGCTCGATCGTGTGCAGTTCACGGGGCAGGAACGACTCTGCGCCTCGGCCCTGGCCTTCCGCCATCCGAAGGAACTCGGCTATGCACGCTTCGACCGGCTCCGACAGGTACACCGTGGCGACCCCGTCACGTGGGTTCCAACGCCCACCGAAGAGCCGGGCGCCAGCCCCCGACAGCGGATCGCGTCCGGGTCCCGTGTGCCGGAACGCCACCAACGAGAACGGTGCCGCCCCCAGCTCATCGATGGCGGTGTGGAGCCTGCTGATCCGGTCTGGGTCGTCAGACCACGACACCATCGGCGAGCGCCTCGATCAGAGCCACCACCGATCGGTAGTCGCCTTGGCTTATCCGTTCGGCGGGAGAGTCGTGATCGAGCAGCCGGTTGGGTGAGAAGATCCAGACGTTGCGTTCCTCTGGCTTCAGGACCTTCGTGAGCTCCTCGGCGACATAGGCCAGCTCAACGAGACGTTGGCGGGCGACTCGCTGCGGCGAGACGCTGCCCTTGGTCCATCGACTGACCGTCCGCGCTGTGGTGCCCACGATCTGGGCCACGTCTTCGTGTGTCAGGTCGGCCTGGCGCTCCAGCTCCTGGACCCGGCTCGCGATCATGGTGGTCACTGCAGCTCCCTCGTCCCTCACTGCGCCGAATCCCCGGCGCTCAACCTTGATGTCATGTGTTGTGTCGCCACTATAGTAGCATCGCTGGCATGTGAGATGACAGAATTCCGCATCCTGATCTAACCGAGTGGGTGAGTCCCAGGTGAGCGACCGGCGTAGGTGCCTCGGTACCTGGTTGAAGAGGTCAAGGGCACGCCTATCACCCGAAACCCTTGCACTGCAACGGCTTTAGCGGCACGCCCGGAGGGACTCGAACCCCCAACCTTCTGATCCGTAGGTCAACGCGTTGCGTCCACAGCCGTCCACCGGAATCCGCAAAGTGTTGCCCTACAACGGCCTGCCGTCCGAGAGCGTCCCAGGCCGTCCACACCAGTCCGCAGGGAATGGCTCCCAACTTGGCTCCCGAGCCCGTTGTCCCACGCCCGCAGATCGTGAGACGTCCGTAGACTGCCGTCATGCGATTTACTGCAGCCATCACCAACGAGCCGCCCTGGTACGTGTCCAGGTGCCTCGAGGTCGAAGTCACGAGCCAGGGCAAGACGGTCGAAGAGTCCCTGGGCAACCTCCGAGAGGCCCTTGAACTCTACTTCGAGGACGAGCCTCTGCCCGACCACATCGACACGCCGATCATCGCACCGGTCGACATCCCGGCGTGAGCCCGAGCCTCCCCGTCGTCTCAGGCCGCGCTGTCGTGCGTGCTCTGACGAAGGCGGGGTTCGCAGAAGTGAGCCAGCGCGGCAGCCACATCAAGCTGCGAAACGGTGAAGGCCGCACGGTGATCGTGCCGATGCATCGCGAGCTGGCACGAGGGACGCTGCGGTCGATCTTGCGACAGGCAGACCTCACGGTCGAAGCGTTGCTCGGGCTCGTCGAGTAGTGAGCAACAGGATCAGTGCGCGCATGGCTCCCCAAACGTCAGAAGGTCAAGGGACTTGTGACGTGCGAAAGGCCTTACAGCACAAGCGCTTCGGTGGCACGCCCGGAGGGACTCGAACCCCCAACCTTCTGATCCGTAGTCAGACGCTCTGTCCAATTGAGCTACGGGCGCATGGTTGTCGGTGCGGCGCTGGCGTTCGTGGCGCGAGAGCCGTCGTTGCTCAGCGCCTCGGCGCTGGCTGGCAGCCATGGTAGCCGGTCGGGTCCGGCGGATCGTCCCGGGTGGACTGTGCGCAGCCCTCAGGCAGCCGCGTCGGGGCGGGGGCGTCTGCCAACCGGGACCCCGCTGGTTCGTCCACCAGGTGAGGAAGGACCCGACGGCGACGAGCGTCAGCGAGCGCTCACCGCCGGGGGCGGGCGAGGCGCCGGATACCCCGAACCGGAGCGCCCAGTGTGGTGCGGAAGATGGCATTGTGCCTCAACGTCCCGAACTGGCTCCACTGTCGGCGACGGTCTACGCACACAATCTCGGTCTCCACCTCGCCGGGCGCTCCCAACGCGGAAGCCAAGGCGGTCAGGGTGTGCTGCCACATCTTGTCCTCAGTCCGACTTCCGAACATCTTGAACCCCATCTCGTAGATGGGGTCGCCGGGCCGGAGGAGGAGCTGGGCCTGGGCGATGGTCAGGTCCTCGCCCTCTTGGCGGGCGCTGAACGTGATCCAGCCGGCGAAGGGGTGGCCTTCCGGGGTCATGAACGTGAACGAGGTGTCGTCGGAGTAGATGACCAGCACCCCGGTGGACAGCCGCATCGGACCCTGGGTGGCGTTGATCACACCGACCTCGCCGGGACGGATCCCAGTCAGCGGGGCGTAGAAGCGGTTGCCCTTCGGCCAGAACTCCCCGTAGCGCTCCTTCCAGGTACTGATCACCACCTCCGGGGTGGCCACCGAACGGGGGAGGCGCACGCGGTAGGTCTTCTGCCACATCTGCCCGAAGCCCTGGAGGGGGCTCAGCACACGACGACCCTCAACGTTCAGGTTGAGTGCTTCGGGCGACACCCCTGACACGTGCAGCTTGTCGACTCGCCCCGCCCAGTTGGCCGCATCCCGCGGCGCCTTCTTCTCGGGTGGACGTTCTTGCTCTTCCATCTCTGCCTCCTCACACGCTCCCGAGCGCCTGCTGCTCGTCGTCGTAGATCCCGATCGCCTCATCGAGGCGGGTCAGCCCGAAGATCTGCCGATAGTGCTCATTGAGTCCGAACGCCGCCAGCTTCTGGCCTTGGCGATTGGCTCGGATGAGCATGGTGACCAGCAGGCCGATCCCGCCGCTGTTCATGTAGTCGAGGCCCTCGAAGTTGAGCACCACCGCCTTGACGGCTCCTTCGCCGGCCTCGGCATGGGCCTGGTTGAGGGTTTCCTCAACGAAGGACGTGATCTCGCCCTCGATGTCGATCACGCTCACCGAATCGCTCGGTCTGCGTACGGTCATGACGACCTGCGCGTCTTGCATAGCTCTCGCTTCCCTCTTGGTCTGCTCTATCCCGCCGGAGCGGGGGTGGCGCCACTCCGGGCGCTCGCCTCGTCCGGGAAGATGCTCATGAAGTCCGACAGCCGGGTGATGGTGAAGATCTCCTGGTAGTGCTCCGACAGCCCGCAGGCCAGCACCGGGCGGTTGGCGGCCCTCGCCTTGGCCAGCAGCCCGACTATCAGGGCGATGCCGGTCGAGTTGATGTACTCCACCTCCGAGAAGTTGAGGAGAACACTCTCCGGCTCTGCGGAGATCGCCTCGGCGTAGGCGGCTTCGAGCCCTGGGCCGGACAAGGCGTTCACCTCGCCCTGGAGGTCGATGATCGCGACCGTCTGCTCGTATCGGACCTGGGCCTCAAACCTCCCCGACATCACGTCCTCCTTTCAAGTGGTAGATCAGCTCGACGATGTGCCGGCCGTCGTTGCTGGAGACTCTCATGTCGTCACACATGTTCTTGATGAGGAATAGCCCCCACCCTCTGGGGGTCTGCTCCCCGGCCAGCTTGGCCTCCAGGTCGGGGGTGGCGGGCTCGGCGATCTCCCCTACTCCACCCATGTCGGTAACTCGCACCACCAGGGAGTCGTCCGAGCGGAGAACCCGGATTCCCACGGGGAGGTCGGCTTGGTTGCGGTTGCCATGCTCGACGGCGTTCATGGTCGTTTCGGCCACCGCCGTCTGGAGGCGTTCCAGGCGTCGTTCGCTGAGGGCGACGTCTGACACGGCGGCCACTACTTGGGCAACCGCCGAACGCTCGTTCCCGGGTTCGCTCCGCACCGAGAACTCCCCAAGCGTCTCCCAGTCCTCGGAGGCGGCGGCGAGGATCGCCCCGGTGCGGCTCACCGTCACCAGGGTTACGTCGTCCTCCTGGTCCCAGGCCGGACCCACGAAACGGGACAGCTCCGACAGCAGCTCGTCGATGAGCGGGGCTCCCCCGGGGTGGGTGCCGACCAGCCCCATCAGCCGGGGAAACCCGAACATCTCCCGGTCGGGATTGTGCGCCTCGACCAGACCGTCGGAGTGGAGGAGGAAGCTGTCCCCCGGCTCCAGGGTCGCCTCGTTCTCCTCGTAGGACATGCCAGGCATGAGACCGAGCGGCATCCCGGTGGCGCGCATCTCCGCCACTCCGGAGCCGGTCCGGAGGTATGGCAGGTTGTGGCCGGCGTTGGCGTAGCGCACCCGTCCGCTGGCCGGGGCCAAGATGGCGTAGAGGCAGGTGACGAACATGTTTGGGGGTATGTCGTCCACCAACAGCTCGTTGACCCGCCGAAGGATCTCTCCCGGCGATGTGAACCGTGAGGAAGCGGCCCGCAGCAGGGTACGACAGGTGGCCATCACCAGGGCGGCCGGAACGCCCTTGTCGGTCACGTCGCCGACGACCACTCCCAGCCGTCCATCATCCAACTCGATGAAGTCGTAGAAGTCGCCCCCAACCGCTCGGGCCGGCTTGTAGTAGGCCCACATCTCCCAACCCGGCAGCTTGGGCAACTCTTTGGGGAGAAGGGTCTGCTGGATGAGCTGAGCCACCCGCATCTCCTGCTCGATCCGCTCCCGCTCCTGGGCCTGGGCCTCCTGCTGGCGGACAAGTTGACCGACCCGGACGGCCGGGGCGGCTTGGCCGGCCAGCCGGTCGAGGAGCTTGCGGTCGTCGCTGGAGTAGTCCTGGTCGGACAGGCGCCGGCCCAGATTGAGCGTCCCGATCAGGTCCCCTTGGTTGACCAGCGGCACCACCAACTCCACTCCGGCCTCCCGGAGCCCTCGGACCCCGTCGCTGTCGAGCTGGATCTTGCTCAGGTCGACGGGCTCGTCGGCGCTCTGGAGGTAGGCGAGGAAGGGGTCGTCGGGGGCCAAGTCGATCGGGGGAGCGTCGTCCCACACCGATTGGTCCGGGACTGCCTCAACCGCTTGGCGGGTCGGGCGATCTCTTTGTCGCCACCGCAACTGTCCCTTGGTCATGATGACTCCTTGATACCAGACAAGCGTCCTGGCAGCGTTACGAGATCGCCGGTGTCCAGCCCACTACTACCACCCAAACGCCGACTGTGTCGGGCTCGGGCCGGTATTTCGCTGGTCGACTTGACCACATCCTGCAAATGCCGGAGCCGATCCAGGCTTGTCTCCAGCTCGCGTTGGGCCATACGGGCGGACGCCGACTCGGCCAGGCCCGGAGGGCGTGACGTGATGTTACGAGCGAGGGGTTGCCGCCCCTGACGTTTCCTCCCGCAGTCGCCCCCTCGGGATTCGCGTTTCCTGCGCCGGTTGCGGGCCTGAGGGACCCCTATCCTGCTTCTCATTCCCGCAGCCACAGCGAGACGTGAGCTGGCTGCAGCGTCTCCCGCACTGTGGAGGTCAGATCCGACCGTAGGGCGTTCAGATCGACCTCTTCCCGCAGCCGGGCCGAGAACGCCTCCACCGTCCGGGCGGCGTCGTAGCGGCGACGGTTGAAGCGGCGGTCCATTGAGGACTGGATCCGCCGCCGGGCTGGGGAGAACAGGGCCGCCACCGCCAACGTCGAGCCGGCCACCGCCAGGTCGTTCGATCCCGTCACCGGCCGCAGTACCGGCCCGAGCACTAGAACGCCGCCGACGTACACGGCCACCAGCACTCCCGTCAGCAGGGCGTAGCTCACCGTCCGGCTGATGATCCGGTCGATCGCGTACAGCCGGTACTTGAAGATGGCTATCCCTATGGCGGCCGGGATGCCCAGGATGCCGAGAGTGGAGACCAGGTCGACCCAGAGGGGGTCGCCCTCCCGGCCGGCGTCGGCCACGGCCAACCCGATCAAGCCGGAGGCGGCGACGCCCGTGGCAAACATCAGCCACTTGAGCTGAAGGCGCTCCTCGCCCCGGGACCTCAGGAACCGGAAGATCAGCGAGACCGCCCCAGCCACGAACGAGGCGAACGTCAGCGCCAGCGAAATGTTGCCGGGAACACTCGCCACCACCGGGAAGTCGTCGTCAATGGTGAGCAGCCCCAGACCCCGCTGGGGCCAGAGCGCCGCCCCCAGCGCCAGCGAAGCCCCGATCCGGCGATGGCCACCCAGACCACCGGACGCCAACGGGCCGACGGCGGGCGGCCGTCCGGGAACAGCAGCAGCGCCAGGCCGAGCAGAGCAATCGGGGGGATCCAGATCCAGACGGTCACCCAGGCGGCGATCGCTGCACCGGGAAGCGGCTGCCCCCGCCCGGCAAAACCGACGATAGCGTAGAGGTAAGTCAACGGCGCTACCACCTGGACAAGCCCGAAGCCGCACAAGAGCCATCCGATCGGGTTGGCCGGATGGCGGCCGGCCACCAGGGTTCCCGCGGCCATGATCCCGAGGAGCCCCACCGAGAACAGGGCGGCGTCGGCAGTGAGCGGCTCCACGCCGGGAGGTGGCGGAGGTGCGATCGCCGACATCACGCCGGTGAGCCCCAGCAGTAGCACGAACAACCCGAACAGCCCCCAGGCCAGCCGGGTGGCGGCCGGGTGGGTCACGGCCCTCTCTGCTGGATCGTCCGGACCCGATAGCTCGGCATCGAGGAGACTCAACCACATTCCCGCAACGGACGCGTTACGGAAGCAGACCCCCGTCTAGAGGAGTCTGCCCGGCCCCAAAGCACCGCCATCTCCCGTAATCGGACCTACCTCTGCCTACCTGGTGTTAGAATCACACATCATGAACGAGATGAGGCGCACCACGATCTCCGCTCGGCGGGAAGACCTGGCCACACTCGAAGCAGAAGCCGGGCGGCAGGGCATTCCCCTGACCGTCCTGGTCGCCGAGGCCATCGCCGAGAAGGCCGCCGACCTGCGCTCCCGCCAGCGGCCACGCCTGGGCGTCGCCCACTCCAGCGACGGGCGATCGGCTGGCGAGCTGACCTCCGAGCCGGTGGCCCGGCCGCCGCGGGCGTGAGCCTGGTTCTCGATACCGGCACGCTACTGGCCGCTCTCGACGCCGCCGACCCGGACCATCCGGTGTGCGCCAATCTCCTGCTGGGGGCGATCGAGGACTTGGTGGTCCCGACGCTCGTGCTGGCCGAACTCGACTACTGGTGTCACGAGAGACTCTCCGGCGAGGCGTGGCTCATCTTCCTCGACGATCTGCTAGACGGCGTCTACCGGGTCGAGGCGCCCACAGTCGCCGACATCACCCGCTGCCGGGAGCTCCAAGCCGCCTATACCGATCTCAGGCTGGGCGTCGTCGACGCCTCCGTGATTTCGCTACTCGAGCGACTCGGAGAGCCGAAGGTAGCTACCCTCGACCACCGGCACTTCGGGGCGGTACGACCCGCCCACGTCCAAGCCCTGCGCATCCTCCCTTGAGCTCCCGGCCGGGGGACTACGCGCAGGCGGAGTCAACCGTCGTCTGGTCGCCGAGACCCCCGCTCGAGGCGCCCATGTGGGCATTGACCTTCATGCCTCAGCGTCTCGCAGCCATACCGACACCGAAGCCGGTTGGAGGGTTTCCTGTACCACCCCGGCCAGGTCGGATCGGAGGGTGTCAAGGTCCACCTCGTCACGCAGCCGCGCCGAGAAGGCTTCCACCGTCCGAGCGGCATCGTAGCGGCGTCGGTAGAAACGGCGGTCGACGAAGACCTGGACCCGGCGGCGCAAGGGAGAGAAGAGGGCCGCCACCGCCAACGTCGACCCGGCCACCGCCAGGTCGTTGGAGCCGGCCAGCGGCCGCAATAACCCGCCCAGCACCACCACCGACCCCACATACACCAACCCCAAGAGGACGGTGAGGGCACCGTAGACCAGGGTGCGGTTGATGACCAGGTCGATGTCGTAGAGGCGGTATCGGAGGATGGCGATGGCCGCCGAGGCGGGGAGGAAGCTGAGCAGGGCACCGAAGATGGCATCGCCGGCCACCCCATCGAGGGGGAGCACCTCGCTCAGGGTGCTCACGACGACCACGAGCACCCCGGCGAAGGTGAACCATTTGAGCTGCTGGCGTTCCTCGCCACGGGAGCGGCGGAAGCGAAAGACGAGCGAGATAATGGCTGCGACCAAGGTGGCAGATGCCAGCGCGAACCAGGCGTTCGCCAGCGGGCCCTGTTCGGCTCCCCCAAAGGAGACCCCGATCGGGTTGGCGACTGACAGGTCCTCGTCCTGCAAGCTCAGCTCCGGGGCCACGGCGCTCAGGATGGTGCTGGCGACGATGACGAAGCCGATCAGCCAACCGACCGGCCGCCAGCGGGGAGACACGGGTTCGCCGGTCGGAAAGTAGAAGGGCACGGCCGCCAGAGCCAAGCCAATGAGCGGCAGCCAGGAGATGTTCGAGTACCAGAGGGCGAACGTGGCGAGGGGAAGGCTTCCCGGCCGGGTGAAGAAGGCGTACTCGGCGTATTGCTGTGCGAGATACAGGGTGGCGGCGAGTAGGCCGACGGCCGAGAACAACCGGCCAACCAGGTGAGCGGGCCGACGGGCCACCAGCAAGGCGCCGACCGCCATGAAGGCGGCGAAGGCCACGAGCAGCGGGAAGTGGGTCTGGAGGTTGCCATTGGCGGCCGCCAGGGGGATGGCCGCCCCCACGGCGGCCGTGAAGACGAGGAGCCCTAGGACCGCCACCAAGATCGAGATACGGTTGGTCACCTCCCCACCCCGATCATCCATACGGAGGTGGAGCGGGGCTGGAGGGTCTCTCCGGCCACCCGATGAAGGTCGAGGACGAGGTCGTCTCGGGGCGACGGCGAGCGATGAGGAGACCCGCCACGGAGCAACCCGGTCAACACCACGAGAACCAGGACAACGGATTTCCGGACTCTCATCGCGACTCTCCTCGCAGCCACACCGACACCGAGGCGGGTTGGAGGGTGTCCCTCACGACCCCGGCCAGGTCGGATCGGAGGGTATCGAGGTCCACCTCGTCCCGCAGCCGGGTCGAGAACGCCTCCACCGTCCGAGCGGCGTCGTAGCGGGGCGGTAGAAACGGCGGTCCACCAGGGCCTGGACCCGACGACGGGCCGGAGAGAACAAGGCTGCCACCGCCAAAGTCGACCCGGCCACCGCCAAGTCGTTCGACCCGGTCACCGGCCGCAGCAACCCGCCCAGCACCACCACCGACCCCACATACACCAACCCCAGGATGGCAGTCAGGGCACCGTAGACCAGGGTCCGGTTGATGATCCGGTCGATGTCGTAGAGGCGGTAGCGGAGGATGGCGATGCCGGTGGCCAGGGCGAACAGCGACAGGGCGCCGGCCGCGGTATACGCCTGGAGGGCCTGGTGGGCGAGCTCGCCGAGGACGACCGCCATCGGGAGTAGAGCGGCGGAGGTGATGAACCACTTGAGCTGCTGACGCTGGAGGGCGCTTCCTCTTCGGTACCGGACTACCAGCGAGGACACCGAGGCCACGATTCCCACTATTAGAAAGGCACCGGCCATGTCCGTGAGGACGGTGAGGGCTTGCTCGGCACCTTCGATGGCGTACGGGTTGGGGCCCCCTTCCGACTCCGGCCATGGATACAGGCCGTTGCCGAGCACGGCGAAGAGGACAAAGCCTCCGGCCGTCCAGAGGACCCAGCGCCATCGTCGGGAGGGCGGCCGTCCGTCCGGGAAGAGCAGCAGGAGAGGGATGTAGGCCAGCCCGACGATGGGCGCCCACAGCCAGGACCCGATCCATGCGGCCGAGTCCGCGGCCGGGAGTCCACTATGCACGGCCACCTCCCGATAAGCGTCGAGGAAGCCGCCCAACCCTCCCAGCGCCCCTACCGAGCAAAAGATCCAGCCGATCGAATTGGCCGGCTCCCGGGTGGCGATCACCGCCCCAACCGTGGCAAACACGACGAAGACCACCGCGAAGGCCAGGTCGTCGTAACCCAACCCGCTACTGAGGGCCGTGGCTACCGAGCCGACCACCGTCCCGAGGGTCGTCAGTGTCCAGAGGAACCAGGGCAGCCGGAGGAGGGTCGGCCGCCTCATCCGGTCCCTCAGGCCGAGGAGTGGTGGTGGTGTCCATCGTCGGAAGCGCGTGTCTAGGTCTACCTGGTCTCGCCACCGGGGGGTCGAGAAGCCCTCCACGGGGTGGGCAGGTTCGTAGCGGCGACGTAGAAACGGCTTGGCGGCCGCCTTCGCCACCCGCTCCCTCATCTGCGCGGCTCCCGCAGCCACACCGACACCGAGGCCGGCTGCAGGGTTTCCTGTACCACCGCCCGGAGGTCCCGGGTCAGGGTCTCGAGGGCGACCTGGTCACGCAGCTCGCTGAAGACCTCCACCGTCCGAGCGGCGTCGTAGCGGCGCCGGTAGAAGCGTCGGTCGACGAAGCCTTGAACCCGGCGGCGCAAGGGGGAGAAGAGAGCTGCCACCGCCAACGTCGACCCGGCCACCGCCAAGTCGTTCGACCCGGTCACCGGCCGCAGCAACCCGCCCAACACCACCACCGACCCCACGTACACCATGGCCAACAACCCGGTAAGCGCCGCATAGACCAGGGTCCGGTTGACAATCCGGTCGATCTCGTAGAGGCGGTAACGCAAGATGGCGATCCCAACCGCCAGCGGCAATACCCCCGAGGAGACGATCCCCAAGTACGAGATCACCGCCGCCCAGGGAGGTAGGGCGCTCGACGATTCATACCTCAGGAACACCAGGCCCTGGGCAACCACTAGAACCACGACCAGCCCGACAGCACTGGTGAACCAGCGAAGTTGCAGTCGCTCCAGCCCGGCGGCGCGCCGCTGGCGGATGACCACTGAGCCGATCGAGACCGCCAGCAGGGCGATCATCCAGAAGAACGCCGGTCCGGCCACCATCGCCAGAGCATCACCGAGAGCGCCGGGCGCCCCGTAGGGGTTGGCGACCTCCAACCCGCTCGTGTCGTCCACCGGACCGGAAGCGAAGGCAAAGGCCAAGGCGCCCATCAGGCTGGAAGCCACCACCGTCCATGCCATTCCGCCCCACCAGCGGGACGCCGGTCTCCCGGAGGGGAACAGCAACATGAGAAGCACCAGGGTGCCAACGCTGAGCAGCCCGGGCCAGGTGTAGAGCCACACCGCCAGGTCGAACCCCGGAGGCAGCGACGGCTGGGTGGTGCCGTAACGGGCGTAGGCCCCCGCCCAATTGTTGATCGCCCAGCCGACCTGGGAGACGACCAGCAGCCATCCGATCAGATGATCGGGACGCCGGATGACGATCACCGCTCCCATGGCCGGGAACACCAGGACCGAGAGGGCGGCGAGCAGGCTGGTGGCGAGGCTACCGGTCACCTCGACGAACGCCGGCCGGTTGACCTCATCGAGGTAGACACCCCACGACACCAGACCGACCTGCAAGCTGACAGCTCCCCAAATCGTCCAGCGTTTGATCACGTCACCCGCCCTGCCCCGTCATGTCGGATCATCAGCCCCACCGCCAAAAGCCAGACCGGAAACGGCACCACCCACGCCGCCACACCCGCCAATGCCAACGGCTCGACCGCAAGCAACCGGGCCACTGCGGTGATAACGGCGGCGCACGCCAGGATCCAGCTAAAGGCCCTCAGGCCTCGGCGATGATCCGGCAGGGCGGCGGCCATCCCCACCATCCACATTGCAAACGGGATGGCCTGGAGGGTCTGCCACCATCCCGCCACCACCAGGTTGGTGAGCGCTTCGAGCAGCGCCGCCGCCTCCGCCGAACCGTCCCGGAGCAGGCTGGGCGCCGTGGCCGCCAGGGCGGCCGCCCCCATCGACCCGATCAGCGCATACGCCACGCCTCCGACGGTGGCCAGATCGGTCGTGAAACCATCCGCCAGTCGGCGGCGCAGGTATACGGCCACCGGGATGGCGGGCAGGTAATAGCCGAGCATGTCGGTGAGGGCGCCCCAGCGCACCAACCCGGCCCGTTCGGGCGGGACGGATGAGAACCGGGGGACCGCCGACAGCTCGGAGGTATCGAGGCCGAGGGCCATCCCGAAAAGCAGGTTGCTCGCCACCGCGAGGACCGCCCCTCCGATGGCGATGGCCGCCACCACCCGGGGCCCCGGAGGCTTGCGACATCCTATCCCTCCACCGTGAGCGTACCCTCCATGCCCGCCCCTACGTGGCCGGGGATTCGGCACACGAAGCGGTAGACGCCGGGAGAGGCTGTGAAGGAGGTCGACCGTCGTCCCAGCACCGGCACCAGCAAGTCCACCCCCAGCTCGTCGATGGTAAAGGTATGCCAGAAAAGATCCTGGTTGGTCAGCTCCACTGTTACCTTCCCGGCGGGAGCGGTCAGCTCGGTCTCCGAGAAGGCCAGCATCTCGGAATCCAGGCGGAGGTCCCCCTGCCCCGCCTCGGGGAGATCGCCACCCGCCAGTAGCGTGGCGCCGACCAGCCCGACTCCCAGTGCAGCCGCCAGGGCCAGAAGTACCCGGGGACCGGCGCTTCTCTCATTCGCTCGGCCGGTCAGCCACCACAACGCCGAGCCCAGGGCTGCCAACGCCACCGAGGAGAGGACGGCCGGGACCGCCACCGCCACCAGCCGGGCGCCGCTGGTCAAGTTGGTGAGCGAGGCGGGCAGCATGAACAGGAGCGTGACCGCCGACACCACCGCCAGCCCCAACGCTCCTGCCCGGCCTCGTCCCCGCCTGAGCAGGAAAGACGCCACCCCGAACCCCAGCGCTACCGCTATCGCCTCCAGGTCCCCCAGGACCACCCCCACCAGGCCCATGGTCAGGAACCCGGCCAGCCCCGTCCACCGGAGCACCCGGGCCCAGCTCCAACCGGATCGTTCCCCACCTTCTCTCGGCGCCGTCACCGGAACACCTCTCTCTTGATCGCTCGCAGCTCATCCCAGGGGACGGTCGGCCTCGGCAGACCTCGCCTCTCCAAGTAGGCGCCGGCGGTGTGCGGGCTGTTCTTACAATCCGATCGTCCCGACATCGTTACGAGAGCCGGCCGGGGCTTCCGCGGCTACCCCGTCATCGACCCAGGCTGCACCTCTCGCCACGACGCGGAGAGGGGGTCTCGGTCGACAGATCCCCCACCTCGCACGGCGCTACGTCGACCTCCCACCGGGCTTTGTCGACGCGGCCGTGATCGCACGCCACCTCCATCGGGAAGGCTTCCGCACCCCGGGCCGAGAGCTCCTTCCTCGTCATCCCGTCGGGCCCTTCCATGAGCCCTTGGTCTGTCGACAGGGGTCAGGTCGGCCTGGGTGTCGCCCGCCGTCCGGGCGAGAGCGTCGAGGATCTCCTCGATCTCCACGTTGTTGGCGGCGCCACCTCCCGAACAGGCGGTGGCCATCTTCCCATCAAGACCAACCAGACGATTGGTCGACGGATGTTGCCTCCTTCCGAGTACTCCGCCAGGATTCGCATGGGGCATCCCCCCGATCGTTACGACCATGGCTCCTCCTATCGTTACCGTCATGCACAATCCGGTATCTGGGTAGCGGTCTTGGGGGATCTGACCATCGCTCTCCTGGGCCCGCCCGAGGTGAGGGTCGACGGCCATCCGCTTCAAGTGGACACCCGTAAGGCGGTGGCGCTGCTCGCCTACCTGGCCGTCACCGGAGTCCCGCAGAGCCGAGACGTTCTCGCCACCCTGCTCTGGCCCGAATACCCCCCCGAACGGGCCCGAGGCGCCTTGCGCCGCACGCTCTCCACCCTGAGGACCGGCATGGGGCAACGCTGGGTGACCGCCGACCGGGTCATGGTCCGATTCGAACCGGACCGAGCGGTGATGCTGGACGTCGCCGGTGTGGAAGAACTGCTCCAACCACTGTCGGGGCACGGGCACCCACTGTCCGCCGCCTGCCCGGAGTGCATCCCGCCCCTGACCAAAGCGACCGATCTGCATCGGGACGACTTCCTGGCCGGGTTCGCCCTGCGAGACTCCCCCGACTTCGAGGACTGGCAGCTTGCCCAGTCCTCGTTCCACCGCCGACAGCTGGGATTGATCCTGGAGCGACTGTCCATGGCGCATGCCGCCGCCGGTGCCTACGGCCCGGCGATCGAGAGTGCCGATCGGCGGGTAGCCCTCGACCCGCTCAACGAGGCCGCCCAATCCCGGTTGATGCTGCTCCATGCCTGGAGCGGCGACCGGGCGGGCGCCATCCGCCGGTACCGAGACTGCGTGCGGGTGCTCGAGGAGGAGCTGGGCGTCGCTCCACTCCAAGAGACTACCGAGGCCTACGAGGCGATCCTCGAGGACGACCTGCCTCCTGCCCCCGCCCCCCCGGTACGGGTGAGGCCGATTGGCCGTCCGGCACCCCCGACCCAGGGTCTGCCCCTGGTGGGCCGGGATGCGGAGTGGACAGGACTCTCGGTGGCCTACGCCCTCGCCGGTGACGGTGGGCAGCTGGTGGTGGTAGAAGGAGAGGCGGGGATCGGCAAGACCCGGCTGGTCGAGGACTTCGCCGCCCACCTCGCCGCCGACGGGGTGACCATTCTGTCGGCTCGGGGACACGAAGACGAAGAGGGCCTCGCTTACGGCCTCTTCCACGACGCGCTCCTCACGTGGGCGGCCCGGCCCGAAGCCCGAGATGCAATGGCGGTTGTGCCGGAGGAGGCGCTGGCCGAGGCGGCGCGGCTGGTCCCCGAGCTGGCGCCGGACCGGATCGTCTCACGTGCCCGAACCGAGAGCCCCGCCGCCCGAAGTCGCTTCTTCGACGGCGTCGGCCGGGTGCTGGCCGCCGCCTCGTCGCCGGCGCCCGCCGTGCTGGTGTTCGACGACCTCCACTTCGCCGACACCTCCTCCGTCGAGCTGCTGGCCTACCTGCTCCATCGGCTCGACCGGTTGGAGCTGCTGGTGGTGGTGACCTGGCGCACCGAGCACGTGACCCAAGACCATCCGCTCCGCCGTTTGGTGGCCGAGCTCTCCCGCCTACGCCGATGCACCATCCTGCGCCCGGGACGGCTGACCGAGCCCGACATCGCCCGGATGGCCGAGGCGCTCCTCCCCAACCCGCCCACCGACGAGCTGGTGAAAGACCTGGCCGTCCACACCGAAGGGGTGCCGTTCTTCCTGGTGGAATATCTGGCCGCCCTGGCGGCCGACCCCGCTTCCATGCCCGAGGTCCCCGCCGGCGTGGAGAGCCTGCTGGCGTCGCGGCTCTCTGGGTTGGGCGAGCAGGCCGGGCAGGTGCTGGAGACGGCGGCGGTGCTGGGGCGGTTGTTCGATTTCGACTTGCTGACGGCGGCCAGCGGCCGCTCGGAGGAGGAGGTGGGGAACGCCCTCGACGAGCTGGCGGCACGGAGTCTGCTCCGGGAGCCGCCGGGCGGTCCGGAGGGTGGCCTCGACTTCACCCACGAGCTCCTCCGCTCGCATGTGTACCGGCGTGCCTCTCTCGCCCGGCGCCGCCTGCTTCACCGCCGGGCGGCCGTCGCCCTCCGGGCCCGCCATCGGCGTAGACCCGAGATGGTGGCCGCCGAGGTGGCCACCCACCTCCACA
>Ga0136625_1000054_pt1 | contig 24909 bp, 20 predicted proteins | sample AntDrymUQ4832306_2_FD_104672 | JGI IMG/M metagenome (GOLD analysis project Ga0136625, IMG submission 104672) | Polar desert sand microbial communities from Dry Valleys, Antarctica - metaG UQ483 (23.06) | ecosystem: Environmental > Terrestrial > Soil > Desert | place: Antarctica: Dry Valley...
ACGAACACGTCCTTCACCGCGGCCATGAAGGCGAACTGCAGCTCGGATGGCATGTCCGCCTCCGAGCCGGCCGCTCGCTCCAGCGGCTCCCAGGAGTTCGCCACGCGGCTCACCGCGGAGAGAATCGCGTCGAAGTTCGCCTTCGCCGTGTCGGTGTCCTCGCCCACCCCCCATGTGGTGTCGTCGCCGATGCTCACCTTGACGTAGGTGATGGCCTTCGCGTCGGTGCCGTCACTGAGCGTCTGCTGCGCGTAGTCGCGCACCTTGATCCGGATGCCCAGCAGGGCCTCGAGCGCGCTGACGAATGCCGAGATCGTGCCGTTTCCGGATCCCTCGATGGCGATCGGCGGCCGGTCGCCGTAGCCCAGGCGAGCGGCCACCGACGACACGTGCTGGCTGTCGTTGACGCTCGTCTGATGGCTGAGCAGCGTGACCTCGCGCCGCTCGATGTACTCGCGGCGAAAGAGCTTGATCAGCGCCTCGGGCGTCATCTCCTCGCCCGTCTCGTCGAGCTGCCTCTGCACGAGGCGGGTGAACTCGATCTGCAGCAGCCGCGGCAGCTCGAGGTCGTGCTCGGCGCGCATGATGTACGCGACGCCGCCCTTGCCCGACTGCGAGTTGACGCGCACGGCCTCGTCGTAGTTGCGCCCGATGTCCATCGGATCGAACGGCAGGTAGGGGACGTCCCAGACGGCGTCGTCTCCCGCGGGCATCGCCTCCATGCCCTTCTTGATGGCGTCCTGGTGGGAGCCCGAGAACGCCGTGTAGACGAGGTCGCCGACGTAGGGATGACGCTCGCCGACGGGCATCCGGTTGCAGTGCTCGACCTCCTTGCGCACGTGGTTGATGCGCGAGAGGTCCAGGCCCGGGTCGATTCCCTGGACCATCATGTTCAGCGCCAGCGTGACGATGTCGACGTTGCCGGTGCGCTCGCCGTTGCCGAACAGGGTTCCCTCGACGCGCTGCGCGCCGGCCATCAGGCCGAACTCCGTGGCGGCGACCGCGGTCCCGCGGTCGTTGTGGGGGTGCAGGCTGACGATCACGCTGTCGCGCCGCGAGACGTTGCGACAGAACCACTCGATGACGTCGCCGTAGAGGTTGGGCGTCGACAGCTCGACGGTCGCCGGCAGGTTGAGGATCAGCCGGCGCTGCGGCGTCGGCTCGAAGACGTCCATGACGGCCTCGCAGACCTCCAGGGCGTACTCCGGCTCGGTCGCCGTGAAGCTCTCGGGGCTGTACTCGAAGCGGATGTCCTGGTCGGGGCGCTGCTCGGCGAGCTCACGGCAGTGCTTGGCGCCCTCGACCGCGATGCGCTTGACGCCCTCGCGATCCATCCGGAAGACCACGCGCCGCTGCGTCGTGGAGGTCGAGTTGTAGAGATGCACGATCGCTCGCGGCAGGCCCTCGAGACTCTCGAACGTCCGCCTGATGAGCTCCTCGCGCGCCTGCGTCAGGACCATGATCGTGACGTCGTCGGGAACGAGACCCTCGTCGACGAGCATGCGCATGAAGTCGAACTCGGACTTCGATGCCGACGGGAAGCCGACCTCGATCTCCTTGAAGCCGACGTCGTCGGCGAGCAGCTTGAACATCCGGCGCTTGCGCTTGACGTCCATCGGCGGGTCGAGCGCCTGATTGCCATCGCGCAGGTCGACGCTGGTCCAGGTCGGAGCGGTGGTGATGCGGGTGTCCGGCCACGTGCGATCGGCGAGCTCGACGTCGGGATACGGCCGGTACTTGTGAAACGGCATCGTCATGGTGGATTGCCTCTCTCGTCTACGGGCGCGCGCGTTGCGAGCGAGCGCGATCAGCTCCTGGAAGGTGGCTTGCGCCTGCGCCTCGGCGCGGTCGTGATTCTCGACCCCTTCGATGTTCCTGCGGTGGTTTCGCGGCTACGGCGGCCGCCACGCATTATTCCCCCCGGAGGGGGAGCAGGAGCAGGCGAAGGGAGAGCAGGCTCGTCACGACCGACCAATCGTACACGTCGGCCTCGGACCGGCCGGATGCTGGCGCGGCTGTCCTCGATGTCGTCCGCGACGGCCATCACCGCGGCGACCTCGTGACGAATCGCACAGGTCTGCGGTCCGACCGGGACGGATCAGACTCGTGCTAGGAAGCCCTCTCCGGGAGCCAGCTCGCGCGGAGCGGTCGCGCCGCGCCGGCAGCGGTCGGAATGCGTGAAGCGCACGATCTCCCCCGCCGGCGGGGCGGGGCGGGGACGGTCGTCGAGGTTCAGCGCGACGACGTGCTGAACGCCGCGGCGGTAGGCGACCACGCCCTCCCCGGCGGCGACGAGCTCCATGCCCTCCCCCAGCTCGCGGCGCTGCTCGATCAGGTCGCGGTACAGCGCGAGCACGGAGTCCGGGTCGCCAGCCTGCGCGGCGACCGAGCCCCCCACGACCTCGACGGCGGGCAGCCACGGATCGCCGGTCGTGAAGCCACCGTGCGGTGCGTCGTCATCCCAGCGCATCGGGTGTCGATGGCGGTCGCGGCCCGCACGGTCGTGAGGCGGCTCGCGGCCGGGCCCGTCGGCCATCCCGAGCTCGTCTCCCTGGTAGACGAAGACCGGTCCCGGCAGCGTCAGCGCGAGCAGGGCGGCGGCGCGGATGTTGCGCATGCCGACGCGGTCGGGCAGACGCGGGAAGTCGTGGTTTGAGAGCACCCACGCGGCACGGCCTTCGAGAGCGAGCGCGGACGCGATCGCCGCGCGGACGGCGCCGGCATGCCACCGCGCGTGCAGCAGCTCGAACGCGAACGCGACATCGACGTGCTCGAGGTAGGGCGCGATCATATCCGCCGGCAGGTACACCTCGCCGACGAGCAGCGCGTCCCTGCCGGCGCCCGCGCGCAGCGCCGCCAGCGCGTCGCCGATGTCCGGCGCGTTGCGGCTGTGGCGCATGTCCAGCGTGGCGCACTCGCCCTGCTCGGGCAGCGGCGGCGGACCGCTCGCGGGCGGGTCGTCGCGCAGATCGGGGTCCTTGAGCAGGCGATCCAGCGCATCGAGTCGGAATCCGTCGACGCCGCGGGCGATCCAGAAGTCCAGGACCCCGGCCATCGCCGCCCGCACGTCGTCGCGGCGCCAGTCCAGGTCCGGCTGCTCGGGATAGAAGGAGTGCAGGTACCAGCGCCCGCTGCGCTCGTCGCGCGACCAGGCGCGCCCGCCGAATGCCGCGCGCCAGTTGTTCTGCGGGCCGTGGCGATCAGACCAGACGTAGCGCTCGGGGTGCTCGGCGAACCACGGATGCTCGATCGAGGTGTGACACGGGACGACGTCGAGCAGGACGCGCAAGCCACGCTCGTGCGCCGCGACGATCAGCGCGTCGGCGTCGGCGAGCGTGCCGAACCGCGGGTCGACGTCGGTGTAGTTCGCGACGTCGTAGCCCCCGTCGGCCATCGGTGAGGGACAAAACGGCGACAGCCAGATCGCGTCGGCGCCGAGCGCGGCGACGTGATCCAGCCGCGCTGCGACCCCGCGCAGGTCGCCATCGCCGTCGCCGTCGGAGTCCTGAAAGGAGCGCGGGTAGATCTGGTAGACGACGGCGTCGCGCCACCACGGTTCGTGAGCATCGGCGTTCACGCGCTGATCGCTCGCCGTCAGCTCAGTGCGACCGTCCGCCCGTCGAGGAAGTCCTCGCCCTTGGCGATCTCGTCGACGAGCGACTGGGGCACCGCCGCGTCGGTCGTCACGATCATCACCGCGGGACGGTCGCCCTCGGCGTTGACCGGCGTGTGACCGACCGCGGCCGAGCCGATGTTGACCCCGTGGGCGCCGAACATCGTGCCCACGCGGCCGATGATGCCGGGCACGTCGCGGTAGCGAAACAGCGTCAGGTGCTCCTCGAGCTGGAGGTTGAAGCGCTGGCCCCATGCCGCCAGCAGGTGCGGGCGGTGCTTGGAGCCGATCGTCGTGCCGACGACGCCGCGCTGGCGCTCGCCGCCGCACCACACCGCGACGCGTACGAGGTCGGTGAAGTCGCGTGCCGAGCTCGACCGCGACTGGACGACCTCGATGCCGCGCTCGCCGGCGATCGACAGCGCGTTGACCTCGTTGATCGAGTCCTCGGTGTGGCCCGCGAGCGCGCCGAGCACGACCGCGATGCCCAGCGGGCCCGTGTCGCGCTGGCCGATGCGCCCGTGGCATTCGATCTCGATCTTGTCCACGGAGCCGCAGGACGAGAGCGCCGCCGCGAGCTTGCCGAGCTGGCGGCAGAGCGGCAGGAAGGGGCTCAGCAGCTGGTGGTCCTCGACCGAGATCGACGGCGCGTTGACCGCGGTCGTGACGCTGCCGCCCTGCAGCGCCGCCACGATCTGCTCGGCCGCCTGGTAGCCAGCACGGTCGGTCGCCTCGGCCGTCGACGCGCCGAGGTGCGGCGTGACGATGACGTTGGGGTAGCCGAACAGCGGGTGCTCGGTCATCGGCTCGGCGCGGAAGACGTCGAGCGCCGCGCCGCCCACCTTGCCGCTGTCCAGCGCGTCCTGGAGGTCGGCGTCGTTGATCAGCGTCCCGCGCGCGACGTTGAGCACCCGCACGCCGTCGCGCATCTTCGCGAAGGCCTCGGCGTCGAGCATGCCGTCGGTCTCGGGCGTCGTGGGCATGTGCAGCGTGAGGAAGTCCGCGGCCGCGTACACGTCTTCGGGGCTGTCGGCGCGCGTGACCTGCAGGGTGCGGTACAGCTCGGTCGCGACGAACGGGTCATACGCGATCACCTCGAGGTCGAACGCCCTCGCGCGGTGCGCCACGAGCTGGCCGATGCGCCCGAAGCCGAGGATGCCGAGCGTCTTGCCGCTGAGTTCAACGCCGCTGAAGTTCTTGCGCTCCCAGCGGCCCGCCGACAGCGAGGCGTGGGCCTGCGGGATGTTGCGCGCGAGCGCCAGCAGCAGCGCGACGGTGTGCTCGGCGGCGGTGACGATGTTCGAGCGCGGGGCGTTGACGACGATGATGCCGCGCTTGGTGGCGGCGGCCACGTCGACGTTGTCGACGCCCACGCCGGCGCGAGCGACGGCGCTGAGGCGCGTCGCGCGCGCGATCAGCGCGGCGTCGACCTTCGTCGTGGAGCGGATCACGATCGCGTCGTAGTCGGCGATGCGCCGCTCGAGCTCCTCGCGCGTCCAGTCGTAGCCGAGATCGACCTCGAAGCCGGCGACCTCGAGGACCTGCACGCCCGACTCGCCGATCATCTCGGCGACGAGCACCTTCAGCGGTGCCTGCGCCTCGGATGCCATCACGCCAGCCGCTCGACGACCCAGTCGACGCAGGCGCACAGCGCCTGCACGTCGCCGGGCTCGATCGCCGGGAACATCCCGACGCGCAGCTGGTTGCGCCCGAGCTTGCGATAGGGCTCGACGTCGACGATCGCGTTGGCGCGCAGCGTCGCGGCGACCTGCGCGGCGTCGATCGCGTCGTCGATGTCGATCGTGCCGACGACGAGCGAGCGCTTGGCCGGATCCGCCACGAACGGCGTCGCGTAGGAGGACGCCTGCGCCCAGTCGTAGAGGTGCGCAGACGACGCCGTCGTGCGCTGCACGCACCAGTCCAGCCCGCCGTGCTCGAGCATCCAATCCAGCTGATCGGCGAGCATCGCGAGCGTCGCGACGGCGGGGGTGTTCAGCGTCTGGTCCTTGCGCGAGTTCTCCAGGGCGACGTGCAGCGAGAGGAACTCGGGGATCCAGCGGCCGCTGGAGGCGATCCGCTCGATGCGCTCGATCGCGGCCGGGCTCAGCAGCGCCAGCCACAGCCCGCCATCGGAGCCGAAGCTCTTCTGCGGGGCGAAGTAGTAGGCGTCGGCGTCGGCGGCGTCCAGCGGCAGGCCACCGGCGCCGGAGGTCGCGTCGACGAGGATCAACGCGTCGCCGGCATCCGTCGGGCGCTGCACGCCGACCATGACGCCGGTCGAGGTCTCGTTGTGCGCCCACGCGATGACGTCGGCGCCGGGCAGGGCGGCGGGCTCGGGCGCGTCGCCCGGGTCGGCCTGCAGCAGCAGCGGCTCGGCGAGGAACGGCGCGCCGTCGGTGACCGTGGCGAACTTGCGCGAGAACTCGCCGTAGACGAGGTGCAGCGCACGCTCGCGCACGAGCCCGAACGCGGCCGCGTCCCAGAAGGCGGTGGTCCCGCCGTTGCCGAGCGCGACCTCGTAGCCGTCGGGTGCGCCGAGCAGCTCGGCGATCGAGGATCGTACGCGGCCGACGAGCGCCTTGACCGGCTTCTGGCGGTGCGATGTGCCCATCACCGCCGCGTAGTCGCCCGCCAGCGCGGCGAGCTGTTGCGGGCGGACCTTCGACGGGCCGCAGCCGAAGCGGCCGTCGGACGGCTTGAGGGCAGGCGGTATGTCGAGCTGGGTGCTCGTCGTCATGGCAGAGGTCCTCGCCGCCCTACTCGTGAAAGTCCGTGTCGATCCAGTCCATCATCGCGCGCAACTCCTTGCCGGTCGCCTCGACCCGCGTCGCCGCCTGCTCGGCGCGCATGCGCTTGAAGTTCTCCTGGCCGGCACGGTTCTCGGCGATCCACTCGCGGGCGAAGTCGCCGTTCTGGATCTCGGTGAGGATCTGCTTCATGTTCGCCCGCGTGTCGTCGGTGATGACGCGCTTGCCGCGGCTGTAGTCGCCGTACTCGGCGGTGTTGGAGATCGAGTAGCGCATCCCCGCCAAGCCCTTCTCGTACATCAGGTCGACGATCAGCTTGAGCTCGTGCAGGCACTCGAAGTAGGCCATCTGCGGGTCATAGCCCGCCTCGACGAGCGTCTCGAAGCCGGCCTGGACGAGTTCGGAGGCGCCGCCGCAGAGAACCGCCTGCTCGCCGAAGAGGTCGGTCTCGGTCTCCTCGCGGAAGGTCGTCTCAAAGACGCCGCCGCGCGTGCAGCCGATGCCCTTGGCGTAGGCGAGCGCGAGCGCCTGCGCGTTGCCGCTCGCGTCCTGCTCGACGGCCACGAGGCCGGGCACGCCGGAGCCCTCGAGGTATTGGCGTCGCACGAGGTGGCCGGGGCCCTTCGGCGCGACGAGCGCCACGTCGACGCCCGGGGGCGGCTGGACCTCGTCGTAGTGGATCGAGAAGCCGTGGCCGAAGAGCAGCAGGTTGCCCTCGGCGATGGCGTCGGCGACCTGGCCTTCGTAGACCTCGCGGTGCAGCTCGTCGGGCACGAGCATCATCACGAGGTCGCCGCGGCTGGCGGCGTCGGCGACCGACAGCACCTCCAGCCCGTGCTCGGCGGCCTTCGCGGCCGAGTCCGAGCCCTCGCGCAGGCCGACGACGACGTCGACGCCGGACTCCTTGAGGTTCAGCGCGTGAGCGTGGCCCTGGGAGCCGTAGCCGATGATCGCGACGGTCTTGCCGTCGAGCAGCGTGAGGTCAGCGTCGTCGTCGTAGAACATGGCGCGAGATCCTATGCGGTCGCCACCGTCACAGATGCGGCGCGCCTGCGAAGAGGGAAGTGATGGAGCACAGCGACGAAGCCCTGTTGGATGCGATGGCGGCGGGAGACGCGGACGGGTTCTCGAGCTTCTACCGCCGCCACCTGCCCGCGGTGACCGCGTACTTCGCGCGCCGCGTCGCAGATCGCGAGGCGGCCTTCGACCTCACGGCCGAGACGTTCGCGGCGGTCGTGGTCGCGGCACCCCGCTTCGATCGCAGCCGTGGGCCCGCCATCGCCTGGCTGCTGGGCATCGCATCGCACAAGCTCACCGACAGCGTGCGCCGCCAGCGCGTGGAGGCCGACGCGCGCCGCCGGCTCGCGCTCGAACCGATCGCGATCTGCGACGCCGACCTTCAGCGCGTCGAGGAGCTCGCCGCCGACGGACCGGACCTCTGCGAGCTGGTCGCCGGGCTGTCGCCCGAGCATCGCGACGCCGTCACCGCGCGGGTGATCGATGAGCGCTCCTATCGCGAGATCGCTGCGGACATGCAGTGCTCGGAGGCGGTGGTGCGCCAGCGCGTGCATCGTGGCCTGCGGCGTCTGCGCGAACAACTGAGGGGGACGACATGAACGGTTTCGACGATCTCGAGCGCCAGCTTCGCGGCAAGGTCGCGGTGCGGCGCGCGCGCCGGCGGTGGCGCCCACCCGTTCGCACGCTGATCGTCGCTGCGATCGCGCTCGCCTCCGCGGGCGGCGTCGCCGCCGCGGCGACGGGGATGATCGGCGGTCCGGGAAGCGAGGAGCGCGGCGTCCAGCTGCTCAACGAGATCAGGCGCGACACGGAAGACGTCGCGGCGTGCCGCGTCGAAGGTCCCGATCGGCGCCCCGCGCAGCTCTCGGCGCTTCCGGCGAGCGACCTCGCGCTGGGCGCCTATCCCCGCCTGCGCCAGCCGGCGACGGCGCGCGAGCGCGCGCTCGCGCGCAAGTACGGGCGCATGGCGGGATCGACGACGGTCCTGTCCAGCGGAGCGCGCGAGCTGCGCGCGACGGACGGCACCCGCTTCGCGCTCTTGATCACCGCGGGTCGCGGTCGAGGCCTGGGCCGCGGCGCCGATTGCCTGCCGATCCTGCGCGCGGAGCTCGAGCGCCGCGCTGACGCGGCCGATGCCGCTGCCGTCGCCCACGCCCGTCGGCTGCTCGATCGCGAGGAGCGCGCGTATCGCGACAACGCGGGCCGCGAGAGGCTGGTGCTGCTGAAGCTGCGCCGCGACAGGGGCCTGAGCAGCGGGGGCGGGACATACACGGACTCCGCCGTGCGCATCGGCACGGGCAGCATCGGCGTGACGCGCGTCGATGGCAGGCAGCGCACCGAGGTCGACGGCCTCGTGCCCGCGCGCGTCGATCACGTCCTCGTGCGCTCCCGCGTGCGGCCCAAGCTCGCGCCGCTGCGCTTCGCCGTGCCCCAACAGGTCTTTCACACCGTGCTGCCCAAGCGGTTCGGCAACCGCATCGCGGTGCAGTGGCGCAGCGCGTCGGGCACGGTGCTGCGCGTGCTCAAGCTGCGCTACTGAACGCACGTCGTGACCGCCCGAAGACTGTGCCATCGTGGCGGCCGGTGACACGATCCAGCACGACCTTCGAGATCGCCCCACGCGGACCGTTCTCGCTGCGGGCCGCGGCGCAGTTCGGCTTCGGTGGGGCGCTCGGCGCGCCGGCCTTTGACGGCGCGATGCGCCTGGCGTTCGCGGTCGACGGGTTCGCGGGGCACGCGGGCGTGCTGCTGCGCGAGCGCTCCGACGGCACGATCGACGGCGAGGTCCAGGGCGGCTGCGACGTCACGGCGGTCCGCGACCAGGTCGCGCGGATCCTCTCGCTCGATCACGATGGCGAGGCGTGGGCGCAGGTGGGCGAGCGCGATCCGGTCATCGGGCGCCTGCAGCGCGAGCATCCCGGCGTGCGGCCGGTGCTCTTTCACTCGCCCTACGAGGCGGCGGCGTGGTCGATCATCTCGGCGCGCCGGCCGGCGACGCAGGCGGTCGGCGTCCGGCGCCGCCTGTCCGAGGAGCTGGGCGCGACCTTCGACGTCGGCGGCGTGGAGATGGCGGCGTTCCCGCTGCCCGGGCGGCTGCTGGATGCCGAGCCCGGTCCCGGCCTGCCCGAGGAGAAGGTCGCGCGGCTGCACGGGGTGGCTCGGGCGGCGATCGACGGCGCGCTGGATCCCGAATGGCTGCGGGCGCTGGAGCCCGACGCCGCGCTCGCGCAGCTGCTGATGCTGCGCGGCATCGGCCCGTTCTACGCAGCGCTGATTCTCGTGCGGTCCTCCGGTGTGGCGGACGTGGCGACGGCCGAGCCGCGCCTCATGGAGAGCGCCGCGCACGAGTACGGGCTCGGGAAGCCACCCGACGGCGACGCGTTCCTCCAGCTGGCAGAGCATTGGCGGCCGTTTCGGACCTGGGCGATGGTCCTGCTGCGCGTCGCCGCGGGCGACGCGCGGCGCCGCTGAGCGGGGGCCTACGCGCTCGCGGCGGCGACGTGCGTGCGCCCGGGCACGGCCGCCGACCCGTCCTGGGCGACATACGGCGCCATCCGGGCGTCGATCGCGTCGCGCAGGTCATCGCGCTGCGCCGGCGTGAGCGCGCCGACGCCCTTGGCCAGCCCCGTCGAGAGATCCAGCTGGGTGTCCCACCAAGCGTCGAGATCCTCGTAGCGCCACACGATGTCGATTTGCTCGACGACGATCTCGGTGAAGCCCGCGTCCTCGAGCAGCGCCTCGATTCTCGCCGCGTCGCGGAACGCGAACATGCTCGGCTCGTCGGGATCGGCCGGCTCGACGGCGCCGGTCGCGGCAAGCTGCTCCTGGGGCACCGACGCCCACGGGTTGTCGGCCGGACCGGTCCACGCGGACAGCGCGACGCGGCCGCCGGGGCGCAGCACGCGGCGCGTCTCCGACAGCGCGGTCGCCGGGTCGGCGAGCAGCATGTAGCCCCAGCGGGCGAGGACGCCGTCGATGCTCGCGGCCGGCAGGTCGATCCACTCGGCGTCCATGCGACGAAACTCGGCGTTGTCGATGCCCAGCTCGAGCGCGCGGGCACGCGCCACCTCAACCATCGCCTGCACGCCGTCGGTGCTGATCAGCGTGCCGCCGGGGGCGATCCGCCCGGCGACCTGCAGCCCCGTGTCCCCCGGTCCGGCCGCGAGCTCAAGCACCCGATGTCCCGGCTGCGCAGCGATCGCGTCGATCAGCCAGTCCGTCACCGGTTGGGCGACGGATTGGAAGGCGGCGCGGTGCTCGCCCCAGCCCGCGGCGGCGCGCTCCCAGCGATCCAGGCTCTGCTCGCGAAACGCGGACGGGTCGTACCTCATGGCACGACCCGTCCGGGCCTTAGGGTCGTCACGGGCCCTTACTTGCGAACGAGGGAGAACTTGTGGATGGCGTCCTTGGCGGCCGCCGTGTTGCCGACCGCTCCGGAGTTGTCGCCGCCGAGGACGATGATGCGGAAGCGGGCCGGGCTGAAGCGCAGTTTCTTGGAGATGTCCAGCTTCCAGTTGCCGTCCTTGTCGACCTTGGCGAGCATCAGGATCGGGCGGTCGCAGCTGCGCTTCTTGATGCCCCGCTTGTCGTCCAGCCAGTAGCACTTCTTGGTGGTCGCCGCCTGGCTGGCCTTCGCCGAGGTCGTCGACTTCTTGCTCTTGATCGCGCTGGTGCGCTGGATCGTCACGATGACGCCCTTGATGCCTGCCGCATCGGTGGCTGTGCCGCTGATGCTGATCGGCGTGCGCTTGGTCGTCTTCTTCTTCGTCGTCTTGATCTTGCCGTTCTTGAGCTTCTTCTTGGTCGTCTTGGTCTTCGTCGTCGTGATCTTGATGCGCTCGTTGTGCTTCGGGCTCTTGATGACGACCGTCGGCGCGACGCCGTCGCCCTTCACCGGCGTGCCGGCCGGCGCGCTGGCCGGTGGCGGAGCCGGGTTGTACTCGTCGCCGCCCTGGTCGGTCGGGGCCGCCGAGCGGTCCTCGCCGTCGATGTCCGTCGTCGACTCGCCCGGCGTGAAGCCCCCCGCGTTGATCGCCGGCGAGCCGGCCTTCAGGCGGAAGTTGCGCTTGCCGGGGTTCTCGAAGTAGGCGACGGGATCGAAGGCGCCGTCCTGCGAGCGCTCGTAGCTGGCGGACACCGAGTTTGCCGGGCTCACGAGCGGGATGTTCAGGGACGAGGCCTTGGTGGTGCCGTTGAGGATCAGCGAATCGGTGACGACGGCGGCGATGTTGCCGACGGGGTCGCCGAGGATGCCGGCGGCCTTGCTGGCATCAAGCACGAGGCCCTTCGCGCCGGCGGCGGTCACATGGCGCAGCGTGACGGCGACGTCGCCGGCGGTCGAGGCCACGCCACCGCTGCCGGTGTTCACGCTCAGGCCTGACGAGCCGCCGGTCAGGATCGACGACTCGACCAGCAGCGCCTTGTCGGAGGTCGACGCGTCGGCGGACGTCACGTTGACGGCAGGCGTCAACTGGCTGCCGGAGGCGATGACGCTGCGCTCGATCTTGTTCGCCGTGCCGTTCGCGAAGAGCACCCCGACGCCGTTGACGCTCAGGATGGCGGAGTCGGAGATCTGCAGGCCGGATGCGCCACCCACGGCGACACCGGGATTGGTGCCGTTCTGCTGGCCGATGATCGCCTTCTGCAGCTTGGACACGCCGCCGGAGGCGCCGCTGAAGGTCAGGGTGCCGTCCACGGCGAAGCTCGGCGAGCCCACGACGGTGACGCCGCCGACGGTGAACTCGGCAGATGCATAGATCCCGTTGGCGACGGTGACGACATCGCCCGGGACGGCGATATCCGCGGCCTGCGCGAGCGTGCTGCACGTGTTGTCGGCGCCGCACGCCCCGTCGGCGGGGTTGACCGTGATGGATTTCGCGTTTGCGGCCGCCGGCAGGGCGACCGCCGCGGCGATGGCTGCGGCAGCGATGGTCAGCGAGCAACGGCGGCCCGTCCTATGCATTCATTCCTCCAGATCTCGGCGCAAGAGCTTTCCTGACCCTGTTCTCGGCAACTCTAGGGAGAACCTGAAGACCTTGGGCACTTTGTATCGGGCGATACGGACACGGCAGTAGCCCTCCAGGTCGGAGGCAGTTGCACTCGCCCCGGCCGCGAGGACGATCGTTGCGACGATCCGCTCTCCCCACTGCGCGTCGGGCACGCCGTGCACCGCCACCTCGGCGACGGCCGGGTGAGATGCCAGCACCTCCTCGACCTCCGCCGGGGCGACGTTCTCGCCGCCGGTCACGATCGTGTCCGCCGCCCGACCGGTGACGCGCAGCTCGCCGTCCGCGCCGAGCGCACCGAGATCGCCCGTGTGCAGCCAGCCGTCGGGCGCGGCCGCCCGCGGGGCGACGGTCGGGCCCGCGACGAGGATCTCGCCGCCGGGCGCGATGCGCACGCGCGTGCAGAACAGCGCTCCCGCGCCCGTCGCCACCTGCGAGCAGGCCTCCGTCAGCCCGTAGGTCGTGACGACCGGCACACCGGCGGCCCGCGCGCGATCCAGCAGCGCCGGCGCGATCGGGCCGCCGCCGACGAGCGCGGCCCGCAGTGCGGGCGGGTGCGACAGCCCGGCGTCCAGCAGGCGGGCGAGCGTCGTCGGCACGACGGAGACGAGCGTCACGCCGCCGGTCGCGATCTCGGCGGCGGCGGCGCGGGCGTCGAAGCCGTCGTGCAGCACGACGGTCGTCGCGGTGATCGTGTTGCGCAGCAGGATCGACAGCCCGCCGACGTGTGACAGCGGCAGCGTGCACAGCCAGCGCTCCTCGGGATCGAGGCCGAGCGCGACCGCCGATCCGAGCGCGCTCCACAGCCAGTTGCCGTAGGTCAGCTCGATCGCCCTGGGCTCGGCGGTCGTGCCCGACGTATGGACGACGATCGCCGGGGCATCGAGGTCGTGCTCTGCGAGCAGCGGCGCGTGCGGATCGCCGTCGCCATGCGGCGGCGCGTCGATCACCGCCACGCACCCGGCGCTGCGCACGGCACGCTCAGCGACGGTGAGGCGCAGGTCCAGCGCCACCGCGACGGCCCCCAGTCGCATGCAGCCATGCAGCGCCTGCGCGAACGCCGCCTGCGCCGGCAGGGCCAGCGCGACGCGATCGCCGGGGCGCACGCCCAGCGCGCTCAGCCGCCGCGCCGCGGTGTCGGCGGCCTCGTCGAGGTCAGCGTAGCTCAGCGTGGCGTCGGCGCAGCGCAGCGCCACGGCATCGGGGCGCGTGCGGGCCGCCCGTCGCAGCCAGGATTCGACGATCATGGGGTGAAAGTAGCCTGCACGCCATGGATGTCACCTGGATCCCCGCCGGCGACTATGCGGACATCCGCTACGAGCTCAGCGGAGACGGCATCGCGAAGGTCACGATCGCGCGCCCCGAGGTGCGCAACGCGTTTCGCCCCCAGACGCTGATCGAGATCTCCGACGCCCTCGAGCGCGCGCGCGAGGACACGAGCATCGGCGCGATCGTGCTGACCGGCGAGGGACCGCTCGCGTTCTGCTCGGGCGGCGACCAGCGCGTGCGCGGCGACACCGGCTATGAGACCGAGCCGGGACGCCCGGGAGCCGTCGGTCGCTTCCACGTCACCGACCTGCACATCCAGATCCGCCGGCTGCCCAAGCCGGTCGTCGCGATGGTCGCCGGCTACGCGATCGGCGGCGGGCACGTCCTGCACCTCGTCTGCGACCTGACGATCGCTGCCGACAACGCGCGCTTCGGGCAGACGGGCCCGAAGGTCGGCTCCTTCGACGGCGGCTTCGGCGCGGGCCTGCTCGCCAACCTCGTCGGGCCGAAGAAGGCCAAGGAGATCTGGTTTCTCTGCCGCCAGTACGACGCACAGCAGGCGCTGGAGATGGGCCTCGTCAACACCGTCGTCGCGCTTGACGAGCTGGAGCGCGAGACGGTCGCCTGGTGTCGCGAGATGCTCGCGATGTCGCCGTTCTCGCTGCGGCTGATGAAGGCGAGCTTCAACGCCGCCGAGGACGGGCTCAGCGGCATCCAGCAGCTCGCGCACGACGCCAACCTCCTCTTCTACGCCAGCGACGAGGCGCGCGAGGGCCGCGAGGCCTACAAGGCCAAGCGCCCGCCGGACTTCTCGCGCTTTCCGAAGCGGCCGTGACCGGCTTGGGGGGCTGCTGACATGCGCATCTGGCTGATGGCGGCGCGGCTGCGCACGCTGCCCGCCGCGATCGCGCCGGTGCTCGTCGGCACGGCGCTCGCGTACACGCTGGCGGACGTCTTCCGCCCCGGGGCCTTCGTCGCCGCGATGCTCGGCTCGATCCTCATCCAGATCGGCACGAACCTCTCCAACGACTACTCCGACGCACGGCGCGGCGCGGACTCCGACGACCGGCTGGGGCCAGTGCGCGTGACCGCGGGCGGTCTCGTGCCTCCCAAGCAGGTGCTGAAGGCGACCTACATCACCTTCGGCCTCGCGGCGGTCTGCGGCGGCTACCTGGTCGCGGTCGCGGGAATAGAGCTGCTGTTCGTCGGGATCGCGTCGATCGCCGCCGGCGTTCTGTACACGGGCGGACCGCGGCCCTACGGCTACGAGGGCCTCGGCGAGGTCTTCGTGTTCCTGTTCTTCGGGATCGTCGCCGTCGCGGGCTCGACGTTCGCCCAACTCGAGCGCTGGCCTGTGGAGGCGTTCGTGCTCGCGGTGCCGGTCGGGCTGCTGGCGGCGGCGATCCTCGTCGTCAACAACGTCCGCGACATGGACTCCGACAAGCGCGCGGGCAAGCGAACGCTCGCCGTGCGGCTGGGGCGCGAGCGCGGGCGCTTGCTCTACGGGGCGATGGTCTACGGCTCATATCTCGTCGCGCCGCTGCCGTGGCTGCTGGGCTCGCCGCTGTCGGCGTGGCTGCTGTTGTGCTGGCTGACGCTGCCGCTGGCGGTGCGGATCGTGCGCATCGTACGCCGCCACGCCGATGGACCGACGCTCAACGAGGCGCTCGCCCAGACCGGCATGCTGCAGCTCGCCTTCTGCCTGCTGCTGAGCGCAGGCATCCTCGCGAGCTGAGCCCGCCGGCGTGCGCGTCACGATCACCCGGCGGACCCTGAAGCTGCGTGCGCCGATGATGACCTCCTACGGGCCGCCGCTCCGCCACCGCGAGCTCCTCGAGCTCCGGATCGAGGACGCGGACGGCGTGCCCGGACGCGGAGAGGCGGCGCCGCTGGAGCCCTACGACGGGGTCAGCGCGGAGCGCGCGCTGACGGCGCTGGAGGCCTATCGGGAGGCGCTGGAGGATGGCGACGACCTGCGCGGCGGCGCGCTGCTGGACGCCTGCCGCGAGATCGACGAGCTTCCCCAGGCGCTGGCCGCCGTCGACCTCGCGCTGTGGGACCGCGCCGGGCGGCGGGCCGGCAGGCCGGTCGCGGCGCTGCTGTCTGACGACGCGCTGTCACACGTCGCGGTCAACGCGACGATCGCGGCCGGCGACCGGGCCGGCGCGGCGGCGAGCGCGGCCGCGGCCCGCGGGGCCGGCTTTGCATGCGTGAAGCTCAAGGTCGGCATCGGCGACGACGCGGGCCGCGTGGCGGCGGTGCGCGCCGCGCTCGGACCCGAGATCGCGCTGCGCCTGGACGCCAATGGCGCATGGACTGTGAGCGAGGCGGTGCGCGCGATCGAGTCGCTGGCCGCGGCCGGGCTGGAGCTCGTCGAGGAGCCGGTCCACGGGCTGACGGCGACGCGGGAGCTGCGCGAGCGCGTCGCCACGCGAATCGCGATCGACGAGACGGCGGCCGAGGCAGGGGCGCTCGCCTCCGGGGCGGCGGACGCGGTGTGCCTGAAGCTCGGGCGCTGCGGGGGGATCTCCGGGCTGCTGGCCAGCGCGACGCTCGTGCGGGCGTCGGGCTGCGAGCCCTACGTGGCCTCGACCCTCGACGGGCCGCTGGGGATCGCGGCTGCGCTGCACGCGGCGGCCGCGCTGCGTATCACGACCGCGTGCGGCCTGGCAACGCTGGAGCTCTTCGAGGACGTGGGCGAGCACCACCTCGCCCCGCGCGAGGGCCGGATCGCGGTGCCGCGCGGACCGGGGCTGATGGGCTCATGACCACCCTCTCGCTGCGGATCGCCTGGTCGGCGCTGCGCCGGCCGCGCCAGCTGCGCTACGGCGAGCACTCCCACCAGGTCTGCGACCTGCATCTACCGGTCGGACGCGGGCCGCATCCGGTGGCGGTGGTGCTGCACGGCGGCTACTGGCAGGCGCCGTACACGAAGCTCATCATGCGACCGCTGTGCGTAGATCTCGCGGCACGGGGCTACGCGGCGGTCAACGTCGAGTACCGGCGGCTGGGCCGCGACGGCGGCGGCTGGCCGCAGACCTTCGACGACGTCGCCGCCGCGATCGACCTGCTCGCCGGGGAGGGCGGCGACGGCCTGGACCTCGATCGCGTCACGCTGCTCGGCCACTCCGCGGGCGGCCAGCTCGCCCTGTGGGCTGCGGGCCGGCGCCAGCTGCCGGTCGGCTCGCCGGGCGCGATCCCGCGCGTCGACGCCGGCCGCGTGCTAGCGCTGGCGCCGGTCAGCGACCTCGTGCGCGCCGGCCGCGTCGCGGTCCACCTGCTCGGCGGCACGCCCGCAGAGGTGCCCGACCGCTGGGCGCAGGCCGATCCGCTGCGCCGCCTGCCGTTGCACCTCCCGGTCGCGCTCGTCCACGGCACCCGCGACGCGACCGTCGGGATCGAGCGCTCGCGCGAGTACGCGACCGCCGCGGCGGCGGCCGGCTCGCCGGTGACGCTGATCGAGACCCAGGGCGACCACCGCGCACTGATCGACCCCACGACAGCGTCCTGGCACGAAGCCACCCGGTGGCTGGAGCAGGGGTAGATCTTCAGCGCAGCGGGCGCGCACCCGCGCCGGGGCCCTCAGCCGGGCAGCTTGTCGCGCAGCACCAGCACCCGCCGCGCCTGCGCGCGCAGCAGCGAACGGCTGACGTCACCGCGGCGCGCCGCCCGCAGCAGGCCCTCGGCGGCGCGTGCGCCGTCGCGGTAGCTGGAGGAGAACAGCGGCAGGTCGACGCCCGCCCGCACCGCCAGCACGGCGCGGCGGGCGTTGGAGCCGTAGGCGCGCACGGCCGGCGTACCGAGGTCGTCGGTGATCGCGACGCCGCGAAAGCCCATCCGCGTGCGCAGCTCCTCGGTCACCCAGCGCGAGGAGAACGCCGCCGGGCGATCGTCCAGCGCCGGGTAGACCGCCGTCGAGACCATCACCGCGTCGACCTTGCGCTCGATCAGCTTCGCGAAGGGCTGCTCGTCGACGCGGCGCAGCGTCTCCAATGACGTGCCGATGCGCGCGGGCGCGTCGTCGGTGTTGACGCTCGCCGCGCCGAAGCCCGGGAAGTGCTTGGCGGTCGCGCGCACGCGGCCGTCGTGCAGGCCGGCCACGAACGAGGAGGCAAGGCTCGCGACGCGGCCCGGCGAGGTGCCGTAGACGCGCCGCTCGCCGAGCAGCGCGCCGCCGGGGCGACCGACGTCCGCGACCGGCGCGAGGTTCATGTTCGCGCCCGCCGAGCGCAGCACGCGCGCCGCCGCGCGGCCGTCGGCTCGCGCCTGGCGCGAGCTCGACACCTCGGCCGCGGCGCGCTGCGGAGCGCCGGGCAGGCGACGGACCGGGCCTCCCTCCTGGTCGACCATCACCAGCAGCGGCGCCCGCAGGCCGCGCGGGCGCCTGATCGCCTGCAGGCCCGACACGACGTCGCGCACCTGGCCCGCGGAGCGCACGTTGCGCGCGAAGAGGATCACTCCGGCCGCCTCGCCGCGCGCGATGCGCCGGCGCAGCGCCGCCGGCGGCCGCAGCCCGTCGTAGGCGAAGACCATGTGCTGGCCGACGAGCTGGCGCAACGTCGGCGCGGGACTGCTCGCCCGTGGCGTCGCTGCGCGCCGCTCTGAGGCCCGCTGCGACGCGCCTGATTGCGGTGCGGCCTGCAGTGCGGCGGCGAAGAGCGCGATGACGATGGCGATCAGCTCTCTCATCCCCTGACCCTACGTGCTACACCATCCACCCTGCGCCCGTCGACCTCTCTCATCCTGCTGGTCGCCGCGCTCGCGGCATCTCCGGCCACCGCGACGGCCGCGACCAGCCGCTGCCGCGCGCCCGCTCCGGCTCGCTGCCTGAGCGTCGTCGTGCCGCTGGACCGCGACGCGACCGTACCCGGCACGATCCGCATCCGGGCTGCGCGGCTGGCCTCCAAGCGCGGCACCCGGCCGCCGCTGATCGGCCTCACGGGCGGTCCGGGACAGGCCGGGGTGACGTTCCTGGAGGACTACAACTTCATCCTGCCGACGGTCGGACGCGACCTCGTGGTGCTCGACCAGCGCGGCACCGGCGGCTCGGGCCTGCTGCGTTGCCCGACCCTCGAGGGGCGCATCGAGCGCGGGGTCGAACGGTCGACCGCGGCCTGCGGCGAGCGCTTGGGAGCCCGGCGCTCGTTCTACACCAGCGCCGACTCCGCGGAGGATCTCGAGGCGCTGCGGATCCGTCTCGGCGCCCCGCGGATCGCGCTGTACGCGGTCTCCTACGGCACGCGCGTCGCCGTCGAGTACGCCAGGCGCCATCCCGACCGAGTCGAGCGGATGATCCTCGACTCGCCGATCGGGATCGACGCTCCCGACCCGTTCGCGCGCGAGACGATCGCGGCGATCGGCCCGGTCGTGCGCCGCGTGTGCCGCATCGGCTGCGGTCGCGCCGACGCCCACCCGATCGGCGACCTGCGGCGGCTCGTGGCGCGTCTGCGCCGGTCGCCGATCCGCCAGCGCGTGCGGCGAGACGGCCGCAGGGTGACGGTCAAGGTGACGGCCGAGGACGTGCTCGGCCTGCTCGTGTCCAGCGACCTCTTCTCGGAGCTCATGCGCAGGATCCCCCCGGCGGTGCGGTCGGCCCTGGGCGGCAACCCCAAGCCGCTCGTCGGGCTGAAGCTCAGCCTCGGCGGAGCCGAGGACGGCGAGAGCCCCAGCGAGTTCTCTGCGGCCGTCTACGCCGCGACGACCTGCGAGGAGTCGCCGTTCGCCTGGGACCCCGCGGCGGACCCGGCGACGCGCAAGCTCCAGGCGCGGGCGGCGCTCGGCGCCCTGCCGGCCAGCCAGTTCGCGCCGTTCGATCCGCGCTCGGGACGGCGCTTCGGCCCCCTGTCGCTGTGCGGCAGCTGGCCGGCACGGGTGCGCCCGGCCGTTACGCCGCCACCGCTGCCGACGTCCGTCCCGACGCTCGTGCTGTCGGGCGAGCTTGACCTGCGTACGCCGAACGCCGAGGCGCGCCGGCTGGCGACCGCGCTGCACGGCAAGCTCGTGACCGAGCGTGGCGTCGGGCACTCGGTGCTCGGCACGGACTTCAACGGCTGCGCGACGCCAGCCGTGGAGGACTTCCTGGCGGGCCGGAAGGTGGGACGCTGCGCGCGCGGAGGTGCCTCGATCGGTGTGGCCCGCAGCGCACTCCGCCGGCAGGACCGTTACTCTCTGCGGCCTTGATGTGCCGAGTCTCTCCGGGTCCGTCCCGGGGAGAGCGGGGGAACCAGTCGTTGGGGCGAATCGGCTTCGCTTGAAGTCGTAGCGCACAGCAATGTGCGCGAGCCCGTCAGCTCACCTCGTAGGCGCGAAAACAGGGAGCCCGACGATCTCCAACGCACTTCACCGACCGTTTCGCCACGCCCTCGGAGTGGCGGTCCTCATGCTCCTCGTGGCGTCGGCGTCGGCACAGGCGCACAGCGTGCGCAGTGCGCGTACCGGCGGCGCGACCATCGCGGTTCCGGCGATCAAGTCCTTCAAGTGTGGGACCGGCGAGACGACCCGCTGCCCGCGCGGCCAGATCCTGCGCCTGAGCGGCGAGCACCTCGGCGAGACCAGCACCGTGATCTTCCTGGGCAAGCGCGGCAGCCGCGACGACAGCCGCGCGCGGCCGAAGGCCGCCAGCCCGCATCGCGTGATCATCGAGGTTCCCGACAGGGCTCGCAGCGGCAGGCTGCAAGTGGTCTCCGAGAACGACATCACCGCCACGAGCCCCAGCCTGCGCGTCCTCCCCAAGCCCGTCCCGCCCCCGATCGTGCCGCTGACCGGGCCGCTGGCGGGAGCGTTTCCCGTGCAGGGCGAGCACGACTACGGGACGGCGGTCAACGGCTTCGGCGGCGGCCGCGAGCATCAGGGCCAGGACGTCCTCGCCGACTGCGGCCTGCCGCTCGTCGCGGCGGTAGCCGGAACGGTCACCTTGACGAAGTTCCAGTCGCGGGCGGGCAACTACGTCGTCGTCAAGGCCGACAACGGCACGAGCCAGGCGTACATGCACATGCTCGATCCGGCGATCGTCGAGAAGGGCGACCGCGTCTCCGCCGGCCAGCAGCTCGGCGAGGTCGGGCGGACCGGCCGCGCAAGCGCGTGTCACCTGCACTTCGAGCTGTGGACCGCTCCCGGCTGGTATGAGGGGGGAGCACCGGTCGACCCGCTGCCCCTGCTCAAGGCGCTCGACCACGTCCCCTCAAGCTGACTCGATCGCGGCGGCGACGGCGCCGGGCGCCTCGAGCGTCAGCGCATGCCCGGCAGCGGGAACGACGATCAGCCGCGCGTGAGGCAGCGCCTCGGCCAGCCGGCGACCGAGCGCCACGAACTTCGCGTCCCGCTCGCCGGCCAGCACGACGGCGGGCATCGTCAGCTCGCCCAGGCGCTCCCAGAGGGGCGCCATGACGCCGGTCCCGATGCCGCGCAGGGCAGCCGCCAGGTGCTCGGGCTCGTTGCGCAGCCGGTCGCTGCGAGCGGCTTGGGACACCGCGGGCGGCTGACCGGCGAACAGCGGCTGTGAGCCCCAACGGTCGGCGACCTGCGTGATCGCGCGGCCGCCCATCCACCCCGCGAGCGCCTCGTCGCCGGCCCGTCGCGCGCGCCGCTGCTGCGGATCGGCGATGCCGGCAGTCGTGGAGACGAGCACCAGCCTGCTGACGCGCTCGGGCACGGCGAGGGCGACGTGCAGCGCGATCCTGCCGCCCATCGAGTAGCCGGCGAGCGCGAAGCCGCCCTGCGCCAGCCCGGCGACGTCGCGCACGCAGGCGTCCATGTCGATCGGCCGGCTCGCGCCCGCGGCGCCATGCCCGCGCAGGTCGGGGGCCAGCGGCCGGTAGGTTTCGCTCGCGAGGTGCGCCACCACCTCGTCCCAGCCGTGCCCCGTCTGCGTGAAGCCGTGCAGGAGGAGAAGCGGCTCGGGCACGCCCGCCATCATGCCTGCCGGCCCCGACACCCACCTGCTGCTGCGCGCGTTCGTCGACGAGCTCGCCCGCTGCGGCGTGCGCGAGGCCTGCACGTCGCCGGGCTCGCGCAGCGCGCCGATCGTGCTCGCACTCGTGCGCGACGGGCGCCTGCGCTGCTACTCGCACGTCGACGAGCGCTGCGCGGGCTTCTTCGCGCTCGGCGCGGCGAAGGCCGCCTGCCGCCCGGTCGCGATCACCTGCACGTCGGGGACCGCCGCGGCGAACCTCGCGCCCGCGGTGATCGAGGCCTGGCAGGCGCGGGTGCCGCTGGTGGTCCTCACGGCGGACCGCCCGCCGGAGCTTCGCGAGGTCGGCGCCGGGCAGGCGATCGACCAGATCGGGCTGTTCGGATCGGCGGCGAAGTGGTTCTTCGAGGTCGGCACGCACGAGGCGACCGTCGAGCGCCTGCGCTGGATGCGGATGCTCGCCTGCCGTGCGGTCTGGACGGCGCTGGATGGCCGCCCGGGACCGGTGCACCTGAACTTCGCGCTGCGCGAGCCGCTCGTCCCGCCCGCGCAGCTCGGCGACGATCCGCTGCCCGGCCGCGGCGGCGGGGCGCCGTGGCTGCTGCGCGGCGGGCCGGGGGCCGACGCCGCGGCGGCCGGCCGCGCGCTCGCGGTCGTCGCCCGCGACGCGCACCGACCGGTCGTCGTCGCCGGGCGCGCCGAGCCCGGCCTGGAGGCGATCGGCGCCGCCTGCGAGTCCCTCGGCTGGCCGCTGCTCGCCGATCCGCTCAGCGGCGCACGGCGCGGTGGCGGCGCGGTCGCCCACTACGACCTGCTGCTGCGCGCGCCGGCGTTCACCGCCGCGCGCGCACCCGATCTCGTCGTGCGCTGCGGGGACCTGCCGACGTCAAAGCCCCTGCGGTCCTGGCTGCAGGAGCTGCCCGCCGAGGTGGCGCAGCTGCACTTCGACCCGCAGTCCAGCTGGCAGGATCCGACGGCGAGCCTGCACGCGGTGCTGACGTCCGACGCGGCGTCGACGCTCGTGGCCGCCGCCGAGCATGCTCCGGCTGCCGACCCAGCCTGGCTGGCGGCGTGGCGCGGCGCCGACGCCCGCGCGGGCGTCGCGATCGACGCCGTGCTCGCCGACGAGCTCTCCGAGCCCCGGGTCGCGCGCGAGCTCGGAGCCCGGATGCCGGCGCGGGCCACGCTCCTCGTCGCCTCCTCGATGCCGGTGCGCGACGTCGAGGCCTTCACCGCCGTGCGCACCGACCCCCCGCGCGTGCTGTGCAATCGTGGCGCGAACGGCATCGACGGCACGGTGTCCAGCGCGTTCGGCGCGGCCGCGGTCTGCGGCGGCCCGGTCGTGCTGCTGATCGGCGACGTCGCGCTCGCCCACGACATCGGCGGCCTGCTCGCCGCGCGGCGCAGCGGCCTGTCGCTGACGATCGTCCTGCTGAACAACGACGGCGGCGGAATCTTCGAGTTCCTGCCCGTCGCCTCGCAGGGCGATGCCTTCGAGGAACACATCGCCACGCCGCACGGCCTGGACTTCGCCCATGCGGCGGCGCTGTACGGCTGCGCGCACGAGCGCCTACGGACCGTGGACGAGCTGCGCGACGGCCTCGACCGCGCCCTGGCCGCGACCGCGACGACGATCCTCGAGGTGCGCACGAATCGCGCGGCGAACCTCGCGCTGCACCGCGAGCTGGCCGCCGCGGCAGTCGCGGCGATCTGAGTGCCCGTGACGGGGTCGCCGGGTTCTGCGAGGACAGGCTCAGCCGGCCAGCACCGGCAGCAGCACGCCGAGCTTGATGTCGGTCTCGGCGAGCTCGGCGGCCGGATCTGAGTCGCGCACGACCCCGACGCCCGCATAGCAGCGCGCGATCGTCCCGCTGAGCAGCGCGCAGCGCAGCGCGACGCAGAACTCGCCGTCCTCGTTGGTGTCCGTCCAGCCGACGGGCCCGGCGTACCACCCGCGGTCCATGCCCTCCAGCGCGGGGATCAGCGGCGCGGCGACGTCCAGCGGCTCTCCGCCGACGGCCGGCGTCGGATGCAGCAACCCGGCCAGGCGAATCGCACCGACCGGCTTTCGCAGCTGCGCGCGGATCGGCGTGGCGAGGTGCTGGATGTTCGCCATCCGGGCGATCACGGGCTCCTCGGCGGCGGCGACCCAGACGCTGTGCGGTCGCAGTGCGCGCTCGATCCTGCGCACCACGATCTCCTGCTCGCCGCGGTCCTTGTCCGAGCGCAGCAGCTGCTCGCCGAGGTGGTCGTCGACGGAGGGGTCGGCGCTGCGGCGCGCGGACCCGGCCAGCGCGAGCGTGCTGGCGCGCATGCCCTCGCGGCGGATCAGCAGCTCCGGGCTCGCGGCGATGAAGACGTCGTCGCCGCGACCGGCGCAGAAGCAAAAGCACGACCCGAATCCCTCGCGCAGGACGCCGAAGACCGCAGCCGGATCGTGGGGCGCGGGCGCATGCACCTGCACCTCGCGCGCCAGCACGATCTTCTGCAGCTCGCCCGCGCGGATGCGTTCGACGGCGCGCGCGACGGCGTGCTCGTAGTGCTCGGGCGGCGTGCTCGCCGCGATCGTGCAGCGTTCCGCGGGATCGGGATCCAGCAGCGGTAGCGGCGCGCTGAAGAGCTCGCCCAGCCGGCGCTCGATCCGCGCGAGCAGGTCGTCGGCGGTGTCGTCGGGCTGGGCGAGCGTGGCCACCGTCAGCAGGACCTCGTCGCCGCGACGCGCGAGCGAGACCTCGGGAACGTACAGCGATGCCGGCGCGAACGCCGACCAGTGCGGGCTGGCGCCGCCGTCGGGCGCGAAGGCGAAGCCGCCACAGGCGATCGGCCCGGCGCCGCGCGGCCCGTCCGGTGGATCGCAGATCGCCTCGCGCGCCAGCGCTCGCCAGCGCTTGGCGAGCTCGTCGAAGCGGTCAGGTCCGCGCGACTCCAGGGCCACGGCGCATCCCAGCGCGCCGATCGCCGAGCGCTCGCGGTCGGGCTGCTCGAAGCAGAACCACGGCTCACCCGGACGGCGGCACAGCAGCGCGACCGCCGCGGGATCGACATCGCGAGCGACGGGCACGGTCAGCGCGGCGAGCACGCCCGGCGAACGGCGCCGGCGCGACCTGCGCACCGCACGCTCCAGACGCTCCAGCAGCGTCGCGCGCTCGCCGGCGTCGAGCGCGCGCAGCCGCGCCGGCGCGGTCGCCGCAGCCTCGCTCATCGCCTGCCGGGCGCCGGCTCGCCGGGGGGTGTGTCGAGCAGGTATCGCTCCGCCATACCCAGTCGACACACCCCCCTGGCGATCGGCATGAGTAAAGGCGATCAGGTCTCGCCGCGGCCCCGCGAGATCGCGATCTCGCCGGTGCG
>Ga0136625_1000055_pt1 | contig 24907 bp, 22 predicted proteins | sample AntDrymUQ4832306_2_FD_104672 | JGI IMG/M metagenome (GOLD analysis project Ga0136625, IMG submission 104672) | Polar desert sand microbial communities from Dry Valleys, Antarctica - metaG UQ483 (23.06) | ecosystem: Environmental > Terrestrial > Soil > Desert | place: Antarctica: Dry Valley...
GCCTCCGCCAGAGCCGTCCCCGCCCGCGACGGCCGCAGCTGACGCCGCCGCGCCGCCGCCGTCCGCCGCGCCGGAGAATATGCACGGCACGTTCGTCGGCGACGGCCGCGTGCTCGTGCGCACGACCTGGGGCGGGCGCATTTTTGCCTCCGCGCGCGACCTCAGCCTCACCCCCGAGCTGCTCGCACACGGCACCTACGACGAGCCGTTCACGCGCTTTGTGCAGGCCGAGTTGCGCGCAGGAGACGTCGCGGTCGACGTCGGCGCGAACATCGGGCTGTTCACGCTGCTAATGGCCCGGATCGTTGGACCGACCGGCCGCGTCGTCGCCTACGAGCCCGAGCCCGAGAACCTCGCCCTCCTGCGCGACAACGTCGCCGCCAACTACGTCGCCGACTGGGTCGAGATCGTCGCCGCGGCGGCCGCGGCGCAGGCGGGTAGGGCCACCTTCTACGCCACGGAGCGTTTCAAGGGCAACGGCTCGCTCGTGGAGCACGACGCTGACTACTTCGCATCGTTCGACATCGATTCCAACGTGGCCATCGAAGTCGAGACCGAAGCGCTCGATCGCCGCTTCGACGGCTTTGACGGGCACATCGACCTGCTGAAGATCGACGTTGAGGGCGCCGAGCATCAGGTCCTGCGGGGCGCGTGCGGCCTGCTGGAGGCGGGCACCGTCCAGCGCCTATGTCTCGAGGTCATCCGCGCTCGCATGGCCGCGGACTGGGAGCCGTTCGTGGCGCTGCTCGACGAACTTCGAGCCGACGGCTGGACGTTCGCGCGCCTGGACGCCGACGGCCGCCGCGTCGCGCTGTCGCTGCCCGCGCTCGTGCAGCGCGGTCACTTCTCCCAGGTACTGCTCGAGCCCCCGGCGCGCTGAGCTCAGCCGGCGGTCCACAGCTCCTCGTCGATGGCGACCGCGGCCAGCGCGCGGCCGGCCGCACGCGGGTCCGGGCAGCGCGTGCGCCGGCCGCGCACGAGAACGTCGGGCACGACGGTGCCGTAGCGCCCGCTGGCCGCGAGGCGGTCGTAGAGCACCCGCTCCTCACAGCCGTCGGGGGCGTCGGGCAGGCCGCCGTCGAGGGCGTCGGCGGGCAGCAGCGCCACCGACGCGGCGGCGTCGAACTCGCCGATCAGCGCCGCGACGGCGTTGCCTAGCGGCGCGTTGACCGGGTCGCGCCCGTCGCCGTAGGCCGTCGCGTACGCGGGCCGGGCGGGCGCCGCGAGCGCCAGGCAGCAGCGCGCGAGGAAGCCGGGAGCGAGCGTCTCGCCGGCCGCCAAGAACAACACGTGGCCGTCCCGGCGCCGCTGCGCCAGGCCCAGGCACCGCGCGTCGACGCGGGCGCCGTCGGGCAGGTAGGCCAGCCGACCGATGCGCGCGAGCTGGGCGACCGGGACGCGCTCGGGGTCGTCGGCGACGACCATGATCTCCAGGTCCGGCCAGCGCTGGGCCTCGAGCGCGTCGAGCGTCGCCGCCAACGACCCGTCGCCGCGGCGCACGGTCACGATCGCGGTGACCGGCGGCGGCTCGGCGGACGACGCGGCGGGGGCGCCGGACGCGGGCTTGACCAGCGCCGCGTAGCGCTCGCGCAGCAGATCGTCGTCGGCCATCGCCTCGACGGTCGCCCGCGGTGCGCCCTCGCGGATGAGCGCCGCGATCTCCTCGCGGCGCGTCACCAGGTCGGCGAGTCCCTGGGCGATCGCCGCGTCTGAGCCGTCGGTGGTCAGCCACCCGCTGCGCCCGACCTGGAAGCCGTCGGTCATCCCGCCCACCGGCGTCGCCAGCACGGGACGGTTGGCCGCGAGCGCCTCGCGCACCACGTAGCCGTAGCTCTCGAAGCGCGAGGGCACGACGACAATGTCGTGGGAGCGCATGAGCGCCGCGACCTCATCGCGCGACGCGCTGCCGCGCAGGACGATCCGCGGGTCGTCGCCGGCGAGGTGCTCGAGGTGCGAGCGCATCGAGCCGCCGGTCGGCGACGTCGCGGTGTCGCCGCCGACCATCGTCAGGCGCACGTCAGGATCGGGCAGGGCGCGCAGGCCCTGCACGAGCCCGATCACCCCCTTCAGGCGCTGCATCCGCCCGACGTAGAGGATCCTCAGCTCGCCGTCCTCGCGCGGCTCGCGGGCGCGCTGGTTCTCCGGCCCGAGCACGAGGGCAACGGGCACGAGCGTCGCCGGGGCGAGCCGGTGCGCTCCGTAGAAGCGACGATAGATGCCCAGCGTGCCCTCCCCGGGCGCGAGCAGGCGGTCGGCGAAGCGCAGCGACAGGCGCTCGAGCGCCATCACGGAGCGGCTGGCGAGGTCCTCGCGCGGCTGGCCGTCGGCGGCCGCGGTCATCTCCCAGCTCGTGTGCAGGCGCACGACGAGCGTCGTCGCCGCGAGCTCCGGGCAGCCGCTGCGCTTGGCGTCGATCGCCACCGCCCCGATCCCCCGGTAGTCGGGAAACTCCACGAGGTCGATCGGCGCCTCGGCGGCGAGCTCGCGCAGCGCGCGCCACACGGCGAGGCTCGCGGCGTGATGGCTGGAGAGCATCGGGCTCAGGTCACCCCCGGGCTCGTCGAACCACACGAAGCGCAGGTCGCCGGGCAACCGCTCGTCGCCGGCCGCGCGCAGCCGCTCATACTCCTCCCGCAGGCCTTCCGGGGCGAGCACGGTCACGTCGGCCATCGCCCCCAGGAGGCCCGCCACCTCGGCCAGGTGACGGGCGATCCCGCCGCCCAGCACGAGCGGCCAAACCTCCTGCGTGGCGAGGACCAGCCTCGGACGCTCAGGCATCGTGGGTGCCCCGAGGTCGCATCACGAGCCACCACATCGGCGCTCCGCGAAACTCGCTGATGGCCAGCTGTCGGGTGACCAGCGGGATGAAGTCGAGGTACGGGAACTCGTCCACGTATCGGGTCTGTGTCGGCACGCGATCGATCTCGTGTGTCGTCGAGAACACCGCTTCGAGCCTGTCGGTGATGCCGGCGACGAGCAGATCGTGCGCCTCGACGATGATCTCCGCGCCGTTCAGCCCGGGCGCGACGCAAGGGTCGAGGATCTCCGCCTCCGCGCCGTCACAGTCACAGATCACGAGCGACCCCCTCCGATCCCCGAGCACATCGGCGAGGAGCTGCGCGGTGCAGTACTCGACCCGCACGTCGACCTCGACGCCGTTCAGAGCCGCGACCTCGACCGCCCGTTGCGACTGGTCGGCACGCGGTTCGAACGCCACGAGCCGTGCCTTCGGCAATCGTCGCCCCAAGCCGGCGGCATAGTAGCCCTCCGCCGCGCCGATGATCACGGCGAGCTCGGGTGCTCTGCCGACGGCGGACTCGATGGCCTGGTGAAGCTCTCGCTCATAGATCCCGAGCAGCTTGGGCGCGAACAGATCCATCCCCGTCATTGCCCATTCGGGCAGCAGCACGCCCTCAAACGGACCGTTGACCACTGTGTTGCCAAAGTGGTCACGGACACGGCGGTTGGCCCATTCCAGGGGAAACAGGCGTTCGCGGTCCAGACGCCGCTCGAGCGCGCCGATGCGAGCCACGAACTCGTTGGTCCGCGACCCCAGCATCCAGCGCCTAGGATGTCCGCGGTGCACGGCCACGGTCTCGCGGCGCCATGTCCGGTAGCCAACCCCTGGCAGCCATTCCTGTCCAGACCATCGATCTCCGTGCAAGGCGGGTTCGCGCGTGACAATCGGACCGGCCGCACTGTCCCGAACTCATCGCCGGCAGTGTAGTTGGGTCATCAGGCACCGCGGGAGTCGCTGCGCGCCTCCCGGTAGGCGGTCGAGGTGAGAACGGGCTTACTGATGAGGAACGACATCGCCCGTGGCTTCGCGATGCCGTCCAGAAACGCCTCGAGCTCGTCTATGCGCCGCTCCCACGTGTCGTCCTGGGCCGTGCGCCGGCCGGCCTCGCCGAGGCGCGCGCGCAGCTCGGGGTCGGCGACCAGCTGGCGATCGCGGCGCTGACGGCCGCGACCTCGGGCATCAGGCAGTTCTCGCCGTCCACGCAGAGGTCGCGGTTTCCGTGCGAGTCGGTGCCAAGAGAGGTTTGTGCTACGGTGACGCACATGGAGAACGTTGTCGGGGTGCGAGAGCTGCGCCAGAATCTCAGCCGCTATCTCGAACGGGTCAAGGATGGCGAGGCCTTCGTCGTGACCGAGCACGGCACCGAGGTCGCGCGCCTGACGCCCTCGGCGCGCTACGAATCGCCGCTGGCGCGGCTGATCGCCGAACGCGGAGCGACGATCCCACGCGGCGACCTGCTCGCGAACCTCGGGCCGCGCCACCGCCTTGACGGCACGTCGACTGCCGATCTGCTCGACGCCGAGCGGGAGGAACGGCTCTGACCGCGGGTGCCGGCGCGCTCGCCTACCTGGACGCGTCCGCTTACGTCAAGCTCCTCGTCGAGGAGCGCGAGTCGGCCGCGCTGGAAGCGGCGTTGAGGGGCTGGCCGGCGTGGGTATCGAGCGCCCTGATGGGCACTGAGGCGGTACGCGCCTGCCGGCGCGTCGGGGAGAACGTAGCCGCCGATGCAGAGGCGCGTCTGCGCGATGTCGCACTGATCCCGATCGACGATGCGGTTCTTCACGCTGCGCGGCGGCTGGATCCAACCGGTCTGCGGACGCTCGACGCGATCCACCTGGCAACGGCTGCGAGCCTCGGCGCCGATCTCGGGGCGCTGTTCACGTACGACGCCAGGCTTGCCCAGGCGGCCCGCGATGCCGGCCTTGTGGTGCAAGCTCCGGGGATTGTCTGACGCTGGATCGGCGCAGGGCCGCGATTGCCATGCGAGTCGGTGCGCACCCGTCTCCCAGCGGGGGTCCTGATCACGCGCGCCGGCGCGGCTCGGCCGCGAGCCGGCCGGCGAGCCGGCGCATGCGAACCATCAGCGCCGCCGACGGCGTGACCTTGCCGTTGAGGTAGGTCGACAGGCGCGACGGCGACGTGCCGATCCGTGCGGCGAACTGCGCCTTGCTCAGGCCACTGCGCGTGATGACGCCGCGCACCTCCCCGGCGACGGCCGAGCCAGGGGCCGGCGACGCCGGTCGCGTCGCCGAGGCGAGCGCGCAGCGTGTCGAGCTCACGCAGTTAGTCTCGCTCGGTGCTGTTCGCCACCCCGAAGCCCACCAAGGCCCTCGCTACGTCGTCGGTAGCATCGCGACAGCCTTGGCGGATGAGGGGCTTGCGTCGAACTGCCTGGGACCGTTTGACCCCGCCTATGTGCGGGTGGCGCGAACCGCCAGCCGCAGCGTCCTGGGGTTCATGAACGACATGGCGTCCATGTCCGAGAGCATTGCTGGGCAGGCCGGCGGCGTCACCTGCCTCGATGTCGAGGAGCTCAACACGTTCCTGCGCCGCACTCCTTACAACCGCGGCGGCTTCTTCCGCCCGATCGACGCCGCCGACAGCGATGACTTCGCGGTCGATCGGTGATCTGGCGACGGTGGATCTGCCGCGGTTGTCGTGGTGGTTCCGCGGACCTTTGGTGGCGCGTCGCGCCCACGAGCGCTGCATCGAACGAGGAGCGAGCGCGGTGTCCGTCGGCACGGGCGCGCGGGTTCAGCGCGGTCCGGTTGGCGGCGGGACCGTCAGTTGCCGGCATATCGTGCGGGCGGTTTCGATCGAGATCTCGCAGTGACGCGGGACCGGCCGCGCACGCCTGCGGGCGGGTTGCGCCAGATCGTGTGGTTGGCGCCCTCGCGAAGACCTCACAGCCGTGAGCGCTGTAATGCTGCTCAAGCTCGCGGCGCTTCAAGCGGCGGCGAGGTCGATCGTGACCTGCTCGACGTGTCCGCCACCGATCGGCGGCTCGAGACCCTCATCACGGTAGGAGGCGATCATCTCGCGCGCAGCGTCGATCAGCATCTCGCGCGCCTCCACCCCCGTCCGTCCGCACGTGACCACCGCGGGCCACTCAGCCAGCTGGGCCATCGTCCAACCGTCCTCATCCGGGGTGAAGACGGCCGTCAGCGTCAGCACATCGCTCACACGGTCCAAGGTAGCGCGCGATCGACGACACCGCCATCGCAACCGCTCGAGCCGCCGCTACCACCGTGCTCCCTTCGAACGAACGCGAGAGCTGGCGCGACGCTGGCAACGCGCGAGCTCGACAGTGGGCCGTCGACGTCGCGGGAGGGGCTGACGTTTCTGCTTGGCCCGGGCGCCACTCGTTCGCGCACACCGCGGCGCCCACCCCGACCGACCGGGTTGCGCCCAGCGAGGCAACAGCGCGACGCGCCCCTGCGCCGTCGCGATGTCAGGACCGCCGGCCTCGCTTTGCAGCGAGGCGATCGTCGCGCGAACTTCAGCGCGCTCAGTCAAGCGCGGCGAGCCGCTCACGAGCCCGGTGCAAGTCCTGATCGACCCCCGATGCCATGCGAACCGCATCGTCGCGAACCGTCCGGACCGCTCGCGACGATTCCAGCATGGATGATGCTGCCCTCGATGCCCTGCGCGTCCCACGTGAGCTCCGTCAGCGCGCTCGGGAAATCCTCGAGATCACCGACGACGCCTGCCATACGCACCTCAATGCCGAGTACGCGCAATGCTGCCGCGTGCTCGTCGGCCGGCTCGCCCGCAAGCGACCCTCGCCGCTGGCCCGCGGCGACGCGCGGATCTGGGCAGCGGGCGCGATCTACGCAACTGGACAGGTCAACTTCCTCTTCGACCGCTCCCAAGATCCGCACCTGAATACCGATCAGCTCGCCGAGCGTCTCGGCGTGCTCAAGACCACAATGGCCAACAAGGCGGCGCTCATCAACAAGACCCTCGAGATCGACGGGTCGCTCTTCGACGCCAGGATGCTCCCTTCCGAGCTACGAGACGAGGCGCGCCGCCAGGGGCTGATCCCGGACCTCGACACACGTCGCGCCGCGTGACCACGCCCCTGCGATCAAGCGAGCTGGATGCGCTCATCGAAGAACTCACCGTCGATGCCTATGGCGACGACGAGCAACTGTCCGGCTTCCTGGTCGGCGCCCTCCGCCGCCCATCGTCCTGCGCAGCGTCAGCGCGCTGCCCCGACCGCCGACGACCGAGCCGGGGCGCTCCGGCGCGCGCTGGGCGGGTACGCGGGGCCGCTCGTGCTGCACCAGGGCGCACCGGCGGAGGATCGCGGCTGCGAGACGCTGCTCCGAGCCATTGCCGACCTCCCGGGCGAGGTCCGGCTCGTGCTCCTCGGCGATGGAGAGCCGGCGTTCGTCGCCGGGCTCGAGGCCCTCGCCCATGAGCTCGGGATCACCCACCGCGTGGACTGGCTGCCGAGCGTCCCGCTCGATGAGCTGCTCGCCTGGACCGCGGACGCCGACGTCGGCGTCGCGCTGCTCCAGGACACCTGCGCCAACCACCGGCTCGCGCTCCCGAACAAGCTCTTCGAGTACGTCGCCGCCGGGATCCCGGTGGTCGCGAGCGACCTGACGGAGATGCGACGCGTCGTGGAGCGCCACGGCGTCGGCTGGACCGTCGACGCGACCGATCCGGCAGCGGTGTCCGGTGCGCTGCAGGTGGCGCTGTCCGCAGACCGCAAGGTCTTGGCGCAGTCCCTCGACCGCGCCGCCGCCGCGCTGTCATGGGCGGAGGAGTCCGTTGCGCTCACCCGGCTCTACGAAGCCCCGAGGCTGCAGCGGCAGGAGGGCAGGCCGAAGCTTCCGAGGACCCTCACGCGACGTCTCTGGCGTCTGCGGCTGTAACGGTGCCGCGGCCGCGATTGGTTCCCTCGAGAATTGACATGGTCAGACGCGTGAGGCGGCGAGTCGCTGCGAGAGATCGCGTTGGCGTTGGCGTGCTCGCCGTCGATGGTCAAGACGAATTGTGACCGTTGGGCTGAGGCCGATGAGTGGGCGTGAGGACTTCGGTTGCTTGTTGTCGAGGCCGCCGATCCCGAAGAGCTGCCCGCACGAACTGAGTGCTCAAGAGCAGCAGAAGATCCTTGACGCGAGGGCCCGGACGAGCTTGGGGCCTATGCGGCGGACCGAGCTGACCAGTCGGCATCGCTCAACGATCTGGAAGGTCCTCAAGCGTCACAGCCAGTCCCAGCTCCGGCGCGAGACCCGCCAGACGTTCCGGCGCTACGAATGGAAAGCCGGGGGCGCTGCTGCACATGACGCGGTACGCCTGCCCCGGTTTCGACGGCCCGGCCGCTTCGCCATGAGGCAGCGCGCCAACGAGCCCAAGAGCTCGCCAGGCGGGCGAGCTCGTTGTCGTCGGTGTCATCGACGACAACGCTCGCCTGGCCTACTGCGAGCTGCACTCGAAGGAGAACGGGAGGCCGTCTCGGCCACGCTCAAGCGGGCCACGGTCTGGATGTCGAGCAGGGCTGCGGGCCGGTCGAAGCGGTGGTGAGCGACAACGCCATCACGCGCACTCGAGTGGCTGCGCGGCGCGCTCCAAGCGTCGTACTGCAGAGCGACGCGCGTCTCGGCGAGTGCGTGACGGTGGACCGAGGACCGACGGCAGCCAGGCGGTACGGTGAGGCGGTGCAGGGGACGAGAATCAACGAAGCGACCGTTGCAGCGAAGCGTAGGGGGTTTCGGTCTCGTCGAACCTTCGGCCCAGCGGCCTTCCTGGAGTACCAGAGGATCCTCGATTCCGTCGGCGAGACGCTCACCGTAGTCGAGGCCTCCCGACCTGCGGACAGCCCGCCGAGGAAAGCGGTCGCGCTGCGTCATGACGTCGATCACGACTTGGAGACCGCGGTGCAGACGTTCGGTGTTCTCAAGGACGGACCCCTTGTCGCGTACACGTGGATCCACCAGGTCGGCAAGATGTGCCTGTTCTCGACGATCCTCGGACACGGCGAGCACCTGAACGACGGCGTGATGTTCCTCCTGGTCGCCCGATCGCTCGAGCGTCCGGCCGACAAGGCGGGGACCCGCTACGCGATGTACAACATGCACTACTCCGGGACCGACGGGCTGCGCTTCTTCAAGGATCGCCTGGGGTTCGGGCGTATCGCGTGCACTGGGTGGAGGGCGAGGGGCAGCTCGTCCCACCCACGCCCGGGTATCTCCCTCGCGGAAGCCGACTCGGCTCGGTGACCGTAGAGGTCGCACGACGTAGCGAGCGATGAGCGAGGCGATAGACGATGGGACACCCCCGCATCGGCCTGGCCGGGTGGTACGGGTACGGGAACGTCGGGGACGACCTGCTGCTGGGCCTCCTCATGGAGCGACTTCGGCCCGCGGCCGTCTTCTCCACCAGGGCTGGTGAGTGGCGGGATGTGCGCATCCACGACGTAGCGGACCTCGGGTCGTGGAGCGAACGCATCGACCTCCTCGTCATCGGTGGCGGTGGGCTGCTGAACGAGCGCTGGCTGCGCAAGCTGCCGTTGTCGTCGTTCGAAGGCGCCTACGGGCTGCTCTCGGTTGGCATCCCGCACCGGCGTTGGCTCGAAGGCCTCGAGCCGCTCCTCTCCCGGGCTCGGTTCGTCACGGTCCGAGACCACGTGGCGCTGCACGACATCCGCGACGCCTACCCAGGCGTCGAGGCCTGGTGGCTCCCCGATCCCGCGTTCATGTTGCCCCGTCTCGTCCGACCGCGTGAGGACCGCCTGTTGCTCAATCCTCGGGCCATTGCTTCCCCCTGGCTTCGCGAGGACGACCCGGACGACGCCGTCGAGCGTGTCGTTGAGACGTTCGCCGGCCTGGCCGAGGCGCTCGAACACCGGGGTCCGGTGCTCGCCGTCGGCTTCGAGGAGGCAGATCGAGAGCTCCTCGCGCGCCTACCGTACGAGCACCGCATCGTCGTGGAGCGCGAAGCGGTGGAGCTCATCGCCACCAGCGCTGCCCTCGTCACGTCGAGGCTGCACGGTGCCATCATCGCCGCGACCCAGGGCACACCGGTTGTCCTCGTTGACTACCAGGACAAGATGCGAGGCGTAGCCCAAATGCTCGGAGCTCCTGTGCTGCGCTTCGCCGAGCTCGGCGATCTCGCCAAGTCGGTCGACAAGCTGCTCGATGATGCCGCCGCGCCGCCAGACGTCACCCGCCCGGCCGCCTACGGCGCTCTCACCGCACGCGTTCTGAACTTCCTCACACGGTGATCGCGCTCTCATTCGTCATCGTGACCACGGGCGCCCGCCAGTCGGTGCTCGACGAGGTCGTGCTTCCGGGAATCTTCGAGCAGTCCCTGTCGGAGTACGAAGTCATCGTCGTAGGGCGCTACGCCGGTCGCCACCTCGATCGCATCCGGGTGATCGGTGCACCGACGGGGGCAGCGATTTTCTACAAGCCGTTCCAGCGCGGGGCGCTCGCAGCACGCCATCCGTGGGTGGTCGACCTCGACGACGACATGCTCCTCGCTGGCGACTGGGCCGTCCAGATCGCTGCAGCGCAGTTGCAGCAGCCCGGCATCTTCGGCTTCCGACTGACCCATGCCGACGGCGCTCTGTTCGGCACCTACTTCGATGCCATCGACAACCGCTACAACGGCAAGCGGCTCCCGACGAGCTACTTCGGCTCTTCGGTGGCGCCTGCCGAGCTCTTCCGGCGCGTCCCCTACCCGAGCTACCAGAGCGGCGATCGGGTGCATGCCCTCCGTACTGCCGACGTCTGGCCCGCCCTTCCGAGGACGCTCCTCGAGGGCGTCGAGGTGACGCACCTCGGGCAGTCAATGGGCCACCCTGGCAGCACGCCGAAGACGACGCGCGATCAGATAGCCGCAACCCGGCCGCTTCTGGAATTCCTTCGCACTGAAGCGATCGCCTGGGCGCCCTTCGCCGACCGCTACGTCGAGGGTCGCCCCAAGGTCACGCTAGATGAGCTTTGGACCGCAGCCCACGCCGCAGTGGGAGATCCCGTCTTCGCGCGGCGACACCACTGGCTGGTGTAGGAGTGGCCTCGCCCCTGCGGGTGCTCATGATCGTCTACAACTCGTGCACAGCGGACCCCAGAGTGGACAAGAGCGCTGCGTCGCTGGTTGGCGCCGGTCACGCAGTCGATGTGATCGCTGTGCGCGACAGTTGCGGGATTGCGGCGAGCACCGCCGCGTGCCTAACGCCCCGAGAGACCCCGCCCTCGCCGGTCGCGTCAACGGCGGCCACCGCTCGACCAGATCCCTGATGACTTCGCGAAGGCACCAAAGCCCCGCCGCGGCCTCGTAGGACCGTAGACCGCCGGTACGCGTAGAGCTCCGTCGCCCGGCGGAAGTGCTGCGTAGAGCTGGCCAAGCACCTCGGCCTGGGTCTCCCACGCGATCGAGCGCTGAAGAGCTGCCAGCGCTTCACGGTCAACCACGCCGGCAGGGGGCTGGAGCAACATGTCAGCCACAGCGCGAGCGATGGCGAGCGGGTCACGTTCGTCGAACACCGTTCCCAGCTGATGTTCGCTGACGAAGCGCCGCATCTCCCTGAGGTCGCTGACCAGGATCGGCACGCCGGCCATGACGGCGTCGAAGAGCTTGTTGGGCATGGCGAGGTCGTACGACCGACAGACGTTCTGGATCGGGATGATGGAGGCGTCCGCCGTCGCGACGGCCGCCGGCACGAGCTCTGGGGGCAGCGGGTCGAGGAGGTGAACGCGCCCGCTGCACCCGAGTTCGGCAGCCCGCAACATCAAAGCGGCCTCCGGCTCGGAAGCCCGTGGACCGAGCAAGCCCAAGTGGACGTTCGGGAGCATCAGAGGAAGCGCTTCAACGACTTCCTCGACACCTCGTGCCCGCATGACCTTGCCGACGTAGACGACTAGCTTGTCTTCCGGACCTAGGCCGACCGCGTCCTTGAGTGAGTACGAGGCCGAGCGCAAGCTGGCCTCGAGCGGCGGGCTGTTCATCACGAGGTGCGGGCGCGGTATGCGGTACCAGCGCTCAAGATCGCCAGCGATCCCGGCCGACACCGTGATGCTCGCTGCGGCGGCGCGGATGCCGCGGAACTCGTGATACGCGGCGGCGGCCCGTTTCAGCGGCGTCCACGTCGTGTTGCGGTGAAGCTCGTGCTCGTGGGCATCGTAAACGAACGGGATGCCGTGCCGCCGGGAGTACCGACGCGCAACGTGCAACGTGTTGAGGTCGTGGGCGTGCACGACGTCCGGGTCGAATTCGCGAAGCGCAGGGAGCACCGAACGCGCGTAGTCCGTGTAGTAGGTCACAGGGGCAAGCTTTCGGGCACCGAGGCGATAGACGCCCCAAACGCGCGCCAGCAGGGGAAGCTCCGAGACGTACAGCCGTCGATAGCCTTGGATGGCACAGCGAATGACGCCCAACTCCACCCGCAGCAGACGGCGGGAGACTGCCACGGTCGCTCGACGTGCTCGCCGCTCCACGCGCAGACGCAAGCGCAACATGACCAATTGCCCGCGTTGCGACCGGGCGGCCCCCGCCAAAACGATCCTCGCCAGCGGCCGCCGCAGAGCGAGCGCCACCTTCAATGGCAACCGGGCACGGCGCTGAGCGCAGATCGCTGCAACAGATAGCAAGTGAAGCCCTCCGCGGGTGACGGTGCGTCGAGCCCGACGCTCGGCATGCAAGCCGACGCGGGCCGCCGTCAACTCCACGTGCAGTCGGACGGCGTCGATCCGCAACACCGCCCGACCAGCGAGACGACGGGTACGCCGTTCGATCAGGAGGCTGCCCCAAGCCGCCGCGAGAACCAGCACACCCCAAGGCCGGTTGCCCCGAGCGCGCGCGTCATCGACCCGGCTATCGGCGGCCATCCGTTCGAAGCACAGGACGCGCTCCCCCAGCGCCTTCCGGCGAACCTGCGCATCGGCAGACCGTCGGCGCTGGCGTTCCAGAGCTCCGGGCGCCGACCTAAAGCGAGCCAACGCGGCGCGACGCTCGCGCAGGCGCGTGACGGCAGCAGCATGCGCGGCGCGCTGACGCGCTAGCTCGCTGGCACCGCCGCCCAACCGCGCGGCGACCGCGCACGCCACGTCGTGGCGTCGCAAGACCCGTGACCGCGCTTGCGAGTACCTCTCCGTCGGCCCGAGACCTTGAAGCGCCGCAACCCGCTCAAGGATTGCCGGCACTCGATGCTGACGCTCCTGCACCCCAGGGCGCGACGGCTGAACCTCGTGAGGTGCTGCGAGCTTTCGTTCGAAGTCCCGCGCGACCGTCACAACGGCAGCGTGGCGGGCGATCGCTGCCCGTCGCCAGCCAACCAGCCTTCCGCGGCGGGCGAGGTACAACTCCTTCGCCCGCGCACGACGTCGGAGGTAGGCGTCGCGACCAAGCAGCATCGTCCACGGAGCATGCTGAACTCGCTCGTACTCCGCGAGCCCGACGGTATCCCGTTCGGGGACGCCGGGCGCTGCAATCGCGAACACCCGAACCTCGTAACCCCGCACGACCAATGCGGTTGCTTCCTTGCGGACCCGTGTGTCGTACTGCCCCGTGTTCCGAACGAGCATGGCAACGCGACGACGTGCCCCCGGAGGTGCGCCGTCGTCGAGGCCTGGGCCTGGTGAGGGCTGTTCGGTGGGCCGTTGAATGGGCATGCAGCGGCAGCGCGGGAGGCTATCGCCGACGTGACGACACGGTCAAGAGACCCATCGCTTTGGCGGCCTCCGCGCGAGGCCGCCGGTGACACCGGCGAGACGCGGTGTCAGCGAGGGCCGACTGTCGCCGAGACCTCAGGCGCGGGCGCCTTCGAGGCTAGGTAGGCCAAGACATCGCCCTCGCTGGAACGGAGTCTGTCGGATGAGTGTCAGGCTTTGAATACGAGCGGGTCCCAGCGTAGCCCGGACGCGGCAATCAGCAGGCGCGTCGTCGCGGCCTCGTCACCTCTTACGGGAGCGTGGTCTGCGACGTCGCGGGCGCTGCTCAGCATCGTGTCCGTCCAGCGCTGCGATCCCGTGATGCGCGCGAGGCATGCACATCCCAACGCGGTGGCCACCTGGCCCGAGATGCCATCGTCGCCGCGAGCCTGCAGATCCGCGTGAATCTCCTCGACGGTGCGGAGGAGTCTGACGCGCTGAGGCCGCGTGGGCGCGCGCGAGGGCCGGTACTTCATCAGAATCTAGTCGACCGTGTCAGCCGCGACGCGCCCGCACCCCTCAGCGCTTCACCGTAGACGGCCAGGAGCTTTACGGACTGCTCCTCCCACGTGAAGTGCTTGCTCGATGTCAACGCGTTGGCTCGCATCCTTCCGAGAAGCTCGGGATTGGCCATCAGGCGCTCGAGGGTGCATGCCACGTCGCGTGCATCCTCGGGATCGAACGTGGCCCCGATCTGGAGTCCCTCGACGAACCGGACGACCTCCGGGAATCGGCTCCCCGCGATGGCGATCCCCGCGCCCATGTACTCGAAGAGCTTGTTGGGTGTCGTGTAGTAGTTATTCAGGCCGACTGCGCGATAGGGGATGACACCGATGTCGGCTCCGCTGGTGTAGCCGAGGAGGACATCCTGTGGAACGGGTTCGATGATGACCACCCGCTCGCTGAGACCCCGATCGCGCACAAGGTCTCTCAGCGTGGCTTCCAGGCGGCCCCAACCCATGAGTACCAGTACTCCACGATCCAGGTGAGCCATGGCCTCGATCAGCGTCTCCAGGCCTCGGTTCGGGGCGAAGCCGCCCTGGTAGAGGATGATCGGATCGGCCCGGCCAAGGAGCCCGCTCTTCTCACGCAGCCGATTGCCGTCTTCAGGAGAGACAGAGTGCTGGGCTGCGCGCGGGCAGTTCAGCACGACGGTGGGTTTCCTCACGTCATAGCGCGCGGTCAGTTCGTCGGCGATCGACTCGCATACGGTGATCACGCGATCTGCTCGCCCGATGAGCAGCCGTTCGACTGCCCGCCAGACGGCCCGCTCCAGACGCGAGAGCGTACTGATCTCGGTGTAGAGCTCGTGCGAGTCGTAGACCAGCCGACCCCTCGTTCTCCTTGCCAGAAGTGCCGCTACCGGGAGCGTGTTGAGGTCGTGGGCATGGTAGACGTCGGCCGGCTCCTGCTCGACCAGGCGAAAGCTGCGCCAATAGAAATCGAAGAATATGAGCGGCTTGTGACACCGCATGAGCGTGCGGCGCGGCAATCGGCCTAGCGCACCCCCCAGAGCGGCGAAGCGGCGCGCGGTCTCCGAGGGGGGCGGCGGCTCGCCTACGTCGGGAGGGCCCGTCGCGGCGCCGGCCAGCCCCTCGTGCGCGATCACCGCATCAGCCGGGGTCGGTGGGTCTTCGATCGTGACCGATGGCGTGTGCCGGACCGTCCGACCAGGCTGCGCCCGCCCGGCTCGCTGACGGACGAAGCGCACGATACGAAGCGTCAGGGCGCTGCCGCGGCGCCATCGCGGCCTCATCAGTCGACGCAGCCGCAGAGGCGCTCGCAACCACTGTGGCCGAACGAGCCGGCGCGCTCTCAGGCGTGCCCGCCGCCATCGCGGCTTCACCAGGCGCACGATACGCATGCGCTTCCAACGGACTCGCGCCCGGTGCAGTCGCGCGCGCCGACGCGTCGAACGCGCGCTGCGGAGGACTCGGTAGTGCAGCGGATCCCGGTCGATCCGCAGGATCTCGAATCCATGGCGGAGCTCGCGGGAGTCGGTCGTCCTGTCGAGGACCGCGATGATCCGTACCTCATGCCCTGCTTCGGTCAGCGTCCCTGCGCTCTTGAGCACCCGGGCGTCGGAGCGACAAGTGTTGTAGACGAACATGCAGACCTTCAGAGGTCGTGGCGCGAAGCTCGGGGTCGTGTCGCCGGGACGCAAGCGGGTTACCCTAGCTATAGCTAGAGCGTCGTTATGGGCGGCGGCCCGCTGGCCGCCGGCGCGGGCCTGCTGCTGTTCGCCGCCTGGACGAGCGGGGCGACTACCTCGCGGCCGTGCTATCGGCGACGCTCCTGTTCGGCTTCGGCCTAGCGCTGACCGTCGCGCCGCTCACCGCGACCGTCCTGAAGTCCGCCGATTGCCGGCACGCCGGCATCGCCTCGAGGGTCAACAACACGGTCGCGCGGGTGGCGAGCCTCGTGGCGATCACGGCGGTGGGCGCGATCAGAGCCCAAGCAGCGTCCACTCACGCCGCCCGACGCCACCGGGGTCGCACCGGGCACCGCGATGCAGGCGCGCGAGGCCAACGTCGACACGATCGAGACGAGGATGCTGATCACCGGCCTGCTCATGTCTCGGGCGGCGTCGTCTCGCTGGTGGGGATCACCGACCGCCGGGCGCCCCGCGACGCCGCCGAGCCCGCCGCCTCCTAACCTTCACCCCGCCCGATGCCGGAACGCTTCACAGTCACCCCCGAGCGCTATGCGCTCATCGCCCGCTCCGCGCTGGCTATGCTCACGCTGATCGTGCACACCGGCGCAGCGGTGCGCCTGCCCGATTCGGGCGCCGCTGGGGGTCGTGGCGGCAGGCCGTGCTCGGCGGCTTCGCCGTCCTCTACGACCCGGCGCCGGGCCTGGTGATGAGCCACTACGTCCTGTCGATGCTCATCCTCATCGCGGCGGTGGTGCTCGACTGGCGCGCGCGCTGCCGCGGCTGGGCGGCGTGGCGATCTTCACCGGGACCGGCGACATCATCAACCGGTTGGACTTCACGGGCGCCGAGACGCGAGCTGCCCTCCGAGCTGGTCTGGCTGCACGCCACGCTCGCCGCCGTGACAAGGGTGGCGATCCTGCGGGCGGTGGTCGCGTTGGGGGAGCCGGAGCCGGCGCGCGCGGCCCGGCTGCGGGCGCCGGCGGGGCACCCCCGGTTGAGGATCGTCATGTTCGTCTACAACACCTTCCGCACGGACGCCCGCGTGCTGAAGGAGGCCGGCACCCTCGCTGCCGGTGGGCATGACGTACGGGTGATCGCCGTCTGGGACGAGACCATGGCGCGCGCCGAACGACGGGACGGTTTCCGGGTCACGCGCATCGAGCGCGATCCGCCGCACTACAAGGTCTGGCGCGCCGTTCGTCGGGTGCGCGGAGCGCTGTGTCGAGGAACGCGGACGACGACCCAGGGCCCCCGTCCCGTCCGGACCCCGCTTCCCTCCGGCAACCGCCACGCGTGGTACGGACGCCTGCTGCTGCTAGTCCACAAGCCACTGCTGTATCTGGACTTCTACGCTCGGGCCTTCCGCAGCGTCCGCACGGAACCGGCCGACGCCTATCACGCCCACGACCTCAACACGCTGCCGATCGCCGCGCTCCTGGCCCGCACGACGGGCGGCATGCTCGTCTATGACTCCCATGAGCTGTTCACCGAGACCAGCTCGATCTCCGAACGCGAACGGCGGGTGTGGCGAGCCGTCGAGCGGCGCCTCATCGGTCGAGCCGAGCACATCATCACCGTGTGTGACTCGATCGCCGACGAGCTGACCAGCCGGTACGGCGTCGTGACGCCGACGGTCGTCCTCAACTGCCCGCGTCGATCCGATGCCCCACGCGCTGGCCGTCCCACGTCCCTGTTGCGGGCGAAGGTCGGTGCCGACCTGGGCACGCCGATCGTCCTATATCAGGGCGGGTTCCTTCCGCATCGTGGCCTCGAGACCCTCATCGACGCGGCGATGCACATCGAGCGCGCCACCGTGGTCCTGATGGGATGGGGTCGCATCGAGCCCGCTCTCCGCGAGCGCATCTCGCGGCGAGGTGTCGAGGACCGCGTCGTGATCACCGGACCGGTTCCCCAGGCGGATCTGCAGGGGTACACCGCCTGCGCCGATCTCGGTGTCATCCCGTATCACCCGGTCCGGCTCAACAACTACTACACGACCCCCAACAAGCTCTTCGAGTACATGAGCGCGGGCGTGCCGATCGTCGCGAGCCGGCTCCCAGAGCTCGTGCGCTTCGTGGAGGACCTCGACATCGGGTTGACCTACCACTGGGCCGACGAGCACCAACTGGCCGACGCGATCAACACGCTCCTGTCGGACGAGCCGCGGCGTCAGCGGCTGGGTAGCACCGCCCGCGCCGCGAGCGAGCGCTACAACTGGGAGCGCGAGGCAGTCAAGCTCGAGCGCATCTACGAGCCGGCGTCGTGACACGCACGCTCGAGCAGTTGCGCCCACCGCTCCACCATGGCCGCGCGCCCGAACCGCTGCTCAGCGACCGCGCGCGCTCGGGTGCCCATGCGGCGTGCCAGCGCCCGGTCGGCGTGAAGTGCGGCAAAGGCCGCGGCCAGGTCACTCGCGGACTCGGGCGGCACCGCGACGCCCACGCGGGTGTCCGTAACGAGCGTCGCGGCCTCGCCGCGCGCCGACACGATCGCCGCGCGACCGGCGGCCATGATCTCGAAGAGCTTGGTCGGCAGCGCCCCCATGAAGATCTCGCGGTCGCGCAGCAGCACAACTCCTGCGTCGGCTTCGGCATACAGCCGCGGGACGTCACGCGCGGCGACGGCGCCCAGAACGCGGACGTTGGTCCGCCGCGCGCCGGCGACACGGTCGCGCACGGAGCTCAGCTCGGCACCATCCCCGGCGATCGTGACCTCGACGACGTCCGGACCGGCCTGGTGCGCCGCCTCGACCAACGTGAGGATGCCCTGGGACATTCCCACCGTGCCCGCGTACAGGACGCGGAGCGGGCCTTGTCGGTCCGAGGTCCTGGGCTCGAAGCGGCCGAGGTCGACCGCCGGCCACACGCGTATCACCTTGCCGGCGCACGAGGCGAGATCGGAGAGCGCCCGCTCGATCCCCGCAGTGGGGACGGTGACGGTGTGCGCCCGGCCGTAGCACCACGTCTCGAGTGCCTCCGCGGCCGCGATGGCTCGCCGGTGGCGGAGCAGCCCGAGTTGTACCGCGCTGGCCGGCCAGCGGTCGGCGATGTTGATCACCAGCGGCGCCCGTTTGAGCTTGGCGTACGCGACCCCGGCCGCAGCGGTGAACAGCGGTGGGCTCTCCACCACCACGACGTCCTGGGGCCCGGCGGCACGGGCGAGGGCGATGGCGGAAGCGCTCAGCGTCGTGTGGCCCGCCAGCCGTTTCGCGAATCCGCGGTTGGGCGCGGGCAGCACCAGCGTGCGCACGACGCGCACGCCGTCGCGTGGACGCTCCACGAGCAGAGGACGGTTCCGGTAGGGCGGCTGGACGACGCCGTCCGGATAGTGCGGAAACCCGGTGTGGACGGTGACCTCGTGCCCATGGTCTGCGAGACCGTGCGCCAGGGCACGTATACGCGTCTGCGGGGCCCCGAGCTCAGGGGGGTAGTAGTGCGTCAGGAACAGGACCCGCATCGCCAGCGATCTGTAGCAGGTGCGCCGGGACAACCACGCTGCGGCGGTACCCTTTCCATCGATGGCCGACCCTGAGAGGCACCCCGCCTGGGGACCTGAAGGAGCGGGGGGCGGCTCGTGGGCCGACCTCGCCCGCCTCTGCGCGGCCGCCGACGAGGCCTTCGGGTCAGGCAGCCTCGACGAGGCCGAGGGGCTGTACGCCGTCGTCCGCGCCCGTGAGCCCGGCCACCCTGCCGCAGAGCTCGGGACCGCCGCGGTGTTGCGCAGAAGGGCCGCCGAGCAGGAGCGGCGCGGTCGCTCGGACGCGGCATCGGAACTGAGCGCCGAAGCCGACAGGATCGAGAGGGCGGCGAAGGCTGGGGCCGAAGTGCGGCCCCGCACCCTCCTGGTCCGTCAGGCCCGGGCCCGCGCCGATGCCGGCGACATGGAGGCGGCGGTGCGCCTCCTGCAGGACAGCGTCCGGGCGGCCATCGGCGAGCGGCGCGTAAGCGGTCTCGCCGACGAGCTCGAAGACGCCGGCACGGACGAGGCATGGCGGATCCTCGTCGCGCGCGCCGCGCTCACGGCCCAGGCGGATGCCGAGCGCGCGGCCGACCTGGCATCCCTGCTGCGAAACGGGCCCCGACGGCCCGCGAGCGAGGTCGACGGGGCGCTTGACCCCGCCGCCGACATCGATCAGCCCGACCCTCCGGCTCCGCTTGTCGTCGCTTCTAAGCCTCCGGTCGTCGAGCCCCACGGTCCATCCGCGGGCCCGGCGGAGGCGGGAATGGTCTTCGAGTCCCATCGGGGAGGGCTCCCTCCGATGGCGCCCTACTTCGCCGAGGTCTGGCGCCGCCGCCAGTTCCTCGTGCACATGGCGCGTGCGAAGCTCAAGGGGCAGCACGCCGACACGCTCGCTGGCCGCGCCTGGACGCTCCTGAACCCGATCCTCCTGGCGTTGACCTACTTCATGCTCGTCACCGTCCTGCTCGACGCCCAGTCCACCACGACGGTCTACCTCGGCACGTTGCTGTCCGGCCTGTTCGCGTTCTTCTACACGAGCAACGCAATCCGCATGGGCGCGTTGTCGGTAGTGGGCGCGGGGAACCTCGTGATGAACACGGCCTTTCCGCGCCTCCTGCTGCCGCTATCGGCCTGCGTGTCTGCGCTGCTGCTGTTCCTTCCGATGCTGCTGGTGTACGCGGTGTTCCATCTGGCCGTCGGTCTGCCGCTGGGACCCCAACTCGCAGCGGTGCCGCTGATCATCGCGCTCCAGACCAGCCTGTGCGCAGGCCTGGCCATGCTCGTGGCGGTGGCCAACGTGTTCGTGCGCGACGTCGGTCGTGCGTTGCCTTATGCGCTTCGGCTGTGGCTGTACCTGTCGCCCGTCCTGTGGACGATCGATCAGGTCCCCGACTCGGCCGCGCGAGTCGTGGAGTTCAGCCCGCTGTATCCGATCCTCGTGAGCTGGCACCAAGTGTTGATCGACGGCGAGGGTCCGGGTGGGTGGCTGCTCGCCCAGGCTGGTGCCTGGGGGGCCGTCACCCTGGTGGCCGGCACCGTCCTGTTTCTACGAAAGGAGCGCGAGTTTGCGGTCCGCATCTGAGCAAGGCGCGCGTGCGCAGGTGGGCGCTTCCCCGACGGCGATCCGTGTCCAGGGGCTCTCCGTGAGCCACAGGACCGTGTACCGATCGCCGCGGCGGGCCGGAGCTCGCCGGATCGAGATCACGCGCCGCCGCCGCATCCAGCGCGTCGACGCCCTTCGCGATGTGAGCTTGACGGTTCCGCGCGGGGAGGTCCTGGGCATCGTGGGGGCCAACGGAGCTGGAAAGTCCACCCTCTTGCGTGCGATCGCCGGGATCCTGCCCCCTGGGCAAGGCCGCATCGAGGTCCGGGGGCGCGTCTCCACGCTGCTCGCTCTCGGGGTCGGCTTCAACCGCAGCCTCAGCGGTCGGGACAACGTGCTGCTCGGTGGACTGGCGGCCGGCTTGGAGCCGAGTGCGATCCGCGCTCGCTACGACGAGATCGTGGACTTCGCCGAGCTGGGCGACCACATGGAGCTCCCGATGAAGACCTACTCGTCGGGGATGTTCGGGCGCCTTGCGTTCTCGGTCGCCGTCCACATGGATCCCGACATCCTGCTGATCGACGAGGCGCTCGCGACCGGCGATGCGACGTTCAAGGCTAAGTCCTCGGCCCGAATGCGGGAGCTCTGCGACAACGCGGGGACAATCCTCCTCGTGACCCATGGCATGTCCACGATCCGCGATCTTGCGACCAGTTGCGTTTGGTTGCACCGCGGTCAAGTCATGTCGCGGGGCGACCCGTCTGCGGTCGTCGACGACTACGCGACGTACGCGCGCACCAAGAAGCACGCGCGGGCGATCCACGACGACGAGTGACGCGTCCTGTCGGCGCACGACCATCCGTCCAGAGCACGACTCCGCGCGACCGTCGCCGCGTCCCGGTCCGGCGAGGAGGTGGAGGAAGCCGCTTGCGAGGTCGCTGTGAAGCTCGCGGCGGCCGATGCCGCGGTGACGGTCCTCATAGCGGGAGCGTATTGGGAGCGTCGCGAGCACCGGTTCGGCGACGTGGCCGTCATATGGCTCCCCGCGTCCGGCGTGACCGGGTGGTTGGAGCGTGCCGTCCGGCGGACCGTCGGTGCACTGTTGCCGCGTCTGCTTCATGCGGGCGTCGTCCTGCGCAACCGGCTGGAGGAGGGCCGTCGGCTTGGGAAGTATCGGCGCCTCGCTCGCCTCCTGCCCGCTGTGTCCCGCCTCCGGGATCTGTCGACTTCGTCTCGACCGAGGCAGCGTCGCTCACCACGCAGGCCGCGACCGGTGACGGCGGAGCATGACCTCGTGGCGGAACTGCGCGCCCTGCGCCCGGACATCGTGCACGCTCTCGACCCGGTGGCGTCGCGAGCTGCGAGACGCGCCGGCGCCGACGTGTCCGAGAGTGACGCCGCTCGCATAGCCACCGAGACAGCACGCTTCGCCCCGCGGAGCCCCGCTGCGCCGCGGCTGCTGATCGGCCCGCGCAACGGCAACGGCCAGGCGTGGGCATGGGCGCGGGCGGTCGAGGCGTGGTCCCCCGACGTGCGCAGCACCGCGCTCGCGGTCGGCTTCCCCGCCGGCGAGTTGAGGCTCGACTTCCCGGCGGACGTCCGCGTGACGCTCGACGACTGGGGCTCGCGCCGCTGGCAGCGCTGGTGGGTGAGCCACGTGCTTGCCGATTTCACCCACGTGTTGCTGGAAACCGGCGAGCCGATGCTCGGTCGCCAAAATGGCGATGACGCGTTCGCCGACCTACCGGTCCTGCGACAGCATGGACTCACGGCCGGGCTGATCTTCCGTGGCTCGGAGCTTCGCGACCCTCGCGCGCACGCGGCCCGCGAGCCACACTCCCCGTTTGCCGAACCGTCCGACCCCTTGACCGCCCGCCTGCAGGGGCGCGCCGACCGCGTCCATGCACAGCTCGAGCATTGCGACGCGCCGTGCTTCGTGACTACGCTCGACCTGCTCGACGACCTCCCGCGCGCACAGTGGCTGCCGCACGTGCTCGACCTCGAGCGTTGGGGGCCGGGTCCGCCGATTCTCGAGCGCCGCGTTCCCGTGGTCGTGCATGCGCCCACCCGTGAGTCGCTGAAGGGCTCGCAGGCGATCGACGCGGCATGTGAACCCCTCGCAGCGGCCGGGCGGATCGACTACCGACGGTTGCGCGGCATCCCCTCCGGGCAGATGCCCGCCGCGTTGCGCTCCGCCGACGTGCTGGTCGACCAGGTCGTCAACGTCGGCTCCTATGGTGCGCTGTCACTGCAGGGAATGGCGAGCGGTCGCCTCGTCGTGGCCAACGTCTCCGACCACGTCCGTGCTCGCCTGGACGCCGAGCTGCCGGTCGTGCAGGCCACACCCGACACCCTGGCCGGAGTGCTCGAGGATGTCGTCGGGCGTCGCGCCGAGCACACCGAGATCGCCGCCGCCGGTCGCCGGCACGTCGAGCGCTTCCACTCCGGGCGGCACTCCGCCGAGAAGCTGCTGGCGTTCCTCAGTGGCTGACGACGCGGAGGATCGCCGCAATCTGCTCGCCCGCCGGCACTCTGATCGGGCCGAGGCCCTCCAGCAGCCGAACATAGACATGCGCGAGGACATGGGCCTGCGCCTCCCACGAATAGCACTCGGCGAGGCCCGGTTCGGCGAGGGCGCGTAGATAGCGCGAGCGGTCCTCGAGCACGAGTCGCACGGCGCGGGCGAGGTCTGCCGGGTCGCCGATCCGAAACGCCTCGCCGATGCCGAGCTCCGCCACCAGGGTGCTGGTCGATCGGTTGTCGCTCGCCACGACCGGCAGGCCGGCGTGGATGTACTCGAAGACCTTGTTGGGCAAGGTCACGTCGGCGTTGCCGAACGCGAGCAGCGGTTCGAGGCCGATGCTCGCGTCCGCGATGAAGCTGCTGACCTGATGGGTCGGCACGTAGGGCACGAGGTGCAGCCGCTCTGCGCATCCCAACCGTCGAGCGAGCGCGCGCAGATCCTCGATGTGGCGTCCCCGGGCGGCGGTGATCAGCGCCAGGTGCACGCCGGGCAGCGCCGGCAGCGCCTCAACTGCGACCTTGAGGCCGCGCATCGGCTTGACCACACCGGGATAGACGAGCAGCGGGGTCTCGGGGGCCAGGCACAACGTCGCGCGGACGCCAGGCAGCGCGACGAGCGCCCGGGCGGCGAGCACCGGTGCGTTGAGGAGCACGTCCGGGCGCACGGCGAGCCGGTGATCGTGCTCCAGCCGCCGGGCGGTCCAGGGGCTCACGGACAGCACCCGGTCAGCAGCAGCGATGTGCTCGGTCTCGAGGTCGACCGCGGCCCGCAGGCGGGAGCGGGAGAATTGCGTGTACCCTCGGACGTACTCGTGCGCGTCGTAGACGAAGGCCACGCGGCGCCCGCTCGCCCGCCCGCGGGAGACGATCCCGGCCGCCGCCTCGAGCACCGCGAAGTCATGGGCGTGGACGAGGTCGGGGGCGAAGGCGTCGCCGGTCGGCCCCATGGCCCGCGCCATCTGGACGAAGTGCGGATAGATCCAGCGCCACCCCAGCATGCCCGCGGGAAGGCGCTCGGCGACCGCGCCGCGCAGCGAGGACGAGAGGTATCCGTGGGCGGCGCGGCGTCGGGCCTCCACGATCCGTGACAGCGGCCGCCGCTCCAGCGCGGCCGCCGCGGCCTGCTCGCTGCGGTAGCCGGCGTGGCTGAGCGCCCGCCCCACCGGGCCCGCCCCGGTCAGCGGAGCCCGGCGCAGCACGCGTACCGGCCCCATCCGGTCCTCCCACGAGCGCGGGGTGGCGGACATCCCGATGACCATCACCTCGCAGCCGGCCGCCGCAGCGGCTGCGGCGGACTTGCGCACGCGCGAGTCGTCGGTCACGTCGTTGGCGACGAGCATCAGCACGCGCGGCGGGCGCGCCTGCGAAGCGGTGAGAGCGGGTGCGGCGGTCGGTCGGCCGGTCACTGCGATCCCGCGCTGCGCGCCAGCTCCTGCAGGCCGACGTCGAGCGGGTTCAGCTCAAGCGCCCGGCGGTACAGGCCAAGAGCCACCGACCGGCGCCCCGCCCGCACCTCGAGGTCGCCCAGCAGCGCGTAGGTCACGAAGTTGCGCGGCTCGCGGTCGATCGCGTCGGTGAGCAGCTCCCGGGCGCGGTCCACGCGGCCGAGCTCCTCGGTGGCTCCGGCCTCGAGCAGCAGAGGCGTGAGCGCGAGCGGGTTGAGGTCGCGCGCGGTGCGCGCCGCCTCGAGCTGGCGCACGGCCGAGGACTGGCCGGCGACCCGTGCCTTGCGGGTGTGGAAGTCCGACAGGTAGACGGCGGTGACC
>Ga0136625_1000057_pt1 | contig 24724 bp, 28 predicted proteins | sample AntDrymUQ4832306_2_FD_104672 | JGI IMG/M metagenome (GOLD analysis project Ga0136625, IMG submission 104672) | Polar desert sand microbial communities from Dry Valleys, Antarctica - metaG UQ483 (23.06) | ecosystem: Environmental > Terrestrial > Soil > Desert | place: Antarctica: Dry Valley...
CTCTGCTGATCGTTGGCGGGGCGCTCGAATCGATCAGCGAACGGCTCATCGAGGTACCGATCGCCGTTCTCGGGCTGGCATGGATCGGCCTCGGGATCGGACTGTGGAACGCCGCGACACACGCGGCAGCCCAGACGGGCGCCGTCGCCGATCGCTGACCGTGGCCATCTGTCGACGCAGAAGCAGCCGAAGGCGAGCGGTGGACGGTCGCTCTCGCGCGATCTCGACGAGCGTCTCGACCGCGACTTGGCCGAGTGCTGGTTTGGACGACGTTCGCCAGCGGCGACGTCGTTAGGGTCGTGCGTGACCACAATCCAGGACACCGGGGTGATCGCCCTCGGTCGAGTGCCGTCCGACGACGGGCGAGGCTTGGACCAACGGCTCGTGAATCCTCACGCTCGCTTTCGTCCGCAAGTGGAGCTGCCGTCACGCGAGGGGAGGGATCCGTGCGGCGCGCGCCCCACCGCCGGCTGGTTCGTGGTTCTCGTCGCTGTTGCGGATACGTCTGATCTGGCGTGAGCAGCGGGTGCTACCGGTGGTGATAGCACCCGCTGCTCATGCTGACGCAGGGGTCGTTCGGCGTCCGGCGAGCGTTGATCGCGATCACTCCCACGCCGGCGAGCACCGCTTGCGCTCTCGCGTGAATCCGGTCGCGGGTGGACGCTCGCCGATTTGCCGAAGCGACAGGATCGACCCGTCCTGGCGCCAGGATGACCAGCTCCTGCGGACCTCACGTGATAGCACCCGCTGCTCCACGTCGAACGGCATGCGCCACACGACACCGCTGTCGCCCTGCGGCGTATCGGAGCCGCCGGGCCGAAGATCTGCGCATCGCTTTCGCGCCGGCAGGAGCAGGGGCGCTCTTCGCGAGCACGAACGCGGACTGTGGACGGCGTTCGCCCTGCGAGACGGGCGAGACGGCGCGCCGTCAGCTCAGGCCCGCTTGCGCCAGACCGACCACACGCATTTCACGTGCGCGACACATCCTCCGGCATATGCTCTGGCGGATTGAACCCGGCACCGGCAACCACCTCTGGAGAGCACTCGTGACGCAGATCGGCTTCGTCGGCCTCGGCAAGATGGGCGGCAACATGGTCGCCCGCATCAAGCGCGACTCCGACCATGGCGTCGTCGCCTACGACCGCGACCCGGCCGTCGTGGCGAAGGTCGCCCAACAGACCGCGGCGCAGGATGCCGAGTCGCTGCAGGAGCTCGTCTCAAAGCTCGACGCGCCGCGCATGGTCTGGATCATGGTCCCCGCCGGAGCGCCGACGCAGGGCACGGTTGACGAGCTCGCGACGCTGCTCGAAGCGGGCGACACGATCGTCGACGGCGGCAACTCGAAATGGACCGATGACAAGGCTCGTGCCGAGGCTCTCGGCGAACACGGCATCGACTATGTCGATGTCGGCACGAGCGGCGGCGTCTGGGGCCTGGAGGTCGGCTACTGCATGATGGTCGGCGGGCCCGACGAGGCGGTCGCGCGCCTGGCGCCGATCCTCGATGTCCTCGCCCCCGAGACCAACGAGCTCAGCCGCGACGCGATCGGCCCGCGCGGGTGGGGGCATTTCGGATCCTCCGGCGCCGGGCACTACGTGAAGATGGTCCACAACGGCGTCGAGTACGGGCTCATGCAGGCCTACGCGGAGGGCTTCGATCTCTTCGACAAGTCCGAGTACGAGCTGGACAACGCGAAGATCGCCCACCTCTGGGGGCAGGGCTCGGTCGTGCGCTCATGGCTGTGCGAGCTGGCGGCCCGTGCCTTCGAGCTGGAGGGCAACGACCTTGCCCAACTTAGCGGCTACACCGCGGACTCCGGCGAGGGGCGCTGGACGATCGCCGAGGCCATGGACAAAGACGTGCCCACGCCCGCGATCACGGCGTCGCTGCACGCGCGTTTCTACAGCCGCTCAAACGGCGACTTCACGCACCGCGTTCTCGCGGCGCTGCGCGCGCAGTTCGGTGGGCACGCGACGAAGAAGTCCGCCGACGGATGAGCGTGCCCGCCCACCGGGCCGAGCAGGACAATCCGCTGACCGAGGCGCTCGAACGCCAGCCCGTCCACGCGACGGCGCTCGTGATCTTCGGCGCGACCGGCGACCTCGCTAGGCGCAAGCTGCTGCCCGCGCTCTACAACCTCGCCCACGAGGGTGCGCTGCCCGAGCACTTCTCGCTCGTCGGCAACGCCCGCTCGGAGCTCTCAGACGAGGAGTTTCGCGAGTCGGCCGCCGCCTCCGTACGCGAGTTCTCGCGCCGCGAGCCCGACGAGACCGTGCTCGAGAAGCTCTTCGCCGATGCGCGCTATGTCAGCGGGTCCTTCGGCGACGACGCGGTCTTTCAGAACCTCGCGACGGTCCTGCCCGAGCTCGACGAGCAGGCCGGTGTCGCGCTGAACCGCTGCTTCTATCTCTCCACCGCTCCCGAGTTCTTTCCGGTGATCGTCAGACAGCTCGGCACGCACGACCTCGCCCGGCGCGAGGACGCCGAGGTGCGCGTGATCATCGAGAAGCCGTTCGGCAGCCGCCTGGACGAGGCACGCAGGCTCAACGAGACCGTCCTGTCGGTCTTCCAGGAGCGCCAGGTCTTTCGCATCGACCACTACCTCGGCAAGGAGACGGTGCAGAACGTCATGGCGCTGCGCTTCGCCAACGGGATGTTCGAACCGCTGTGGAACCGAAACTACATCGACCACGTGCAGATCACGGTGTCCGAAGACATGGGCATCGGCACGCGCGCCGGCTACTACGACAACGCGGGCGCGCTGCGCGACCTCGTCCAGAACCACATGCTCCAGTTGCTGACGCTGCTGTGCATGGAGCCGCCCGTGGACTTCTCCGCCGACGAGGTGCGCGACGAGAAGGTCAAGGTCCTGCGCGCGATCCACCCTCCCGCCCGTGATGAGGTCTGCGACATGTCGGTGCGCGCGCGGTACACCAGCGGCAACGTCGCGGGCGTCGACGTGCCGGGCTACCTCGACGAGGCCGGCGTGCCCGAGGACTCGAGCACCGAGACCTTCGCGGCGCTGCGCCTGGAGGTCGACAACTGGCGCTGGGCGGGCGTGCCGATGGTCCTGCGCACAGGGAAGTCGCTGGCGCGCAAGGTCACCGAGATCGCGGTGACGCTCAAGCCCGTCCCCCACATCGCGTTCACCGGCGAGGGCTCACAGGGCGTGCGACCCAATGTGCTCGTGCTGACCGTGCAGCCCAACGAGGGCGTCTCGCTGTCGATCGGCGCCAAGATCCCCGGGACCCGCATGGCGATCCGCCAGGTGCAGATGGAGTTCCTCTATGGCTCGGCGTTCTTGTCGCAATCACCGGAGGCCTACGAGCGGCTGATCCTCGACGCGATGCGCGGCGATGCGACGCTCTTCACCCGCAACGACGAGGTCGAGGCGCAGTGGCACATCATCGACCCGATCATCGCCGCCTGGCAGGCGATGTCCGGCCCCCCCGCTGAGTACGAGGCCGGATCGCAGGGACCCGCGGAGGCGCAGACGCTGCTCGGAGCCGATCGCGAGTGGAGGATGATCTGAGCCCCGGCGCCGTCAGCGACACCGTCTGGAGCGCCCGGGACACCACGCCCGCGGCGATCGAGTCCGCGCTGCGCACCCTCGTCACCGACCGCCACCGCGAGAACGACGCCTACGTCGCCGCGCGCGCGCTGAACCTCGTGTGCGTGGTCGACGAGCAGTTCAGCGGCGAGATCGCCAACCGCCTGCGCCGTGTCGGGCGCCACCACGCCTCGCGCACCGTCGTCTGCTCGGTGGCGCCGGGGCGCACGACGATCGACGCGCGCGCGACGGTCGCCTCGGAGGCCGACCCGCGCCCGGGCGAGTTCTCGCTGATGCGCGAGACCGTCGTGGTGTCGGTCGGCGAGCGCCACCTTCCCCACCTCGCGCGGATCGTCGACCCGCTCGTCGTGACCGACCTGGCGACCGTCGTGTGGTCGCCGCACGGCCACCGTCGCGCCGTCGACTCGCTCGTCACCCCGGCCGGCGGGGCACGCCCGGTCGCGCAGTGCATCCTGCTGGACTCCGCCGGCGAGCCCGACCAGCGCGACGCGCTGGACCGCGTCTGCACGCTTGCCCTGCACGCGGCCATCGTCGACCTCGGGTGGCTGCGTGTGACGCCCTGGCGCGAGCGGCTTGCCAGCCACTACGACCCCGCCGACCGCCGGCCCGAGCTGGCCACGATCTCGAAGGTCTCGGTGCGACACGGCGCGGACTCGCTGGTCTCCGGGCTGCTGCTGATCGGCTGGCTGATCGACCGCCTCGGCTGGCGCCCCGCGCAGCTCACACGCCACGGCGACCTGCTGCGAGGACATGCCCGCTCACGCCGCGGCGAGGTGGAGCTGCGCCTGGAGCCCGTCGAGCGCATGCGCGCGCCGGGGTTGTCGGGCGTGGAGATCCGCTCGGACAGCGGCTCGGTGCTCGCACTGCAGCGCGGCGAGGGCGGGCTCACCGCGCGGCGCAGCGAGCGCGACGGCCGGCAGCGCTCGTGGACGGTGCTCGGCGCCTCCCGCGGCGAGCCGGGCATCCTCGGCGAGGGCATCCGTCATACCCTGTTGCCCGACGCCACCTACGCGCCCGCGCTGGCGGCCGCCCGTAGGCTGCTCGCGTGAAGCACGCCACCTCCAGCATGCCGCTCGGCGGCAGCCCGTTCCCGCCGATCGCCGACTACGCGTTTCTGTCGGACTGCGAGTCCTCCGCGCTCGTCGCGCCCAACGGCAACATCGAGTGGATGTGCGTGCCGCGGATGGACAGCCCGAGCCTGTTCGGCGCGATGCTCGACCGCGACGCCGGTATGTTCACCCTGTCTCCCGTTGACACCGGGGTGCCCGCCGGCCGGCGCTACCTGCCGGGCACGAACATCCTGGAGACGACCTGGGGCACCAAGAGCGGCTGGCTGATCGTCCGCGACGTGCTGCTGGTCGGCCCGTGGCGCCACGACCGTGATCGCTCGAAGACGCACCGCCGCTCCCCGACGGACTATGACGCCGAGCACGTCATGCTGCGCACGCTGCGCTGCGTGAACGGGACCGTGCAGATGCAGATGGAGTGCGACCCGATCTACGACTACGGACGCTCGCCCGCGACGTGGGAGTACTCGGGCGAAGCCTACGAGGAGTGTTCCGCCGGCTTCGAGGGCTGCGACCTGCAGCTGCGCCTGCGCTCGGACCTGCGCCTGGGTATCGAGGGAACGCGCGTGCAGGCGCGATCGACGATGCACGACGGCGACCTCGCCTTCGTCGCGCTGAGCTGGGGCGGGCGCGCGGGACCACAGGACTTCGAGGACGCCTACAAGCGACTCGTGTTCACCGCCGACTACTGGCACGAATGGCTGTCGCAGGGCCAGTTCCCCGACCACCCGTGGCGCGAGCACCTGCAGCGCTCGGCGCTGACCCTGAAGGGCCTGTCCTACGCGCCCACCGGCGCGCTGGTGGCGGCTCCGACCACATCGCTGCCCGAGTCGCCCGGTGGCAACCGCAACTGGGACTACCGCTACACCTGGGTGCGCGACTCCACCTTCATGCTGTGGAGCCTGTACTCGCTGGGCTTCGACTGGGAGGCCGACGACTTCTTCAACTTCCTCGCCGAGGTCTGCACCGCGCACAGCCTGCAGGTCATGTACGGCATCGGCGGCGAGCGCGAGCTCGACGAGTCGGAGCTCGAGCTGTCGGGCTATGAGAACTCCCGCCCGGTGCGGATCGGTAACGACGCCTACAAGCACCGCCAGCACGACGTGTGGGGCAGCTTCCTGGACTCCTTCTACCTGCACACGAAGTCGCGCGACAGCCTGCGCGAGCGCTACTGGCCGCTGATCTGCGACCAGGTCGACCAGGCGCTCACCCACTGGCGCGAGCCCGATCGCGGCATCTGGGAAATCCGCGGCGAGCCGCAGCACTTCACGTTCTCGAAGATCATGTGCTGGGTCGCCGCCGACCGCGGCGCGCGCCTGGCCCGCCTGCGCGAGGACGACGAGCGCGTAGAGCGCTGGCAGGCGGCGGCCGACGAGATCCACGCCGACGTCCTGGAGCACGGCGTCGATGAGCGCGGGGTGCTGACCCAGCGCTACGGCGCTCCGGCGCTAGACGCCTCGCTGCTGATGGCCCCGCTCGTGCGCTTCCTCCCGTCAGACGACGAGCGCGTGGTCGACACCGTCAACGCGATCGCCGAAGAGCTGACCGTGCACGGGCTCGTGATGCGCTACCGCGTCGAGGAGACCGACGACGGCCTCGACGCCCAGGAGGAGGGAACGTTCACGATCTGCTCGTTCTGGCTGGTCAGCGCGCTGTCGGAGATCGGCGAGCACGAGCGCGCGCGCGAGCTGTGCGAGCGGCTGCTGTCCTACGCCAGCCCGCTGCTGCTGTACGCCGAAGAGCTCGATCCGCGCTCGGGCCGCCATCTGGGCAACTTCCCGCAGGCGTTCACCCACCTGGCGCTGATCAACGCCACGCTGCACGTCATCCGCGCCGACCACCGCATCGCTCAGGAGCATCAGGTGCTCGACGCAACGCGCCGGGAGTCGCGGCCGTGACGCGGGTGCGCACCTTCCCCGACGCCGAGGCAGTCGCGCGCTACGCCGCGGACGCGCTGGCGTGGCGGATCGGCGACGCGCGCAAGGCCGGCCGCGAGGTGCACATCGCCCTGGCGGGCGGGACGACGCCGCGCCGCGCCTACGAGCTGCTGGCCGACATCGAGGGCTCGTGGAAGCACGTGCACCTGTGGCTCGGCGACGAGCGCTGCGTACCGCACGACCACCCGCAGTCCAACGCGCGGATGGTGCGCGAGTCGCTGTACGCCAACGCGCGCGCCGAGCCACCGTCGCTGCACGAATTGCCGTCGCCGGAGATGGCCGAGGACGCGGCGTGGCTGTACGGGTTGGCCATCGCCGAGCAGGTGCCCGACACGGTCTTCGACGTCGTGCTGCTGGGGATGGGGCCCGACGGCCATACCGCTTCCCTGTTCCCCGGCCATCCGGGCCTGCGCGCCACGCGGGCGCCGTGCATCGCCGTGCGCGACTCGCCCAAGCCGCCGCCCGAGCGCGTCACGCTGACGCTTGCGGTCCTGCGCCGCGCCCGGCACACGCTGCTGCTCGTGACCGGCGAGGACAAGCGCGAGGCGCTCGCGCGCACGCTGGGGGGCGATGAGTCGCTGCCGCTGGCGCTGCTGGGCGTCGGGCTGGACGAAGTGGCCTGCGACGTGGCGGCGGCTGGCCGGTCGGTCGACTGACGCCGACAGACGACGGTTGCGATGCTCGTATCCCTGGCCGCGGCCGCAGCCCAGGCCAACCGAGCGCCGACCTCGAGCACCGTCAGGCCCTCGATGCCTCGGCGTTCGAGGAAGTCGATCATTCGCGGTCGTGAAGCTAGCGGTCGCGACCCACCAGATCGTCGACGGTCGGCTGCTCGCGAACGATCTCGTCGACGTTCCGGGCCTCCTTGACCACTTCGTCGGTGGAGGGCACGCTGTCGAGAACCTCCTCTGCCGGTGGACTGTCCACCTCCGGCAGCTTGGGCTGGGACTGGACGGCGGGAGGTTGTTGGGGCTCGGCGGAATCGCTCATCCGCATGTCCTACCCGCTCGCCTTAGCCCGACGCCGAAGGCGGCCCAGCATCAGCGAGATCTCCTCGATCCTCGCCATCGCAGGCAGGGCCTCGCGCAGCGCCGCCGTGAGCCGACGCGAACGCCGGTGCGACAGGATGCGGGGATGCTCACCATCGCCGAGGCCCGCGAGCAGTGGTCGCCCGAGGGAGTCTTCCTGAACACCGCCAGCTATGGCCTGCCACCGCGTGCGGGGTTCGACGCGATGCATGAGGCGCTCGCCGAGTGGCGCGAGGGACGGGGAAGCTGGGAGCGCTGGAGCGAGAGCACGGACGGCGCCCGCGCCGAGTTCGCGGCGATCGTCGGCGTCGGCCCCGAGCGCGTCGCGGTCGGCGCAACGGTGTCTGAATTCGTCGGGCTCGCCGCGGCCTGCCTGCCGGCGGGAACGCGCGTGATCGTCCCCGACGTCGAGTTCACCTCGACGCTGTTTCCCTTTCTCGTGCAGGAGGCGCGCGGCGTCACGGTCACGACGGTCCCGCCAGACCGGCTCGCCGAGGCGATCGACGCGCGGACGGACGTCGTCGCCTTCAGCGCCGTGCAGATGAGCACCGGCGAGGTCGCCGACCTCGACGCGATCGCGGCCGCTGCCACCCATCACGGCGCGCTGACGCTGCTCGACGCGACCCAGGCCTGCGGCTGGCTGCCGATCGACGCCACGCGCTTCGACGGCGTCATCGCGTCCGCCTACAAGTGGCTGATGTCCCCGCGCGGAACGACCTTCATGGCCGTCGGCGACGCCTGGCTTGAGCGGATCGTCCCGCACAGCGCCGGCTGGTACGCCGGCGAGGACGTGCATTCCAGCTACTTCGGAGCGCCGCTGCGACTGGCCTCAAGCGCCCGGCGACTGGACACGTCCCCGGCGTGGTTCTCGTGGGTCGGCACCCAGCCCGCGCTGGCACTGCTCAACCGCATCGGCATCGCGGCCGTACACGATCATGATGTCGCGCTCGCGAACCGCTTCCGCGCCGGACTGGGCATGGCGCCGTCCAACAGCGCGATCGTCTCCGCCGACGTCCCGGACGCGGCGGATCGCCTGCGTCGCGCCGGCATCGCCGCCGCCCAGCGCGGTGGGCGCCTGCGGGTCTCCTGCCACGTCTACAACACCGCGCAGGACGTCGACGCGACGCTCGACGCGCTCGCCTGATCGCAGCGGCAGCCCGCCAAGACGCCGCGTTCACGGTTTGGTCATCGCACACTGGGTACGGTGGCCGTGATGGCGACGACGTCCCTCGGGGAGGCGCTGCAGGATGCTCGCGCGCGAACACTCGCCCTCGTGTTCCCCTTCCGGCACGCCGAGCTCGAGCGCGTCCATCACCCGCTGATGAGCCCGCTGGACTGGGATCTCGGTCACGTCGCCGCCTACGAGGATCTCTGGCTGGTGCATCGCCACGGCGGCGAGCCGCTGCTGCGCGGCGATCTCGCCGACCTCTACGACGCCTTTGAGACCCCCCGCGCCGAGCGCGGCGAGATCGACTTCCTGCGCGGCCAGGACGTCTTCGACTACATCGCCGAGGTGCGCGAGCGCTCGCTGGACGTGCTCGACCGCGTCGGTCCCGGCGACGGCACGCTGTTCGAGATGGTCATCCGTCACGAGGCCCAGCACAACGAGACGATGCGCCAGACGCTGTTTCTCGGCGACCTGCCCGGCGGCACGCCCGGCCCGGCCGGCGGCGCGGCGCCGCGCGAAGGCTGGATCGACATTCCCGCCGGGCCGTTCGCGATGGGCGCTGCGGAGCACGGATTCGCCTTCGACAACGAACGACCGCGCCACGCGGTCGACGTCGGCGCGGTCCGGATCGCGCGACACCCCGTGACCAACGCATCGTGGATGCACTTCGTCGAGGGCGGCGGCTACGAGCGGCGCGAATGGTGGTCCGCCGAAGGATGGTCCTGGAAGGAGGAGTACGACATCACCCACCCCGAGGGCTGGACGGCGGACGCAACGGCCGATGACGATGGCCGACCCGTCCTGCACGTCTCCTGGTTCGAGGCCGACGCCTTCGCCCGAGCGCACGGCGCGCGTCTCCCCACAGAAGCCGAGTGGGAGAAGGCGGCGACCTGGACCCAGGAGCCCTTGCAGGACATCGGAGCCGCGTGGGAATGGACCTCCACGTGCTTCCACGCCTACCCCGGCTTCAGCGCGCACCCCTACCCCGAGTACTCCGAGGCCTTTTTCGGCGAGGACCACCGCGTGCTGCGCGGCTCGTCGTGGGCGACCGAGGACCGCGTGCGCTCGACGACCTTCCGCAACTGGGACCTCCCACCGCGCCGGCAGATCTTCTGCGGCCTGCGACTCGCAAAGGACGTGACGTGATGGAGCCGATTCTCGAGGGCGCGGTCGAGGTGCGCTCCTATCTCGGGCCGGGCGACGAGCGCACGCTCGCCGACGACGTCTTGGACGGCCTCACGAGGCCACTGAAGGAGCTGCAGCCCAAGCACTTCTACGATGCGCGCGGATCGGAGCTCTTCGACGCGATCTGCGAGCTGCCCGAGTACTACCAGACGCGCACCGAGCGCCTGATCCTGCAGCGCAGCGCCGGGGCCATCGTCGAGCGCTCCGGCGCGGCCGAGCTCGTCGAGCTTGGCTCGGGGTCGGCCAGTAAGACCCGCGTCCTGCTCGATGCGATGTCCCAGGCAGGGACGCTGGAGCGCTACGTCCCCTTCGACGTGAGCGCCACAACGGTGCACGAGGCGGCCGACACGCTTGTGCAGGAGTACCCGGGCATGTCCGTCCACGGCGTGGTCGGCGACTTCGAGCGCCACCTGACGCACCTGCCCGACCCGGTCGGCCCGCGGCTGGTCGCCTTCCTCGGCGGCACGCTGGGCAACTTCCCGCCCGGCAGCCGGCGGCGCTTTTTGCGCGGCCTGCGCAACGTGCTGGGCCCCGACGGGCACCTGCTGCTGGGCACCGACCTCGTCAAGGACCCGCGCGTCATCGAGGCCGCCTATGACGACAGCGCCGGCGTGACGGCGCAGTTCAACCTCAACGTCCTGCACGTGCTCAATCGCGAACTGGATGCGAACTTCGACGTCGACGCCTTCGAGCACGTCGCGTTCTTCGACCGCCGGCGCGAGTGGATCGAGATGCGCCTGCGCGCGACCGACGTGCAGCAGGTGCACATCGGCAAGCTCGACCTGGACATCGAGTTCGCCGCCCGCGAGGAGCTGCGCACCGAGATCAGCGCAAAGTTCACGCCCCGGCGCCTGGAGGACGACCTGACGGCCGCGGGCCTGGAGCTCGTCGAGCTCTACACCGACCCCGAGGACCTGTTCGCGGTCTCGCTGTCGCGCCGCGCCTGACGCCGACTCACTCGGGCTGCACGAGATCCTCCGGCAGCTCCGCCGTCCAGCCGTCGAACGCGCACGGCCCCTCGGCCGCGCCCGCGGCGACCATCCACTGCACCCACGAGTCGATCGTCTCGCGGTCGACGACCGTCGGCTGGGTGGCGCCGGCCACCACCCACTTGCTTCTTGCGCCCCGCGGCCTGCCCGCGCGCGTCGACCATAGAGCGGCGCGTCCCTCTGGAACAGCGCCGGGCCTGCAATCGCGTGTCTCGGGGCCCGGCTAGGGTTCGTGTTCGATGCTGATCGACGGCTCAGCGGCGCTTGTCGTCGGCGGCGCCTCCGGGCTCGGTGCGGCCACCGCCCGGACGTTGCACGAGCGCGGTGCCCGCCTGGTCATCGCCGATCTCGACGCCGCGCGCGGTGGCGCACTGGCGGCCGAGCTAGGCGAGCGAGCGCAGTTCGTGGTGGCGGATGTGACCGACGCCGAGCAGCTCTCGGCGGCGGTGGACACGGCAGCCGCGCTGCCCGGCGGGCTGCGAATCGCGGTCCAGTGCGCGGGGATCGGCCACGCCGAGCGGCTCGCTCGCGGCCGCGGGCCCCATGGCCTGGAGTCCTTCGAGCGCGTCATGGCGATCAACGTTGTCGGGACCTTCAATGTGCTGCGCCTGGCGGGCACGGCGATGCATGCAAACGATCCGGTCGGTGACGACGGCGACCGCGGCGTCTGCATCACCACCGCCTCGATCGCCGCGTACGACGGGCAGATCGGCCAGGTCGCCTACGCGGCGTCCAAGGGCGCGGTCGCCGCGATGACGCTGCCGGCCGCGCGCGAGCTGGCGACCGCCGGCATCCGCGTCTGCACGATCGCGCCGGGCCTCTTCGACACGCCGCTGCTCGCCGGGCTGCCGGTCGAGGCGCGCCAGCAACTCGCCCACTCGATCCCGTTCCCCGCGCGGCTTGGCCGCCCCGAGGAGTTCGCCCGCCTGGCGTGCGAGATCGCCGGCAACGCGATGCTCAACGGCGAGGTCATCCGGCTGGACGGCGCGCTGCGCATGGCGCCGCGCTGAGGGCTCGAGGACCGCCCCCGCGTCCGGCGTGAGGCTCAGCCGAGCAGTCGGCCTCGGCATCGATCGCGCCGCCGGCGACCGCACCCGCAGCGCCAGCTCACGAGCGGGTGACGCCATCTGTTGGAGCGTAGAAATTGCGGATCGTCTCGCCGCTCGGCCATCTCAGGGGCCCGCTTGTCCGTCGCGGCCTCTGGACGACCGCGCCAGCGTGTCGCGGGCCTGTGCTTTGGCGATGATGGGGCCGTGGCCTACGACGAAGACCTCGCCAACCTCATCCGGGAGCTGCTCTCCAGCGATCCCGACGTGACCGAGCGGCGGATGTTCGGGGGGCTCGCATTCCTGGTCTGCGGCCACATGGCGGTCGCGGCCAGCGGCCAGGGCGGCCTGATGGTGCGCGTCGATCCGGCGTAGACCGAGGCCCTGCTCGCCGAGCCGCACGCGGGCACGTTCGAGATGCGCGGGCGTGCGATGCAGGGCTGGGTGCGCGTCGATGCCGAGGGCGTGCGCACCAGACGCCAGCTCGAGGCCTGGGTCAGGCGCGGCATGACCTATGCCCGCTCGCTGCCTCCCAAGTCCTGACGCCCGGCCAACCGCGGCGTGATCACCCCAGCGCCGCCGCCAGCACCTTCTTGGCCACCGGCGCGGCGGTCGTCCCGCCGAAGCCCGCTCCCACGAGCAGGACGGCGACCGCCACCTTCGGCTTCTGGGCGGGTGCGAACGCGACGAACCACGCGTCGGCGTCCTTTGGGTCATCGGAGTTGGGGCGAAGCTCGGCGGTGCCCGTCTTGCCCGCGACCTGAACCCCCGGCAGCGCCGCGGCCTTCCCGGTCCCCGATCGCACGACGCCGACCATCATCGAGCGGATCTGGCGCGCGGTCCTCGCCGAGACCACACGGCGCTTGACGACCTTGTCGATCGTCGCGATGCGGGGGCGCACCCGCTGTCCGCCGGTGGCAATCGTCGCGGCGACCGATGCCATCTGCAGCGGCGTCGCGAGGTCGCGCTCCTGGCCGATCGCCGCCGAGCCGACCGCCAGCGCGTCGCGCAGCTCGTCCGCCGAGGCGATCGTGCTCGGCTTGCTCGCCGGGATCGCCGACTGCTCGCCGAAGCCGAACGCGCGCGCGGTCTTGACCAGGCGCTTGGCGCCCACCTTCGCGCCGAGCGGCGCGAAGACCGAGTTGCAGGACTCGACGAACGCCTCCGTCAGCGTCCCGCCGCAGCGCTCGCCGCCCGCATTGCCGAGCTTGACGCCCGACAGCGTCGCGAACGTCGCCAGGGGAAACGTCGTCGATGGCGTGGCGACACCGCTCTCCAGTGCCGCCGCGGTCGTGATGATCTTGAACGTCGAGCCGGGTGGCTGCGGCGCGGAGACCGCCAGCCCGGCGACCGCCAGCAGCGCCCCGTCGCGCGGGCGGATGACCGCCACGCCGCCGGTCCGCTCGCCGAGCGCCTCCTGCGCCGCGCGCATCAGGCCTGGCCGCAGCGTCGACTTCAGCGAGCGGCCGCGCTGCGCGCTGGTGCGGTCGACGACGCGCCTGCCGAACAGCAGGCTCGCGGAAGGGTGGCCCGCAAGGCGCTCGTCGTAGACGCGCTGCAGTCCGGTCGGCTTCTCGCCGGGCTCGCCGACCACCGACGCGCCCGCGGGCGTCGAGTCAAGGCGCGATCCGTCGGCCGCCAGGATCTGGGCGCGCCGCGGCTGGCGACCGGCGCGCACGCCCACCGCCTCGCCGGCCCGCAGACCGGGAAGGCGCAGCGACGGCTGCCAGCCCACGCCCGCCTTCTCGCCGCTGCCGGAGACCGGGAGGGCGATCGTCCCGCGCAGGGTGTCGAAGTCGCGCAGTTCCAACGCGACCGGCAGGGCGATCGTCCCGCCCTGCTCCTCGCCGGGCCGGCCGGTTCGCACAGACGTGACCCCCGCGGTCTCGTCGATGGCCTCATAGGACTTCGCGAACGCGGCCCGCGGCGTCTGCGCGCGTGCGGCGGGCGTCAGCGCCCGCCACATCGCCGCGCGGTCACCGCCCTGCCAGGCCTTCGCGAACCGCACCGCCGCGGCGTGGCGGTCGTCGGTGGCCTGCTGGCGTAGGCGCCAGGCGTAGCCGCCCGCGAGGATCGCCGCGACGAGGACCAGCCCGCCGATCCTCGGCCAGGGCACCCGCCGCCGCGGGGCACCGCCGAGCCGCGGGCTCCCGCGGCGCCGCGGGGACCGCCGGCTGCTGGGCAGCATGAGCGAGCCGGCCCCCGGCCCCAACCCACCACTTCGCCGACGACCACGAGCCATGTGCTGAAGGTTGTACGCGGTCGCCTCCGCGTGCGCCAGTGGCGGGTGAATCGGTGCGAGCACTGACGGGTGACCCAGCGCTGGTCCGCACGCAGGCACGAGGCGTGATACTCCGTGCGCATGAGCGAGCGCACTGCGGACGAGGAGACCGATCGCGGGATGGTCGCCAGCGCGATCAGCACCACGATGCTCGGCAACTCGTCGGCGTTCGGCTTCTCGATCACGATCACCGGCTCGTTCGGGATGCTGCAGGTACTCCGGGGCACCCCCACGGCGCTCGAGATCCTGCTGTTCGGCGTGGCGGCGGCAGCGATGATCGGTGTCGTCCAGGGCGTCGTGACACGCGGCTTCCGCGCGCATCCGGTCGCAGTGCCCACGGACACCCGTTTGCTGGGAACCGCCCAAGACTTCTTCTCGGTCGCAGCAGGACTCGGTGCCGCGTTCGCCGTCGGCTCGATCGTCCATCGGGGCGTCGCATGGCCGATCGCCGGCTGCGTGGCGACGATCGTCTTCCTCGCGGCGGAGAGCGCTGAGATCGTCGTCGCCGAGCTCATCAAGCACGAGCGCGGCCGCTCGTAGCCGCGCGGGGTACCGCCCCGCGCGCCGAGCTGCGGCAGGCTGCCCTAAGCCAGCCGCTCCACCAGCATCGCCTGGCCCATGCCGCCCGCCACGCACATCGACTCGATGCCGTAGCGGCCGTCCTTGGCGTCCAGGCCGTTGAGCAGCGTCGTCATGATGCGCGCGCCGGTCATGCCGAAGGGATGCCCGAGCGCGATCGCGCCGCCGAATGGGTTGAGTTGCTCCTCGGTGATGCCAAGCTCCTGCATGCACGGCACGATCTGCGCGGCGAAGGCCTCGTTGATCTCGACGACGTCGAGGTCGCCGATCGTCAGGCCAGCCTGCTCGAGCAGCGCCCTGATCGCGGGGATCGGGCCGAGGCCCATCGTCTCCGGGCGCAGCGCGGCGACGGTCGAGGCGACGATCCGGGCGCGGGGCTTGAGGCCCAGCGCGCCCGCGCGGACCTCGGACATCACGAGCACGGCGGCGGCGCCGTCGTTGAGGGGGCACGCGTTGCCGGCGGTGACCGTGCCGTCCTCCTTGAAGACCGGCTTCAGCGCCGCGAGCTTCTCGATCGTCGTGCCGGGCCGGGGTCCGTCGTCCTTGAGCAGCTCGCCCCCGTCGGGCAGCGCGACGCCGACGATCTCACGGTCGAAGTGCCCGGACTCCTGCGCGGCGACCGCACGCGTCTGGGAGATCAGCGCCCACTCGTCCTGCGCCGCGCGCGAGACGTCGCGCTGCGCGGCGACGTTCTCGGCGGTCATCCCCATCGGGATGTAGACGTCGTACAACGAGCCCTCCGAGCCGTCGAGCAGCGGGTGCTTGGCCTCGTCGGCGATCGCCGCGCCCAGGCCGGCGCGCGAGACGGCCTCGACGCCGGCGGCGATGTACTGCTCGCCCTCGCCGGCCTTGATCGCGTGGAAGGCCATGCGCAGGGTCTGCAGCGACGACGCGCAGAAGCGGTTGACGGTGCAGGCGGGCACGCGCTCGTCGAAGCCCGCCAGCAGCGTGGCGTTGCGCCCGACGTTGTAGGCCTGCTCGCCGATCCCCGACGCCGAGCCCATCATCACGTCGACGGTCTCGTCGAGGTCGACCGCCGGGTTGCGCTCGCGCAGGGCGCGCAGCGGCGTCGCGGCCAGCTCGTCGGCGCGCACGCCCACCAGCGATCCCTTGAACGCACGCCCGATCGGGGTGCGGATGGCGTCGACGATCACGGCTTCGGGCATGGTGTTGCTCCTTCTCGGTTGTGCCTGCGGCGGTCGCACTCCACGCAGACGTGTTTCACACCGGCGTCGCACTCGCCGGGCCGGACTCGATCCTACCAGAGCCGACTGACTGGTCAGTCAACACGCGTCGGGGGCGCGATCCGGCCACGCGAACCGAGTGGGCTGGACCCTGGCGCCCAAGGTGCCGATGAGCCACTCGATGACCCGCAGCCGATCACTGCGCCGCGCCCTGACGCTGTCCACCATCGCGCTCGCGACGACGATGGCCGCGCCGGCGAGCGCGCTGACGCTTCCGGATCTGTCGCTGATCCCCGGTCTGCCCCCGATCTCGAACATTGTCTCGGTGCGCGGTCTGCCGCCGGCGCCGCCCGTCGTCGTCCAGCTTCCGACCGGGCCACTGCCATCGCTGCTCGGCCTGCCCGGGCACGACCGCCTCGTCGTCCGCGCCGCGAGCGGCGGCGCGCTGCTCGGCCTCGAGGGTCCCGACCGGCTGATCGGCGGTCCCGGACCCGATCGCCTGGACGGCGGAACGGGGCCGGACGTCGTCTTCGGCAACGGCGGCGACGACCTGCTCAAGGGCGGCTCGGGGGGCGCAAGCTATTCGGAGGCGACGGTGGCGACCACATCTTCGGCGGCTTCGGCTCGGACATCCTCGACGGCGGTCCCGGCAATGACGTGCTCGCGGGCGAGGCGTCGCCCGACGTGCTGCGCTCCGGCGACGGCGACGACCTCGTGCACGGCGGCGGCGGCGGCGACACGATCGACTCGGGCGCGGGCGACGACGTCGTCTACGCCGACTCGGGCCCCGACCGCATCGCTGCCGGCGACGGCAACGACACCGTCTACGTCAACAACGGCACGGCCGTCGACAGCGTCGACTGCGGTGCGGGCTATGACTCGATCGTGATCAATCCGTACACGATGCCCGGCGGAGTCTCGAACTCCCAGGCGCTGCGCCGCGGCGCGATCCGCAACTGCGAGAACGTCGTCGAGGCCGATCCCGTGATCGATCCGAGCTTCGGCATCCGCGTCCTGCTCAAGGACAACGGTGGAGCGACGGACGGCAGCCCGCGCAACGACAACCTGCTCGGCGGCCGCGGCTCCGATCGCATCTCCGGCGGCGACGGCGACGACGTCATCTGGGCCGATCGTCACCTGCCCGAGGGCGGCCACGCTGCCGTCGACAGGCTCGACGGCGGCCGCGGGCGCGACACGATCTACGGCGGTCGCGGCTTCAACACGATCCTCGGCGGCGCCGGCGACGACTTCCTCCAGGGCGGCGCCTTTCGCAACGTCATCCGCGGCGGCGCGGGCGACGACGAGATCCGCATGCGCGGCAAGGGCAGGACCCGCGTGTACGGGGGACCCGGCAACGACATCGTCCACGCGCTGACCAACGGCCGCGGCTTCGTCGACTGCGGCCGCGGCTGGGACACCATCTTCACCGGCCGCAAGCGCCCGAAGCTGCGCGGCTGCGAGAACGTTGTCAACCGCTACGAGACCAAGCGCCGCGGCACCAGCCGCTGACGGCTACGCGAGGCGCTTGCCGAGCAGGCCGGCGTGCGCGGCGATGCCCTGCGCGTAGCCGGCGAAGTCGGTCGCGTGCAGCGACTGCGGCCCGTCGCAGCGCGCGTGCTCGGGATCCTGGTGGACCTCGACGATGATCCCGTCGGCGCCGATCGCGGCGGCCGCGCGTGACATCGGCTCGACGAGCCGCCGGTCACCCGCCGCGTGTGACGGGTCCACGACGACCGGCAGGTGCGTGTGCAGCTTCAGCCACGGCACCGCACCGAGGTCGAGCGTGAAGCGCGTCGCGGTCTCGAACGTGCGGATGCCGCGCTCGCAGAGGATCACCTCCTCGGTCCCCTCCTTCAGCACGTAGTCGGCGGCCATCAGCAGCTCGTCGAGCGAGGAGGACAGGCCGCGCTTGAGCAGGACCGGCTTGCCCAGGCGCCCGGCGACCTCCAGCAGCGCGTAGTTCTGCATGTTGCGCGCGCCGATCTGCACGACGTCGGCGACGGCTCCGACCGCCTCGGCGTGGCTTGCGTCGAGCAGCTCGGTGACGATCGGCAGGCCGGTCTCCTCGCGCGCCTGCGCCAGAATCTCAAGCGCCGCCGCACCCATCCCCTTGAACGCGAACGGCGAGGTTCGCGGCTTGAACGCCCCGCCGCGCAGCATCGAGGCGCCACCCGCGCGCACCGCCTCGGCGACCGCGAGGGTCTGTTCGGCGGACTCCACCGTGCACGGCCCGGCGATCAAACAGAACGTTTCGCCGCCGCCGACCGTCCTGCCGGCGATCTCGAAGCGGCTGGCGGCGTTGTCGCTGAGCTCCGACGACGCGAGCTTGTAGGGCCGCGAGATCGGCACGACGCGATCGACGCCCGCCATCCCCTCCAGGCCGAGCTCGACGACGCCCTGCGGATCGCCGATCGCCCCGATCGCCGTCGTCAGCTCACCGGGCATCACGACGACATGCACGCCGGTCGTCGCGAGGCGCTCGCGCACGGCCTCGACCTCGCTGTCCTGCGCCCCGGGTTGCATGACGATCATCACGGTCGCACGATCGTATGCCAAGCCCCGCCAACCCTCGGCCGGGCGTAGGCCTGCGTCCCTCGCGGTAGGGTCCGCTCCGATGCGCCGGATCCTGGCCGCCACGCTAACCGTGCGGCGACGTTCCACCGGCCGGGGAATCATCCGTGCCGCTCGGGGACCGTGCGCTGGACCGCCTCCTCCTGATCCGGCGGTCGAACCCATTGGCGCGAGACGGGGTCTGACCGCTCATGCGTCAGGCGAACAAGCCCTATCGTGACCGCATCGTGGCTCACCGCCTGATCGATGACGAGCGTGCGCTGGTGCGCCTCGCCCGAGGCGGTGATCGCGCGGCCTTTGACGAGCTCGTTCGCCGCCATGCCGGCGGCCTATATGGCGCCGTCGCGCATCTGTGCGCGGGCCCGCACGAGGCCGAAGAGGTCATCCAGGAGGCGTTCCTGCGCGCCTGGCGAGGGCTGCCGGGCTTCCGCGGCGACGCCCAGTTCTTCACGTGGCTGTACCGGATCGGCATCAACGAGGCGCGCCGGCGCGGCGATCGGCGACGGCGCGCGGAGGTCGTCACATCGCTCGAGGAACACCGTGGCCACCAGCCCGCCGACCACGCGCAACGCCCCGAGACCCGTGCCGAGCAGCGCGATCTGCGCCGTGAGCTGGACCGCGCGATAGGCACGCTGCCCGTCGATCACCGGGCGGCGCTCGTGCTGCGCGACGTCGAGGGGCTCTCGACAGCGCAGGCCGCTGCCGTCCTTGGGCTGCGCGAGGCGGCGTTCAAGAGCCGCCTGCATCGTGCCCGCACGTCGCTTCGCCGCGAGCTGGCCGACCACGATCCGCAGCGAGCGACACGATGATCTCCGAGCATCGCTTCGTCACGACCCGCCTGTCGGCCTATCAGCACGGCGCGCTCCCGGACGCTGAGCTGCGTCGAGTGCGTGCGCACCTGCCCAGCTGCCGGCGCTGCTGCAACGAGCTCGACGAGCTGGCGGCGATGACCTCCCGACTGCGGGTCTCGAGCACGGCGCCCCCCGACGGGCTCGCCGATCGCGTCATCGCCCACATCGACGCCGAGAGCGCGGCCCCGCGCCTGAGCATCGTCGACGATGCCGTCGATCTGCCGGCCCCACGCGCCACGGCGCTCGCGACCTGCTGGCCGATCGCGCGGGAGCATCTCAGCCGCACGCTGCCGCTGGCGTTCCTCGTCGGGCTGGCGGTCACGCTGCTCAAGGATCTGCAGCCGCTGCTCGCGGACGGGTTCACGACGCAGAACTGCGCGGTGTGCGGCTTGAACTTCGTGCTGGCGTTCGTGCTGCTGAACGCCGGCATCATGCTCGCCTACGCGCGCCGCCAACCCGGCTGACGGTCAGTCGCTGCGACGATCGGCCAGCAGCGCCCAGGCGACGTTGATCAGGCCGATCGCGCCGACGAGCAGCGCGTAGGTGCGCGCCTCGGTGAGCTCGTCCGCCCTGCCGCTGAACGCGAGAATCACCCCGGCAAGCACGATCGCCAGCGTCGCACCCAGCGGGTCCGCGCGGATCCCGGCGCGGCGCGCCGCGATCGCGAGCGACGCACCGATGCCGGCGCCGGCAAGGTAGAGGCCCGCGATGTCCAGGTCCGGCCGGCTCTGGCGTGCGTAGACGACCGCCGCGCCCCACCCGCACAGCACGAGCGCGCCCGCCCAGTAGCCGCCCTCACGGCCCCCTGCGGCAGCCGCGGCCAGGTAGACGAGCCCGATGCCCAGCGGCGTCCAGTAGAACGTGTCGGGTCCCGCGCCGACCAGCAGCGCGAAGACGAGTGAGCCAACGAGCAGGACCAGGCCCTGGCGCAGCCGCAGCGCCGAGGACCTGGAGCTCGTCAGCGCCGGCAGCGATCCGCTCAAGGAGCAAGCGGCCGAGCCGGTGCGGCCGGCTGGGCGGCGCCGCGTGCGGCGGCGAAGCGGATGACGAAGGAAACCACGAGCAGACCGTAGCCGATGTGCGCGAAAACCTCGAAGATCTGGTTGGGGCCGACCTGGTCAAGATCGTGCATGAGGTTCATCAGTCATCCCTTCGAGAGGAGCCGGTCACCAGGTTGAACTCACGCTGCCCACAACCGATTCACGAACCGACCCGCTCGGCGGCGGGTCTTACCGGCGATGACTGACGACGAGGATCGAAAAGCCGACGTGCGACGGCTCAAGTGGTCCATCGCGTTCTTCGTGGTGTGCGCGCTGCTGCTGCTCGGCGCGGGCGCGGTCGGCCTCTACCACTGACCGGCCTACAGCCCGAGGTCGCGAACCCCGAGCTCGTCGGCGCCGAGGTGGTGGGCGAGCTCGTGGCGCACGGTGCGCGTGACCTCGTGGCGCAGCACGTCGGGGTCATGGCCGAAGTCACGGCGCAGCGTGTCGCGGTAGATGATGATCCGGTCGGGAACGTCGTCGCGCGCGACGCCGTCGCCGTGGTAGAGCCCGTACGCGCGAGCGCGCCGGCCATCGTCGGAGATCACGACCGCGACGTTGCGCTCCAGCGCGCGCTGCAGCAGGTCGGGCAGCTCGTCCATCGCCTCGCGCACGAGCTCGGCGAAGTCGTCGTCGTCGTAGGGATCGAGCGCCAAGAACTCGACCTCGTCGGGCTCTGCGGCGACGCCGTCGCGCGCCAGCCGCTCGGACTCCTCGACGAGACGCTCGAAGTCGTCCTCAGACTGGGTCTCATTCCATCCCGCCAACCGCAATCCCAGCGACAACATCGCGAGGCCGACGAGCCCGATCACGACGATGACCAGCGTGCCGCCCTGCAGCAGGCGAAGCGGAAAGGAGAACGCGTTGATGCCGGCCAGACTGAGCGCGAGAAACCCGACGGCCAGCGCACACAACGCCGCCAGCAGGACGCGCTTGGTCGTCGGAGACTGCACGGCCGGGCTACCTCATCGTGCGGGATATGACGACCCGCTGGATCTCGTTCGTGCCCTCGTATATCTGCGTGATCTTCGCGTCGCGCATCATCCGCTCGACGGGGTAATCGCTGACGTAGCCATAGCCTCCGAGCACCTGGATGGCCTCCAGTGTGACCGCCATCGCCGTGTCCGAGGCGAACAGCTTCGCCATCGAGGTGTACTTGCCGAGATCGGGCTCGCCGCGGTCGGCCTTGGCGCACGCCTTGTAGAGCAGCTCGCGCGCCGCAGCGGTGCGCGTCTCCATGTCGGCGAGCTTGAACTGGATCGCCTGCAGCTCGTTGATCGGCTTGCCGAAGGCGATCCGCTCGCGCGCGTATCCGGCGGCGTAGTCGGTCGCTCCCTGGGCCAGGCCGACGGCCTGCGCCGCCGCGCCCAGGCGCGTGCGCTCCAGCGTGGCCAGCGCGATCGACAGTCCCTTGCCCTCGACGCCGATGAGGTTCTCGGGCGGCACCCGCACGTCGGTGAACGACGGCGAGCCGGTGGGCGAGCCGCGGATGCCGAGCTTGTGCTCGAGCTTGCCGTGATCGAAGCCCTCGCGATCGGCTTCGACGACGAACGCCGAGCTGCGATTGTTGTCCCGGTCGGTCTTCGCAAAAACGACGTAGAAGTCCGCCACACTGGCATTGGAGATCCAGTTCTTCTGGCCGTTGATGACCCACGCGTCACCCTCGCGCACCGCCGTCGTGCGCAGGGCGGCGGGGTCCGATCCGGCCTCGGGCTCGGACAGTGCGAACGCGGGTGCCAGCTCGCCGGTCGCACAGCGCGGCAGCCAGCGCTGCTTCTGCTCCTCGGTGCCGAAGCGGGCGATCGGCAGGGTGCCGAGTTCCTGGAGCATGAGGATCAGGGCCGAGGACGCGCACGCCTTGGCGATCTCCTCGACGGCCATCTGCAGCATCAGCGTGCCGGTCCCGGTACCGCCGTACTCCTCGGCGAACGGAAGACCGAGGATGTCGTGCTCGGCGAGCAGCTCGCGGATGTCGCGCGGATACGTCGACGTGCGGTCGATCTCTGCCGCGCGCGGGGCGATCTGCTCCACAGCGAGGGCGCGGATCAGGTCGCGGAGATCCGCGAGCTCCTCGGGGATGTCGTAGACATCGGTCGCGGTCGCCGGCACGGACGTTCATCGTACCCGCGGGCGAATCGTGCTTAGCGATCCCGCCCGGCGGGCAACAGCTGCCCATGGGCATAGGCACTTCGATATTTCTCATCGCCATCGGCGCGATCTTCAAGTTCGCGATCACGGCCACCGTCTCCGGCGTCTCGATCACGACGGTCGGCACCATCCTCATCGTCGTCGGGATCGTCGGACTGGTGATCTCGCTCGTCTTCTTGTTGCAGGCCGATCGTGGCGCGCCGGTGGCTCGTGAGCGCGTCGTCGAGCGCGACCCGCGCCTGTAGTCAGATCGTCGTCGACTCGCCGTCGTCCGCCGGCGGGAGCAATCCAGGCGCGTCGGGGTCGTCGGGCAGGCGGTACCACTCGACGATCTTGCCGGCGCGCACGCGGATCGCCGTTCTGGCGGTGGCGCCCGCAGCAGCGTCGCACTCCGCTCCCTTGCGGGCCGTCAGCCGCACGGTCGCGATCGTGAAGTCGTTCCCGGCGCGGCCGGCGGAGGTCACGACCGACCCGCACGGCAGCGACGCATTGAACGCGCGCACGTCACGGGAGCTGGTCAGGGCCAGCACGGGGGTCGCGTTCTGCACCTTCGACGGGACCGCCCACAGCGCGCTCGCGGCTTCGATGTCGCCGGCGCGCAACGCGGCCGTCCACGCCCGGACGACCCCCGCCTGAGCGGCCACCGCGGGCCCCGCGGGCCGCAGCGGCACGCCCGCCGGGAGCTCAAGCGCGCTGCGGGGATCTGGGGGCGCGGCGCGCTGCCCGGAAGCGGGCTGGGGCTCGTCCCGCGCCGTGCCGCATGCGCTCAGCGCGACGAGCCACGGTACGATGATGATGAGTAAGCGCTTGGGCATCCGATCCGAAGGATCTCAGCTCGTGGGTTGCGGCAGCCCGCCCTTGCTCGCTCGCGCACCCCTTGCGCGCCACCTTCATAGCGGCTGAGCGCCAGCTGCCGGGATTCTGGCCGTTTGGCCTACGGCGCCGGGGGTAGGCAACAAACGTCTTTATTTTTCCGAAATGAGAGGCAAGCTCATACCTACCCTCGACACCGCGCTCGACTTCGCCCTTCACCTTCCGCCCAGCAGCGCTGCGAGCGGTCTCGATCAAGACGAAGAGTGGTGCGAGGTCACCATCGATGGGAAGCGGCGGCGCATCCGCCTGCACGACTACGCCGGGATCTTCGACGTTCCCGGCCTCTACGAGCGGCTCTTCCAGGAGAGCCTGGAGTGCGACTCCCCACGGGTCGTCTGTGACCTGCTCGCCCAGCAGCTCGACGAGGACGGCGTCGATCCCGCCGTCCTGACGGCGCTGGACTTCGGTGCGGGCAACGGCATGGTCGGCGAGGTTCTCGACGACCTCGGCGTCGGCGCGATCGTCGGCGTCGACCTGCTCGAGGAGGCCAGGGACGCAGCGCATCGCGATCGTCCGGATCTCTACGAGGACTACCACACGCTCGACCTGACGGCGCTGACCGCCGACGACCGCTCCGACCTGGCCGATCATGACTTCGACCTCATGAGCTGCGTTGCGGCCCTGGGCTTCGGCGACATCCCCGCGGTCGCCTTCGCCGAGGCGCTGAACTTCGTGTCCGATGGCGGCTGGACCGCCTTCAACGTGCGCGACCGCTTCTTCGAGGAAGACGATCCGACGGGCTTCGGCGGCTTCCTGCGCCGGCTGTTCAGCGAGGGCGTGCTCAAGAAGCGCGCCCAGGTCGGCTATACCCACCGGGTTTCCGTGGATGGCGAGCCGCTGCGCTACCTCGCCGTCGTCGCCAACAAGCAGGACGAGATCCCGATGCAGTGGGCAACCGCCGCCTGATCTGAGGTTCAGGCAGCCAGCGGCTCGGTCGGAAGACCGCCGCTGGCCCCCGAGGCGACGAGCGCCCCGGCGAACGCGCCCAGCAGCATGCCGTGCAGCTCCTCGCGAGTGAGATCGCCGTGGGCGATCCAGTCGAGGATCGCCCCGTCCAGGAAGCCCAGCCATCCATGCACCGCGGCGCGCGTCGCGGGCCTCGTTCCGTCCGCGCCCAGTCCCGCGAGGATCCGCTGCGCCGTCGTCGAGCGGACCTCGGCCATGATCTCGCGAACCTCGCTCGCGCTGCTTCGCAGCAGCGTCGCA
>Ga0136625_1000060_pt1 | contig 24518 bp, 22 predicted proteins | sample AntDrymUQ4832306_2_FD_104672 | JGI IMG/M metagenome (GOLD analysis project Ga0136625, IMG submission 104672) | Polar desert sand microbial communities from Dry Valleys, Antarctica - metaG UQ483 (23.06) | ecosystem: Environmental > Terrestrial > Soil > Desert | place: Antarctica: Dry Valley...
GATCGGGGGTGCGCAGGCTCGACGTCCTCGCCGTCAGCCACGCGGCCCTGGACCACGACGGGGCCGCCGCCGCGGTGCTGCGCGAGATCGACGTGGGCCTGATCCTCGACGGGGAGGAGGCGATCGCCGCGCCCGCGGCGCGGCGCCGACCGGCAGGCCCGTTCGGCGCCCGCGCCGCCACGCCGGTCGCGCAGCTCGCGACTCGCGCGCACATCCGGCGCCTGGCGTCCGACGCCGGCCAGGTGCTGCGCGCCGGGCCGCTGGAGCTGCGGGTGCTGTGGCCGCGCCGCGAGCCGGCGGCCCCACCGGGCGCCGAGCCCAACGATCGCGCGACCGTGCTGCATGTCCGCGACGGCGACTTCGACCTGCTGCTGACGGCCGATGCGGAGTCCGACGTCACCGCCGGACTGGACCTGCCGGTCGTCGACGCACTCAAGGTGGCCCATCACGGCAGCGACGACGCCGGCCTGCCGGGGCTGCTGGAGCGCCTGCGTCCGCGCGTCGCCGTGATCCCGGTCGGCAGGAACAACCTCTACGGGCATCCCACCCCCGCGACCGTCGCCGCGCTCGCGGCGGCCGTGCCGGTCGTGCGGCGGACCGACCGCGACGGCACCGTGCGGCTGCGCGTGCACGCCGGTCGCATGACCGTCGAGCGCGATCCATAGACTCGCGCGCTTGGCAGCCTTCAAGCCCGCCTACCTCATCCACGGCGACGATCACGGTCGCATCGGCGAGCGCCGGGCGGCGCTGCGCGCGCTGGCCGAGCGCGAGTCGGGCAGCGGCGGCGTGGAGTGCTTCGAGGGCGACGCCGCGACGCCCGAGGCGCTCGCCCGCGCGCTCGACGCGATGACGTTCGCGATCGGCCGCCGCTTCCTCGTGATCGACGGCGCCGAGCGCTGGAAGGACGCCGATGTCACCACGCACCTCGCACCGGCGCTGCGCGCGATCGCGCTGGATACGACCGTCGCGTTCTTCGGCCGGGAGGAGGGGCGCCTGAAGGTCAGTGCGGCGCTCGTGAAGGCCGTCGAGCAGGCGGGAGGGGTCGTCGCCATCGAACGCACGCTGAAGGCTCGCGACCTGCCGGCGTGGCTGCAGGGCGAGGCCGGTCCGCTCGGCGTGCAGCTCGATCGCGACGGCGCGCGGGCGCTCGTCGCGCTCGTCGGGGAGCGCCAGCAGCGTCTGATGCGCGAGCTGGAGAAGCTCGCGATCGAGCTTGGCCCCGGGGCGGAGATCGGACGCGACGACGTCGAGCAGTCGGCCGCGCAGTCCTCCGAGCGTCAGGTCTGGGGACTCGTCGACGCGCTCGTCGCCGCCGATCGCCGCAGCGCGACCAGCGCCTACCTCACCCTCGATTCCCAGGGGGAGTCGGTCGGGCGGCTGGTCGGCCTGCTGGCGCGCCGGGTGCGCGACGTCCTGGCGATCGCGCGCCGCCTGGAGGCCGGGGTGAGCGCCCAGCAGATCAAGAAGGATCTGAAGATGAGCCCGTGGGCCGCCGACCGGCGCATCGCGGAGGCGCGCGACTCCGACAGCGATCGCCTGGCTCGCGCGCTCGAAGCCCTCGCGCAGCTCGAGCTGGCCTCACACGGTGCCAGCGAGCTGGCCGATCGCACCGAGGCGCTTCGCGCGATCGCCGTGATTGCGGCGTAGATCAGCCCGTTCGGGTCAGCCCAGCGCGCGCCGCAGCACGTCGCGCAGGGCGCGCTGATCGGCGGCGCTCAGCGCGGCCAGCTCGGCGGGCAGCTCGTGCATGACCTCCTGCAGGCGCCGGCGCACCTGGGCTCCGCGCTCGGTGACGACGAGCATGCGCACGCGGCGGTCGTGCTCGGCCTCGCGGCGCTCGACGAGCCCCTGCGACGCGAGCCCGTCGACGAGCCCGGTGACGTTCGAGTTGTCGCAGTGCAGGGCCTGCGCGAGCGTGCTCATCGGCACGGGCTCCTCGGGATCGAGGGTCTTCAGCGCGATGAGCTGGGGGGGCGACAGGCCGAACTCCGACGCCACGCGCAGCATCCGCGGGCGGATCTCCCAGAAGAGGCGGCCCATCAGCGTCCATGCCTCCTGCGCGGCGCTCGGCGTCACGTCCTTCGTCGTAGCCATTGACACAGAGGATAGTCGATCTGGGCGATGATTGACAAGCTCAATCAATGCTGCTTGGCTGCGTCCCATGACAGATGACAGATCCATCGAGGTGGTCGGCCTCGTCCGCGAGTTCAAGGGCGGCGTGCGCGCGGTCGACGGCATCGACCTGCACGTCGCGTCCGGGGAGATCTACGGGTTCCTCGGGCCCAACGGCGCCGGCAAGTCGACGACCGTCAAGGTCCTCACGACGCTGCTACCGCCGTCGGCGGGCAGGGCGACCGTCGCCGGCCACGACGTCGCCGGCGCTGGCGCCGCGGTGCGCGCCGCGATCGGCGTCGCGCTGCAGGACGTGGCGTTGGATCCGATGCTCACCGGCCGCGAGCACATGCGTCTGCAGGGCGGCCTGCAGGGCATACCGCGGGCACAGCGCGGCCCGCGTGGCGACGAGCTGCTCGAGCGCGTCGGGCTGATCGACGCGGCCGACCGCAAGTCCTCGACGTACTCCGGCGGGATGAAGCGCCGGCTGGACCTCGCGCTGGCCCTGCTGCACGGCCCGCGCGTCCTGTTCCTCGACGAGCCGACGACCGGGCTCGACGTGCAGTCACGCACGTCGCTGTGGGACGAGGTCGCCCGCCTGGCGCGTGAGGAGGGCACGACGGTCTTCCTGACGACGCAGTACCTCGAGGAGGCCGACGTGCTCGCCGACCGCGTCGGGATCATCGACCGCGGGACGATCGTCGCGGAGGGCACGCCCGCGGCGCTCAAGGCGCAGGTGTCGACGCCGACCGTCGAGGTCATCCCCCGGGAGCCCGACGACTGCGCGGGCGCCTGCGATGCGCTCGCGCCGTTTGGCACGCCGGTCGCCGAACGCTCCGCGGGATCGGTTGCCGTGCGGCTGAACACCGGCGCCGACCAGCTCGCGGACATCGTGCGCGCGCTGGATGGCGCGGACATCGCCGTCGCGCACCTCGCGCTGCACGAGCCGACGCTCGACGACGTCTTCCTGGCGAAGACCGGGCGCAGCCTGGAGGGCGCCGGAGCCGGCGAGCCTCACGCGGCAGCGGAGCCCGATCGCGAACAGGCGACGGCGTGAGCGCGGCCGCGCTGGCCGCCCGCGGGGGGGTGCTCAGCCAGGTCGGCCTGCTGGCCGGCCGCTCGGTGGTGCACGCCATGCGCGCGCCCGCGCAGCTCGTCTTCCCGATCGTGTTTCCGCTGGTCCTCCTCGCGGTCAACACGTCGGGCCTGGACGCGGCCACCAAGCTTCCCGGCTTTCCGACCGCCAGCTACCTGGACTTCGCGCTGGCGGTGCCGTTCATGCAGGGTGCGCTGTTCGCTGCGCTGAACGGCGGGCAGGACCTCGCCCGCGACATCGAGAACGGCTTCCTGGACCGTCTCGCCCTGACGCCGATGTCCGGCGGTGCGCTGCTCGCCGGCCAGCTCGGCGGCGCGCTGTTCACGGGTGTCGTCAGCGCGATCTTGTACCTGCTGGTCGGCGTGGCCATCGGCGCCGGGATCGCCGCCGGTGTCGGCGGCGCGCTCGTCCTGCTCGTGCTGGCCGTGACGATCTGCATGGCGTTCGCGTGCTTCGGGACCTTCGTCGCGCTGCGGGCGGGGTCCGGCGAGGCGGTGCAGGGATTCTTTCCGCTCTTCTTCGTGCTGCTGTTTCTCAGCTCGGCGTTCTTTCCCCGCGATCTCATCGAGCAGGACTGGTTTCGCACGATCGCGACGTACAACCCCGTCTCCTACATGGTGGAGGGGTTGCGCAGCCTGGTGATCACGGGCTGGGACACGGGTGCGCTGGCCGCGTCCTTCGCCATCGCGGCGGCCGCGATCGTGCTGTTTCTCGCGCTCAGCTCGCGCGCGCTGCGCACCAGGCTGGTGCGGACATGAGCCGCATCGGTCGCACGCGCTCTGTCGCGCTGGCGGTCGCCGGTCGCGGCCTACACAACACCTTCACCAACCCGGCGCTCTGGATGCCCAGCGTCCTGTTTCCGCTGTTCTTCTTCATCGCGTTCGCCGGTGGTCTGTCCAATGTCCAGAACGCTCCGGGCTTTGAGTACGGCGCGGGCTACACGGCGTTTCAGTTCGGCTTCATCTGCATCCAGGCCGCGGCCTTCGGCGGCGTGTTCACCGGCTTCTCGGTCGCCGCCGACTTCGAGTTCGGCTTCGCCCGGCGGCTGATGCTGGCGGCCCCCAACCGTGGCGGCATCGTCATCGGCTACGTGCTGTGGGCGATGGCGCGCGCGGCGTTCGTCATCGCCGTCGTGTTCGCCGCGGGCCTGATCAGCGGCATGAGCTTCGAGGGCTCCTTCGCCGATCTCGTCGCGCTGCTCGTGCTGTCGCTGGCGGTCAGCATCGTCGCGACGCTGTGGTCCGCGGGGATCGCGATGCGCCTGCGCACGATGCAGGCCGGCCCGGCGATGCAGATGCCGATCTTCATCCTCATGTTCCTGGCCCCCGTCTACGTGCCGCTGGCGCTGATCGCCGGATGGGTTCACGAGGTCGCCCGGTTCAACCCGGTGACGGCGCTGCTGGAGTCCTCGCGCGGCTTCATCGCCGGAGACCCCACGAAGGTCGCGCTCAGCGCCGCCTGCCTGGTGGTCCTGTTCGTGCTGGCGGCGAGCTGGGCGCGCGGAGGGCTGCGGTCGGCGGAACGGGCGGGCTGAGCACGCGCATTGCGCGACCGCGATCGCCGGTGCGCGATCACCCTGAGTGCGCGAGCTCGCTCTCCGCGGGCGCTGGGGCATCCGGCGCATCGAGCTGCAGCTCGAGCTGTGCGGCGGTCAGCCCGGCGATGCGGCGCGCCGCCTGGCGGTAGAAGGCGAGCTGGCGCGAGCGGCCGAACAGCCGGTAGCCGAGGCGCGGCAACCAGGGCCCGCTCGCGGCCACGCGAGAGTACGCGCGAAGGCGAAACTCGACCGCACCGGTGTCCAGCCACTTCCACACCTCGTAGTGCAGGCGACCCTGTTCGAAGTGCCCTTCGAGCGTGGCGTAGTCCCAGCCGAAGACCCGCACGGTGCGGCCGTGGATCGTGCGCTCCTCGTCGTAGTCGCTGCCGACTCGCACGCCGACGCGGAAGTGCAGCAGCCCGGCGAAACGCACCTGCAGGAGCATGTCGCGTCCCGCCAGCGGCCGGTCCAGCCGATACGTGGAACGTACGTGCTCGGGATCGGCGACCAGATAGTCGATCATCAGCCGGCGGGCGGTCTGCCAGCTTCCGCCCGGCAGCGGCGGTCCGCTGGGCTCGTCAGGCAGATCGCGCTGCGCCTCGTCAACGTGCCAGCCCCCTTCGCGCGTGTGCTCGCCCGCTGGATCGAAGTTCAGCGAGCGCTGCGCGAGTGTCTCCAGGGCTCGGCGAGAGCGTGCGTCCTGTGGTCCACTGAGCGGCGGGCCGCCACCCTCGCTCCGATCGACGTCGATCCGCCGCGTCAGGATCGTCAGCGAGCCGTGGCGATGGCCGTCGGCGAGCTCGACGACCCGCTCGAGCACGGACGTCCACATGTGCAGTTGCACCTCCTTGGCCAGCCGCAGACGGGTGTACATGAGGTCTGACAAACGATCGCCGCTGCGTGCCCAGGACTCGATCGTGAACTCCAGCGACCCGTCACGCGAGGTCGCGCGAAACTCGATCTGGCCCGCCTCCAGGTGGCCATCGAGCGTTGCCAGTCGAAACGACGACGGCGTGCGATCCACGACGCGCACCGGCCCGTCCCAGGGACCCGGCATCCGCACGACGTACTCGTCGCCCACGTCCAGCGCGCCTTCGTCGCCCGCCAGCCGCTGGAAGGTCGCGAACTCCGACGGCGCGACGGCGTCGAGATCGCCGGCCAGACGCGTCATGAGCTCCTCGGACGACAGCGGCGAGCCGTGGATGCGGACGCGGTAGAGGCGATGCAGGAGCGGGCCGACCCCGTCGCCCGCAAGCTGTAGCTCGTCGCATGCACTGCCGGGGGACAACGCGGGCGCATCGTCCTCCTGCGCCGTCCCCGCCCACTCCCAGCGCTCGATCGGGGTCAGGCGCCAGAGATAGCGCCACGCGGTAAGCGTGATGCCGAACGGCCATCGGGCGGCTGTCCAGAGACGACGCGGGAACGGTTGACGGCGCGCCACGGGCTCCGATTACCCATCCGCCGCGATCGCTGCACTGAGAAGCGGCGATTCTGGGCACGATGTCCATGTGCTCACGAAACCGCTGTTCGGACTGGGCCTACGCGGCTGGCAGCTGCAGCTCGCCTCCTGCGGCTCGATCGTCCTGTGCATCTCGCTGTGGATCCGCGCCAAGACGATCGGCGAGGACGAGCGGGCGCACGCCGAGCGGCGTGCCCTCTTCGTCGGGCTCTGGCCGCCGACCCTGTGGCTGATCGGCGAAAGCATCAAGGACCACGAATGAGCAGCGCGGAGCGCTTCGGATTTGAGTTTGCCCCTGCCTACCGGTGGCCGGCACGGTTGTTCGGGATCAAGCCGCCGAAAGCTTGGGTCGAGGTGACGCAAGAGCGGCTGCACGCGCGGTTCGGCCCCTGGCGCGTCTCGACGCCGCTGCAGAATGTGACCGGGGTCGCGATCACCGGTCCCTACGCGTTTCTCAAGACCGCGGGTCCGGCGCGCCTGGCCATCACCGATCGTGGGCTCACGTTCGCCACCAATGGCATTCGCGGGGTCCTGATGACGTTCGCCAAGCCGGTACGCGGCCTCGACCCGTTCGGGCTGTTGCGTCATCCCGAGTTGACCGTGACGGTGACCGCCACCGAACGTCTCGCAGCGGTACTCAACGAGCGGCGCGGGTCGCCACCGCCACCCTCTTAGGCCGCAGACCCCCACCTGTAAGACGATCGGGCAATGGCGAGACCCGGACTCGAACCGGGGACACCACGATTTTCAGTCGTGCCCCGCGGTTTCGTGCCGTCTTGGGATACCTGGGAAATCCCTGCAAATCAATGATTCGTGCTCCAAACAGGATCGTTGGTTTCGGACTGTTTCGGGCCCGCGTGTTCGCACATTGTTCGCCCGCCGTCCTCTAGGCCGTACTGCCACCGAGCTGCAAACGATCTCGTTGGCAGTGGCTTTGCAAGTCGCCGCGCCGGCATGAGGCGGGTTGATCAGGTGGCGTGGTATTTCGCACCTCGGCGCTGTCCGGTGCGCACGAGCTTTCCCTGGTTGACGAGGCGGTCGAGAAGGGCAAGCGCTTCGGCGCGGTCCAAGCCGGTCGCGGCTCGGACATCGCTGTTGGCGATCGCCCCGATCTGGGCGAGTCCGATGACGACCTCCGCGAGCTCGGCGGGGCTGAGTCGCAGCCCGGCGGGCGGGTTGAGCGCTCCACTGAGGTGGTAGGTCGCACCGCCGCGTTGGCCGCGCTGCTCGAGGAAGCCTTGGTCTCTGAGGCGCTGCAGGACGACGCGCGCCGCGTGTGCGTCGACCGTTAGCAGCTGCCGGATGCGCTTGTTGGTGAGAATCTCGCCGCGGGCGGCGTGGACGAGCACGATTCGGTCGATGCCGCGCAGGTCACCCCGTCGCTCGAGTTCGTGGATCCATGCGCGCTCGCTTGAGGTCACGGCGCTGCGGATGGGCAACTCGACAACGACCTCGTGCCCGCGGTCGAAGAAGCGAGGCGGGTCGAGCAACTCGGCGGCCATGGTGTCCTGCATGACGTCGACACCACGGCCGGCATCCTCGGCGAGTCCGAGACTGCGGAGGATTCGGATGACCGTCAGGTTACGCGCGGCGCTTGCTTCGCGGATGTTCTCGACGGTGACTGGTTCCGGCAGCCCGCCAGGCGATCGGATGACCAAGCGTGTGGGGCGCAGCTCGACTCGCACCGTTGTTCCCGTCGTCTCATAGCTTCGGTGGGCTAACGCATTGGCGAGCGCCTCGCGAATGACGACTTCAGGTAGGCGGGCAAGCTCGTAGCGGCGCGTACCGAGGACGACGAGCTCGCTGCCGAGATCGTCGCTGATGCGGGCGGCGGTCTCGGTAAGAACGTGGTGGATAGGACCGCCGATCTCGTGGCGGCGGTCGTAGTCGATTGACGTGTCGTCGGTGAACCGCAGCAGTTCGACGAACGTCTTGCCCAGCACCCGAGCGGGGTCATCCAGCAGGTACAGGGCTCCGGCAACTGTCAGTCGGCCGGCCGATGCGAGCTCGGCCTCGTGCAGGCGGTCGCTTGTCGTCCGCGCCCAACCCATCGCGCGACCGATCTCCCGTCGTAACTCGACCGACGCTTCAGTGAGCGGCACGTCAAGCGCTGTGGTCTCGTAGCGCACGCTGGTGCGCTCGTTTGCGAACTGAACGAGCTCGGTCCCGAAGAGCGGATCGTCGCGGGTCCCGCGACGCATCCGCACGACACCCGCCGACGTCTGGGCGAAACCCTCGTGGCGTCGGGCGATCGACACAACACACACCGGCTTTGCGTCGACCTGGAGCTCGTGCAGCGAATAGCGCCCGACATCGCGTGCGGCCTGCATTGCTTGATGGATATCGTCCTGTGTGCCCGCGTCGAGAACCCGCGCGGCGATGGACCCGTCGTCGCGAACGCCGATGAGGATGACGCCGCCCTCGGCATTTGAGAACGCGACCGCCGTGCTCTGCAGCTGTTCGATGGATGTCCCGCGCTTGAACTCCACGTGCTGGCTTTCGCCTGGAAACGCCGCGCGGAACTCGTCGAGGCTGAGCACCAGCTCGTGAGGTGCGCGAGATTGAGGATGAAACAACGGATATGCCAAAGTTCTCAACCGGTGGTCGGGCTCCTGAGAACTTTGGCATATCCGACGGACCGAACCCTGGGCGATGATCGAGGAGGTGCCCCGTGCGGCGGTTGGCGTCTCTCTAGCCCGTCGAGGAAGCCGGCGCCGCCGAGCCCCTCGTCCATGAGATGGATGTAAGTCCGGACCGTGAAGCCTGGGTCTGCGTGGCCGAGCCACACCTGGACCTGCTTGACGTTCTTGCCGGCGGCGAACAGCAGCGACGCGCAGGTGTGCCGGAAGGTATGGAAGCCGACCCACGGTACCTCTGCGCGAACCGCCGCTGGGCGCAGCACGTCGCGCCAGAGGTTGGAGCGGTTGAGCTGCTTGCCGGTCACGGTGGTGAAGGCCAACGTGCCGGGCGGCCCCTCAAGCGCTCGCAGCCGTGTAGCCATGCCGGGCGACAGCGGGATGGTGCGTAGCCCGGCCTTCGACTTGGGCCTCGTCGGACGCCCGCTGCGCAGCTGGCGGCTGACGCGCAGCTGCGGACGTTCGCCGAGATCGAGATCGGTGTGCCAGCGCACCTCGATGGCCTCGGAGATCCGCAGGCCGGTGTGCGCGAGGAACTCGAAGAAGAGCCGGCGGTCGTCGGGGATCTCGTCGAGCAGGCGGCGCAGTTGGGCGCGGGTGAGCGCCATCGTCGGCGTGTCTCCGATGTCATCTGTGCGTCGGATGGTCGCGCGCACGCCGCTCGTCGGATTGCTGCGCACGACGCCTTCTTCGACCGCGTCGGCGAACAGGGCTCGCAGCACGGCGACGTGGTAGCCGACGGTCGACGGCGCGAGGGTCCGCGCCGGCTTGCGGGGATTGGGCTGCTCAGCGAGCCATGTGACCAGGGACTTGATGTCGCGCGGCTCAATCTCGCTGAGCAGCAGGCCGGTCTCGACGTCGAAGTAGGGGATGAGGCGGTCGTCGAGCATCTGCCGGTACCAGTCGCGAGTCTCGGGCCGGCCGCCGGCCGCGGTGCGGCCCTGGTAGCCGGCAATCCATGCTCGGGCGTACTCGCCGAAGGTCAGGCGGGTGCTGTCGCGATGCTCGCCGCGGGCGACGTCGGTCTCGGCCTGGTGCTTGAGGCGTCGGGCTTCGGCCTTGGTGCGCGCGGTTCCCCAGCGCTGGCGACCGCGCTTGCGGTACGTGTAGGCGTAGCGCTCCCCGCGCTTGTACACGCCCGGCACGTCGGTCTTGGTCATGTGGGGTCGCGTCACTTGTTCCGTATAGGGCTGTGGGCGTGAAAACTCACCCCCCGCCGCTGTCGAGCCAGCGGTCGAGCTGCGAGAGCTTGAACAGCAGGCGGCCGCCCTCTTTGCGGTGCGGGATCCGGGTGCGGTCCTTGCGGTGCACGAGGTCGTAGATGCGCTGGCGCTTGCAGGCCAGGTGGGCGGCTGCCTCCGCGACGCCGACCCACGGCTCGGACGCTGGCCGGTCGCGCGCGGCCACGATGGCCGCAGCGCGTCGCGCTATCGCTTCCTGCAACCCGTCGGGCACCTCGAAGCTGAGCTGTTGACCCATGCCGCTATGACGGACAGCGATGGGGCGCAGGCTGTCCTCTTCGCCTCAGTCGAGACTGCGCTCACCGCTCGAGGCCGCTGCGTCTTCGGGCTGGCCACGATCGGTCGGCCCGAAGCGGGAGCTGATCGAGTGCGAGCTGCTGCGACTGGTGGCGTTCGAGCTGAGCGGCAAGCGCCTCGATGGCGTCAGGCTGCGCGCGGGCGCTTGGTCCGAACTCGTCGCGGTCGCGGTCGCGGTCACGTCGAGCGACGAGGTACAGCTGGTTGGCATCGCGGCCGCGCGTCATGGCGGTGTACAGCCAGTCGCGTCCAACGCCGGGATCGGCAAGGACGAGGGCGCACCGCGCTGTGAGGCCCTGGGCGCTGTGACCGGTGAGGGCATAGCCGTACTGCAGGACCGGCTCGCCGCGGTGCGTGCGGCCGAGCAGCACGTCGGCACCGAGCTCGACCGTGGTGTCACGGACGTCGAGGACGACACGGCCACGGCGATCGACGGAGCGAACCGTGCCGCGATCGCCGTTTGGCGAGGTCGTGCGAGGGCAGGTTCTGCCGCACGATCAGCACGTCGCCCGTCGCGATCCGGCCGGCGGCGCAGCGGGCCTCCTCGATCCCGAGCCGGCTTGCGATCCGCAGGTGACGACGGGCGCGTAGGTTGAGGTCGGCGACGTCGCGGCGGCGGTGGGCGAGCATCGCGACATCTTCGGTCGCGCCCTGCGCGATCCAGTCGGAGATGAGCCGCTGGCGTGCCTCCTCGTCGCGGTGGGTGACGGTGATGCGGTCGTGTCGCGCATAGGCGACGAGCGCTGCCCGAGGATCGCAGTCGCGCAGGGCGGCCGCCGCATCGCGCTCCCATCCGTGGACCTGGCGGCGGTTCTGCGTCAGCTGGATCGATGGGCCGCGGCGTGCGAGCGCACGGAACGCGCCGCCGGCGTCGATCGCTTCGAGCTGGCGATCGTCGCCAACGAGGACGAGCTTGCCGTCGGCGGTGTCGACCGCCTTGGCGAGCGCTGCGAGAGCGCGAGTCCCGGCCATGCCCGCCTCGTCGATGACGAGCACGGTCCCCGTCTGCAATGGCCGGTCGTTGAGCTGGATGAGCATGGCGCTGATGCTTGTGCTGGGGATTCCCGCACCGGTCTCGAGCTCGCGGGCCGCGCGGCGTGCGACGGCGGCGCCGCAGACCGGCGTGCCGGAAGCTCGCCAGGCGTCGGCGCTAGTCCGCAGCGCGAAGGTCTTGCCGGCGCCCGCGACACCGATGACCACGACGATCCCGTATCCGTCGCTGGTCAATCGGCGAACGGCCGTGCGCTGTTCGTCGGTGAGCGACGGTCGTCCGAGGCAGGCGTGGCTCGGCGACTCCGCCTCGGCGACGCCCCGACCGGCGCGGCGCCGCCTATGCGCCAGTGCGACGAGGCGGCGCTCGGTGGCCAGCAGCTCCGCCGTCGACCAGCGGCGCTCGTCACTGCTCGCCAGGGCGACCACGCGATCGCTGTCGAGGAATCGCGCCGCCAGCGCTTCGATGCCCTCGACATCGATGGCGTGACCCGCGGGTAGCGCGGATGCGATCGCAGCCACCACGTCCGGGGCCGCGAACGACGAGCGCCGAGCCGTCAGCCCGACCGGGCCCGCCAGATCGTCATAGATCGCCGCTTCTTGCGTTCTGGTCAGGGCCGAAGCGCGGCCGCACCAAACGACCGTCGTAGGGTCGAAGCCCAGGTCCGCGGCGCGTCGTGCCCAGTCGCGACGCAGCGTGTCCTCGTCGACGTGCGGGTCCTTCCGGTGACGGGTAGCGAGCGCGGCGGCTTCCGTTGCCCCTGGGCCGCTCGTCCCGTGGCGGGCGACCTCGGCCTCGATCTCGACGCGGCGACGGCTGAAGGCACGTAGGACATTGGCTGGAATGCCGCTGAGCTCGGCGAGGCCATCACGGACCGGCGTCCATGCGACCCCGAACTCCGCGGACAGCCGCGCGCGAAGCACGGCCTGATAGAGGCACCCGGCCGCCATGGCGTGCGCGTAGATTGGCCTAGCATCGAGGGCGGTCCAACGGCTGTCAGGCCCGAGGGCCATGTTCGCGACGACGGCGTGAGTGTGCAGCTGCGGATCTCCCGCACGCGACGCACGGTGGCGGAAGATCGCCGCCACGAACCCCTCGGCGGGAAGTACTCGCACGCCGTTGCGCTCCCGACGCACGCGCACGGCCCGCCGCTCGAGGTACCCGAGCGCAGCGGTCACCGCCTCGTCATGGGCGCCGCGCACGCTTGCTTCAACGTCGGGCGCCCCGAGTCCGAACAGAAGGCTCACGCTCTTCGGCGCGGAGAACGTCAGATCGATGGCCGCGTTGCGCTGGGGGCCGCGTCGCGCGCGCAGCAGTTCGCCGTGTAGTGGGTGCTCGCCAGCGAACGCTCGCCGAAGCCCGTTGTCGGAGACCGGGCCCGACAGGCAAGACGTCGGGCTCCCGCGCCGACCCACGCGCTCGGGGCCCGGCCTGCTTCCCCGTAGTAGTCCTCGGCACCGCCAAGGTTCTGCGCGGCGTCCGCCCGCCCGTGCGCGGTTCCGACCTAGTACGGGGACTGCTCAGTGCTGAGCTTGGCGATCGAGAGCACACCCCTTTGACGGACGGCGGCGCGCCGTTGGCTGCTCGGGCATCTGGATGCAGGTGTGTGTGTGCTGTTCGTTCCACGTGGCGCCCGTGTGCTGTTCGTTCCACGTGGCGCCCTGGCGAGCTCTGATTGTGCCCACCTCGAGAAGGAATGGGGCGGGCCTCGAGCTGGATCGGGTCGCGCAGCGACCAGGTCATGCACGGCCGGTTGGGGTCGGTGTCAACGAGCTGAGGAGCGGTGGCGGGCTTGGCGGCAGAACCAGGCTCGAAACGCATGCCGGTTCTGCCACCCCATCTACTTCTTCCCGCGCTTGGGGGCGCGCTGCGAGAGTGCGCTTGCTGCCGCCGTCTTCGACGCCTTGCTGGTGCGTCCGTCGCGCAGCACCTTCGAGGCTGCCTTGCCAGCCTTGGCCGACGTCTTGCGGTTTCTTGCCATGTTGTTCACCTCCTCCTAGGCCACCGTTTCATCTCTCTTCCGGTGGCGGGAGGTGGGTTCGACAGGGTCAGGCAGCGACGTACCCAAGCAAGACCTCGTGGCGCATGCGGCGCGAAAGACCACCGGTGTCCTTGCCAACGGGCGGGGGCAAATACCGTCGATCCGCGGGAAGCTCGCGCTCGACGCGTTCGGTCAACTCCAACCCGGCGTGGCGGGCCAGGTCATCGACGATTTCCGACACGGCGACGGGCGTACCGAACAGCGTGGCATCGGCTACCACGAATGTGGCGGTTCCGCGAGAGCGCAGGACGCGGACGGTTTCGCTCATCACCGACGCCAGGTCGAACACGTACCGGCGCAGGACGCCGAACGCACGCTTCGAGGCGTCGGGCCCGAGAACGCGGGCGATGAGTTCCTCGTAGTCATCGTCGGCAGATGCTCTGGAGCGTTCCGAACCGATTACCGTGCCCCGAAGCTCGCGGAGGTCGGGCAGCGTATGGCCCATCCAGACCAAGCTCATACGGTGCCCGCGGAGGTAGTCGATCGCCACGAGATACGGCGGCGAAGTCATCACCATGTCGATGGAATCGTCCTCGAGCGGAAGCGCGCGAGCATCGGCTTGGCCGAGATCGAGATCCTTGGCCGTCGGACGCTCCTTGCCGAGCGTGGCGTGGCGCCGTGCCACCTCCTTCGCCGAGCCGAGGAACCGCGCGACGGGGTCGAAGTCCGAAGTCTCGCGCACCTTGTGCGGTCGACTATGCGAGACGTCCCGCGCCAATGACGCTCCGCGGTCCTTGGTGATGATCAGGCGGCTGAACGCGCACCAGAGTGGTGCTCGCAAGCCCGGCGGCTGTCGTTCGATCGCCGCGGCCAGAGCAGCCAGCCGACCTTGCGCAACGACGTCGAACCACCTGTCGACGAACGCTCGGGTCTCCACTTCCTCGATCACCACGTCAGCGGCGCCGGCCGCGGCGGCCTCATCAGCGACCGCTTCGGCGGCGGCGAGGTAGCCCTGTCCATCGAGCGGCCGTCCCCAGGTCTGCGCGATCAGTAGGGCCAGTGGATCGAGGTCGAAGCCGGTCGCGACGTGGCCCTCGACGCCAGCCAGCACCGGAATCGTGCCCGACCCCATCATCTGGTCGAGTACGTGGGCCCGATCGTCGGGGAGGCGCTCGAGCGCCAGTTCTGGGGCCATGCGGGCCGGGAACGGGTGCACCGGCAGCGGCGCCTGGGGGCGCTTGCCAGCAAGGGGTGTCGCGATCGGAGTCATGGCGTCCGGCCGAGGCTAGCTCGGATCCGCGATTCCATGCGCGCTGGTCCCGGCCTGCGCCGGCGCGCCCGCCGGCCCGGCCACCATCCGGCCGCCCGACTCAGTCGAGCATGCGCAGCTTGGCGGGCGTCGGGTCGATCGCGGCCAACAGCGGGCGCGTCATCGATGTGAAGGAGACGATCGCCTGCCCCGGCGCCAAGCCAGGCAGGCGCTGCCACAGTGAGTCGTCGACATTGGCTACCGAGCGGCGAAGCCGGGACACGGTGTCGGCGTCGGAGATGCGGTGCAAGATCCAGTTGTTGACCAGGCCGAGGACCTGAGGCGGCAGATGGCGCGGCAACTGGGTAACGAACACCAAGCCCAGCCAACGCTTGCGACCGCGCTTGGCGATCCGGGCGACCTGCTGGAAGAGGAACGGCATCTTCGAGATTCGCTCGTCGGACAGGAATTCGTGGGCCTCCTCGATGATCACGAGGACCGGCGTCGGCGACGTGCCGCCCTGCTCATGCCGGCGATACGCCTCATCCTGTCGGTCTTGGACGCCGCGGAGCACGTCGGCGATCACCAGGTTGTTGATCGCGGGGGAATCCGAATCGGAGAGGTCGAAAATGCTGACACGACCCCGTTCGAGCAGCGCGTCGTAGTCCAGCCCCTCGGACGCGTCGAAGACCTTGAGCCGCCGCAGCCGGTGGAGATGGCCAAGCAGGGCGCGCCATGACTGCTTGTGACTGGTCTTGGTCGCCAGCTGGCCGGCCTTCTCCTTGAGCCGACCGCGAGCTCCGCGAAAGTCCGCCGTCATCACGACGGTCTCGTCCAGATCGTCGTCGTACATGGAGTCGTGGACCATCCGCCACGACGTCGATGATGTGATCGAGCTTCATCTTCGGGTAGCCGGTCTCGAATTCGTTCAGCTCCATCGCGACGCGTTTTTCGTCGTCGTTGTTGCGCGCGGGGAAGACACCCAGCCCCCTCAGCAGGGTCTTGGCCGCCTCGTACGCCTGCGAGAACCGCTCCTCCTGGGCGTCGGACAGGTCGAGGAGCTCTTGCACGACGAAGGGCGAGAATCGCTCGAAGGACAGGTCGAACTCGGCTTTCAACGGGTGGTTCGGGTTCGAGGTGCGCTTGCCCGCGAGCGTGTAGAGGGTCGTCTTCTCGACCCCATGGGGCTCCTCGCCACGCTCGGCCAGCAGCTTGAGCATGGTCGGGTCCTCGGTGGGCTCGTTCATCAGCGTGTACTCGCCCTCGGTGTCGAGCAGGATGACGGCGAAGCCCTGGCGCTGAGCCTGGTCGATCATGCGGGAAACGGTCGTCGACTTGCCGCCGCCGGTCGTGCCCAGCACACCGGTGTGGCGAGGCAGGACCGACTTCTTGTCCGCCGGGATGTCGATGGTGAGCGAGTCGTCGCCGGCGGCGACGACTCCGAGTCGGAGGTTGCCGCCCAGCGCCAGTACGTCGCTGCTCTCCTTCGAGTCGAGGAGGAAGACCGGGCTGTTGGGGAGGGGTCGGTACCGCGGGGGTGACAGCGCGCCTGAGCGGCGCTCGCCCAGGATCTCGACCTGCACCCGGCCGTGATAGCGCGGAACGAACGCGGTGGCGCCACGCACGGCCGTGGTGACGATGGTGGGCGCGTCCGCGCGCAGTCCATCGGGTTCGGCGAAGGGCCCAGCGGTCACGATGCCGAGGTAGGTGCGGTCGTCCTCCCGACTCTCGATGCGGAGCAGCGACTGCGCGGGCACGCGGTTCAGCGAGTCTCGCGGCAGGAGCACGACCAGTGAGTTGTCCTTGCTACCCGGGGCATCGAACATGGTGCGACCGACGGCGTCGGCGTCCCGTGGGTCGGGCTTCCATTCTTCGCCGGCGTCAAGACCCATCAGCTCATCGAGTGGGATGGGCCGCACAACTGGGCCCGGCACGGCGGGGCCGAGATCGGGGGTGGCCTGATCGTTCTGTCCGTCGGTGGTGTTGGGCACGGTGGTCTCCTATCTGGATTCACGCTCGGGCGAGAAGCGGAAGGCGGCGCCGGCGTCGGCATAGGCCGCACCGATGGTCTGTTTGAAGGTGTCGTGGCCCATCGTTGCGTTCACGACGTGATGGGCGATGTCGATGAGCATCGGAAAGCCGCGGTGCTCTTGGAGGACGGAGTCGGCCATGGCAATGACGGCCGCCTCGTGCACGTGGTCGGGGTGCGCGAAAAAGGCCTGAGCCGGCGCTCCGCGCCCGGCACGAAACACGCCGACGACGATATTTGGGCCGATGTCCTCGACGAGCTTGGTCGCGATCTCGTCAGATCCCCGCCCGTAGTGGCCACTGTCGACTACCGCCGCCATGCGTCGTTCGGCGCTCTCGACGATGGCGTACTCCAGTGGGCGAAGGGCATCGCCAACGGTCATCAGCCAGCGGTCAGCAATCGCCGAGGGCACGAAGATGAACTGCTGGTGGTCGAGCACCAGAGCGCGGAGCATCTTGGCTGCGGCGTCGAGCAGTGGCATGGCACCGCCCGACATGACGCCGGCACCGGTCAGCAGCTCGTACGGCGCGACGGAGCCGTGTCCGAGGCGCCACGGCGCAGAGGACTGCTCCAACAGCACCGCCCGCTCGGCGTAGCCCATGATCCCGCGGCGGGCCAGCTCAGACAGCGTGTCGCGGGGGTCAGCCACGCCGATGGCTGAGCGCTCGAGGCGTCGCTCGAGCAGCTCGCGGACGCGCTCCTTCGGGTCGCGGCCGACGCCGATCCGCAGATCGCGACGGAACAGGCGCTGGCTCAAGGTCAGCTGCTCGCCCTGGTAGGACACCAGACAGACGCCTAGCTGCGTCACCGTCAGCACCAACGTGTCGTGCTCGGACACCGTGCCGTCGCAGGCCTCGACGCAACCGTTGAACAGCGAGTTCCGCAAGGCGCGCTCGATCAGTTCCGGGGTCGCCTGGTAGACCCCAGCTGCGGCCGGGGCGTCCTGCTGCTTCGCCAGCCGAGGGAACACCTCGCGACGGATGAACGCGACGGCCTCCCGCTCTTGCGCCACAGCGTCGGTGACCTCAGCCTGCAACCGGCGGTTGAGGTCGGCGAGATCGGCACCCTGCTGCCAGGTCCCCAGGTCGAGCGTGTCGGTGAGGTCTTCGCCGAACTGATCGCGGAACTCATCGCCTGAAATAGCGGGCGGAACGTCGTCTGGCGTGGGTGAGGAAGTGGCGGGGTCGGTCATCGCTTGTGTGTCCTGTCTTTCCCTTCCGAGTGGGCTGGCGGAGTTCGATGGAACCGTCAGTCCCAGTCGAAGCGGCGGTGCCCCTTCCTCGGCGACAGGGCGCGTCGCAGATGCTGGGCGTAATCGCGGGCGGCGGTTCGTGGCAATCCGAAATCAACCTCCAGGCTGCGCACCAGCGCGAAGGGATCGCTCTCGGAGATGTGCTGGGCGATGACGGCCTGGGGGGCTAGGACTTCCCAGGCAATCTGCGCCGCCCGCTGCTCCAGCTGCTTCACCTGCGGGGTCAACATCGCGCCCGCGGCGTCACGCTCGAAGAGATGGGTCTGCACACCCAGCGGCGCGCGAGCGATTAGGGCGTCGACCTGATCGTCGTCGTTGGCTTGCCTGAGGCCGTCAACCACGGCGAGCAGATGGGGTGCGCGATCGGCCAGCTCCAGTCGTGGCAGCCAGTAGTCCGCAACGAAGTGCGCGGTCTCATGCGCGAGCGTGACGCGTCGCTCCGCCGGGTCATCCGTCCCGTCGACGAAGAGCACCCCACTTCCGGCGAACGCAACCAGCGCTCCCCGGAGCCCCCCGGGCGGCGTATACACCGGCAGTTGGATGCCGCGGGCGGCCAGCCACTCGACGACGCCGGCCCCGTTGAGATACGGGAGTTCGATGATGGCCAACGGCAGCCGCCACAGCACTGCAAGTTCCACGTCGCGAGGGAACTGTTCACCGAAGTCGTCGACAGATCCCCAAATCAGGCGCACGGCGTCGAGCAGCCACTTCGGCTGCAGCCCGCGACCCCGCGACTCGGGACGCGCGACGGCCTCGTCTTCCTGGCGGGCGGCCGCAAGGACGGGTGCGACGGCCGAGGGCGTCGCGGCGCTCAACGAGCTGAGGCCGTCGACGAGCCGCACGAGATTTCCAAGGCGCCACGGGTCGGCGCCAACCAGACTGGCGATGGCGGTGATGTCCGCGTGGAAGTGCTCGTCACGTCGCGGCGACCGACACAGCACCAACTCATCGAAGCGGGTGATGTCGACGTGCAGGTGGCCGGCCAACCGCTCGCGGTCAGTCGCCTCGAACGACGCCAACCGGTGCAGCTCGTTGCCTAGGAAGCCCGGCTCGTGTGCCGCCCGCTCAGCCGCGTGTCGCAGCGCGGCGCTCATGCACTCTTCCTCAACCGGCGGATGCGCGCCTTCACCCGGTCCTTATTGCGCTTGACCACCGCGAACCGCTCGTCAGGCGGGAGATCAGCGACGTCCCATACCTCGGCGAAGGTCTCGGTCGACCGCTCGTCGGCGATGAGCAGCAGCACGGCCCGGCGGTCTCGTTCGTCGGGGAAGGCTTCGCGGATCTGGGCTAGCGTCATGGACGGCGGTTCACGGTCGGAGGGGTGGTCGTCGGTAGTTCCCTTCCGCGCCAGGTCGCCGACTTCGACGCCGACCTGGCGCTCGGCCTGGCGCGCGCGTTCCAACCGGTCGTGCTCGTTCAGCAAGTCCCGGTGGGCGTCCATTCGCAGGTAGGACAGAAGCGACGACTGAGCCGGGTCATAGCGGTCAGGCGCCCGCAGATAGCTCATGATGCTGTCGACGGCGAAATCGTGAAGGCGTTCGGAGTCGCGAAGGTCGGGCCACCGGAACCCCAGCCAGTCCACGAGCGAATCCAGAAGCGTTGTGAATGCTCGCGACCACGCCGTCGGGTCGCCGGCGCAGACGTCGGCGTGCAGGCGATCCTGCAGATCTCGCTCGACCTTCACGCGCCCTCTCTTCCGACGGCGTGCGCAAAGCTCGACAGCGTGATTCGATTTGTAAAGCCCACGGCGACCGATGACATTACGCGAGGCTCTGGACTCGGGAGAAGGGTGCGGATCGAGCCACGAGGGAGGTGCTGGCCTGCCGCTACCCAGCCAACAGCCACGGCGTGGGAGTGCCAGGCAAGCACCTCCTGGGACGAGCGAGCCGTCTCGTCACGGGGATCAAGCAGCCGGGGCTGGACATCAGGCGCCGTGCGCGGACTTGGCCAACGGGCAGAATCGTTAGCTGTCTGTCGAGTCCCGAAAGGCGGTTCGTCGGCATCGCCATCGCGAGCCCTGTTCGCCATTCCGTTCGCACAGTTCAGGTCCGATAGGAAGCCCGAACCGCGTAACCCCTGCAGATCCGGACATGGCGAGACCCGGACTCGAACCGGGGACACCACGATTTTCAGTCGTGTGCTCTACCAACTGAGCTATCTCGCCGCGGGCGCGGAGGATATCGCTGCCTCGCGCGCCGCCTCGCCGCGCCCGGCGCCTGACCGCGCGGCGCGTCAACGGGGGTGTGTCGAATGAGCTTCGCGGGGCGAAAGGCATTCGACTCACCCCCCGGCGAATGACGGCCTCGCCCCCGCGGCGGCGGGGCCCTAGCCGGCGGCCCATGCCAGCAGCTCGGGCAGCGGATCGATCGGAAGGCCGCCGTCGACGCGCCAGCCGACGTTCCAGATCTCGAAGTGCAGGTGCGGGCCGGCGGCCGATCCGGTCTCGCCGACCTCACACAGCGGGGCGCCGGCGGCGACGTCGCGCCCTCGGGCACCGTCGTCGAGCCACGGAGGCAGTGGGCGAAGAAGTAGTCGCGACCGTCGAACGCGTCGAGCACGACGTACTCGCCGGCGGCGCTGGCCTGGTAGCCGGTCGTCGACACGCGGCCCGCGTAGGGGGCCACGACCGGCGTGCCCGCGTCGGCGCCGATGTCCTGGCCCTCGTGGACGTGGCCGGGCCGGACCGCCCCGAAGCGCCCGTCGGCGCCCGCGAACGCATACGCGCCTGCCACCGGGAACACGCCCCGCCCGCCCGGCGAGCGTGCCGGCGCCGGGAGCGTCGCCGAAGCCGTCATCCCCGGAGCCGGCTTCTTGCGGCCGCGCACGACGATCCGCGTGCGCCCCGGCGTGCGGGCGCTGCGGCGCAGCACTCGCCCTCGCGGGTCCTTGACATGGAGCCGCACGAGGTAGCGCCCCGCGCGCACCCGCACGTCCGACGGCCATCGCGCCGTGACGAGCTCACCGGTCCTGATGGGTCCGGCGTCGATCCGTGCCACCACGCGGTTGCTTGGCGCGCGCAGCACGACGATCCGCGCCGCGACCACCGCCACCCCGCGCTGGCGCACGCGGAAGCGCAGCTGCGGCGGCGGGTCGTCGGCGACGATCCGCCGCGGCGACACCCGCAACTGGCTGGCGACCGGGCGCGACGCGGGCTTCGGAGCGTGGGCGTCGAACGTGGTCCCGCCGGTCTTCGAACGGCTCGCTGCCTCTGCGGCAGGCGGCGTCGCTGCAACCAGCAGCAGCGCGAGGAGCAGAACCGATCCGGCGAATCCGCTCAAGCGCACACCGTCACAGTCGGCGCTTGGCGAAAGCTCTGCAAGCGCTGCAAGGCTTCGCCCCAGTGCGGCGCTAGCGCTCGAGCATCCGCGCCATGACCTCCAGCGCTCCCGCCTTGTGCAGCGGCTCGTTGAGATTCCCGCACTTCGGCGACTGCACGCACGACGGGCACCCGCGCTCGCACGGGCACTCGGCGATCAGCCGGTGCGCGTCGGCGACGAGCGTCTCGAAGCAGGCGAAGCCCTGGCGGGTGATGCCGACGCCGCCGGGGTGGCCGTCGTAGATGAAGATCGTGGGCCCCCCGGTTTGCGGGTGGGCGTTGGTCGACAGGCCGCCGATGTCCCAGCGGTCGCACATCGCCAGCAGCGGCAGCACGGCGATCTGCGCGTGCTCGGCCGCGTGGATCGAGCCGAGCAGCACCTCCAGCGGGAAGTCGTCGGCGAGCAGGTCGGCATCCAGCTCGTACCACAGCGCCTGCGTCTGGAACGTCGTCTCGGGCAGGTCGAGGCCCTGCAGGTCGACGATCTCGTGGCCAGGCAGCTTCTTGCGCTGGTAGGCGAGCACCTGATCGGTCACGTGCACGCGTCCGAAGGAGAGCGTCACGCCCATCGTGGAGCGCCGCTGCAGCAGCGTCTCGATGTCGGTCATCGTCTCCTTCTTGGGCTGCGTGTAGAAGTCGCCGCCGAAGGGTTCGACGAGCGCGCGCCGCGCGGCGAGATCCAGCTCGCGCACGAGATACGGGCGCGCCTGGTGCAGGTAGACGGCGCCGTCGTGGACGGTCATGTGCGAGCGCCCGGAGTCCACGGTGCCCAGCAGCTCGCCGCTGACGACGTCGACGATCGCCACCGAATCCGGCGACGCCGAGCGCAGCGACACCCGCGCGGCGGGGTAGTCCTCGGCGTGGCGCAGCACGTAGCCGTCGTCGCGGCGCACGAGCTCGCCCTCGGCCTCCAGCGCCTGTGCGTGCGCCTCCCAGCGCGGGCCGAGCGTCTCGGCATCGGCGGCCGAGAGCGGCCCCTCGTGCGCGGCGCACAGCAGGTGCGCGAGGTGGATCGGCTCGTTCTCGTACTCGAGGATCGCCGCCTCGACGGGGCGGTCGAGGAACTCGTCGGGGTGACGGCAGAAGTACTGGTCCAGCGCATCTTCGCCGGCGACGTACAGCGCCAGCCCGCGTCCGCGCCGGCCCGCGCGTCCCCACATCTGGCGCAGCGAGGCGACCGTCCCGGGGAACGTCACGACGACCGCCGCGTCCAGCGCGCCGATGTCGATCCCGAGCTCCAGGGCATTTGTCGTCACGACGCCCAGCAGCTCGCCGCGCATGAGCCGGTCCTCAAGGTCGCGGCGCTGCTGCGGCGTGTACCCCGCGCGGTAGGGCACGACCAGCTCGGCGAGCTTCGGATCGGCGAGCGCGACGAGCCGTGCCACGAGCTCGACGGCCTTGCGCGACTTGATGAAGCAGATCGTGCGGGCGCCGCGATGGGCCAGCTCCGTGACGATCTCGGCCGCCTCGCCGAGCGCCGACGCGCGCGTGCCGAGCGCGGGATCGGTCAGCGGTGGGTTCCACATCGCGATCTCACGGCGCGCGCCGGGTGAGCCGTCGCGATCCACGAGCGCGATCTCCTCCAGGCCGGTGAGCCGCTCGGCCAGCTCGACGGGATTGGCGATCGTCGCGCTGGCCAGCAGGAAGCGCGGGTCGGTCCCGTAGGCGTTGGCGATCCGCCGCAGCCGGCGCAGGACGTTGGCGACATGCGAGCCGAACACTCCACGGTAGACGTGCGCCTCGTCGACGACGACGACCGCGAGGTTGGAGAAGAAGTCGCCCCACGCGCGGTGGTTGGGCAGGATCCCCATGTGCAGCATGTCGGGGTTGGTGAGCACGAGGTTCGATCGCCGGCGGACCTGGGTGCGCTGCTCGCGCGCGGTGTCGCCGTCGTAGATCGCCGGTCGTACCTGTTTGGCCAGGCCGAGGGCATTGATCGCGCGCGCCTGGTCCTGCGCCAGCGCCTTCGTCGGGTACAGGTACAGCGCGCGGGCCTTCGCGTCGCGGCACAGGACGTCCAGCGTCGGCAGGTTGAAGCACAGCGACTTGCCCGACGCGGTGCCGGTCGTGACGATCGTCGGCCCCGCCCAGCCGGCCTGCAGCGCCTGCGCCTGATGGCCGTAGAGCGAGGTGATCCCGGCGGCCCGCAGGGCGTCCGCCAGCGACGGGTGCAGCGTGTCGGGCAGTGGAACGCGCGATGGCTCGCGCGCGCCCTCGAAGGCCTCGCGCACGAGCCGCCCGTCGCAGCGGCCGGTCTCCAGCAGGGCGCTCCACGGCTGGGTGTCGGGGGCGACGGCCACGCCGCGTCCTACGCCGGCTTGCCGATCGTCGTGGCGCGGCGCAGCTCGCTGGGCAGGCGGGCGTCGGGACTCACGCCGCGGTCGCCCTCCAGCACGGCCAGCACGTCGAGGAAGTCCCTCGTCGCCGCCACGTCGTGGACGCGGACGATCGCCGGGACGCGGCCCGCCACGTGCCGGAGGGTGGCGAGCGTGCCCGCGAGGCGCTCGCGGGGCGGGCGGGACGTGATCGCGCCGAGGAAGTCCTTGCGGGAGATCGCCAGCAGGACGGGACGCCCGAAGGGCTTGAGCAGCTCGATCGCGCGCAGGACCTCGACGGTCTGCGACGGCGTCTTGGAGAAGTCCAGGCCCGGATCGAGGATCAGCGCCTCGCGCGGCACCCCCCGGTCCTCGGCCTGCGACATGCGCTCCGCGAGAAAGCGCAGCACGTCGGCGACCGGCCCGTCGTCGCCGTAGAGGTCCGATTCGGTCAGGCGCTGCTTGGGGGCCGAGCGGTTGTGCATGATCACCAGGCCCGCGCCGGACTCGGCGCAGACATCGGCGAGCTCCGGGTGGCGCAGGCCGCTGACGTCGTTGACGATGCGGGCGCCGGCGGCGATCGCCGCGCGTGCGACCTGCGGCTTGTAGGTGTCGACGCTGACCACGGCCCCGAGCTCGCCGGCGACGTACTCGATCAGCTCGACGACGCGCTCGATCTCCTCGGCGGCATCGATCTCGGGGGTCCCGGTGATGCCCGACTGGCCGCCGATGTCGATGAGGTCCGCCCCGTCGGCGACGAGCTTGCGAGCGAGTTGCCTGCGCGCGTCGAGGGTGTCGTAGAGGCCGGCGTCGGAGAACGAGTCGGGTGTCGCGTTGACGATGCCCATGATCAGCGGCCGGTCTGCGACCGTCAGCACCTCGTCCCCGGCGCGCAGCGTGAGCTCATGGCCGGCCGTCATCGCACCGACGGTATCGCTCGTCAATCGCCTTCGTGCAGCGCCGCGCCGCCGGACGAGGCCGCGATCTCGCTGAGTGCGGGCCTTCGC
>Ga0136625_1000064_pt1 | contig 24066 bp, 25 predicted proteins | sample AntDrymUQ4832306_2_FD_104672 | JGI IMG/M metagenome (GOLD analysis project Ga0136625, IMG submission 104672) | Polar desert sand microbial communities from Dry Valleys, Antarctica - metaG UQ483 (23.06) | ecosystem: Environmental > Terrestrial > Soil > Desert | place: Antarctica: Dry Valley...
ATGTAGCCCTCATTCAAGACCGTGACCTCAGCGAAACCACGAGAGCGGCGGAAGCGGAGGTAGTCCTCAACCGCCTCCGCCAACCGCTTCTGCTCTCTGGCCATCCTTGAAGCGTACGGTCACGCCTCGATGCGCGGCAGTTACTCTAAGGATTGTTCCTAGCCACTTCGAGTGGGAGTAGGCAACCGCACGCATCCCTACGCTGCGCGCAACCCGAACAACCCAGGCTCCCGCCCTCGGGCTGCGGGGTGTCAGCTCCGCTGACCAGGGGTGACCCGCTGCGCGTTTACGGTGGTCGTCCCCTACCAAGGAGGCGGCATGGGACTGGTCAGCGACAGCTTCAGCGGAACCCTCGAAGGCCACACGATCACCGTCGAGGCACGAACGGGACCCATCGCCGGTCGCTTCGCCTTGAAGGTGGACGGCGAGGTCCAGGACGCGATCAAGGCGGTGAATGGCGAGTACTGGCTCGATGGCCAGCTTGGTAATGCCCGCTCACGCGACCAGAACGTGCGGCCGTGCGTTGCTCGCTTCATGTGGCAGACGGGTGGTCGAGTCGAGCAGCCCACGGCATACGCCGCCTCATCCAGATCGATCCCGTCCACCGTTCTCATGTGCCTGACAGGCGGAAGTCGGGACGAACGCCGCACGGTGCGGGTTGGAGGTTGCCGTTGGCCATCCCAGTTGGGGCAGTGCGACTGAAACGGAAGACACGCCGGAGAGCGGGAAGCCTGCGGTGGTTGACTCACCCGGGTGTGCGGACCACACTGGCGGTCCGAAGGGCGGAGTACGCCAAGACCAGGAGGTCCGCATGGATTCGCGCACGTACGCCAAAGTCATGGGAGTCGTCATCGTGCTCATCGGTGTCGGCGGTCTGGTGCTGGGGGAGAAGAGGCTCTTAGGCGTCCTCAATATCGACATCGCCGAGGACATCGTGCACCTCGTCACCGGCGGTCTGATGGCCGTGGTTGGCTTCCGCGGTTCGGACAGCGCCGTCCGCTCGGTGGTCGGAGGACTGGGCATCGTGTACCTGTTGGTCGGCGTACTCGGCTTCATGGTGCCCGACATGTTCGGGTTGCTGCCGAACGAGTACGAGATCGTGCTGGACAACCTCATTCACCTGACGCTAGGCGTGCTCGGCATCGCGATCGGCTTCTTCATCGGCCGGCCGGCCGGCCGACGAGCGACCTCCTAGCCAGCAGACGCGTGGCTGGGTGCTCCAGCTCGGCTAGCGGGGGCCGCTCTCGCCGACGCGCGAGGCAGCAGGGTCACTGCGGTGACCGTCACCCAGGTCGACGCGAAGACCACGCTGGTCAGCACGTCGCTGAGGTGATGGGCTCCCTCGTACATGCGGGAGACCACCACGAGGAGCGGAAGCGGCAACAGCAACGGGGTCACCCACCAGCGCACGGCCTGCGCATACGTCCAGACCAGGACGACGACCACTCCGACCAATGCGGTCGCTGCCCCCACGTGTCCTGACGGGAAGCTGTGCACAGGGTCGAGTCCCTGGTCGAGGATCCTCACCGCCGGACGCGGTCTGAGCACGGCGTCCGCGGCAAGGATATACATCCCAGAGACTCCGGTCGTGGTCAGCACTACGAAGAGCGCGGGACGGATGGTCCGTTGCCAGGCCGCGGCAACGAGAGCGATGGTCGGGACAGCCACGAGCACTGTGCTGGTGTCGCCGAGCAGGCTGAACCACTCGGCGACCTGATTCAGCGACGACGTGCGCTCGTCGACGACCCAGCGGGCCAGCTCCTTGTCCGTGGAGCCGACCGAGCCCTTTAGCGGGCCGGTGAGGAGCCGCCCGAGACCGACGACAAGGCCGAGCAGGATTGCCCATGCGAGCACGAGGATCCCCGCGCGCGCCAGCCAGCTGCGGTGTGCAACGAGCTCGGACCTCGCTGGGGTGGTGTCTGCGGGCATGACGGCCAGTGTCCTCCCTCCGCCACTTTCATGCGCCGTCGCGAACGCAGCGGCGCCGGGCTAGCAAGACAGGGCTGCTTGGACGGTGGACAGCGGTGCGGTATACGATCGCCGTATGACGATGAAAACGACGACAACCGATGCTGCGATGGACGAGGCAGCCGCGATGGCCGCGGCGGCGTGCATGTTTCGCAGTCTCGGCGATCCCACTCGACTGGCGATCTTGCGTCACTTGGCACTGGGCGAGCATCGGGTCGTCGATCTCACGGCCCACCTCGGGCTGGCCCAGTCCACGGTGTCGGCGCACCTCGCATGCCTGCGTGACTGCGGGCTCGTCGCGTCCCGGCCCGCGGGCCGAGCGTCGGTGTACTCGCTGACCTACGCCGAAGCCCTGATGGACCTCTTCGCCGCCTCCGAGCGCATTCTCCAACTCACCGGCGAGGCCGTCACCCTGTGCCCGAACTTCGGCACCAAGACGCTCCAGGACGCCTGATGAGCTCATCACCGCAGGGCGCGACGGCGACCCTGACCAAGGAGGACCGGGACCGGCTGGGTCGGCGGACACAGCTGCTTGCCGGAGCCTCCGTGGCCTACAACCTCGTCGAGGCGGTCATCGCGGTCACCGCAGGGCTGATCGCTGGATCCGTCGCCCTCGTCGGTTTCGGCCTCGACTCGACGGTCGAGGTAGCGAGCGGCCTCATCATCGTGTGGCAGTTCCGTCACGCGATGCCGGAGACCCGTGAGCGCCAGGCGTTACGGCTGATGGCGCTGGCGTTCTTCGCCCTCGGCGCCTACGTCGCTGTCGAGTCGGTGCGTGCCCTTGTCGGCGGCAGCGAACCAGACCCATCACCGGTCGGCATCACCCTCGCCGCCGTGTCCTTGCTCATCATGCCGTTCCTGTCGTGGGCGCAACGCCGTACAGGCAGGGCCCTCGGCTCGCGCACGGTGGTCGCCGATTCCACCCAGACTCTCCTGTGCACCTACCTGTCCGCCGTCCTGCTGGTCGGCCTCGTCCTCAATGCGACGCTCGGCTGGTCCTGGGCCGACCCTGTCGCCGGGCTCGTCATCGCGGCGGTGGCGGTCAGGGAAGGGTTGGATGCCTGGCGTGGTGAAGGCTGTGCCTGCGGCCAGATCGTCGTCGACATTCCCGCAGGCCACGGATCTCGCTGCGAAGACACCGGCAGCGACGACTGCTGTGCAACAGTTCGAGTGGTGGAGCACTGATGGGTGCTGGACCCTCGCACGGTACGGCGACCGGGCAGCACCGCAAACCGGCTGGTCGCCGTACTCGGGGTGACGTTGACGGTCATGGTCGCCGAGGTGATCGGTGGGCTGCTGTCTGGGTCGCTCGCATTGCTCGCGGACGCCGGGCACATGCTGACCGACGCCGCCGGAATCACGATGGCTCTCTTGGCATCTACTCTCGCTGGCCGTCCGGCGACGCTGGAACGCACCTTCGGCTACCAGCGTGCCGAGATCCTGGCCGCAGTCATCAACGCCCTGCTGTTGTTCGCCGTCGCCGCGTTCGTGCTCGTCGAGGCGGCCAGACGTCTCAGCAGCCCTCCCGATGTGTCCTCCACGCTGATGCTGACGGTGGCCGCCGTCGGGCTGGTTGCGAACGCAGGGTCCTTGTTGCTGCTTCGTGGCGCCCAGGCTGACTCGTTGAACGTCCGCGGTGCGTACCTGGAAGTCCTGGGCGACCTGCTTGGGTCGGCCGCCGTCGTCATCGCCGCCCTCGTGATCGCCACGACCGGCTTCCTCCGGGCCGATGTCATCGCGTCCGCGCTGATCGGTCTGATGATCCTGCCGCGAACGTGGAGGTTGCTGCGTGAGGCAGTCGACGTGCTGTTGGAGGCGACCCCCAAGGGAGTCGACCTGGTGGAGGTCCGCGACCACATGACAGCCGTCCCCGGGATCGTCGATGTCCACGACCTGCATGCCTGGACCATCACCAGCGGCGTCCCCGTCCTGTCGGCGCATGTCGTCGTCGCCGACGAAGAGTTCACCCACCACGCCCGCTGCCTCATCTTGGACCGGCTCACAGAGTGCCTCTCCGGGCACTTCGACGTGTCCCACTGCACGTTTCAGCTCGAGACCATCGACCATCGTGACCACGAGGCCAGCTACCACAGATAGCGCGTCATCCGGCTCGTCGTGCTCCTCAACGCCATCGACAACCCCGTCCTGCGGCTGCTGAGGGTTGAGCCCAAGGACGAGATCACCTCGGCCTTCACGCGCGAGGAGGTCGCGGCGGCCCACAAGTGGGTCCGCCCGTTGCCGACTCCTGCACAATGCTCTGACGACTATGCAGAGCCGTGGCGCCCACCCGGGACGGGTCGTCGATGAGCCGGAACGGTCCTAGGGGTGGTGGCGCTCGAAGACGTCCTCGAGGAGCTGGTGGGGGAGATCCGCGACGCCGCACATGCAGGCTCACTCTGGTCACCGGCGAAGAAGGACTGACGACTTGCTCCGGCGGACTCTATGACAAGTCGATCAAACCCGGTTCTGCTGCTTGGCCGAGTCGGGCGCAGCCTTCTCGCCTGCGGCTGTCTCGGACGGTGGCGTGGGTGGCCTGCGCAGGAGAACCGCAGCAGCAACGGCGCCGACGACCGCGATGACGGCGGCACCGAGGAATGCTGCTGAGAACCCCTCGGTCAGGGCGGTCGGCTCGCCGAGCTGGTCGGCACCTTGGGCCGCTGCCAGTGCTGTCATCGCCGCCAGGCCGAGTGCTGACCCGACCTGGTAGCTGGTGTTGACGATCCCCGCGGCCAGGCCGCCCTCCTCCGGGCGGGCGCTGGAGATCGCCGTGCCCAACGATGGGATGAAGGCGAGCGACATGCCCAGCGCAGCGACCAGGGATGCCGGCAGCACATCGACCCAGAAGGAGCCTTCCGGCCGGACCAACGACAGCCAGCCCATTCCGGCCGCCAGCACGAGGAGCCCGGTCACGATCACCTTTGGCCCGAACCGTCCGATGGCCGTAGGCGCCAGCGCGATCATGCCGATCATGATAAGGACGGTCATCGGCAAGAGGGCGGCTCCGCTGGGGAAGGCGCTGTAGCCAAGGACTTGCTGCAGATACAGGTTGAGGAAGAACCACATCGGGATCCAGGCCGCTCCGAGCAGCAGCTGGGTGAGGTTGGCGGCGGCAAGGTTGGGCGTCTTGAAGATCCCCAACCGCATCAGCGGCTCACGCCGTGCGTTCTGGATGGCGACGAAGACGACGAGGAGCACTGCCGCAACGGCGAGCACGAGCCAGGTCTGTCCGGCGTCCCAGCCGACCTCGGGTGCTTGCACGATCGCGAACACGGCCGCGGCGAGACCGCCTGTCACGGTGAGCGCGCCGAACACGTCGACACCGCCGCGACGTCCCGCGCCCCCGGCCGGCATGACGGCCGGCACCGCGGCCAGGACGGCGACTGCGATCGGGACATTGATGTAGAACACCCACGGCCAGCTGACGTACTCGGTGATCACCCCACCGAGGAAGACACCGGCCGTCCCGCCAGCCGGCGCGGCTGCGCCATAGAGCGCCAGCGCCTTGGTCAGCTCTCGTGGGTCGCTGCCGAAGAGCATCATCAGCAGCGTCAGCGCGGATGGAGCGATCAACGCCGCGCCCCCTCCCTGGACGGCGCGGCCCACCAGCTCGACGCTGACGGTGTCGGCCATCCCGGCGACGACCGATCCGACGATCAGCAGGGCCCAGCCGGTGCTGAAGACGCGCCGGGCACCGAACAGGTCGGACAGTCTGCCGCCGAGGAGCAGCAGACCGCCCAGGGTGACGACGTACGCGTTGAAGACCCAGGACAGGTTCTCCTGCGAGAAGCCGAGATCGACCTGCATCTCAGGAAGTGCGACACCGATGATCGAGGTGTCCATGATGACCATGAACTGAGCCGCGGCAATCACTGCCAGCCCGAGCCACCTGCGTGTGGTCGGCGGGGTAGTGCGACCGGACATCGATGTCCTCCTTGGAACTGAGTGGACGGGGAGTTGCATGATTTCGTGAATACCATAGGGGGGTATAGTACAAATCACAAGGATGAGGCATAAAGGGCCGCACGCTCTTCGCGGACTTCAAGGCCAGGACCCTGAGACCACTGACCCCTGACAAGTTGACGACCGCCCTGCCCACGGCATGACTGAATCCAAGGTCCCTGGGTACTCACGGCTCTGGGACCGCTGCGAATCGACGAACGGAAGGCGCGTGATCCGATGCCGATCGCTGTCCATTCGCGGGAAGTGCGTGCTCGGACGATGACGGCGCCGATGGCACAGATCGGGCTGGGATCTGACGCTTCGCTGATCCGGGTAGCATCCGTCCCGGCTGGCCATGTGTACGTCCAGCACCTCACGCATCCCACTGTGGATGACAGGGTCCGCCGGCTCGACGACCCGAGACCGGCAGGTGAGGTCACGGTCCCAGGTCAATGGTGGCCGCCGGCAATGCTCTCGGCGGACTGGGTTCGAGCGCACCACGCCGAGTTCGACGTCTTCCACGTGCACTTCGGGTTCGATGCATTGGACGTACGCGACCTCATCGAGCTGGTGGAGACGCTGCGGCGGCTGGGGAGACCGCTCGTCTACACCGTTCATGACCTACGCAACCCCCACCACCTCCTCCCGGGTGAGCATGACGCGCATCTCGACGTACTCATCCCGGCAGCCGACGCGCTGATCACGCTCACCCCGGGAGCGGCCGCGGCGGTGGCTCACCGATGGGGGCGACGACCGCTGGTGCTGCCGCATCCGCATGTGGTCGACCCGGACCGGATGCAGTCGCCGCGCCCGCGTGCATCGAAGTTCGTCGTGGGTGTGCACGCCAAGAGTGTCCGAGCGAGCATGGACCCCCTGCCAGTCGTCCGCTTGCTGGCCGAGGAGATCGCACTGTTGCTCGATGCGCGACTGCAGGTCGACATCCATCCTGACGTCTACGACACCGGCGGAGCCCGGTATGACGCTGAGCTCGTGGGGTATCTGCGCGCCGCCTCGGCGCGAGGCGAGATCGACCTGCGAGTGCACGACTGCTTCAGCGATGCCGAGCTTTGGGACTACCTGCAGAGCCTCGACGTGTCAGTGCTGCCCTACCGGTTCGGCACGCACTCGGGATGGCTGGAGGCCTGCTACGACCTCGGCACTGCCGTCGTTGCTCCGAGCTGCGGCTACGTCGCTGAGCAGCGCCCTTGCCTGCCCTACAGACACGACGAGTCAGGTCTGGACTCGGCATCGTTGCGGGCAGCGATCCGGACCGCGTACGACACGCGACCGCAGTGGCGCGCGCGGGTGCATGAGCGGTTGCAGGAGCGGGAGCAGATCGCCGCTGCGCACCGACGCGTGTACGACGACGTGCTGCAATGACCCGGCCACTACGGGTCGCATTCATCGGGTCTGCCCGCTTCCCGATCCATCAGCCGTTCGCCGGCGGTCTCGAGGCGCATACGTGGGCGATGGTGCGCGGCCTGCAGCGACGAGGCCATGCGGTCACAGTCTTCGGAGGAGCTGACTGCGATCCCGACCTGAACGTCGAGCAGATCATCGCGGCGCGACCGCAGATCAGCGACGCCGCCAGAGCAGACGTGAGCATGAGCGAAGACGGGTGGCTGGAGGAGCACCACGCCTACCTCGGGCTGATGCTCGACCTGGCAGCCAGCGATGACTTCGACATCGTGCACAACAACTGCCTGCATCATCTACCGATCGCGATGGCGCGGATGATCCCCGTGCCGATGGTCTGCACGCTTCACACCCCTCCGACCCCGTGGCTGGAGTCTGCCGTCCAGGTCGGTCCGTGCCCGGTGACCTTCGCGGCCGTGAGCGCGCACACGGCACGGGCCTGGCGTTCCCAGATCCCGTCGATCCGCGTCATCGCGAACGGTGTGGACCCTGATGTGTGGCAGCGCGGCCCCGGGGGAGGTCCGCTGCTTTGGTCGGGACGGTTGGTGCCGGAGAAGGGCGCCGATCTGGCCATCCGAGCGGCTCGCCTGGTCGGGCTGCCATTGGACATCGTCGGGCCGGTCAGCGACAACGACTACTTCTCCACGTGCATCGCGCCGTTGCTGGGTGGTGATGTGCGCTATCTCGGGCACCTGGACCACACCGACCTCGCGCGGCTGACCGGCGCAGCCAGCGTCTCAGTCGTGACACCACGCTGGGACGAGCCGTACTGCCTCGTCGCCGCCGAGGCATTGTCGTGCGGTACGCCGGTGTGCGGCTTCGCCCGCGGGGCGCTGCCCGAGCTGCTGGACGGGCAAAGCGCCGTCCTGGTCGAGCCGGACGACGTCGACGCCCTGGCCGCTGCGCTGCTACACGCGACACGACTCTCACGCGACGCCGCCCGCACCCACGCGCTAGCTCACTGCTCGCAGGACCTGATGATCGACCGGTACGAGAGCCTCTACGCCGAGCTGGTCGCGTGATCGGCTACTACGTCCACCACGTGGGCCTCGGTCACCTGCAACAGGCGAGATGCATCGCAGCCCACATCTCCGACGACGTCACCGGACTGTCCTCGCTGGCCCGCCCGGTCGACTGGCTCGGGGACTGGATCCAGCTGCCCCGCGACGATGCGGACGGCCGCGCCGTGGACCCCACCGCGCACGGACAGCTGCACTGGGCGCCACTGGGGGGCAGGGGGCTGCGAACACGGATGGCGGCGATAGCCGCATGGGTCCACCGCGCCGGCCCGGCCGCGCTCGTCGTGGATGTCTCCGTCGAGGTCACCGCTCTCGCACGCCTGCTGGGGATCCCCGTGGCCAGCATGATCCTGCCCGGGACGCGCCATGACGCTGCCCACCGGCTGGGCTGGTCCCTGGCAGACGTGCTGCTGGCCCCGTGGCCGCTGGACCTGTCCACAGATCTGCTGGGCGGCGCCCAGACATGGGCGGCGAAGATGCTGCACGTCGGGGCCTTCTCCCGATTCGACGGACGACGCCGCACCGCCAAGGGCGGTGACACGCGCAGTGTCGTTGTCCTTCGAGGTTGTGGCGGGTCGAGCCTGGGAGACCAGGATCTGCGCGAGGCCGAGGCGGCGACGCGCGCATGGAGGTGGACGGTGCTTGGCGGCCCCGCTGGCCGCTGGGTGGACGATCCCTGGGAGATCCTCTGCAGTGCCGACGTCATCGTCACCCACGGGGGACTGAACGCGCTGGCCGAGGTCGCCGCCGCGCGCCGCCCTGCCATTGTCGTCCCCGAGCCCAGGCCACACGACGAGCAGGTGACGACCGCCAGGGTCCTCGGGTCCGCTGGGCTTGTCATCGCGGTCACCCGGTGGCCAGCTGCCCGCGAGTGGCCGGCGCTGCTGGCCGAGGCACGCCGGTCGGGCGGCAACTGGACGACGTGGTCGTCAGGCCACGGCGCCCAGCGGGCCGCGGACGCCATCGAGTCACTCGCAGCGAGACACGAGCGAGCGTGTCTGCCGTGCGCGTCGCCGTCGTAACCCCTGTCGCCGGTCGCCATGACCATCTTCGGCGGCAACGACACGGCCTACTCGCTGGGACCCGGCCCCCCGATCTGCACGTCGTTGTCGCGATGGACGACCCAGCAGTCAGGGACGTCCTGAGTGTGCACCGCCCCTGCCCCGACGTCGTCGACCTCCCGTGCTCACACCGCCGCCTGCCACTCGCCCAAGCGCGTAACCTCGGAGCGGTGCGGGCGCTCATCGCGGACGCTGACCTGTTGGTGTTCCTCGACGTCGACTGCATCCCCGGTGCTCAGATGCTGCAGCGGTACGCCGAACACGCCAGCGGGGCGGCAGCACCAAGCCTGCTGTGCGGACCGGTCGCCTACCTTCCGCCGCCCCCGCCCCAGGGGTATGACGAGAATGGGCTCGCGGCTATCGGACAGCCGCATCCCGCACGACCCGTACCACCCGAGACCGGAGTGATCCCCAACGGTGACCACCACCTGTTCTGGTCCCTGTCGTTCGCCGTGCACCGGTCGTTGTGGCGGGACCTCGGTGGCTTCTGCGAGGACTACGAAGGGTACGGCTGCGAGGACACGGACTTCGGTCAGATCGCCGCGCGGCACGAGGTGCCGCTCACCTGGCTCGGTGGCGCCTGGGCCTACCACCAGCACCACCCCACGACCGATCCGCCCGTCCAGCACATCGAGGACATCCTCCGCAACGCCGTCATCTTCTTCCGACGTTGGGGCTGGTGGCCGATGAGTGGTTGGTTGGACGCCTTCGCGCGACAAGGACTCATCCGCTACGACGAAAGGACACAGCGGTGGATCCTCGTCGACCCGAGGTGAGTCGGCTCCAGCACGTCCTCCGTTGTCTCGTCTGGACGGAGAATCGTCCTCGGGTGGCGACGCTCGACTGGGGCCTGTTCAGGGCGGGCTCTTGTCCCGGTGCGAGGCCGTCTCTTGAGGGAGGCCGAGGGCGAGTGGGCTGACGCGCTGACTCGAGGTTGTGGCTGACCACGTCCGCAGGCGCTTACTCGGCCACGCACTGGCCGGTCCGACGACTGTGAGCAACGCCGGCATGAGAAGCAGCCGGACGACGAAGACGTCGAGGAGGATCCCGACTGACATGGCGAAGGCGAGCTGGCGGAATGGCAGCAGCGGGACGACCGCCAGCAGCCCGAAGCTTGCTGCCAGGGCAAGCCCCGCAGCGGTGAGCGCCCGGGTCGTCCCTGGCATGGCGCTGACGATGGCGTCCGCCAACAGCCGACGTCGGGCTTCGTCCCACACATGACCAACCCCGAAGATGTTGTAGTCGGAACCGAAGGCCAACAACAAGACGGCGGCGGCGAACGGCACATAGAAGGTCAAGCCTTGTCCCGGCGACACATGCTCGAAGAGCAGCGTCGTCAAACCGAGTGAGGCAGAGACGGACAGGAGTGACGCTGCGAGCAGGTACAGCGCGGCGACCACTGCTCGCAGGAACAACAGCAGCATGAGCAGGTTCGCGAGAAGCGCCGCCACCGCGATGCGGACGAGATCGCGCTCGGTCAGCTCGACGATGAACGCCGCGGTTGCGGTGTCTCCAGCCAGCCCGGCCGTGACGGTGTCTCCAGGCAGCCCGGCCGTGACGGTGTCTCCCGGCACCCGACTCGTGGCGTCCGCGAGGCCGCTGCGAGCAAGCAGGTCAGGGAGTTGGCTGGACAGCCGGCCGACCGTGTTGATGGCTGTCGCCCCGAGCGGCTCGGCTGCGAGCACCACCAGGTATCGAGCAGCGTCCCCGCTGCGCGCCAACAAGATGTCGGTCTCCTGCCTGAGAGGCTGGTCGCCGGGGCCGAGCACTCCGGCGACTCCGGGCTGCGCCTTCAACAGCGTTCCCAGCTCGGCCAGCTGCCGGCGTTGCGAGGTGATGCCGTCTCCCTCCACCAGTACGACGGTTGGGGACAAGATGCCAGGGGCGAACCCTGCTTGGGCGGCCGCAGATGCACGTCGTACGTCGGTGTCCGCGGGCAGGGAGGCGACAAACGAGACTCCGAGGTCCAGCCGCAGCAGCGGAAGGGCGGCGAGGGTCAGACCTCCGACGCAGCCGACCACGACGAGACCCGCCAATCCGCGACGATGGGCGAACCGTGCACTGGGTGAGTAGCGGTCTGACGCCCTCGGCCTATCCGGGCCCGCCACGGCGTGATCTGCCCGAGCCGCCACGTCTCGGGTAGGCCAGAAGACAACTCGTCCCATCACGGCCATCACCGCAGGGACCAGCGTGACGGCGACCAGGAGCCCGACCAGGACGGTGAGCACGAGAGCCGGACCGAGTGCCCTGAAGAAGGCAGACTCTGCTGCGAAAAGCGCAGCGGTACCAGCGGCGACGGCCAGCCCGGCCACAGCAACGATGGGGCCGAATCGCGCGGTCGCGACCCGGACCGCATCGTGCTTGGCCGCGCCGGTCGCCAGCTCGTTCCGTAGTGCCGAGAAGAAGAAGACCACGTAGTCGGTGACGATCCCGAGCAGCATCGCAACCACGACAGGCTCGAGCTCGCTCGGCGTGGCCACCCCGAAGAGCTGCGCCAGCGTCCCCGAGAGCCGCAGCGTCATCACGTATGCCACGGCTGTCACGCCGAGGGCAGCAGCTGGAGCGGCGATGGACCGAAAGGCAAGCCCGACGATCAGGACGATCGCGATCAGGGTCGACAGCTCGACCAGAGGCAGCTTGTCGCCGATGATGCTCCCCTGCGTGGCTCGCGCCGGGACTGATCCCGTCACGCCGACGACGTCGTCGCGAGGCTTGAAGAAGCTGTCGCCGTACTCGCGTGCCTCCCGAAGCTGACGGCCGAAGGACACCTTGGGGTCGAAGAAGAGGTAGGTCAGAGCAGTCGTGTCGCGTTCCCGGGAGCCGGGGAAGATCGCGAGCGCATTGGTGAGGGGTAAGGCCCCGAGGATCGGCCCGGCGTCGTACTTGCCCTCGTTCACCGCCACCGCGTTGGTAACCGTGCGCGCCTGGTCATAGACGGACAGGCCCTCGGGGTTGCGCTGGACCAGGACCGTGCGGGCGAGCAAGGGGAAGCCGAAGGTCTCCAGCGACCGCAGCTCGTTTCGCACCGCAGGAGTCTCGACGCTCAGCAGACCCTTGAGACCGTCGCCACCCTTGTTCTCGTCGAGGTCAGGAAGTACAGCGAGCGAGCCAACGGTTGCGAGCAGCCAGAAGGCGATGATCCACCATCTGAGTGCGACTACCGAGCCGGCATAGCCCGCGGAGAGGCGCCCCGCTGCCGAGAGCTCTGGCGTCGTTGTCACCGTGAGGCCATTCGTCAGACCCGCGGTCGCCGCAGCCCGAGTCGCTCGAGCTCGGCGTCCGCGAGCTTCGTCGCCTTCCCCTCGGCGATGTCGCGCCAGGGGTCCGGGCTGAGGGAACGCACCGACGTGAACGGGAGATGATCCAATGCCCGCTCGGCCAGGTACCGGTCGAGCCGTGCATCGCCACCGTGCTGTGCCAGAGCCTGACGGATCCCGGATATCTCTCGGCGTCGAGCCAGCCGCAACGGAAGGTACATCCCGACGACGGGGGTCGTCGGCATCACGATGATGGACAGTCCCAACATCACCGCGAGCTGACGTAGCTGGCCTTTGACCTCCTGGCCGCGACTCGCAACGTCTGCGGCGGTTGTCACCACCTCGTTGCCGAGCTCGCCTGCCTCGTCGCCGATGATCGGAACGCTCCCCACCTTGGTCAAAGCCGTGCCGGCGGTCTCCAGGGCTCGTCCTGAGTTGCTGATCGTGTCACCGATGTCTCCAACGTGCCAGATCGTCACGGCGGACCAAGCGCCGATGAACAGCCAGAGCACCAACCAGAAGATGACCAGACCGTCGAGCACCCGGATCGTGGACTCGTCGGCCGTGCTGATCGTGGCGCGCATGCACAGTGTCTACCCGATGGCTTGTCCCCGGCACAATGCGTGAGAAGCGTAGGGTGAACGGGACGACGACGTCCCCCCGACGAGAGAAGGAGGCACCATGGCCGACACCGCGACGTCCCGCGCTGGGTGGATGCTGAAAGCGCTGCCTGCGATCACCTTCCTGGTGGGAGTCGTCATCGGTGGTGTCTTTGTCGGGGTGGGGCTGGACGGGGATGACTCTCCGGCTGCGTCCAAGCCGACGGCGACGGCGGATCCCGGCGGATCTGAGGCCACGTCAGACACCGCGATCGTCATACCGGCGGCATGTTCACAAGCCGCTGAAGCGGTGACCGAGGCGGTGAGCCTCATCCGCGAAGGGGCGGCCTCCGTGCGGGACTTCCAGCCCGAGCGGCTGGTCGAGGTGCTCGACGAGCTGGAAGTCCTTGATCCGGAGCTGCAACGGTTGGCTCAGCGGTGCTCCGCGGTCGACGTGATCCCCTCATCTCCCACATCTGCTGGTCCGACGCCGGAGTCCCCGACGCCGACCGAGTAGACCAAGCCATGCTGTGGATCGTCGAGGCGATCAGACGCGGTACTGCGATGCGAGCGGGCAGACGAACGGATCGCGTGCTCGCAGGCCGACGTTGTTGAGGTAGTCCACGACAATGCCGTACGACTCGAAGAGGCCGACCTCGTTGTAGTCCACCCCGTGCTTCGCGCAGTACTCACGCACGAGTGGCTGTGCATGCCTGAGGTTGGGGCGGGGCATGCTCGGAAACAGATGATGCTCGATCTGGTAGTTCAGGCCGCCCATCGCGAAGTCGACCAACGGCCCACCCCGCACGTTGCGTGACATCAGCACTTGGCGACGCAGGAAGTCGATCTTCATCGTCGCCGGCACGATAGGCATCCCCTTGTGGTTAGGAGCGAACGACGCTCCCAGGCACAGGCCGAACAACCCCATCTGCAAGCCGAGGAAAGCGCCGGCCTTGCCAGGCGGCAAGACCAGGAGCAGCACCGTGACGTATGCCGCGAGGCGGCTGAGGACGATGACGGCCTCGACCCGCTGATGGGCCACGGCGCCCGGGCGCAGCAGGGTGCGGACGCTGTCCGCGTGCAGGTTGAGTCCCTCCAGCGCCAGCAGAGGGAAGAAGAACCATCCCTGTCGTCGAGCGAACCATCCGGCGAACCCAGTCCGACTGGCCACGATCTCACGGGTGAACGCGATCGCGCCCGGCCCGATGTCCGGATCACGACCCACCTGGTTGGGAGCGGCGTGGTGCCGGTTGTGCTTGGACTTCCACCAGCCGTAGCTGAGGCCCGCGAAGACCCCGGCGAGCAGGCGCGAGGTCCACTCGTTCCAGGCTGCCGATGCGAATATCTGACGGTGGGCCCCGTCGTGCCCAAGAAAGCCGAACTGAGTCACCACGACGCCCAGCGCCGCGGCGAGGATGAGCTGGAACCACGAGTTGCCGAGAATGAAGAAGGCGACCCAGATGGCGACGAAGGCGGCGACGGCCAGCGCGATCCGGCTCCAGTAGTAGGCGTAACGACGGCGGAGCAGTCCTCGCTCTCGAACCATCCGTGACAGGTCGGTGTAGAGACTCAGATGGCGCTGGCGGGTGTCGACTGCTGGGCCGGTGGACATGGATCGCGGCGCCCCTCTCGGGCTGTTCGACAACGACACGCCCCCGGGGAGCAGGAGGGAGTGCTACTGACAACTCCCTCCATCATGCCATCCTGGGCAGGGCGTGCAACCCGGCGCGGCTCAGGTGGACATCTTCTTCAGCTCAGCTCGCGCCATCGCCAGCCCTTGTTCGGCTTCCTCGCTCTTGCGTTTGGCCGTGTCCGAGTCCTGGCGCGCCCCGAGCTCGCTCTCCACCTGCCGCTCGAGCTCGAGGTCTGCTTGGGTCAGTTGCTCCCGTAGTCGCTCGACGGCTGCGGACGCCTCCGCCTGAGAACGACTGGCCGATCTGAGTCTGTCCTCGGCAGCGTCGCGCTCGACGCGCGCTCCGCTCGCGGCCTCCTCGGCTTCGGCGACTCGCTCGGCGAGCTGGCGGGCCTTGTCCTGACGCTTGGTGGCCAGGTCACTCACGGACCCACCCTTGCCGAGGTCGCGCGACGTCGGCTCGGAGGATGGCGGTGCGCCATCCGAGGCCGACCCGAACCCGGACACGCTGAGCGCCTCCGTGAGGTGCCCCGAGGCGAGCGACTGCGCGCTGTCCGGGTCCGACAGCGTCGCCTCGAGTGTCGCGCGCAGCGCCTGGCTCACCTCGCCTGTGACCCGCGCACCGCGCGCTGCCCCGAGTGCTCGCCCCTGCTTGACCAACGCGGAGACAAGCAGGTATCGCTGCTGTGTCAGCTCTCGCAGCTCGCCAGCGTCCAGGTCAGCCATCACCTCGCGCAGCTCACGGCCCAGCTCGAGCAGCGGCTCGATCTCCGCGCGATGCTCGCGGACCAGCTGGTTGGCGAGCCACGCGGCCGTCGACGGCCGACGTAGCGCTCGGATCTGCTCCGCAAGCTGCCGGTCTCCTTCGGCGCGCGCCTGCTTGGCCAGGTTGTTCCGCGCGGCGATGAACTCACCCGCCGGCAGGCTGTACAGCTCGTCGGCGACACCATCGAGATCCACGCCGGCTCTCCCTCCTCACCCGTTGCTGGTCGTCACACCCGGCGCTGGAACACCAGGCAGTAGTCGCCGGTGATGCCCGGCGGCTGCTGGTCCCAGCAGACGAACGACTCCTGTCGTAGCACCAGGTGTTCCGAGACGACCCTGGCCACGTCCCATGCGAGCGGTGTCATGACGTCGTCGGCGACCGTGTTCGCGACGTTGACAACGGCGTAGCCGCCCGGCCGCAAGAGAGCAGTGAGCTGTCGGAACACGCTCCCGATCTCCCGCAGGTACGTCGTGTAGTCGCCGTCGCGAGTCGCATAGGCCGTGAGCGGGTTCTCGGGATGGTCGTTCGCGGTCATGTACGGCGGCGAGGTCAGACAGAGGTCGAACGAGCCGGAAACCAAGGAGGAGAGCTGGCGCGCGTCCCCTTCGACGACCTCGGCACCGCGACCGGTGCGGGCCCGAATCTGCCCAGTACGTTCTGGCATGAGCTCGACACCACAGGCGCGCCGGCCGAGACGCTCGGCGACCACCAGCGTTGTCCCGTAGCCGGCAAAGGGGTCGAGAACGCGGTCACCCTCGGAGGAGTACTGCTCGATCACCGCCCGGGCCAGCGACTCTGTGAAGTGGACGACCTCCTGGCCGGCTGGGGGCCGCTGTGCCGCAAGCTCCGAAAGACTCTGCACGAAGAAGGTCTTCACCTCCCCATTGTTGTCCATGCCGGTGGAGCAGGCACTCATCGCCGGGCGTCGGTTGACGGGTGAGCAGCGATCCAGGAGTCGATGTCGGCCCAGCGGTCGAACAGCCAGGCAAGCTGCTCCTCCTCGTCTCGGGGTACCTGGTCGGCGCTGTAGAACCACCACCGCAGGTACAGGGTCTTCTCCTGCGGTATCTCGCGCCAGAGGTCGCGAATCGTCGACAGGTGCTCCAGTCCGGTGTGGGCCACGAAGACGACATCCGCGTGGGGGGCTGCCGAGAGCGCCGCGCTGACTCCTCCCGGTCGGGGTGGCAGCACGTTCGGCATGGTCTGCGCCTGGTCGGCGTACGCCGCATGGCCTCGCTGTCGCAGCCGCGCGATGGCGTTCACCCACCGCCGCCGGGTGAAGTTGCCTCCCTCGGGGAAGATCAGCAAGGCGTCCTCGTCGTCGAGGTCGGCGGCCAGGGAGGCAATTGTCGCCTCGACGTCGTCACCGTCTTGCGGGTCCGGGTCGATGAAGCGGGACGGCAACCGGTTGAAGAAGACGTCCGCGACAGGGTCGAGCTGCAGTGTGTCCTTCAGCACCGTGCGGGGCTCACGCAGATGGTCGCGGTTCATCAGGGTGTCCAGCAGCAGGAGGCCGTCGCCTGGACCCGCGTGGCGGGCGAGCACGATCATCGCGTTCGTCGAGCCGGGCACACCGTCGTCGAGAGGGCTCCAGGACACCTCGTCGGTCTCGAGCCGCAGGTGGAAGAGTCGTTGTGCGGACCTGACGATCGCGTTCAAGCCGATGCGCAGCATCTGGTAGTGGGCACGCTGATAGCGCGCGGTGTCGAGACGGGAGCCGAAGCCGCTGGACACCCACAACGTCGCCGCGGCCACCAGAGCCAGTATCTCCACGGTGAGCCCGACGACGGCGAACCCAAGCAACCGCAGGCCACGCCAGCGTCCGGGCAGCCATAGTGACGCGACCGCCGCTGCCAGTGCGAGAACCGGCAGGAGCAGCACCATCAGCGCCCACGCGACGACAAGCACGATGGGTCCGAGCAGCCGTCGCACCCAGCGCGGAGGGAGTGTCACGCGTCGAGCCCACGGTTCGTGAGGTAGTCCCTGCTCGCCACGTATGCCGTCGTGATCCTCGTCGGCACCGAGCCGAAGTCGCGATAGCGGAACTGTCGACGGTCGCTGAAAGACATCGGCTGGGCTCCGGTGGGCAGCACATGGACGTCGACGTGGTCGGGCAGTCCCGCCATGGTGGTGGCAAAACGATGACGGCGTGCGATCTCGAACGCCACCAGAGCGACCTCGAGGGGTTGCCGAGGCGGCCGGAGCGGCGATTCCACCCTGCCCACCTGGAGGACGTACACCGTCGTGGCCCCGAGTGCGATCGCCCTGTCGACGGGGATGCTTGCGACCAGGCCGCCGTCGAGGAAGTGCTCACCGTCGATGTGCACGGCTGGAAGCAGACCCGGCACGGCGCTGCTGGCGAGCACAGCATCCACGAGTGGCCCGCGTTGGAACCAGTGCTCAGCGGCTCGCTCGATGCTCGCGGCCACGCACTGGAACGGCACCGCGAGCTCCTCGATCCGGATGTCGCCGAGCTGCTCCACCAGCAGGCGGCGCAAGGGCCCGTGCCGCTGGACGTGGGTCCGGGTCCGTACGAGCGTCGCTGTCTGGGCGGCCAGCGAGGACCCGAACACGTCACCTGTGGCCAGTTGGTCCCACAGCTCGCCGAGGCTCGTGACTCCTGCCTCGCCAGGATCCTTGGCATACATCGCGCCGTTGATCGCACCGACCGACGTGCCCAGGATGACGTCCGGGTGGACTCCGCCCTCGCTCAAGGCCCGCAGCATCCCTACCTCGCACGCGCCGTGGACGCCTCCGCCACCGAGCACGAAGGCGATGCGACCGGTGGGCACGGGGCTACTCGCCGGTGGCGCCGTCGGTCAGCTCGCGGAGGATGTCCAGTTGGCCGGCATGGCGCGCGGTCTCCTCGATCATGTGCAGCAAGGTGGCACGGACCGAGATGGGCTGCTGCGGGTCTGGGGCGGGGATGTGGTCGAGGACCTGCGCGAGCTGGCTGCGCTCGTCCCCGGACCAGTCGGGTCGCTTGCGCTCGAGCGTCGTCATGTCTTAGCTCCTCCACTCAGCAGCGAACCGTCACGCGGGTCGCTCTCTGCCTCGCCGTGCCATGAACGCCACAGTGCGGCGTACGAGCCGTCGTTGGCGATCAGCTCGTCGTGCGACCCTATCTCGCTGATCCGACCGTCCTCGACGACCGCGACCCGGTCCGCGTCGTGCGCGGTGAAGAGCCGATGCGCGATCGCGATGACGGTACGTCCTTTCAACACCGCCGCGAGGGAACGCTCGAGGTGGCGGGCGGAGCGGGGGTCCATGAGTGACGTCGCCTCGTCGAGCACGAGCGTGTGCGGGTCTGCCAGGACAAGTCGTGCCAGCGCGAGCTGCTGCGCCTGTGCTGGTGACAGAGACAGGCCACCCGAGCCGACGCGGGTGTCGAGCCCCTGAGGCAGCGCCATCGCCCAGGCGTCGGCATCGACAGCGCGCAGCGCGCCAAGCAGTGTCTCGTCGGACTCGAGCTCGTCAAGCACGAGCGCGAGGTTGTCGCGGAGCGAACCCACGAACACGTGGTGCTCCTGGGTCACCAACGACACGTGGCCGCGCAGCGCGTCCAGCGGGAGCTCGGTCATGCCAACCCCACCGATCGTCACCTGGCCCCGTCCGGGTGGGTGGATGCCGGCGAGCAGCCGCCCGAGGGTGGACTTGCCCGCTCCGGACGGTCCCACCATGGCTACCCGTTCGCCGCGGTCGACGTGCAGGTCCACGCCGTGCAGGACGTCACGCCCCTCGACGTAGGCGAAGTGCACGTCGTCGGCATCGATTCTGTGGTGTGCCGGTTCACGTCCGGACACCTCGCGGTCGTCAGGCACCGTCGAGACGCCCAGCAACCGGGCGAGCGACGTGGCGCCCACCTGGAGCTCGTCGAGCCAGGACAGCAGCCGGTCGACCGGGTCGATCAGCGCCTGGACGTAGAGCGTGGCTGCAGTGACGTCGCCGAGGTCGGCATATCCTTGGCTGTAGAGCCACCCGCCGAACAGCAAGGTGGTGACCGTAGGCACCAGATAGCCGATCTCGGCTGACGGGAACCACACCGTGCGCAGGAACAGTGTGTACCGCTCTGCGTCGTACGACTCTTTGATGTCGGCGTCGATGCGCTCGATGCGCCGCCGCTCGAGTCCGAGTGCCTCGACCGTGCGGGCACCCTCGGCGGTCTCGGCAAGACTTGCGTTGATCGCGGCGTACGACGCCGACTCCCGTAGGTAGCCGTCCTTGGCCCGGCGTAGGTACCACCGGGTCGCCACGAACAGCACGGGGACTCCCAGTACGAGGGGCACCAGCACCCAGGCGCCGACGAGGAGACACGCCGCGATCGTGAAGACCGTTGTGACGAACGCGATGATCGTCTCCGGCAGGGCGAACCGCACGGACCAGCCGAGCGCCTCGACGTCTCGCGACGTCCGGGTCAGCAGGTCACCCGTCCCCGCCCTCTCGACGGTGCTGACGGGCAACGCCAACGACTGCTTGACGAAGTCCTCGCGCAGCTCGGCGAGGATCTTCTCCCCGAACGCGAAGGACGCGAAGCGCGCATAGCGGGTGAGCACGGTCTGCGCGAGCAGGAAGACCGCGATCGTGATGATGATCTTGTCGACCGTCGTGACCGTCGTCCCGAGAGACACGTCCTCGACGAGGTTACCGATGAGTCGAGGCGCGGCGAGACCGGCGATCGCGGCGAGCATGTGGAGAGCGATGGTCCCGCTGAGCTGACGCGGGTACCGAGAGGCGAGCCGGCGGGCGTAGCGACGTACCGTCGGGGCGTCCGCGACGGGGAGGAACTGCCTCATTCGTCCTCACCTCGTACCACGACCCGCCGGTACCGGGGATCGGCGAGCAGGTCCTTGTGGCTGCCGACGGCTGTGACACGACCTGCCTGGATGAGCACGACCTCGTCGGCCTGGTCGAGCATCAGCGGGCTCGCCGTCGTCACGACGGTCGTCCGTCCCGCGCGGTGCTTCCGCAACCGGCTGGCGATCCGGGCCTCGGTGTGGGCGTCGACGGCCGAGGTGGGCTCGACGAGCACCAAGATCTCCGGCTCGGCTGCGAGCGCCCGCGCCAGCACGATCCGTTGCCGTTGACCGCCGGACAGCGAGCGTCTGCGCTCCTCGACGTCGCTGTCGAGGCCGTCGGGGAGCGCTTCGAGCACATCGTCGGCGGATGCTGTCGCGAGCGCGCCCAGCAGGTGCGCGTCGCTGCCGGTCCCACGGATGTCGAGCTCGTCGCGGAGGCAGCCGCTGAACAACGTCGCACCGGAGTCGCTCACCACGATCGTCTTCCGCACGAAGTCGCGGTCGAGATCTGACAGTGAGACTCCGTCGAGCAGAGCGGGATCGTCGCAGAAGCGGCCGAGGCGGTCGGCGAGCTCGGCCGTCTCGTCAGGCCGCTCGGAGACCACTGCGGTGAGCCGGCCGGGCTGCACCCGGAGTCCGGACTTGACGTCGACGAGCTCGCCGAACGGTGACGCGCTCCGCGGAGTCTCGACGTCCTGCGCCTCGGGCTGTATCGACAGCACGTGGCAGATGCGGCGGCCTGCGACGAGGCCGCGGATGAGCTTGTTGGCGACCTCTGTGCCGGTCCGCAGTGGGATCATCAGGAACGCCGAGTAACCGTAGAAGGCCACCAACTCCCCTGGGGTGATCTGACCGGCGACCGCGAAGCGAGCGCCAAGCCACACGACGATGACGACGAAGACTCCAGGCAGGAATATCTGGAGGGCGTCGAGCAGCGACTGCAGCTTCCCCACCTGCACCCCGGCGGCACGGACGCGTTGGGACTCCTCGACGTACCGTTGGTGGAAGACCTCCTCACCGCCGATCCCGCGCAGCACCCGCAGCCCGCCGACGATGTCGGACGCCAAGGTGTTGAGATCGCCCATCATCTCCCGTTGGGCGAGGTTGCGTCTCTGCAGCGGCTTGAGGAGCGGACCCAGCAACAGCAGCAGGGCGGGTACGCCGATCAGGACGACGAGCCCGAGCGTCACCGACGCCTCCAACAGGATCGCTGCCACCACGAGGAACGCGACGAAGGCTCCGGCGGCGCGGCCCATCACCTCGATCGAGTTGCCGACGTGCGCCAGGTCGGAGGAGCCGATCGACACGACCTCGCCGGTCGACACCTTGCGCGGCAGAGTGGCGCCAAGGCGGACGCTGTGCCTGGCCACCACCTGCACGGTGCGGTACGCGGCAGTCAGCCAGTTCTGGACTGCGAAGCGGTGCCGGAAGATCCCCGCCACAGCCTGAACCACGCCGACGCCGAGCAAGACAGCCGCCCACACGCCCAAGCGGGACAGGTCCTCGGCACGCACGCCCTCGTCGATGGCGCGTCCGATGATCGCCGGCATCACCGACTGCGCCACCATCCAGATGATCCCGAAGGTGACACCCCCGACAATCGTCGGCACCTGCCCGCGCGCCACCCACCACAGGTAGCGCCCGGGCGAGCGGACGTCGGGGGTCCCCGGGTCGGGGAGGGGAATCTGGCGCATGACCTCCTCACGTTAGAGAGCGGTCGCCCCACAAGCCAACTGATTTCCGTGTTACGGGTGTGAAAGGAGTTCCACGCCACTTCATTCGACGTTCGCCTGGAGGATGAGGTGATGCCGCGTCCGTTGGTCAGGCTCGGACCATGCACCATGAGGTGACCCGGCCGATCATCATCGGCCACCGTGGCGCCAGCGGCTATCGTCCTGAGCACACCCTTGCGTCGTACAAGCTCGCCATCGACCTCGGTGCCGACTACGTCGAGCCCGACCTCGTGTCGACGCGAGACGGGGTGCTTGTCGCCCGGCACGAGAACGAGGTGTCAGGCACCACCGACGTCGCCCTGCATCCGGAGTTCGCATCCCGCCAGGCGACCAAGTGCATCGACGGCAGGGCAGTGACCGGCTGGTTCACCGAGGACTTCACCCTTGCAGAGCTCAAGACCTTGCGCACGAAGGAGCGGCTGCCGTCGGTGCGCCCTGCCAACACCCGGTACGACGGACGCTTCGAGGTACCGACCCTCGACGAGGTGCTGGATCTGGTACGCCATGAGAGTCGGGCGCGCGGGGAGGTGATCGGCATCTATCCAGAGACCAAGCACCCGTCGTACTTCGACTCGATCGGGCTGTCCCTCGAGGAGCCACTGGTCGCCGCGCTCGGGCGACACCACCTTGACCGCCCGAACGCGCGGGTCGTCATCCAGTCGTTCGAGACCTCCAACCTGAAGGATCTGAGAGCCCGGACGAACGTCAGGCTCGTGCAGCTCGTCTATGGCGCCAGCAGCCCGTACGACCTGAGGTCCACGGGCGACCTGCGGACCTACCGTGACCTGGTGACCCCGCAGGGTCTGGCAGAGATCGCGACGTACGCCGACGGCGTCGGACCGCACCACGCGCTGGTGATTCCCCGAGACTCGACAGGTCACCTCCTCGAGCCGACCGACATGGTCGACGACGCCCACGCGCGTGGACTCTTCGTGCACGCCTTCACGATGCGCGACGAGAACAAGTTCCTGCCGGCCGACTTCCGAGTCGGCACCGACCCGAAGGCGTTGGGGGACGCCATCGGTGAGGCGCAGCGGTTCTTCGACGCCGGTGTCGACGGAATCTTCACCGACTTCCCCGACACCGGGGTCTTCGCCCGCGAGGACTGGCTGTCACGGGCCATGACTCGGGTCAGCTGACGCACTCGGGTCGTCGTCGTTCTCGCGGTGGGGACGGAGCGCGGCGACCAGGCGCACCGCGCCCGCCGCGATGAGGGTGACAGGGCCGGCTACCCGTGCGTCGTCCCATCCGATCAGATCCGTCACGACGAGCAGCCAGACGACGGTGAAGCCGGCGAAGATCGTGCCGAAGACGAGCGAGACGATGTCAGTTGCATGCTGAGGCAACACGGGTGCCTCCGTCGCGACACCCCGACGTGAAGTTCTTGGCGCTGAGCGTCTCGGACGCTGCGGAGGACGTGATCGCGGTGATCCGTGGAGGCGCGCGCGGTTACGTGACGAAGAACATCACCGGACGTGAGCTCGTCGCGGCGATCCGGCGGGTGGCGGACGGAGACGCGGTGTTCTCGCCGCGGCTGGCCGGGTTCGTGCTCGATGCGTTCGCCGGGCAGTTCGGGGTCGCCGAGGTCGACGAGGACCTGGATCGGCTGACCGAGCGGGAGCGTGAGGTGATGCGGCTCATCGCACGCGGCTACGCCTGCAAGGAGGTTGCCGCGGAGCTCTTCATCTCGATCAAGCCGTCGAGACGCACGTCTCGAGCGTGCCGTGCAAGCTCCAGCCGTCGAGCCGGCACCAGCTCACCCGGTGGGCGACGGAGCGACGCTGCTCTGACTCTCAGTCGGTCTGTCGTGAGTTGCACGGGCCACCACGGGCCACCATCCGGCAGAATGCTCTGCACGAGAACCGAGCCGTAGATGAAG